>JGI24891J29808_1000429_pt1 | contig 25895 bp, 19 predicted proteins | sample FreactcultuFSWF8_FD_29808 | JGI IMG/M metagenome (IMG submission 29808) | reverse complement strand
CCCAAACGTCAAGCTTGCACTACGAATTCAGTAAGCACATTATAGCCTCTCCCTATAGATGATAACCACTAACAAAGGCTGCATTGATGAGTGCAACGGGTCTGACGTGTTCGGTTCAGACATCTGTACCTGCAGACCTTATCTCACCTTTGGTATCGAGGAAGCAGTTAAAGAGGCTCAAAACGGCGGATCGGGCGTTGTCATATATTTCCGCAAGGAGGGCAGGGCTCTTGGAGAGGTAAGCGTTCTTCTAACAGCTATTCCACACTCCAGCATACTGACAGAAAAAGGTTACCAAATATCTGGTATACAACGCAAGAAAACGTGGAGCCGATCGTGCAAGCGAGTATTTCAAACGTACAGAGAACATTGCCGGCGTCAAGGACATGCGTTTCCAGGCTTTGATGCCTGATATTCTGCACTGGCTCGGTATTACCAAGATCGACCGAATGTTTGTGGTCTCCTAATCTTTCCAAATTTTGAAACATTGCTAACGTTGATATCTCAGGTTGAGCATGTCGAAGTAAGTCTATGATACCCTTTCACTTTGCCTAGCTCTTGTCGGAGCCTACTGAACATGATGACGAAAAGTTGCTGACTGATTGTGTAGCATGAAAGTACGTTCCTTGCTCCTTCGAGCTTTCAACCTGGTCTTGCCTGATTGCCACACCCGCTGGTAAGAACGGTATGAATACCACAGCTGACGACTATCCTAGCACGATGCCATTGTCGAACAGGGCATTCCGATTCACGAGCGGATCGAACTGCCTGACGAATTGATTCCGGCCGATAGTAGAGTTGAAATCGACGCAAAAGTCCATGCTGGCTATTTTACAAACGGCAAGATCATGACGATGGACGAGCTGTCGAACGTTCAAGGTCGCGCCTGGGAGGATGTTGATGTAAGTGTGGAAACAACGATTACGACATACTGTAATTCTGACCTCCTCTCTAGCACTGATCCGCGTATGTAGATGTCGTGATTCTTTTTTCTTGTTGGTTTATGCTCTGAATCGACCTAGAAATGCATGCATGACGGAGCATTTTGATCTTTGGGCTGGTCGGATCACTCCTGCATGGGCGGGCGCCTGTCAATCCTGGTTTCTCCCTAGACAGAGTGATTGGCTTGATTCTTTAGAAATACAATATGTCTTTTGACCTGCTTCCTTCGAGATCGCTGCGTGAATTACCGGCTTGGGCAGAAGGAGATGTGCCGTAGGAACGGCCCGTGAACATGCTCCATGTGAGTCGCAGGTTGCATGGGACGGCGGCCATGTGCAAGAAAGTCAAGATGCGTGCTCATCCGATCGATGTTGACCCAATCCAGCGCGGAGTGTGTTGGCACGCTCCTTCAAGCCTCCGACCGTGCCCGAACTCTCGCTCTTTCGTTGCAACGACTCGTGGGAGTATTTATCCATGCGATCAAGCAGTAATATACTGCTTTGCATGATTTAGGCGAGGCTCATGAGGCGGCTACACCGGAGTGTCATCTGCCTGATTGCGACCATCCAAACTCGAAGACGTCGGTGAGCTTGTGGGGTCAATAAAACAAAGCACATAACAACAGCAACGAGCTCAACCATGTTCACCCAGGTGTCCTAGAGCAGCGCGAACACTTGCTAGTAAGCGGACCCGAAATCCCCCCATACGCAGAGACAACGGCCAAGCCACACCGCTGGGCGGAACATCGCCCGTCCCTGCAAGTCCTCCCACTGGTCGCCAGGTTCCTGGGTCGATTGGGCACCGTTACTGTGCAGTGGGTTGTTAGCTCAAATTCTAGTGGTGGCCTGTCAGTGCATGTCACAATAATCTTGGTGGGATCAGGACCATATCGATGTACTGTACAGTGTCTGAGTGTCCTTGCGGGTACTTAACGGTCTGGCCGATGAGGAAGAGCATATTCCGCGAATGAGCTTCCTAGGTTCAGGTCAAAGCCTTCACCCACGCAGCACTGACTAGTAAACGACTATCGACTCGAGGAAAGTTCAAGCAATCGGTGCTGAAGAGGCGTGTATGTATACTTGCTAGGCCCCGCAGGTACGCGAGGCGTCACCATGACTGTGCGGTCCTGGCATCTCGGTCTTCTCTACCGGGCGTATACAAAGCTGACGCCCAGCGCCACCGTCCCCCTCTCTTGTCCCCAGCCCAAACCTTGAATTTCTTGTATTTCTCACGCGACCTCGGGCAAGAGACACTTGTTTGATATATTCTCCAGTTCCTCTTGACTGAACTGAACAGAGAGCTCTTTGAGAACAGACCAGCCTCTGAACACCACTACAACTCTTCTCGGCACCTCGTTCGTCTTTCATCATGGCTAGAGAAACTCAGCGTTCATCGTCATCATCATCAGCATCGAATATATTCATGCGTGGACCATTCACTAGATCAACCACTAGCCCGCCTTCACTCAACAGGCAAAACTCACATACCGCCCGTCAGGAGTGCAGTGTATCATCACAAGGCGGAGCCACATCTTTGTTATTCAAAGTGGCTTCTGCTTCCCTCAGGACGTCACCCAGAAATAGTCCACCAGCTTCTCCGAGACAGTGTCCTGTAGACGTGCAAGAAATCCAATGGGACGTATTTGGCCGGCGTTTGTCAGAGAATCGTCATGGTAAGTAGTACCTAAACATCACTGTGTGCGGGGCTGATAATAGACAGATGGATATGTCAGTTTTCCTGATTTCGACCGCTTGTGTGAGCCTCACGACCAGATAACGAAGTCTGGAGAAACTCAACAGGATGGTTGAACGGCAGTCTCGTCATGACGTTGTGAGAAATCGTTAGAGTGATCTATACCACCAAGGGCTCGGTCACAGACGATTTACCAGCATTTTCACGAACGCATTACATGGACTTGCTCGGGGACGGACTGTAAAGCAACACCTCCCTCATCAATAGCTACAGGGTCGAGACCAAGATTGCGTCTTCCCTAGTTGATCCAGCCGGAGACCATTCAGACAAGCTTCCTAGCTTGGAACGTGTCGGAGAGCGTAGCGAACCATGCCAGAAGTGAGGAGGGTGATCAGAGTCAAGCGCCGGGAAGAAAGCGCGCAGAGCGCTGCTGGAGATCAAGTAACGATCAAAGAGGGCTTCGGGGAGGATTGTGCAGTCGGAGTGAGGGTTGGAGGGTAATGACGGGTGGCTGTCTGATGTTAAGATATACACACGTAAACACTGTACTCATTAATTGTCGACAAAAAGTTCACTGATGAGCATCAGCTTCACTTGATTGGCAACATCGTGTTGGCAACAATGACTCGAGGGCTTGGCGAAGCATGAGTCGACAATTTATGGATGCCCCTCAGTTGGGCGCAAAGGAAAAGAAACGCTGTCCACTCTTCACAAACACAGAACGCAACCATGTTGGACATCAACGACTTTATCGCCGAGCGCGGTGGCGATGTCAAGAAGATCAAGGAGAGTCAGCGTAGACGTCATGCACCCGAGGAGGTAGTTGACGAGGTCATTGCCATGTTCGAGGACCACAGAAAGTGTAGGCTCTGTCACATCCGGCTTAGTGATTGGCACTGACGCTGAGTGTGTATAGCCCAATATGCTGCAAACCAGATCAAGACCGAGCAGAACGCGCTGCAGAAAGAGATTGGACAGATCAAGAAGGCCAAGGGCAACGCCGATGACCTGCTCAAGAAGAAGGACGAGCTCGCAGCCCGTCACAAGCAGCAGGAGGAAACCACCAAGGAGATGCACGCTGCTCTGCTTAAGAAGGCAAAGTCAATTGGCAACTACGTCCACGAATCCGTGCCTGTCAGCGACAACGAGGACAACAACCAGCTGATTCGCGACTGGAAGCCTGAGGGTGTTGAGGTCACAAAGAAGGACTGCCTTTCCCACCATGAGGTTCTCACCCGTCTGGATGGCTACGACCCCGAGCGTGGTGTCAAGGTTGCCGGCCACAGAGGATACTGCTTGACCGGCTACGGTCTCTTCCTTAACCTTGCTCTCATCAACTATGGTCTTGAGTTTCTGTTCAACAAGGGATACAAGCCCAACATGCCTCCTTTCTTCATGAACCGCGAGGCCATGGCAAAGACTGCCCAGCTTGAGCAATTCGACGAGGAGCTGTACAAGGTCACCGAGGATGGCTCCAAGGACACGGACAAGTACCTGATCGCAACCTCTGAGCAACCTCTGTCCGCTCTCCACGAGTCTGAGTGGCTACAAGACAAGGACCTGCCCATCAAGTACGCTGGCTACAGCACTTGCTTCAGAAAGGAGGCTGGTTCGCACGGAAAGGATGCCTGGGGCATTTTCCGTGTTCACCAGTTCGAAAAGGTATATAGATCTTTAGCGCGGCCCGTTTCCCTCTTACTGACTATGTCTTCAGATCGAGCAGTTCATCTTCTGCAAGCCCGAAGAGTCATGGGAGCACTTTGACCGCATGATCGACACATCCGAAGAGTTCTACAAGTCCCTCGGCCTCCCCTACCGCGTCGTTGCCATCGTCTCCGGCGCTCTCAACAACGCTGCCTCGAAGAAGTACGATCTCGAGGCTTGGTTCCCCTTCCAGGGCGAGTACAAGGAGCTGGTCTCATGCTCCAACTGTCTCGATTACCAGACTCGCGAGCTTGAGATCCGTTACGGCCAGAAGAAGCAGACCGATTCGAGCTACCAAAAGTCCTACGTCCACGCTCTCAACTCCACTCTTTGCGCTACCGAGAGAGCCTTGTGCTGTGTCCTCGAGAACTACCAGACCGAAGAAGGCATCAACGTTCCCAAGGTCCTCCAGAAGTACATTCCCGGTCAGCCTGAGTTCCTGCCCTTCACCAAGGAGCTTCCTAAGGACTCCACCAGCTTGAAGGCCAAGGGCGAGGCAAAGACCAAGGGAGGCGCTGCTCCCAAGCTCCCTGCCACTGGTGAGCTCGCCGACAGAACCAAGAAATAAAGAAGATACCCTACGACAAGCGACGTAATCAACAGCAGTGGTGTTGAGAAAAACAGACGAATGCTTCATCTCGTGTCTTCCCCCGGAGCGGTGTCCAACGGATTCATCAAGGGACTAGTATTGGCCCGTGAGAATGGCGCCGTAGCATAGACAGTTGTATCACGAGCAAAATGACAATGAGCAGAACCGAATACCCTTCAAATTCATGATCCGTCAAACCCGTCCTAAAACTTTGCCGATGTGTCTATCCGAAAAACAACAATGCCATAATTGCCGAGATCTCACGAGAGCTCTGGCGTGACATTCTCGCGAGCATGTTTCTTGCTTCTCGACTCTCCTCGCTCGGCACATGTTTTTGACGCTTTGGGTTAAGGCTTTTCCCGACGCCATCCCGAAACGATCGCCGGCTAGCCCACAAGTGGTCATTGCTGCAACTTTCCCTTTTTCGCACCTTTCAACCACTCGACACAAGTCTTGAGGGAACCTCATCATGTCAAATGATTCTGAGTCAAGATAGTGGGGGGTCCGCTCTCTTCCTTTACACACACTGTAGCCCTTGTACCAGAGTGAGCATAGACAACCGTCTGCCAGTAACCGCTATCATGTGTCGCAGTCCCGAAAATCCAAAACGCGTGCGATCCGGAGTGGATCCCTACCAAGTCACTGGCAACTTCTATCGAGATGAATGGGAGCACTTCGGTCTTGCTCTCATGAGCTTCAATGCCGGCTTCTGTATAACAAGATCACGGCTGTTGTCGATGGCAGTTGCAAGGCGTCTGGCCTGATAAATATGTTTATCTCTGCGAGTGCTTGCAAGCTCTTTGTTGACTACGTGCCCAGCTTCTTCATCTCAGCAATCTGGTTGATTCTCTGGTAACCAAGCCTACCAATCTTTTACGATGGCATCTCGACAATCGAGCACATCATCGATCAAATCAGAGGTCAAGTCTGAGTTTGACTCTTCACAACTATCCTCGGATCAGGAACAGTATCAGACTGGATCTTCTCCAGAAAATGGCATGCTGGATCACAAAGTCAAACCTCAATCGAAGGAATTCGTACTGGAAAACTCCCCTGCTTCGACGATACCGAATGGCGGATTCACTGCATGGCTACAGGTCTTGTCTGGCTTCATGTGCTTTATGTCAGCGTGGGGTTTTGTGAATGCATTTGGTGTATTCCAGGACTTTTACAGCAGTGCCCTCATACCAGATGTGAGTAACTCGGACATTTCCTGGATCGGATCAATCCAAGCTTTTCTGCTTTGCAGTGCGACTGTGTTTGCCGGACCCGTCTACGACTACGGCCACCCTCGGTTCTTGATCATTCTTGGCACCATCCTTGTAGTCTTCGGTATGATGATGACAAGTTTATGCTCCGAGTACTGGCAGCTCATGTTAGCTCAAGGCATTTGCGTTGGGCTCGGAGCTGGATGCCTCTTCCTACCTTCGATCGCGATCGTTCCTTCCTATTTCACCACCAAGAAGGCCTTTGCTATGGGCATTGCGGCGTCAGGTAGCAGTTTCGGTGGTGTAATTTATCCAATTGTTTTCCATCGTCTCGAGCCTCAAATCGGATTTGAATGGGCTACTCGTGTCCTTGGATTCATTGCTTTTGGAACACTGCTGGTTCCATGTTCCTGCATCAAGGCTCGCACTTTTCCCAAGACACGCAGAAAGCTGCTTGATTTCGCGGCGTTCAAAGAGCCCGCTTATGCCCTGTTCAACCTGGCCAGCTTCGTTGGCTTCATAGGGCTATATATTCCCTTCTTTTACATCTCGGCATACGCTAGCGAAAAGTCGGGCTTGGACGAAACACTTTCCTTCTACCTGTTACCCATCATGAGCGCTGGATCGATTGCTGGTCGGATTGTGCCCGGCCTTGTTGCTGACAGAGTTGGTGCCTTGAACGTACTTGGCTTTTGCACGCTGTGTGCAAGTACGCTTGGATTCTGCTGGATAGCCATACACCACGCGGCTGGTGGTCTGATCATTTGGGCTTTGCTCTACGGTGCACTGTCGGGTGCCCTTGTCAGTCTGCAGCCCACCACCATTGCCTCAATAACCAAAGACCTCAGCACCGTTGGTGGCAGGATGGGAATGAATACATTCTGTGCATCCTTTGGCATTCTCATTGGAACGCCGATCGCGGGTCTCCTCGTGGAGAGCGGTAATTGGGTGGGCATGCAAGTGTTTGCTGGCGCCACTCTTCTGGGCGGCGCACTCCTAGTAATGGCGACTAGAATTGCAGTCACTGGTCTCAGCGTTTCTGTCAAGGCCTGATTCGATCGGTTCTTGTCGAGTTCTTGTAAGCATCACTTGTCGTGTATACCCACCCATGAGTAAATTTTTGAATCAATATTGGATCTCATAGCTCATACCTCGATGCTCCACCAGCCTCCAATATACGATCTCAAGCAGTTCCATTCACCCCGAAAGTACATGCATAATTCGTGCTTTCTCCAAGTAATATTGGTCAGACCTCTTCTACGAGGTGGATGTTAGTTGGGTCACCCTGTCAGTGCCACACACGCACACTTGCAACCTCCATGACCACCAAACATTTTGATACTTGTACACTGATCCGCTCGTAGAAAGGACTTGTTGAGACATAGCATATAAGTCTAGACATTTATTCATCTTTTCAGCAACGATCATCAAAATGATGGTCCGGTCTGCCGGATACATCCCCTCAAAAGACTCACAGTAACTGCTGGATCGCGCCATTACTTTAGAGGTTAATTGACATTTGTGTCTTCCTCGCTCTTACTGGACAGGTACTCTGATACGACAAAGATCCCATACGTTTTTGCAATCATATTATAGGACAAGTTTGACGGTGGAAAGGGGAGGTTCGACGCTGATGCTTCTTTCCACAGCTAAAGACATATCAGATACAGTACAGACTCGATGTGGTATCTTACTGACGAGGAAGTACAAAGCATGGAGCGGGAAGGAGCAGACGACGTCGAAACTGATGAGTCACGAAGTCCTGATACCCTCTGCCATGACGTCTACCACAATCTCACGACAACGAACACTGAACAGTCACTGTGTCAGGACAGCTCGAACACATGTGCTCGTCCAAGATCGTCCGCTGAACGCTTTGCGCATATGTGTACTCTATACAATGGAACTATAGCCATTCATCTATCTATGAAAGCCTCTGGCTTCGTTTGTCAACCTTAGATGCGCATGCTCTCCGCAATGAGCTTGTACTCCTTTCTCTTCTTCTGGTGGCTTGGTCGTAGTTTGGCATTCGCTTTACCGATCCACTTTGAAAGAGGAGGGAACACGACTCTCTCAGCGAGGTACGAACAGGCGAAGCCTCCGATGGCAAGTACCAAGATGAACACCTGGAAGCTTATTGACATGTCCGTCAGCTCCATCAGATCGACGAGCCATGGAGCAGGGTCGAACAGCATATAGGCAGATACTCCAACAGCTACGACCATAGTAATGACGAACGGCACTGTTGACTTGTTAGCAAGTGATACAAAAGACTTGAGAAACTATTAGACTTACGATTTTGTGTCATAGATTGCCGGAAAGGAGGGCCGACGCTGAGCACAATCGCCGAAAGAATGTACTGGAAGCAAGAAATGAGGAAGAGTGTTGTGTTTTGTGAGTTTTGCGAGTTGGAATGTTCCTTGTCCAGAACTGGTGGCTGATACCAAGGTTGGCGTTGCACGATTTCCCACCCAACGAGTTGAGTCAAGACACAAATGATGATCTGACCGAGAAGAGGAGTAAGGACCTTACGTGAGACCAAGCTGGCGGTAGGCCTCTTCTTAGAGAGAACGGGGTATGGACCAGTCCAACCCATAAAGATGGCAATTGGAAGAATGAGAGCCAAGTCAATGAACAAGAACTGGAAGTCTCCGAGGTTAGATGCAGAAGCATAGAGGAAGCTCACGGAGGTGAACTGAATAGCCGAGTACAAAGACATGTACTTGAAGCAGCTGAAACTTGTGACCAACGCTCCTCTTCCTTCACGGATGACCTCTGGCACGCAAGAGATGTCGAAAATACGACTTGTGAAGGGCGCAGCAACCGAAGCTTCTGCCTCCGAGAGTGAGATGCCCACATCTGCGGCCTTGAGAGCACCACAGTCGTTGGCACCATCTCCGCAGAATCCACAGCAGTAGTCAATGCTCTGAAGTTTCTCCACTAGTTCATGCTTCTCGTCAGGGGACATGCGTGCAAACACCTGACCACAGACAAGCATCTCACGAAGGACCTTTGGCGAAGCGAAGTCGACGAGCCAGCGGAAGACATCACCACTGACTGCGATAGAGTAGTTGCGCAGGTTCGAAACGTCATAAGGCAATGAGGAGTCGTGTTCGGCAGGCGGAGGCAATGGCTTAAGAGTATTGTCGTCAAGCTGATAGGCTGGGTTATCCACGCTTTCCCAGCTCAAACGGGATAGCGCTGTCCTCGAGTCGCCTTCGACGAAGTGCGGCACGAAACAATGAGCAGATCTGTCAATCAAGTTACATTCCCTGGCAACACTGATGGCAGTCAGGATATTGTCGCCAGTGCACATCACAGTGCGGATGTTGGCGTCCCGAAGCTCTTCAATGATGCCGGTCGTGGTTGGCTTGAGCTTGTTCTCGAAGATGATGAAACCAACAAACTCGAGGTTTGATTCTGCCTCTTCACGCTTCATTTTCTGCACCTTCAACCAGTTGAGCTTGAAAATATGTTTAGTTGCACAAGCAATAACACGGAAACCACGATGTGTGTAGTAACTAAGCAGCTCTTCGTAGTCCGGAGGGAAGCTGTCAGGACGGCAGATCTCCTTCATACATTCGGGAGCACCCTTGACGTAGACGTTACCACTTGGGTCACCGAATTGACGAACGACAACACTCGCACGTCTCAACTGAGAGACGAACTCAAAGGACTTGAGAACACCGAGTTCAATTGGACGCTTGTTATTAGGGGAGGTTTCGTCTTCATCCAGATCAAGTTCCATTCCAGGTGGGGGGCGGGCTACAGAGGGCGAAAGAGAGTTTTGGTCGTCCTCATCGGTGGCGCCGGGTCGCTCGGAGCCTTCTTCGTATTGCCAGCCAGTGAACTGGAACATCTTGAGGTCCAGAGGGTCACCGACGAACTCGTCATCGACGATCCGTAGAGAATGGCAAGTAGCCATAGTGTACAAGATTGCCTTGTTTGCATTGTAGTCGACTGTAGGGTCGCGCTCATAAGTGGCTCCAGGAAGAAGGGCGGTAGAGTCGTTGAGGATGTCGCTGAATCTGTTCGCAGGTCGATGTACTACACGAGTTCCGAGTACGTCGAGACCATCCTCGGTTAGAGTGCCAGTCTTGTCAAAGCATACCACGTCGAGTTTGCCGCCAACGTTCACTCTTTGAGGACTGATGCAGAAGATGTACTTCTTCTTCAGTCTAGACAGAGCAAAATTGGTACCGATTGTGAGCGTAGCAGGTAGCGCAGGTGGGACGACAATAGTGATGAGATCCAGTGCTCGGACAACGATGAGATGCCAGGCAAGCCCAAGGCGAACAAAGTTGATGAATGAAGCAACAAAGCCAACCATGGCAATTCCCGCCATGACTGCAATGTAGCGGAAAGAGTCTCGGTAGAATTTGAATCCAGATGGCTTAGGGAAAAGCATGGAGCGAACCAGTGCTCCCTTGGTAGTATTGAAACCTGTGCGAACGACAAGCGCAAGAGCAGCGGCTTCATCACTCTTGTCCTCCTGCGGCCTGCGTGCGCGAATAATTTTAGTACCACTGAACAAGAAGTTTCTCGCAACCTCGGGATGGATAGATGAAGCGCTCAAATCGAGGAGTTCCAGAGATTCGTCAGTCGTCGGAACCTTGGAAACAGGTACGGATTCTCCAGTGAGCATACTCTCGTTGACAATGCAGTCACCAGAAAGTAAAAGACTGTCGCAAGGGAACTGCGAGAGGTTCGGGTCTGTAATCTCATAGACGTCTCCTGGAACAAGATCGCAAGACTGAACATAACGCCAGAAACCACTTCTGAGAACACGGATGTCGCATTCGAAACGCGAAATCTCACGGAGACGTGCCATGGTCGCTCTTGTTTCAACCAATGTTGATGCAATACTCACAATCGAGATGACAAAAATGCAGGCAGCATAGTAGTAGTATTCGTCCACAGACCAGAGGAACAGACTGGCAATCTGGAAGATGTAGAAAGGATGCAGAGCTTCATCAACGAGAAGTTGGCCAATCGACTTCTGCTCGATATCGATCATGTTCTTGCCGAAGATACGCTCGCGGTTTTCTTGCTCTTCACCATCGATACCCGCACGGATGGTGACAACATCTGTCCAGGCAGGATCTTGCCAGGTGTTTCCAAGAATGAACTTGTCCTTGAAGGGGTGGAAGCAGAAACGAATGTAGCGGTAGTCCATGATGCGAAGTTCGTCCAGGATAGGATCGTTGTACTCGTCAAATTCGCGCATTTTACCTTTGCCTGGCATACCAAAGACCGAGGACAGAGGCATGTCGAAACTCTGCTTGCTCAATTGCTGGACAACCATCTCATTCCACTGATTCTCAATAACCAACCAATCGCACTTGTGCAGGGCGGTGGGAGAGCCAGTCAAGCGCACGCGCCATCGTGGCAGCCAGCGAAACAACAGAAAACCAAGTCCAAGAGTACAGATGGAAATGCAGAGGTAAATAGCGTAACCAAGAACAGAAGTCTTGAATCCGGCGACGACGATGGTCATATCCTCATTTTGAATATAAATTTTCTGGCTCAACCTTCCGCCCGATCCGTGACCACTGCGGACGCTTCTGTCCGTGTCGGAGGAACGACGGCGCCGCAGAAGTGGGCTGCGTGCAGATGATCTGGAGTAGCCAGAAGATTTACGGCTGTGTAGAGAAGGACGATGATTGGATTCCAGGTCCATGTCGGGCTCCGCAAAGGCATTACCGTCCTCGATATCAGCATGGCCTTCTTCCAGCTCAGCTTCTTCATCGATGATGGCTTCTTCTTGAAGCCACTCTTCGTCGGAGATGTCACGATCCTCATCCTGGTCATCGTAGTAGGTGAAGCTGGTAGTCGAGTCTGCGCGCGAACGACGGTGAGCGAAAGAGCTGTTGGCAGTGGGCACACTCTCAGACATGGGACCTGAGAAGATTTCGTCGTTGGCCATGCCAACATTGCTGAGGAAGCTAACCCTGTTCCTTGTGTGAGCTCAAACGGCATACAGACTGCCCAAGGGCATACTCACTCGCTCATGTTCGACTCGCGCCGGTAAAAGTTATGTCGGCGGCTGGCTGTATCATCGTCTACCGTGACGGACGAGCGCCGGCGACTTCTCGAAGTGTTCCTCTCCATAGCAGGTACAGTCTGTCCAGGGAGCGACAATGGTAACGATTGTCACTATGCAGACGAGAGAATGGCCAGTCGCGAGGAGCAAAAAGAAAGCGTTTCCAGCAAAGTCGCGCGGCGGACGGGTCGGCGGGCCATGACGATAAGCCTGCCTTTTTAGGAAACAGTCCGGGGCTATCCTTTATCCAAACCCGAGAGCCCACGCCCTCCGCATGCCTCTGTGCGTAGTGCGTAGTTTGACACTCGTGGCCCAGCACATATGATTACATGTTAAATAGCGTGTTTTAGTCTGTCCTTTGGTCGTGTTTACTTGAATGTATTCGTGCTGCTTTCATAGCCCATTCTAGCATCCGTTACTCCACTGTACAATCACATTCTTAACCACATCACGCTGAGGCTGTAAATGAATTTGGAACGTGAAAATTTTCGAGACGACGGGACCAGTTTATCTCATCATGGCTATTGCGCCATGCCGGGAGGCTTTTGCGATTCTTTTGTGGACATGAAACTAGTCGGCAGCTTCCCTTCCCAGACTGAGAAAACGCCTCCTTTTGAACCACTGGTTTGTCATAGAGACCAGGTTGACTGCAAACCAACACCGCTGCGACACTTGATCATGCTCGTAATCCCATCGAATCCGTCGTTACCGCACTTATATCGATGAAGGGTAAAGCATGACGCGGACGGTGGCACCGAACGAACGGGGAGGGAGGTTGTTGCGGAACTGAGCGCGGACGACACCAGAGTTGCCTGTGAATATCTGTCAGATTGACTCCTTGACTCTTTCTGCTTTCCAGGAAATATGTACCGTGAGCGCGGGTGACCTTGCCCCACATGACTCTGATCTTGGAGCCCCGGACCTCCTTAGAGGCGCGGTAGACGAAGGCGACCTTCTTTCCGAGGTAGAAGGTGGCGGCCTTGGAGTCGTCGACACCCTCAATCTTGATCAAGCTGGTGTTGGGGTTGGTGTTGCGCTTGCCTCTCTGGTAGCTGAGGTGACGTCCCCTGCGCGATAGAGGTCAATAAATATTCGTTGCGATGCGTCGCCTGTTTTGCTGAGGGGAAAATGTGTATTGTTTTGGACATTGTTCGAGATGTACGAATAGCGATCGGTTCGAGAAGAGCGATAGAGTCGTAGATGAAGAGAAAACAGCGGTTCGGATTCAGTACTCACTTGACGTAGACTGGGAGTGTGTTAGCAGACAATTCTTCATGACATTCAACATTCGTCCAGCAACTGGCGCCTTCGCGAAACCAGACACCAGATCTCAGGGAAACTCACGGCGGTGACCTTGCTCGGATGGCATTTTGTGTCGATTTGGATTGTCCCGGCGAGTGTCGAGTAGGTGTTGTCGGTCGTCTCACGATTAGTCGCTCCGTTCAGTGGAAGGGAATTCGAGCTCGCCGATTTCGTGTGGGCGTCAAAGTGCGCCGAGAACTTAGCCGGCTAGCGTCTTGGCGTCGAGGCCGCAACTCTACAATTCTCAAAGTGAAGCGAGAATCAAGGGACCGCCGTGCAACAACTTCACCGTGTTACTGTTATTTACGCACTCTACACTACAGTGTCCACAATTACGGTGTCTCACAAGAATTTATGATGGCGCTCACGATGGTTCGCGCTGCTGTTCGATCAACGCTGCGAGACGCAACTGAACTCTGTCGACGTCTTCTGCAGTGACCAAGGTAAAGGACCATCTCCGCATTCACGGTCCATCAACATCAGTTCATGTCATCGCGAAATGGAACTGAACAGAGTCATCACATAACACTGCAAGATGTAACAGAAAAGGCCGTGTCGGTGAGGAAATACTTGCATCGTCATAAAGTAGGTGTCTTTTCTGTGGGCAGTAAGCCACAGTTGCGACTAGAAGGATAAAGAGCCTCTCCAAGAGACTACAGCGTCTTCCTGATGTCTCTACGGTCGGCCTCCACCGTCTCGTATCGTTTCTCGTGCCCGGCAAACACCAGAGTCAGGTAGCCAGCAGACTGCCATATTTCAGGGTTGGATCAGTAGGACGCCGAACCAGTTACGCCAGTCTGAGCGAGTGCATCGAAATCTCTAGACCTCCGAGTCCTCCTCCTCCTGCTTGACGGTCTTGAAGAGCTTCTCATCGTCCTGATCAGGCTCAACTTTGTCAGAAGCGACGTTGATGTTGTGAGCCATGTCCTCCTCAGTTCCAGCCTTGCCGACAGCGGTCTTCTTGGTGGCCTTGACGGGGGTCTTGCCAGGACGACCGGGCTTCTTGGGAGTCTTGACAGAGGCTTCATCATCGTCGTCGTCGTTCTCAGCGCGAGTGGTGTTCTTGGCAGCCTTCTTGCGAAGGGACTTCGGGGCGTCGTCGTCTTCGTCCTCGTCTTCTTCGGCACCGGCAGCGTTCTTGGCGACTTTCTTACGGAGAGACTGGAGAATGCCATCATTCTCATCGTCGTCTGAGCCAGCGCTCTCTGCCTTGCGTTTGCGAGGGCGACCACCTTTGCCCTTAGGGGTCTTGGGAGGAGCGGAACTGTCGCCAGTAGTGGAAGGGGCAGTGACGCCTGTCTTGCCGCCAGCCTTCTCGATCTTCTTGAGAAGATTGCGGTACGAAACCCTCATGCTCTCAATGCTAGCAGCGCCGAAAGCTTGGGTTGCCTTGTCCCAGTCAACCTGATACATGGTTAGTCGACTGTGACGCTTGTGCTGAAGATCTTTCAACATACATTGGCGGCATGATCATCGTTGCTAAGCCACATGGCCAGGATGCGGTCCTTCTCGCCCTCGCTCAGAAGAGCCTTAGCCATGGCGTATGAGTAAGACATGATTGGTAATAGTTGTGTGGTACGTGTGGACGGTAGGTGGCTGACAGAAGAGTTGACAGAGGAAGGTGAGATGTTGAAGGTTTAGATGGAGTACGTGAGAAAGGGAACTGTGCAGCTTGGTGTTGGATCAAATGTTCGAGTGAGGAACACAACTGAAGATGGCAGAATTCGCAGCTTACAACGAAGTGAAGACCACACGATGGAATGCAATGGGCTGTTCTCACACAAAAGTGTTGATTCCGGAACGCCCTATGATCTATGGTCGAGAGCCTCGACCCTCAATTCAACCACCCCAGACTACGATTCACACTTACCAAGCCTTGGTTGTGTGAAGACCAATCTATGTCAAAGAAGTCATACAAGTCTCAGTGAAACAATGTTCAATGCACTCGATCCAAGTCGTCGACATGGGCGCCTTGGGTGCAGATCATCTCGTCTGCGATTCGTCGAAGGCCATAGTTTGACCGAATTGAAAAATGAAGAGAACCAATCCCATTGACGAAGACAAGCCAGCGCATTGAATAGACTGGCAGGAATTAGATACACCGGCTTCTGCTCAAGCAGCGTTTGTAAATTCTGATTTGAATTGCAGGATCTTTCTTTGGTGCCAATCTGAGTATCAGGACATCAAAACGTGGCGAGAGAGAGGGAGTTGGCCTTGATTCTTTGTTTCCGCCATTGTAGTCACACTCTTGAGGGGGGGTTCTTCAATCACGACTGGTTGTGACATGCGGCTTCGAGACAAAGTGACGAGTAGCGAGGTGAAAGTAAGGTCACTCTCGGAAAAGAAATCGATTGAGATGGAAGGGTAGAAGATTTGAACCTTGGGCGTCAGTGGTGAAGTTGATGAGGTCGGATGTGGGGCAGTCGTGAGTTCAGACAGAAGGTCGAAGTGGGCGGGCGCAGCGAGATCGGGGGCGCATGTGCACACCCGATGGGCCTTGTTCAACCGTGACTCAATTTCGCTTTGTAGGACAATACAAACCCCCTTCAAGACATCCAGACACCAGCAAACAAGCCTTCCAACCCCCCAACATCCCCACCACCTTCACAATGGCCTACACCAACGGTTTCGAACAGTCAATACCTCACCAGCAGGAAAAGAACCTGCCCGGCGGCGGCAATTGGGTCGTGCAAAAGTTTGGCGGTACCAGCGTCGGCAAGTTTGCTGTCGACATTGCCCAGGACATTGTCATGTACGTCGCATGCCCGCTCTGGACTGAAGCCTAGTACTCATGTTCGAATAGTGCCAGCCTCAAGGAGCACCGCACCGCCATCGTCTGCTCTGCGCGTAGCACCTACACCAAGAGCGAGGGCACCACCAATCGCCTACTTCGCGCTGCCCGCGAGGCCGAACGCATTGGCTCGCGCAAATATGTCGACATAGTCGATGTTATCCGCGCCGACCATATCGTCGTTGCAAAGGATACCATCTCTTCTGCAGAGATCCTGGAAACCTACTCGGAATCTGTCAATGCCGAGTGCGACAGCCTGATCAAGATCCTCGAGTCCGCCCAGCACTTGACCGAGGTCAGCAAGCGTACCGAGGACAAGATTGTCGCCAAGGGCGAGAAGCTGTCTTGTCTGTACATGACTGCCGTCTTGCAGGATCGCGGCTGCAATGCTCAATACGTCGACCTGAGCAATGTCATCGACTTCCCAGTTGGCGAACGTATTGACGACAGCTTCTACCGCAGCCTGGCTGGCTCCCTCGCAAAGGCCGTACACGCCTGCGGCGACGCCGTTCCTGTTATTACTGGCTACTTCGGTGACGTCCCTGGCGGTCTTCTTACTCAAATCGGTCGTGGATACACTGACCTCTGCGCCGCTCTCGTTGCTGTCGGCATTGGTGCCTCGGAACTGCAGATCTGGAAGGAGGTTGATGGCATCTTTACTGCAGACCCCCGCAAAGTGCCCACTGCTCGCCTGTTGCCCTCGGTCACACCCTCCGAGGCTGCCGAATTGACCTTCTATGGGTCCGAAGTCATTCACCCCTTCACCATGGACCAGGTCATCAAAGCCAGCATTCCCATTCGCATCAAGAATGTCAAGAACCCCCGCAACCAGGGCACCATCATCTGGCCCGATCAAGCTGACGATCTGGAGGAGAAGAAGCCTTCTCTTTTCCGCAACCGCAGCCTGGTCAGCCTCAGCACTCACGATGGTCCCAAGCGTCCCACCGCTGTCACCATCAAGCGCGGTATTACCGTGCTTAACGTCCACTCCAAGAAGCGTACTCGTGCCCACGGCTTCCTCATGTCCATCTTTTCTGTTCTTGACAAGTGGCACCTGTCTGTTGACCTCATATCCTCCTCCGAGGTCCACGTCTCCATGGCCTTGCACTCTGAGGTCGCTCTCTTGTCTGGCGCCGGCCCCGATTCTGAGGAGATCCAGATCGAGTCTGCTGCCCTCAAGGGTGCTGTTGACGACCTCAGCGTCTGGGGTGATATCGACCTTGTCCCTGGCTTGGCCGTCATTAGTCTTGTCGGCCGCCAGCTGCGTAGTATGGTTGGTATTAGCGGTCGCTTCTTCAGCGTCCTTGGGGAAAATGGCATCAACATTGAGATGATCTCTCAGGGTGCCAGCGAGATCAACATTTCATGTGTGATCGAAGAGGCAGAGGCCAACAGAGCCCTCAACGTCGTTCACACCAACCTTTTCACTTTCCTCGATTGATTTTAGCGTTTGCATAGCGTTTGCAGTTGGATTTCTCCAACAGGACGAAAAGAGCGAAGGGATTTCAAAAGTTTCGAAGCATTGTCATGAACCCATTTTGCTTGCGTAGACCTATATAGATGAGCAACCGAGCTATGTCTCTTCTTCTTTAACCATCAATTACACCCATGACCATGTGATATCCACCCAACGATTGCTCTGACATTTGACATCCCGCGGTGACAAATCAAAGTATTCACGCTTGACTGTGATTGACAGCTGTAAGGTTTAACAACATTTTTCTGCTCTGGATATGTCAGGTGACGACTACAGCCGCTAGCTGCTCAAGGCTAGCCCCAAGAAGCGTTTCTTCTTGCCTCTCGCTTTATCCTCAGCTCTCGTTGCTCTTGATCCAATCAATGCGTCGAGAGAAATCTCCACGACTCGATTATTCCGTTCAAATCTTCAGTTCACATCTGACGGATCTATGCTCTTGATCGTGAGGTTCAATTGATGACGGCGTGTTTCTGGTGGTTGCTCGGCACGCGGATTCTAGTCTGTAGATGATCGTAAAAGCATCCCACGTGATCGGAGCAACGATAAGTGCTGCACCACGACATGTTAATAAGGAAATGTCTTTGTATGTGTGAGATGCACAAGCGAGAGAAACACTAGGAACATGATAGAGCCTCATGTTCTTGCTCTCGCCCGAATGTTGACCAGACATTGATCCCTGAATTCGGCGACTCTATCAAAGTGCACAAGCACTTCCTTTGGGCCGACTTGGCTCTGGGTTTGCATTGATTCGAATGTCTCTCTTGTCACAGCATCCAGATATCATGTATCAAGACGGCACATAGTTCCGACTATGGGACCGCCATGTTCTTAGCGCGCTCAGGCCGCCTTCATTTTGAGCACTGAGGAGAACCCTTCCCGAGCACATTCGTGACACCGACAGGACTACAGTCTCAGTTGCTCTGTCAGTATCTCTCGGATGAGGCGACATGATGCCCGTTGGGCGCAAGGTCATGGGAAGAGGCAATATGTCGTTTGATCCCATGCGGACGTGGTCATCGACATGGTTCAAACATCGAATGTCCGTATGTTGTATGGTCTGGAGATAGACTGTTGTTTCGAAGTGAAACTTCGTAGCTTACCCTAGTTCAAGTTGCTGCCCATTCTGGATGTGCATATGGCTCAAGGTACATCGAAGACATAATAACGCAAGGCAACTGCTTCAAGGTCCATTGCAAATCTCCGGTCCTCTCGACATTGGTCCAAGGCATACATGCATGATCTAGAGCTGCTGGTTCCACAGAAATCACAATCACATTGAACGTTGATAGCTCGTACGCCAGGATGCGCACTACTGTTGTCAAAGAGTCATGGCAGGTTAGAGCGGCTTCCAATGGAGAAGGGTTGTTACAAGGGGAGCTCGGGGGTACTTGACCTGGGAGACAAGCATCAGCGTGCTAGCACTACAATCAATGAGAACAGACTCGCTTCGGGTCCGAAGATCGTCCTCAAATCCAGATCTTGAATGCCATAAGGTCCAGGTGGTTGACAAGAATGCCTCCTGTGCTAGTCCTTCAAAAGAAGCAGTCAGGCATAGCTCAACTATGCATCTCTCGATGGGCTGAGCATAATGCAGTGTGGAGAGAGTCGAGAAAGAGCAAGCTTGAAGCGACATCATGAGACAAAGTGAGGTTGGCCGATGGTCGGGAGCCGGCGATTCGTGGCCCGAGGTGGGGAATGGGGAAGTTTCTCGCCCTCGTTCACATGCAAAACTTGGACCAAGAAACATTGTGTTCGAACAGAAAACAAAACCGAAAAAAATGCGCACCTCGCCGAACATCATCATTACTGGAACCCCTGGTGTGGGCAAGACAACCCATTGCGAGCAGCTCGCATCAAGCACCGGCCTCACCCACCTCAATGTCAACAAGGTCGTGAAAGAGCGCGATTGCGAGGACGGCTTTGACGATGAGCTCAACAGTGTCATTGTTGACGAGGACAAGGTAAGAACCGGGGGTCTGTCTTAGACTGTCGACATGTTGTCTGACCCCTCGATAGCTCCTGGACGCCATTGAACCCGACCTCGAGGCCGGTGGTCAAATCATCGACTGGCACGCTTGCGACATGTTCCCTCAATCCTTGATCGACCTTGTGGTTGTCATTCGCTGCAACAGCACCATTCTCTACGATCGCCTCAAGGGCCGTGGCTACAGCGACAAGAAGCTCGACGAAAACATGGATGCTGAGATCATGGAAGTCCTCTTGCAGGAAGCTCGTGATTCATACGACGAGGAAATCGTTGTCGAGCTACAGAGCGACGATCTCGACCAGATTGATGAGAATCTCGAACGCATTCAAGCTTGGATCGAGAACTGGAAGAAGGACCATGCCGACGCATAAACACAGCTTTCGATAAGCCCAGCCTGCTCTACATACTGTCCTGTCCGCGACTCTCGAGGTCTCCTTACTCGGTGTGTGCATTGAGCCACTCGGTGAGCTTGGCCAATGCCTTACCGCGGTGCGAGATCTTGTTCTTCTCAACCTTGGCCATCTCAGCATATGTCTGGCCCTCGTACTCGAAGCATGCGTCCCATCCTACGTTGAGTCAGTCTCGTCTTGTCTCACCAAGTACTTGGTAGGCTTACCGAAGTCGGTAGGTCCACGAGCCTCGACAATCTTGCCCTAGCGTACCGGTCAGCACTCTTTGCGGAACGCAATTTGATCGAGGAGACAAACTTTGGTCCTTCCTTGGAAAACAATGGGCTCGTGGCCAGGGCCTTCCGAATATGCAAATGTACACACGGCCTGAGCACCCTTGTCCTCGAAGCCAGCAAGAAGCTTGTGGAATTGCTTGACACCGAGCGACTGCATAAACCATTTACTGAATCGAGATGACTAATCAGTCTCACGAACGACGCAACTTGAGGCGGAGACCATCTTACACGTATGGGCCCGGGAGTTCGTCAAAGGCATCGAAGCAGAGACATGTGTCTTCTACCAGAACCGGACCACCAACCTAGATAAATTCAAGTTTAATATACAAATTCTCACGAATCTCCTTCCAGTGGTCTTCGACGTACTGTGTCAGCTGCTCTGCGGCACTTGTCCTTGGAAATCTCCTCAATCGTGCCCTGAATCTCGAGCAAGTCCACAGACTGATTTGAGAGGTCGACACCAGTAGGGGCGAGGATTGCTTGCACTTCGGCTAGCTTGTTCTTGTTGCCGGTGATGAAGTTGAGTTGCTTGGGTGCCATTGCTGCGAATTGACTTGAAAAGTGTCGTCTTTGAAAACCGAGCTTAGAGAACCGAAGTGTTGACCTTATATCATCAAACGTGTGATGGTGTTTCAAAGATGTTCGGCATACGAAATCTTTCCGTGCCAAGAAGCCTTTTGAGCCGTCGTTTCGAGAAGTGACCGACCTTCAGCAATCCTCTTCTCATCTCTATTTGATTTTCTTCTCTCCGACTCTGAGGTCGAACTTCTGCTCTTCTTACAAGCTGATATTGGGAGATGTCAATGCTAGCTCTCTCACTCTAGCGCTCTTGTTTGCACGTTCTGGCAACTTGGATCAAGCTTCGGGCAGGGTGACCTCTCAACTACCCCTCAAATCTTACCATTGCGTACACGCGACGAGTGAGTATGGTTTCAAATGTTACTGTGACGCCAGTCGCCAATCTGCAAATACGTCAACCTAGATGGCAGGACCTGGATGCTACCTGGGCAACTGTAGCGGTAGCTTTGCTACTTCTAGCAATCACGACCCGATTCATTAGTGGCTTCCTTGGGACATCCAAACCTGCTCAGAATGGTTCCCAGACAGTACCGATGCTGCCTTACTGGATGCCTATCATCGGACACATCCCTCAATTCAGCTTTGCACCACAGAGTCTGCTCAACAAAGCCCGCGATGCGTACAGAAGCGGTATCTTTTCTCTAAATCTAGGCAGCACAACTCACAATATCATCTTTGCACCTCCCATGGGTGGTACTTTGATGAATCAGAAACACTCAATCGCAAACATGGACTCAGTGGGCAAGCATGTCATGACTGCGGTTTTTGGTTTCCCAAAATCAAAGGCATCCATGGAGAGATATGATGCATCCTTAACAGGGCTGAATACCTGCTACAAGCATCTGACCTCTGAGCCTTATCTGGGAGAAATGGTCCAGAGTACCATCGATGTGACGAAACGCAATATCGCCAACCTGGTCACCTTCTCAGAGAGCACAGTTGATCAAGTAGCTTGGGAACGAACCAGCAATGCCGAAACAATTACCAAGCCCCAGGGCGAACAAGTTGTGGAAATCAGCATGATGCCCTTGATTCGAGACTTTATCGCCGCCAGTGCAAACCCATCGCTCATCGGTAGTGATTTCGTCAATAACAACCCAGACTTCTTCCAAGACCTTTGGGACATGGATAGAGGCTTCAAATGGCTGGCCACCGGTCTCCCTGCCTGGTTGCCTATACCTCAAATCTGGAGAGCAAAAATCGCCCGCAGTCGTGCCTTCAACGCCGTCCGCAACTTCGACGAAGTCATGGAAAAAGCAGCAAACGGAGAAGATCCAGGCCAGGACTGGCAAGACCTTGACAATGTAGGCCCAGTCCTGACCCAAAGATTGAAGCTATATCGTCAACTCAACTTCAATATGGATGAAAGAGCAGCTCTAGATCTATGTCTCTTGTGGGCAATGAATGCTAATGCAAACATGCTGGTCTTCTGGATGCTCAACCACATTTACGCAGACAAACCTCTTCTCGCCCGACTTCGCGAGGAAATAGCTCCTTTCGTCCACGCCGTCCAGCCCAAACAACTTTTCGGTGTACCGGAGCCTCCTCGCATCGACACCTTCGACCACGAAGCCCTCGCGAACAAATGCCCACTGCTGAAAAGCTGCTACATCGAGTCTCTGCGCTTGGATTCGGCAACCTGGAGCTTCAGAGTCATGCAGGAAGATTTGATTCTCGCAGCTTCCAGAGAAAAAGATGCAGAGAAGTTTCTGCTGAAGAAGGGGACATATACTCACATTGCTCATTCTATCCATCATACTGATCCCGCTTATTTTGACGACCCGCAGACTTGGAGGGCAGATAGGCATATCAAGCGTGAGGAGGAAGATGGAGAGGTATCTGTAAACATGGGGACTATTCGTCCATATGGCAAGTTCAAGGAAACCCACATGCTCAAGAAACGCGGCTAATACTTGTGTTGCAGGTGGTGGACATTCGATGTGCAAAGGTCGTGCGTTTGCTCAAAAGGAAGCCTTGGTCTTCACGGCAGCTTTCATCAGTATGTGGGATATGGAGCCTGTTGGAGGCGGTGCTTGGAAGCTACCACGCTTCAAGCCTGCCACTGGAGTATACACCACGAATGACGATATTCGGGTTTCGGTATCACGCCGCAAGGGGCTGCCTGAGGCGTAAATTTATCATTGACACCATCTCCTTGGACTAGACATATTTCACAGCTCATGACATTTTGTTTGGCGGTTTTTGTGATTGTTCTCGCGATATATGATGAATGGGTATCTTTCGTATGAGCATTCTCCTCACGCGTTTCCCAAACCCAAGCTAAGCAATTCTTTTCGAAACTGCCACACCAATGCTCTGTGCTATGGGAAACAGAACCCGACAACGCCTCGCTATATAATCTCAATGTCGTAAGCCAGAGGGGCGTGGTAGTTACGCTTGCTCTGCGCTCTATTTGTGGTTTGCGGTAAGAATAGATTCGTGAGGTTTGACCCTTCGTGGGACCAGTCTTCTGATGTGCTACCCGCCCTCAGGCTCTTTACCGGCTAGAGTCGAACTGCTGAATTAGGCTGACTGTATCTCTTTCCAGTGTAGCCTCAGCGACGGTACAACTCGCGTTCCCTATCCTGCAACCTTTCGCGACGTTCACGATCTGGACTCCTACTACGAGTCCTTCGATCTCTGTCTCTTGCATTGGGCGGAGGTCGGTCTCTGGGATATCCATGGTCGCGCGAGTTTCTTCTGCCGTTCGGTGGCGCAGCATCGTCTCGACGCGCGGCGGAGTAACTCGGAATATAAGTATCAACGTTTGGACCACCTCTTGGGTTCGGTGGTGGGGCTCGGGGAGCTAGGCGAGCATCTGCGGCAGGCGGAGGTGGGCGAGGGGGAAGATGGCCATTGGGAGGAGGTGGAGGTAGATGCGATGAGCCGTTCATGTGTGGAGGTGGTGGTAATGGGGGTCTGCGTGAATCGGGGCCATTTTGCCATGCTGGTCTTCTTGCCAGTGGAGGGGTGTCGTGTGAGGGAGCGCGTGAGTCGTAAGCCCTTGGAGGGGGTGGAGGAACTCTCTGGTCACGAGGGCCTCTGCGATCGTAACCAGTATAACCGTTCGGCGGACCATAGTTGCGACCACCGCCTGCACCCCAAGCCTCATCAGGACCCATACCAACTGTGCCGCCAGCTGGGGCAGGAGGCATAGCGGCGCGCTTTTCGTGGTGCTTTCTGCGATCAAGCTCATGTGATTCTTCGAAGCGTGGAAGGTCCTCGGGACGGGACGGGAGCGGTTGCGAATGGAAGTAGGGATGCTTCAGCGCGTCCCAGGCGTTGATACGTTTCCGCCAGTCCAACTTGAGCAGTTCGGCAAGCAGGTTCTGGGCTTCTGGGTGCAGACTGCAAACGAGTGTCAGCACATAGCTTTTGCGGTTACAGCAGTGGGATAACTTACTTGCGGAACCTGTTGCGAAGATTGCCACGCTGAGGCTCGAACTCTTTGACGCCCTCACAACCAGGGAGTTGCGACCATCCTGGCATATTGTCCTCGTTTGGCGAACCTACCAATTCGAAGATGATCTGCGCCTGGTTAAGGTCTGATTTGCCCTCAAGAATAGGCCGGCCTTCGAACATCTCGGCAAACACACAGCCAGCTCCCCACATGTCTATTGCAGGGGTGTATCGTCTGAGTTGCAAGAGAAGCTCTGGGGGGCGGTACCATCTGGTTACAACAAGTGTCGTGTAGTCGCGGACTGCCTCTCCATTGCCTCTGCCGGGTTGCGGTACAGGGCCGTCGTAGTGACGAGCCAGACCAAAATCGGCAATCTGGAGTAACCCGCGGTTGTTGATGAGGATGTTTGCAGCTATTCGGCATTAGAGGAGGGGACTCATTGCAGAATCAAGGGTGGGTGGCTACCTTTCATGTCACGATGCAAGATGTGGCTGTCGTGGAGATAGCGCAAGCCTTCGAGCAGTTGCAGCATGTAGCATTTGATCTGGGCTTCGGTGAAGGTGATGTCGGGGTTTGTGGTCATTCCCGCGAGATCATGGTCCATGTAAGGGCAGACCATGTAGAGAGTGGCGCGCTTCTTGACGTCTTCTGTGGTCGAGGTTAGAGGGTGCATGCATATCGGGCGGAAGTTGATTGCGCCTACTCTTGTGGCGTTCGACAGCCATCTCCTGGAGGGTCAAGACGTTCGGGTGAGACAGCATCTTGAGCAGCTTGATCTCACGCAGGGCGGTAATGGGAAAGCCATCTTTTTCGTTGTGTATCAAGATCTTTTTGAGAGCGACGATGGTGCCAGAGCGCCTTGATCGGGCTTTGGAGACGACACCGAAAGTGCCCTCGCCCAGTTTTTGGACTATCTCAAAGTCATCGATTCCAGCGCATCCGCGGAAGCGACGTTGGTTGGGATCGGTCGTGGCCATGATTCCGATCTTCAGTCGCTGGTCATCGCTGTCGGATTGCGCGTGGCTGCGAAGGGCGGAGGCTCGGTCGCGTCTTGTCGTCGAGAAGGATCACTCTCCAAGGGGACAGGCGCGGATGGTGTTTTGACGACAAGAAGAGGAAGGAAAGAAGGCGAGTTGGATCAGAGCATGGCGAGAAATCAAGTGAATGGCTATGGCGACTTTGACATGTCTCTCGGATCCTCACGCATTGCTCTCCACAAAGTGAAAGTCGTCGGCGCATGTCATGTGTCTTGGCATTCAATCCACGCTGCAAGTCCATCGACATCGCCAGCGGCAGCCACGACGGCTCACTCTACGCACCATCCCAACTCACGTACGCATCCTCTCCCGCCTGGTCGCTGTACTTCGACCGAACATCTGACATTTGCCAGACACAATGGCTGGTCCTGGTCCTTCGCGTCCCGCTGGCGCCCACGGTGCCCACCCCATCCACATCCACCCCGTCCGCCCTCTCTACAGATTCGCTGCCACTGGCCT
>JGI24891J29808_1000428_pt1 | contig 25965 bp, 30 predicted proteins | sample FreactcultuFSWF8_FD_29808 | JGI IMG/M metagenome (IMG submission 29808) | reverse complement strand
AGACATCAAGTCATGGAAGGCAGGCTTCCAGCGCATGTCGGATGAGCGCCTCGAGAAGCAGCGTTACCAGCTCAGCGAGAAGAAGGACGACGAAATCAACACCATCGCCCTGGGCGCAAAGGTCGAGCGCGCACTTGGCAGAAGAATGGTCGGACAGGACGCCCAGTTCACACGCAGAGAGTCGCTGTCTGCACAAACTCCAGTACAGCCCGCACAGGAACAGCAGGCCCCTGTCGAGCTGCCCGAGAAGAGAAGCGTCGAGATTACTTCGTAAGAAGCGAAACAATCGACAGGATACTACATGGACAGAAAAGCCGAACCAGTCATTTGCATGGATTAAATCCCGAGTCTGGATGAGCGAAGGGATTTTCTTTTGGGGTTAGGCGAATTGGGTGCAGTTTTAGGGGCATCCCACCAGAGGCGACGCGGTTTTGTTTTCTTTTGCATCTTCTGGCTTGGTTGTTTTTGTGTGTTCGTGCTCATTGGGGGTACATTGACTGGAAGGAGCACTGGTATAATGGCATTTTAACTACTACAATTGAACTGCATAATGATTTCGAGAGCATTGCCACTCCCAGTACTTGATGAGCATCAAATCCTGCACCAGATGCCGTTGAAGGCTCCATATCATAGATCAAAGATAGGTTGTTCGTTAAAGGCGACAATTGCATGGGCTCTCCTGGGCCACCTGATTGATCAAGGAGTCACTATAATCCAACACCCCAAGGGTAATCACGCTCGATTCGATCATGATACTTTTACAAGTGCATGAGGATCCGCCACAGAATGAATTGATAGATTGAGACGATGCCGTGACTGACAGCTAGCAAACGAAGCTGTTGGCGACTAGAAGGTTCGGGTGGGAACAGGAACCTCAGGATCCCCGCAAAGTCTGGATGCACGGAGTGGAGAGTGTGAGAAACCTCAACCACCACAGTCAGGGTTTTGATAATTGCAGAAACGGGATTCCACAACCATGGACCAAGAGATCTCGTGATCAATTAAGAGCGGAGGAATGAGAGTGGTATAGACGCTTCTAGCGACATCTAGGTAGTTCGGCGGCTGTCAAAGAGTGAAAGAGCAAACAGCGGTTGTTCACTGCAACGGAGCTTGGACCAGTTGTCGAATGGAACCCTCTGGAAGCTCGTAGGAGGTTTTTCTAGAGGCGCCATACAAATTGCCAGACTCCTTCCGACCAACCTTCCTCCCCCCTTCACATCCACATCTTCTTTTCTCCTTGCGATACCCGACTGTCTATATCACAGCAGTCACCTTTTGCTTTGCATCTCTGTGTTTGTCCCGTCTTTGAATCAATCCCCCATTCACCACCATCATCATGGCCGCCGAGACGTTCGAGTTCCAGGCTGAGATCTCTCAGCTGCTCTCGCTGATCATCAACACTGTCTACTCCAACAAGGAGATCTTCCTCAGAGAACTCATCTCCAACTCATCTGATGCCCTTGACAAGATCCGCTATGAGGCTCTTTCCGACCCCAGCAAGCTCGACTCTGGCAAGGACTTGCGCATCGACATCATCCCCGACAAGGAGGCCAAGACCCTCACTATCCGCGACACTGGTATCGGTATGACCAAGGCTGTAAGTGAACCATCATCCCTCTTTCACACGAGCTGTGACTAATTCATCTGTCAGGACCTTGTCAACAACCTCGGTACGATCGCCCGTTCCGGTACCAAGCAGTTCATGGAGGCCCTCACCGCTGGTGCCGATATCTCCATGATTGGTCAATTCGGTGTTGGTTTCTACTCTGCCTACCTCGTCGCTGACAAGGTTACCGTTACCTCAAAGAACAACGATGACGAGCAGTACCTCTGGGAGTCATCCGCCGGTGGCACCTTCACCCTCACTCAGGACACCGAGGGCGAGCAGCTCGGCCGTGGTACCAAGATGGTTCTCCACCTCAAGGATGAGCAGCTCGACTACCTGAACGAGGCCAAGATCAAGGAGGTCGTCAAGAAGCACTCCGAGTTCATCTCATACCCCATCTACCTCCACGTCCTCAAGGAGACCGAGAAGGAGGTCCCCGATGAGGAGGCTGAGGAGAAGACCGAGGAGGGCGACGAGAAGAAGCCCAAGGTCGAGGAGGTTGACGACGAGGATGAGAACAAGGAGAAGAAGACCAAGAAGGTCAAGGAGAGCAAGATTGAAGAGGAGGAGCTCAACAAGACCAAGCCCATCTGGACCCGCAACCCCGCCGACATCAGCCAGGAGGAGTACGGTGCCTTCTACAAGTCTCTTAGCAACGACTGGGAGGACCACCTCGGTGTCAAGCACTTCTCCGTTGAGGGTCAGCTCGAGTTCCGCGCCATCCTCTTCGTCCCCAAGCGCGCTCCCTTCGACCTCTTCGAGACCAAGAAGACCAAGAACAACATCAAGCTCTACGTCCGCCGCGTCTTCATCACCGACGATGCCACCGACCTTATCCCCGAGTGGTTGTCGTTCGTCAAGGGTGTTGTCGACTCTGAGGACCTTCCCCTCAACCTGTCTCGTGAGACTCTTCAGCAGAACAAGATCATGAAGGTCATCAAGAAGAACATCGTCAAGAAGACTCTTGAGCTCTTCAACGAGATCGCCGAGGACCGTGAGCAGTTCGACAAGTTCTACACTGCCTTCAGCAAGAACCTCAAGCTCGGTATCCACGAGGACGCCCAGAACCGTCCCCAGCTCGCCAAGCTCCTCCGCTTCAACTCGACCAAGTCCCTCGACGAGATCACCTCTCTCCAGGACTACATCACCCGCATGCCCGAGCACCAGAAGCAGATGTACTACATCACTGGCGAGTCCCTCAAGGCCGTCCAGAAGTCTCCCTTCCTTGACGCCCTCAAGGAGAAGAACTTCGAGGTTCTGTTCCTTGTCGACCCCATTGACGAGTACGCTTTCACCCAGCTCAAGGAGTTCGAGGGCAAGAAGCTCGTTGACATCACCAAGGACTTCGAGATTGAGGAGACCGAGGATGAGAAGAAGAAGCGCGAGGAGGAGGAGAAGGAGTACGAGTCCCTCACCAAGAGCTTGAAGAACGTCCTCGGCGACAAGGTCGAGAAGGTCGTTGTTTCCCACAAGCTCGTCGGCTCCCCTTGCGCCATCCGTACCGGTCAGTTCGGTTGGTCCGCCAACATGGAGCGTATCATGAAGGCTCAGGCCCTCCGTGACACCTCCATGTCCTCGTACATGTCTTCCAAGAAGACCTTCGAGATCTCCCCCTCGTCTCCCATCATCAAGGAGCTCAAGAAGAAGGTTGAGACCGATGGCGAGAACGACCGTACCGTCAAGTCCATCACCCAGCTTCTTTACGAGACCTCTCTCCTCGTCTCTGGCTTCACCATTGACGAGCCCGCCGCCTACGCCGAGCGCATCCACAAGCTCGTCTCCCTTGGCCTCAACGTTGACGAGGAGGCTGAGACCAGCGAGGAGGCTGCCAGCACCGAGGCCCCTGCCGCCGAGGCCGCTGGTGAGTCCGCCATGGAGGAGGTTGACTAGATGCTCTTGACCGCAGCCAACAGCATTACTTAATGTCGTCACGTCTTCTCTTTTTTTAGTTTTTCAAAAACCGTTTTCTTAGATTTAATGTCCCTTGAGGAGGTTATGGGTAGGAGGAGAAGGAGTTGATGAGACCTTGGGTTGATACAGATTTGTCCTTCTGGCATCGCATAGGCGTTTCGCAAACCTTTTTCAAATACAAAGATCCCAATCTTCTGAACTGTATCTTTTTTCCAATCTGCCTTGTTGCTGCAGTGATCGTCTTAATGGTGCTTTCATGTTTCATTGTCTTGTCGGTAACACGGAGAAGACTTCCGGCGTCCTACCAACCAACTCCCATATCGTCCATCAACAGTCATGACTATATTTCATATCTCAATTCTTCAAGAATGAGAACCATCACTGCCTCGCCGGCGTCGCTTGTCTCCAACTTCACGGAGCGAAGGATCAAAGCCACACACACGGCCGTCGATTGCGTGCTCGCTCGCTAACCATGGACCTGCCCCGCGTCCGAAAGAGGGGCAGTCATGATATTGTGCCATTCTATGACTGTCTTGATTATTTTTCTACCTTCTGCTCTCCTCTGTTCGTTGATGATCCTCATTTCAAACATTGCAATACATCATGGCTGGAGAAAAGACACCCCATTTCGAGACTTTGCAATTGCATGCCGGTAAGCTCTGAGGCTATGACTGATTGATGTATGCAAGTCAATTGAGGAGCTGACCATTCGTTTCTTACCAACAGGTCATGAACCGGACAGCGCTACCAATTCACGTGCTGTGCCCATCTATGCGACTACATCCTATGTCTTCAACAACTCCGCCCATGGAGCCGCCCTTTTCGGCCTCAAGGAAGCCGGAAACATCTACACTCGCATCATGAACCCCACCGTAGACGTGTTTGAGAAACGCATCGCAGCATTGGAAGGTGGTGTCGCCGCCGTAGCAGCTTCTTCGGGACAATCAGCCCAATTCATGGCGATTGCGGCACTTGCCCACGCGGGAGACAATATCGTTTCGACTTCTAACCTTTACGGTGGAACGTACAATCAACTCAAGGTGTTTTTGCCTCGGTTGGGCATAAAGACCAAGTTTGTGAATGGAGATGATGCTGAGGATTTCAAGAAGGCTATTGATGAGAAGACGAAGGCTGTGTATATTGAGAGTATTGGTAATCCGAGGTATAATGTGCCTGACTTTGAGGCCATTGTCAAGGTTGCCCACGATGCTGGCGTTCCTGTCATGGTAGGTCGACTTTGAGGGTTCACATCGAGGCCAAAATACTGATTGAAAGATAGGTTGACAACACCTTTGGTGCAGGTGGCTACTTCTGCCGTCCCATCGATCACGGCGTTGACATTGTTGTTCACAGTGCAACCAAATGGATCGGTGGCCATGGCACCACCGTCGGAGGCGTAGTAGTCGACGCCGGAAACTTTGACTGGGGCACTCCTGAAGCACGCAAACGATTCCCTCAAATGAGCGAGCCATCCGAAGGTTACCATGGCCTCAAGTTCTGGGACACTTTCGGCAAGCTCTCCTTCATCGTTCGCGTGCGTGTGGAGATCCTCCGGGATGGCGGTATGGCTTTAAACCCATTCGCTGCTCAGCAATTGCTGCTGGGTATCGAGACATTGAGTCTGCGATGCGAGAGACATGCTCAGAATTCGCTGAAGCTGGCGCAGTGGCTTGAGAAGAATGAGCATGTCTCATGGGTCAGCTATCCAGGCCTAAAAAGCCATTCTAGCCATGAGCTCGCAAAGAAGTACCTTCCCAGAGGCTTTGGAGGTGTACTGTCCTTCGGATTAAAAGGCGATGCCGATGCCGGAAGTCAAGTGGTCGATGGCTTCAAGTTGATATCAAATCTTGCCAACGTCGGAGACGCAAAGACTCTCGCAATTCATCCATGGAGCACTACTCACGAGCAACTGAGCGATGAGGAGAAGACCAACAGTGGAGTCACAGAGGATCTCATCCGGATATCTGTCGGTATTGAGCACATCGACGATATTATTGCCGACTTCAAACAGTCGTTCGAAGCTTCAAAGGCAGGAGCAAAGGGCGAAGATCATCCCGAGAACGCCGAAAAGAAGCCTGATGCGGATGAGCCTACGAGACTTGAGGTCTGAAGAGTCGATAATTGGAATGCGCGTACGGCCAAAGGCCACAAGAGATTCGGATCTACCATAAGATCTATCTCACAAATCAATATACCAATTCTCATGAACAGAACTCAGTCGAACAGACTCGCACAACGCTTTCCAGACGGTTTGCTCATGCGTGAATTGTGACATGGCTCCGTCGCCCAAAGCAGCGAACTCCACTTACATTGATGACCGTCCGAAGACATATATATACATATGCTCTGATCAAACCCCTAGCACCTGTATCTTCTCACGCAACAATCATGAAGTACATTTCCGAAATCTTTGCCGTTCTAGTGTTGGCAGGTGCTGCTCAAGCAGCTCCGGCAGCTCAGGCAGCTCCCTCTGGCTCTGAAGAGGAACCCTTTCACCAGGAAGCTTGGAGAACGATCGACGTTGCCGCTTTCAGGGAGATGAGCCTGGAACAAAGATTGGAGTTGCACGCCAATCACAAGGTCTACGACGTCGAGTACACAATCAACTGCATTGTAAGTGCTTGCATTGAACGAGATCGAAGTTCTGATTACTGAGTCGCCCTACCACAACAGAAAGATTGTATCATTCCAAACGAGGGGTACCCCATGTACGAGGCAACCTACGGAGAGGTGTGCAAGAATAAAGAGAATCGCCTAGCCATGTCGAGCTATCTAGGAGACGTTGGTCATTGCATGTACGAGATGGAGACAGAGAGACGAGCGCGGGAGAACCACGACAACTCCAACGACTCGAACGGCGAGACGGCCTGCAGCCAAGGTGAGCTCCTTTTTCTTATCAGAGACCGGCCTCTTTCTCTTACTGACCTGATCATTTCAGCTTTCGATTACTTTGAGCTCAAGATTGACACCATGTGTGACTTCATCAATCAAGAAACTAAAGTCCTCGATTATCCAGCCGATGACAGTTGGGAGTAACCATGGATTGTATCAGATGTCTCGTGTGTAGCTGCTAAAGTTCCAGATGCTTTGGAGTCCAGTCTGTTCTGTAGCTCCGTCCATAGAGTCACATAAAAAACATTGGTCGATACCCACAGAGGTTGCATCGTACACTATAATGCGTATTTATGATTTCAATTGAAGACCCCTGAATCTGAAAAATCATCTCGCACTTTCAGAACGTAGTGTGAATAGTCGTGCAATGAGGCGTGTAATATGGTTTGCTGTATGTAGCAAGTCAGGTAAGGTTCAATGTAACCTTCTAACATCATCCTAGGTCTACCTTTTCCCTTCGACTTCGAACATCATGCGTCTCGAGAGTCGGGCAATTGAGCTCGATGCGGAGAAAGAGTTCACGGGAGATGGGTGTTGAAAAACACTCTTCTGGAAATACGATCAGTCAGGTGGAAACATGCTCAAAAGTCGCCCACAGTGGTTTGACCCTTCGGTCAGCCAGTTCCTGCGACCTTCAGGTATAAGTTGCGACCGTTTCCCCTTTGTTTTCGTTTTTGTCATTTCCATATCATCTAACAGACACGATGCTTATCACCGATCTTCTTGTTGCTCTCCTAGCAGTCGCTGTTCACGCGGCCCCGACCAGAGACGTGCATGATAAAGGCTCTACAGAGCCCGAGCATATTCGCTACGAGATCTTCAAAGCTATGACTCTAGATGAGAGACTGCATCATTACGAGGGCCGTAAGATCTACAGACCTGACAAGACCCTGAACTGTCTCGTGAGTACCTTCAATGAGACGGTCTGGTCAAGATGATTTGCTGATCTTGACGAAACCCCACAGAAGGTGTGTATCGAAAAAACTCCTGGTTACGACATTCAGAATGCGAACTATGGCCAAATGTGCAAGAACAGGGAATCGATGTTGGCCTTCGACAGATGGTTCTACGGCGGCGATGTCGGCCAATGCATAGAGGAGCAGAGAATGGCAGAGCAGACAGCAGAGGTAGAAGCGGGCTTGAGAGATGTCGAGATGGATGAGACCCCTTGCAGCATTGGTAAGATCGTCAACCTGCTCCACGTCTTCTCAGAAGCTAACGAACTTCCCCGCAGCCTTCGCCCACTATGATGAGAGGGTTTGGGAGATGTGCGACTACATCTGGCAGAACGTTACCATTCCAGACGTAGAGCCTTCTGACAACTGGGATGTTTGATGATACGGCTGGCCATGGAGACGAGCTGTGTCTCGAGCTCTCCATAGATACGACTGTGGTCTGAAAAGACATTGTACATCCTGATTGTTTCCACACATTTATGGATGAAATGGCGAGAGTAGTCGAGTTTAACTTGTGGGCAGGCAACAGGATGGGGAAGGGTGTTCTTTGAGACGGCCTTGGATAGTCTTCTTTTTCAACAAATGTATTAGGCGATGTGGATTCTTACTCACTCACAAATGTTGTAAGGTACTTGTAGATTTATAGTGCTTTGACATGCGGCTTTTTTGCTTGTGATCCAAAGGCATGAGGATAGTGGCCAAGATTGCTTCAATGCAGACCGGTAGTACCATTGATCAACATGAAATAGCTCTCGAGAGTGAGATGGATTCCATGCTCATTCGTCCGTTGCAACGACATTCATTCAGCAAGGATCGCGTTGGTCACTTGGGCCACGATGCAAATTTCACAGGTGAAGCTGGCGAATAAAGATGGTCGGAATTGTGGAAGCTGGTGGATGAATGGAGGTGCCAAGAAAACGCACATCCGAGGCCGATCAGCGACTCGCATTTGGGCCTATTCTCCGACCTTGCTGTTGCGCTTCCATCTGTCTTGATCCAGTCAATTCACTTCACACAACATCAAAATGGCACCTCTAGGAGAACAGCTGGTTGACCAGCTCAGGGGCACAGTCGACAAGCTCGAGGCGCGTGTCGCCGAGCTCGAGGCACGCCTCCACGGCAAGGCCCAGACATCGACCTCGTCTTCGGCTAGCGACGAGAGCATGAGAATCATTCTTATGGGCCCTCCCGGTGCCGGTATGCGCAATTCCTGTCCGTTTTCCGTTCGCGGCTGACTCGAGGCTAGGCAAGGGTACCCAGGCCCCCAAGATCAAGGAAAAGTACTGCGTCTGCCACTTGGTACGTTTGCGCAACCATGTCGCTAGGAAGAACGAACCACGACTAACACGCGCCTCAGGCTACCGGTGATATGCTCCGCGCTCAGGTCGCCAAGAAGACCGAGTTGGGCAGACAAGCCAAGAAGATCATGGACCAGGGCGGTCTCGTCAGCGACGAGATCATGATTGGCATGATCAAGAGCGAGCTCGAGAACAACCCCGAGTGCAAGACCGGCTTCATCCTCGACGGCTTCCCTCGTACCGTTGCCCAGGCCGAGCGCCTCGACGACATGCTCAAGGCACGCCAGCAGTCGCTCAAGCACGCCGTTGAGCTTCGCATCGACGACGAGCTCCTCGTTTCCCGTATCACCGGCCGTCTCGTTCACCCCGCATCCGGCCGCTCATACCACAAAATCTTCAACCCTCCCCAGAAGACCATGACCGACGACATCACTGGCGAGCCCCTCGTCCAGCGTGCCGACGACAACGAGGCCACCCTCAAGAAGCGCCTGGCTACCTACCACGACCAGACCAGCCCCGTCATCTCTTACTACCAGAAGACCAACATCTGGAGAGGCATCGACGCCAGCCAAGAGCCCGGCGCTGTGTGGAAGAACATCTTGGGAGTCTTCGAGAAGGGCGGCAACGGCAACATCCCCGCTCAGGGCAGCCTTCTCCAGAAGATTGGCCTCTCCAAGTAAATTTCGCTCATAACGATCAACGAGAACTACAACTTTCCAGCGACGGCGAGGGGCGCGTAAGCGGACCATTTTTGTACAATAAAACGAGACATCATCTTTGCTGGGTTGTCTTTGTAATTTGAATCACAAAAGTCGGCACAATTGGACAAATTCTTCTTTGCACTTTCCCTAACTCGCACTTGCCTAATTCCTGAGCAGGAGTCTATAGAGTAAATCCAGCCTTCGCTCTTTCCATCCTGTTCAGCTCCATGTTGAGTATTGCTTGGCTCATGTTTCTCGTTCTGCCTCTCCCACTCTGCATCTCACATGCCTTTGCAAACAGCCATCATCCTCAATCTGGTGACCATGACTGCGCTATCCCACCATCCGATTTCATCACATAATCAGACTCGCCATTCGGCTCCAGTAAGTCTCTTGTGCACATGACTGCTCCTCGGTTCTCTCTAACGCTGGATCAGATGGGAGTTTTCTCGTCACATCGCAAGCGACTCGATGCTGCTGCCGAAACTGCTCAAAGGCATGTTCTGTCTTGTTCTTCTTGCACTCGCATCGAATCTAATGCAACGATTAGCCGTGACCCATCAACACCCGTCAAGCCTCCTGGAGCCAAGTGGACAGTCACCAAAGACACACCGCCCTCATCTTCCAAACTTGCTAGCAGACCTCCAACGCCAGTGCCGGACTGTCCACCTCCACCATTGGCTTCACAGCCCACAGCCAGCAACCTTGCTACGCTATCAGTTGTCCCGTCCACTATCCCACCCTCAGTGTCAAAACACTCCTTCCCGTCTCGTGATGTACCATCGCACTCGTCGAGTCTGTCACCAAGCTCCGACTCCACGATATACCGCATCCAACCGACATCCCCGCTACCTGAGAAATGGAACAACGTTCACGATCATGCAATGTGTGTTCTTGACACCTGCAACTACTCTCTAAACGCCATTATCAAAAAACTCAGAAGTGCCTTTCCTGAACTCGCAAAGTCTCCCTTGACCCAAGCCATGATCGACAAGCGCCTGCGCGTCCTCGACCAGAATCCCGAGATTGATTACTTTCGCACCGGCCTCGACCATGTCAACCGTGAAGGCATGGAGAAGGCTCGTCGTGGCAAGGCTGTCAGTACTGACACTGGTCCCTCTGGCTACGACATGCGTATTCCCGCCGATCCCAGAGTTTCAACACTCACGGCTCCCACCTCGACCATCGACAGTAGCTTCATGAGCAGCATTCCAAGCCTGCCAGATCTCCCCGAGAGACTGGTTCCCAATCGTCATCAATCGGAACTCTCCGTCAAGACTACCGCCTCCAACGCATCACAAGCCGGTGTCACCACTCAACCTTTCGAGTCTGGGTTTCTGTCACACAGAGCCCCTGCCTTCGAGAAGGATGTGTCGAAATCATGATTTGACGAGGTGGACATCCTTCAATGCCGGACCATCAGCTGTCCATGAGCAGATGCATTCCATTGACCACATGCTTACTCAAACTAATGGACCTGTTGACATAGGCTATGACCAAATATTAGCTCTTATAGATTCATATTTAGAAGTGTAATGCAACGGACGAAGTAATTAATCTGCAATCAAACAACTCTCCCTCAATCTCTCAGAGCAAGCACCTATCCTCGGCATTTACAAAACTGCAAGACAATTCTCAAACCTGTCTATCGAGAGCCAACCCTCATCACCCAGGGCTACGAAGCGGTCTCTACCCGCTCTGCTTCCCACTAACCAGAGTGCTTGACCACAGCATACTATCAAAATGCACATTGATTTTCGATCAGATGCAGGCGTCCGGTGAGATGGTAGACCTCGGCAACTCTCTTTGGACATTTATCCGATACTGAAAATGGTCCTGCATCTGAATATGCATACCCGGCAGGTCTGTTGAATGCATGAGATGCCGTGCGGGGTGTTCGATCATACCGTACCTGGCCCTCCATCTCTTCGATAGCGTACACATCCATGTCAACTTGTCAATATGCAAGATAGTTTTCAAGTCAGTGAGGTTGGCCAAAGAGAGTAGTAGATCATGAATGAGGTTATGAGATCTCTTTGGACATTTCTCTAGTTCTGAAAAGCTTCTTGCATTTTGACGTGGTGTTAGACAGCTGTGGTGGGTTGTTGAGATGCTTTGCTTCGGTATGTAAGTAGTGTATCACCCAAGTCATCTATGCTAGTGGTATGACCCTGTCTTTAATATTCATGCCTACATTGTTATATCCTACAGACATAACAGGCGTTTCTGAACTGATACAGGGTTATGAATGGGCATTGAAATCACATAGAGCACATGAAAGAACATATATGGACGATTCATAGACGGTGGTACAAGGAAATTGATTTTGGTGGTAGTTTTACAATAGTGTGAGCTGTCGCTGTGACAAGCCCCGGGTCTTCCCCTATTTATACATGGCTCACTGCTTAAATACATTAGCATCGTGACAGCAAGTAGTATAGAAGGTAACATACACTAGGCCTTGGCTGCGCGAGGGGCAGTGGCTCTAGGAGCCCTCTTGGTAGCAGCAGGAGCAGGGGCACCAACAGTCTTCTTGGCTCTACCCTTACGGCCAGCAGGACCTCCCTTGTTGCCAGAAGCAGGACCAGCCTTCTTCTTAACAGGCTTGCGGACAGGGGGTCTGCAAAGCACGCAAGGGCATTGAGCGAGCGTGCGGCCACCCAGGCGCATGATGTGCACGACGTGCACCAAGAACGTGCGCACCGAGGAGTAATGACCGCCGCTGGGATGGCCAAAGATCTCACGGATGGGGCGGCCATCAGTCCTCGGATGGCTGAACTGGCAGTAGTCGTAGGGGAGGTCCCAGAACATGACCGGGCCGCCTAATGCGCGTATATGTCAGTCCCATGTATCGATGGTATGCGCAATAGGGTTTGGAGGGGGGTGGTGAACTAACCGAGATCGTGGACGTAACCGGGGACGCGGTTGAACTCGGCACTTAGGAGTGCGAGGGGAGGGGGGTCCATCGTATAGATGATGGTAGGGTGGAGGAGGGGCCATGTGTAGACCGTGCCATCGCTCCAGCCGGGAGGGAGTGCGTAGAGATTGATGTGGATGGTGGCCATGGTTGTATATAGCTCGTCGCTTATGCTCGAGTCAAGGATCTGCAGCTAACGCAATGAGGAAATGCGCTAACGCGATGTGGGAGTGTGGGAGCGCCAAGCCTAGAGCGCATGATTCATGACACGCCGGAATCTTCTAACGCTTGAATCTCGTCCAGAATTACATGACATGAACAAAGCCTAACACTGCTGCACAGTAGTACACGCTTCTTGTTCGCTTTACATGTATAATACTCAATATTATGGCTTAGAGCTATCGATGTTGTTAACTATAGTATGTCGCTATATTGCTATTACTCAGTAGGAGAGAGCGACTCTCAGTGGACCATCTCATCAGTCTAGAAAGCATCGTGCCTTTTGATGGGCACACTGTGAGCCTGCAACCGGTAGCAGAGAGGAGAGGAGCTTGATCAAGAATAGGGATATCATTCTCTCACGGAAAGGTTCAACAAAAACAAAAACCATCTTGCATTTTGACATGCATACTCTGAGCCGGCGACCGGTAGCAGAGATAAGAGAGACGGATACCAATCAGGAACATGGACACAAGTCTCCCACTGGACGATCTCATCAATCAGAAAATCATCTTGCATTTTGACATGTACAGAGAACCAGCGATAGGACCAAAGAGATAGGAAACAGTTTGATCAAGGAGGCAGGCCCGGCATGGGGCTCTCAATGGACATCTCTGTGTTTCTGAATACCATTGTGTATTTTGATGTGCATACTGTGAACCAGCGACTGATAGAGGAGATGGGGGAGAGTTTCTTGCTCAGGGGTATTGGCGCGAGGCTCTCATTGGACACTTCAGCAGAACTGGATTTCATTGTGCATTTTGATGTGCATACTATGAACAAGCGACAGGTCCAAGAGATAGGCTGTGTGTGACAACAAGCCTTGGGCGCAGATCATGAGGATGCTGGCTCTCACTGGCCAACAATTTCAAATCGAAAAACTTTTTGCATTCTGACAAGCTATTATAAACCAACGTCACGAGAAGGAGATGCAGTTCTCGGAAGAGGATTGATGTATTCTATACACAATCCAGAGAGGCGACATAGGTGGTTACTGCTTTTATTTACGCTACACAACAAGGCTGGGGTAGTAGGCTGTCCAACAATAATTCAAAGAAGCAAGATGGATCAAATGTCTTCATCTTCATCGGCACCCGTGGATGTGGTCTTCTTGCCGTCGCTATCGAGCGTGTCCATTCTGTTGACCTTGAAGTCAGCATATGCTCGTTGAAATTGTGGTTGAAAACGAATGTCTTACCTGTACTTTTCACGCTCGGAAGGTTTGCTGCCAGACATGGCCATGGCTTGACGACCTGTATCTGAAGTCTCGAGGAACTCGCGTAGACGCTCCTTGAACACTTCGAGGCCTTGTGCGCTGGCGGCGTTGGTCATGCGAATGATCGGACCCCAGAGGTTGAGTGTGTAGGTAACGTATCCACCAATACCGAGGAGGATCAAGAAGACAAAGTAGAGAGGGTTGCGGAGGACTGTGATTATGTCAGTGTCAAAGACCAATTTCGAGCGGAAGGGTGGAAGGGAACATACCAGCGACAATCTCGTTCCAGCCCAGTGCAAGCAATAGACCATAGAAATAGAGAGGCACTTGGGTGACACCACCAATGGCGCTGCGCTTCGCTTCAACGTAAACACCATCGGCAGTCTTCTTGAAGCGTACGCTGAGATCCTGCTTCTTTGCATCGCTGAGGACGGTCATCTCCTCGTCGATTGTCTTTCCATCTTCCTCGTCTACACCACCGATGGGATGTAGATCCTCTTCGTCGGCGGCAGACAACTCAGCGGGCGTTTGACCAATCCACTCTTCGAGCGGAGGCAGAGACTTGGTCTCGTAAAGCTTGAATTTGGAAAGCAGAGGAATGAGCTCGAGCGTACTTTCCCGCGCACGAGTGTAAATACCCTCGATATCGTCAGAGGGACGCCAGATACGGGGTACACCTTCCTCGTCGTAGCGGAACTTGTCTTCGAAGTTTTCTCTGAGCTTAAGAAGCAGGTTGCCCTCCATGACTTCCTCATCAATCTTGGCTCTCAAAACACCCCAAGACTTGCGACGCAGACGCCAAAGTCCGACCTCGACTTCTTCGGGACTAGCATCGAAGCCCTTTGCGCGCTCTGTGAAGCGTGTTTCTGCGTGCTTGACGGTCTCGGTAAAGACGAGCCAGATACGATCCCAGAGATCTTTCTCGATGGAGCCTCTTTCGCCAGTTTCAGGTGCACCAGAGCCACCACGTCCAGAACCAAGCTTGTTAAACTGTACACCGATTGACTCGCCGAGATGAGAACGGACCCAGCGCTCGACACGAGAGGCAAGGCGGCGCATCTCATCCTTGCGCAGGCGACCACTGGCTTCGTCGAGGTCTTTGCGGTACAAATCAAGCTCTTGCTGGTAGTTGCTCCAAGAAGCACCTTCAATCAATAGTCCGGATGCTTCCTGCTCGTACTTCTCGAGAGCCTTTTGCTTCTCGGCATGGACGATCTTCTGGAAGTCGTAGTGGCTACCCTTCTTTTGACCAGACTTCACAGCGGTAGAAACAGCTTCAGTGAACTGTTGTACACCAGTCTTGTGAGCGGCAGACAATTGGCCCTGGAACAGAGACTTCAGTCTGGCATCAACGTTGGTCTCGAGCTCGGCGCTCTTGCGTTTATAGACGCCTTGGTGATATCTGCTTGCCTCACTCGTGAAGTCCTGGAGAACCTTTGCGCGGGCTACATTCATAGCCTTTCCGAGACCTGCCAGAACACTCGGTGCACCAGACTTTGCAGCGTCTGCTTGCTTGGACTCGAGAGGAGTAATGACTTCATCAAAAGCAACAAGAACCTCGCGAGCAATTTCGTCGCAACGGAACTGGGCCAAGAGCTCTTGCTGAGTAGGGAGATCGAGGTCTTTGTTGCTGTCGATCTGTTCCCAGATATTTCCAGCGTACATGGAGAAGCCATCGGCGGGGATCCTGCGGTGATACTCGGGCAGCAGGATAGGCTCGGCCTGCTCGTCAGAGAAGGGATTTGTCCTAGAAGTCTTTTGACCTTCACGGAAGCGCGAGCCTAGCTTGGCAACGGACTCGACGAATTGTTCGGGTTGCAGGATCTTGTGGGGCAGAGCGGTAAAGGCGAAGTCGAAGTAGTCTTCGATCTTGGAGTTCTCAAGACCAGGTGGTTTGGAGAGGGTGGACCAGATGCGGGTCAGATCGGCGAGAAGGGTTTGACGCAGGTTGGAAAGAGGAGTGGTGCCAATGTGGTCGCGGATGACGAAGAAGAGTAGCGAGCGAGGAGTCGAGCTGTTTTGGAAGAGTGTTAGAAAGTTGAGTGTTAAGATAGGGGGCAGGGGAAGGCTTCGTACTTGTTGTCCTTGAGGAATAGCTGCAGGTTGACCTCGAAGACAGTCTTGAGCAGGCCCATGTTTGCACCCTGGTATAGACCGACTTGGTGTTCCCAGATGTTCACAATCAGGACCTCGCTGGTGGCCAGAGCGAACAGGGCACTCTTGCGCTCAAAGTCCTGGTCCTCTCCGCGTTCGCGACCATCGGTACCCTCGACGTCCATGACCAGGATGTTGTCTGCCATCTTGATAGCACCTCCTTCGGCCTGGGCGCGCTTGTTCTTGCTCATCCAGATTCCCTTTGTCGTCTGGCGACGTTCCGACTCGGACATGACTCCAAAGTGTGTTCCGAATAGGTGGTTGAGCAGAGTGCTCTTTCCCGTACTCTGGCTACCAAAGACGGAGATGAGGTGGTAGTTGAAGCCCTGGCGCAAGACATGTTCGACGTCGAGGTATGCTGGTAGGTTGGCGTTGAATGTTTTGTTCTCGTCAATAACTTGGATGCCGTGTTCGAACGACTGCTTGTCGCCGTCGTCGCCAACACTGGCAAAGTGGCCGTTAGCCGCTGTCATGATTACTGGTGCCGAGGGCGAGTGCACAGGAGAGTAAGGACGTCGTCGGTCACCAGCGATTATAGGAGTGAGCGAAGCCATCGTCTGCAATGATTGGCTCGCGCTTAAACATGCAACATGCGTGACCGCTGATGATGGCTACGGCAGTGGCTGCTTTGTTTTGGTTAAGCTCGTCTGGATACCGAGCGGCAACGTCTTGTTATTCAGCGCATGCCAAGAGCCACCTTTCAAGTCTACACACGGAACACATCAACCACTGCTCATCAAAGATCCGAGGGCATTCGAGAGCTGCTTGTGTGTAGTCTGAATAGTCACGACTCCATGCGCAGGTTCCGTATTCCAGATTCCCTTTGGCAATTCCTATCTAAACCATGGTCTCTATGTTGGATAAATCTGTATGTCAGTAAGAGGACACATCTGCTCGATATCAAGTCCCAGCTCCTGGGGTGGCTGAGTTTCTGACATCATATACACATCTTGTTTTCGATTCCATCAACATCATGAACGTGACGAGGACGGGGCAGGTATTGTGTGTCAATCAAGTCTTTTCGTTTCTATATCGATGCTACCTTTCAGCCTGAGCTGTGCACTTCATCACATTACGCCTCCTTGCTTGCTCGATAAAACCCATGAATGCTTCTTTTCCTCCTCCCATTACATCCCCTGCGCATAAAAAACATCTGAAAAAAGAAAGTAAACGAAAAGTGTCAAGTGAAAAAATCTCTCCCTCCTGTTTTGTCGCCTGTTTTCGTTTTGTTTCTGGTGCTGACATGTTGATGTTATCGAAAAATGCAAGAGCTTTTCGATCCATCCAAAAGGCTTGCGCCAAAAGCGAGCTTTCCTCCTTTTTCTTTGATAGACGGCGAAGAACTTCGACATGACAGATGCCTGTGAGAACGATCGTGTAAATGAAAAGATGCTAACATGCTGGAGCTAGACAGTGATGCCACAGCCACATTCATTGTCAGACGCGCAATAATATTCTGAATTTATGCAGCCAGCTTGAGTGTCGTGCCAGCAATCCTCGTGCAACCAGACGAGTTGCACTTGAGACCATAGGTGGTGAGACATGGAGTATGATGTGTAGATATCTGTTGTACACCCGGCACAAACATGGTCGACAAAACCACAAGATTGGCGAGCGTTGGAATATCTTGAAGCGTCACACTTCAGCGGTAGGCTCCACCGTAAGGGAAACTACGGGCACCGCCGTAGGGGCGCTCGCCGTAGTTGCCATTGTTGCGGCCCATGGGGATGCCAGTAGGAGGACCAGGACGAGTGGCGACGGCAGGGTTGCAGCACAGCATGGCAACGCGAGAGCCGTACTTGGAGCCGCGAAGAGAGACCATGTGCTTGCGGATGTGAGTAGCGACAACCTCACGACGCTGAGGGTCGGCGTGGGTGAGGATGTACTGGATCAAGTAGTTACCAAATTGGTCACCAGCGACTGGCTTTTGTTAGTGTCTAGTATGATGGAGAAGTGGATCAGTACTTACTGTCGATGAGAGGCATGCGAGGGCGGTCAGCATGAGCCTCGCAGACACGGTCAAGGTAGCGGTCAAGGAAGTCGGTGCCGCCAATCTTGAGGCACTTCTCGACGACCTTGCTGGCGAACTGGTCCATGCTGTACTCGGTGGCAAAGCGGAGAACGTGGTCAATGGCGTGGTTGCGGTCGGGAGTGGCGCCGTGCTCGCAGATGTGCTGGATGCACCAGTTGCCGAACTGACCGTGAGCGATAACGTCGATGCTGGCGAGAACTTCATTGATGCAAGGGCGCTTGTCATCCTCAAGGCAGTTCTCGAAGATGTTCTGAACGACCAGACTGCCAGTCTCGCCGAGAGCAACCTCGTGCCACATGCCGCGGAGAGCCTCATTGACGTACTTCATGATCTGGGGAGGAGTGTCGCTCCAGCGGAGCTCAAAGAGCTTCTGCCAGACGTGGCAGGCGTAGCGGTGAACGACGGTCTCGGGGATGCGACGGAGAAGCTCGTGGACCATGATGGCCTTGTACTCCTCAGGAACGCTGTCGAAAGCCTTCTGGACAACGTGGCAGCCAAAGGGATCCATGCTCAGGTTGAGGGTGTTGCCGCGGATAGCACGAGCGATGGCGATGATCTGCTCAGGGTTGCCGTGCTCAAAGCAGCGCTGGACCAAGAAGTTGCCGAAGCGGTTGATCATGAGAGGGTAAGCCTGCTCGATGATGGCCTGGACGATCTCATACTTCTGCTCCTGAGTGCCAACCTTGAGCTTCTGCTGCAAGAAGATGGAAGCCTGCTGGTCGTTGCTCTGGACGATCTTGTCGACGATGTACTTCCAGTTGCAGCTCATGTTGCGGTCAAGGAGACGGCGGTAGTTCATGGGCTCAGCGTTGGTGAGGTAGCTGCCGGGCTCAGACAGAGACTGAAAACAATTAGTGGATGCGCGTTTCAAAAGTGGGATGAAATGAAGTGATGGAAAAACTTACTTGGTTGTTGTTGCTCCATCCAAGACCGCCGTAGCTGGCCTGGAACTCGGCGGCGGTGGGGGACAATCTGGTGCCGTTGGATCTGGGACCGAAAGACATGTTCATCATGGCCTGGTCAGACATGTGTTGAGGCATTCCGGGGATGTTGGACATGTTGTGCATGTTTTGCATTGACTGGAAAGAAAGAGGTGTCAAGGGAGGAGTGAGGCCGGTCTGATCGGCGGCGTTGATGTTGGGGCTGAATTGACCCCAAGGCGCAAGGTGACTGCCGAAAGCCGAGTGAGGACGGCTTTGACCGCCGCGCATCGACAAATCAGCGGAAGAAGGCTCACTGAAGTAAGTTCCCATTGCAGATGTGTCAATGCGGAGCGAAGGTGGGCAACCACGAGTGTTAGGGCCGACGGGGAACATGTTGGCATTGTTGACCTCAAGGCGAGTGCCAGACATAACACGAGGATCAACGAGAGGCCAGTTGGCAGTGTTGTTGGGTGCTTGGCCGATAACACCAGGACCGCCAGGACCACCAGGGCCGAAAGCAGGACCCGAGCCCCAGATGCCGCGGGCAGCAGGAGGTGCCATCTGGTTAGCATTGACGTTGGGGTTGGAGTTGATAGGTGGGAGGACTGCATCAGTTGACTGAACCCAGTTGTCAACACGGGCAGCAACTCCCTGAGGGCGAAGGTCGCGGATGTGGTCAAAGTCAGAGTCGAACTGGGAGCCCATGGCCTGCTCCAGTGTGTGCTTTGTGATACGAGACTGAGACAACTCTTGGTCCATGCGAGCAATCTGAGTCTGGGCTGTCTCAAGCTCCTTCTTGAGACGCAACATCTCAGCCAGGTCAGCCTGCGAGATGTCGTTTATCTGAGAGTCGGTGCGAGGAGTGGCGGCGTAAGGGTTGGTCAGAGCACCAGAGCCGGACGAGGCGGGAGAATCACCACCACGCTGACCGTAAAGGGCGGTGTTCTGCTTGTTGAGAAGGATCTGCTGCTCGGAGAGCTTGGCCAACAGTTCGTCAAGATGCAGGTTGCGAGCAGGAGGGGGCTGAGAGATGCCAAGGCTACTGGGAGGAGGCATCGACATGATAGGCATGTTGGTTTGACCCTGTTGACGGAGAGACGAGTCAGTATGCCACGACACTGCTGACACGTTCGACGTGTTGGAGTAGACTTACCTTGTAGGAAGAGTTGCGAGTAGAGGGAGGAGGGGGAGGCAGCTGGTTGACGAAGCGAGAGGTGGTCAGAGGGACAGTGTCCGAGATGGCCGAGTTGGTGTCGCGCTTGACTCCCTGCTGGCGGAAGGTTAAGTTGAATGGATGGTACATGGTTGAAGTGTCAAAACCTACAGCACCACCAGACATGTGAGTATTTTCGTCTTCGAATGCGTCCTCGTCGTGGAGGAAGAAGTTGAGAGGTGCCTTCTTGCGAGGAGTAGGTGATCCGTCAAGACTCAAAGAAGCCATGATGGTTCCAGCAGATGGTGGAAGTTGGAAGGAGAATTGAGGATGAAAGGAGGATGGAAGGTGGGAGGGAGATGGTGTCTGATCCAGAGATGGATGGAAGGAGAAGGTGTAGGATCAAGAGATCGTCGGGCGAGAATGGTGCAAGATGCAAAGATCGTTGGCAGGAGAGGTGATGAGGCTTACTTTGGAGGGATGTAGTAGTAAGTACAGACCAAGAAACGGGCGCAGACAGAAGGACGTCGGCTCGGCGTTTTCAATTAGAGATGGTCCAATGACAACTAGGATGAAGGAGCGACGAAGGTTGGTTCAAAAAGAGAGCGCACGATACTGGCATTCAAAAAGAAGTTGACCAAGTTGCTGTGTGGGAAGTGGTGGTGGGAAAAGGTGGAGGATGCCTTCCCAAAGTGCGACCAACTTCACCGAAGGGACGTGCACACGTGCCACCTCGCGACAGCGACCCTGTTCAGAGCCATACAGCACGGCTAAAGTGACGGCGGCAGGCATTGGGATTTGGTCAACGGAAATACCGAGGTTAAAGCCGCCTTGGTCCTGCGATATTCTTTGCCTCGCCTGCTATACCTCCACTACCTCATGTAAAGTGGGAGTTTTCTGTCGCGTTCCAGAGATGATCAAAGGACCCCATTGCCAGAACACCGCCCGCACCTTGCCAGAGCATTCTTCTGTCTGCTACAACAAAGTCTGGCTGTCCGACTCCTGGAAGCATGGGCACAAGGCGAGCTGCTACGTCCAAGCCCGCTGCATCAAAGCCCCATACCACAAGCTCCACAGCTCCTGCCGGAAGCGGCCTCAAGAATATAGCACCAAGACCTGCTGAGCCAGGGTAGCTCTTCTGGCCGTCTGCTGTACGTATGTTGATGCCACCGGAAGAGTCCACATCTAGAGCGAAATGCTTGAGGTGACCAGTAGGTGGGTTGCTAGAGACAACAACACTGATCATGTTGCTATATGGCTTTGAGGACCCAGTTCCAGATTCCAGGACTTCTGTGTCGGCACCAAGGTATTGACAAAGGTTTCGAGATATCTGGACAGCGATATGCCGGGCCTGCTCAGAATGGCTGACAATCTGCAGAGTATTTCCAGTACGAAACAAAGCATCCATGCCGCCCAATTGATTTGTATCTCGCAATGCCGGCGACTGGTCCTTTGGAAGAACCTTGTACTTGTCAACATCGTCAATCACTAGACGTCTCCTCGCGTGTACACATACCTTCCAGATACCTCCTGGAGCCAGCCACAAGTCATTGTCCTCGGCTTGGAGGGCAAAGTCAATCCTCTGGCCATCGACGACAACATCATGCGTTCGAGGATAGATACTGGGCAAACGGAAGCTCATTACGTTCGAAGTCCGAAGGGAGCACGTCGAGGAAGAAAAAGAGACATGGACCTTTCCAAGCTGGCCTGGACGACGCAAATGAAGGATCTCTACTCCGAACTTTGGACCCGAGTCTGCCGGGTTAGCAACAGCCAGCGCGAATGCTTCAGGGGCACGCAAAGGTTGTGCGAAGCCGTTCAGTTGTTGCTCAAAGAACTGTCTCAAGGACTCTGTAGTCATGATGCCGTCGAACCAGTGGTTCTTTCCTGGAAGCTCCACATACGTTGAGTCTGCACCTGATTGCTTTAGCAGTTGACTCATCAGGCGCGAATGAAAGGCTGGAACGTTGTCGTCGATGCTCCCATGTTGTTGCAAGATTGAGATCCCCTTTGCGTTCTCTAATAACAGTTCATGACGGTAACTGCTCAAAGATGTGTCAAGAAGGGCACGAACGGAAGGCGGCATCGGTCGCCACAAGTCGTAAGGCACATAGTCTTGGACGTGTTAGCTCGAAATGACGTGAAGGTACGCTGCAGCTTACTTTGAATTGAAGAGTAACCAGATACGGGCGCGGCTGCGAGCACGTTGTCGGGTCGATGCGTTAACGCATACCACGTCCCTTGCCCTGAGGCCGCTCAGCTTTCACATTCGGCCGATCGTTATGGGGGACTCACCTCCATTGGAATGACCGCTGACGAGCCAGCGTTCTATGTTCACCCCTGGTCCGGTCCATCCAATGCTCTCGATCCATCCAGGTATTGCTCTGACTGCCGCTTCCACGTCTGCAAATCCCCAAACATGCCAATCATCTCCTGACCAAGGAGTTGATCCAGTAGGGAACAAAGCCCAAGCACAAAGACCAGGCAGAGGATCTAGAGCATGCCTCACGATGTCATTGTCTGCTTCCACCCCAGCGCCATGTAGCTGCAGCAGAATTGGAAGCGAGCCCTCAGAATCCAGTGGACATGACATGTTCAATGTTGGGGGTCTTAGAATTGCGTATGAAACCATTCCTCCAGGATGATGCGAGGTCACCTTGAACGGCTCATGCATTTCTCGCTGCGTGAAGTGGTGATGAACATGCAGCACAGAAGCCTGTGGGCGATACTCACCAATTATTCTGTACTCAATGTCGATACCTAGATATGGACTGCAGTCTATCTCGCAAGAGATAGCCAAAGACACAGGTCTTGTCTGTCCAGAAACAACCCGGAAGTCATCTGGCTTGAGCAGCCATAGAAAGTACGAGCTGTCGTTGGAAGTGACCGTTGAGACTTCGATGTCTTGGACATGGTCATTACGGACTTGAACGGAACCAAGCATGCTTGCCAATCTTCCGTTGACCATGTCCGGCATGATGGTCTGATCAACAGCCACATGGAGATCTTGAGTAGAGGGTTGCGCCTCAAGGTGGATGTCGATATGCGGAGAACCTACGCCACCCATTACTCGCACATCGCGGACAAGTCGTAAGTCGATTGTGTGGTTTCCTGGCTCCAGATGCAACACAAGAGGAACCCTTCGAAGTGCATAGTAGTCACCACCAAAATAGTGTACCCCATCAACGTAGAACTCCAGCAAGTTATCTGTTGACAGCGTCAAGGTCTGGGACTGATCTCCATTGACGAGGAGAGAACCTCGAGCCCACCCCTGATATTGGAGAGCCGCCCATCCGTATATACGCTGGAGAAACTCCAAGTCAATATCAGGAAAGGCTACGGAAAGACCAATTTGAGCAGCGAGAGCATCACAAGATGATTGCTGGGCCTCGATGCTAGACCAGGAGACAGTGGCATTTGGAGCCAGAGAGCTAGGAAACTTTGCATCTCTATCGAAGTTTAGAGAGCGAAAGCCACCATAAGATTCAAGCGGGTCGGCACCCCATGTTGCTTCTACGTTGTGGTATCAGTGTTTGATGCATCCAGTGATGGTGGATGCATCATGCCTCGTGTGCCGATTTGAAATGGACCTAGGACTTTCCATGATACAGAAAACTCGAGAGGACATGCACCTGGTTGCACATGTGCAGAGATAGATTTCTGAGTGCCCTGAAGGGCGTTTACGAACAAGGTAGCAAACTTCATGTCTATAACATAGGCCGTTGACAAAAAGGGAGCGTTTGATTTGAACGATTGAACAGGCTGAAGAGAGGGGGAAGCTTCGCAGACAAAGACGGAGATTACCGAATGACGGCAGCGAAGATCAAACACCTTGCCAGCCTGGCCATCCCAAGGTGTCAATAATTGCTTGATGAAGCTCGTATCTCAGGGTTGAAAGCGCATACAAATCCAATCCTGTCCCCATGGATTGATCGTAGTCGACCACTCTTCCAGCCACGCAAACCCGCAACCTCGCACAGCGACCACAGCCATGTCAACATCGCAATTCGACCGGCGGTCGTCGACATCGCCGTCGCCGGCAACCTTCAAGTTTCCGGAATTGTCAGAGGAGATGCTGCAGACGACACAGGAGGTCTTTGACTCGAACCCAGCGTCGCCTATGCCCCAACCGCTTGGACTGCCCAATCACCTGCACAGCCATGAACGATGGCAGGCACGAAGGGACTCGCGCAGCACGAACGGATGGACGCCCAATGGCGGCGGCACAGTAGGCCGTCATGGAAGACAAAAGAGCCTGAGCGAGGCAATCCGAACTGTTCGAGGAAGAAAGGGCAGCGTCAGCCAAAACGCACATGAGATAGCGGATGCGCTCAAGGCCCCTGTGTCAGGAAGGCTCATTGTACGTTGCAGCCCGACTCCGAATACAGTCGCATATCCATGCTTACTCTTTGGCTGAAGTTCCTGTGTGCCATCTGGTACACAACCTCCATCATGTCCAACACGTCGTCCAAGGCCATCTTGACAGCCCTGCCCAAGCCCGTGACCTTGACCTTGATCCAATTCATGTTTGTATGTTCGTGGTGTCTATTGCTGTCCTGGGCTGCTCGCATTCACCCTCCTCTCCGGAACTCGATGCCTGTACTCCGCCATGGTATTCGCAAGCCTTCGCGCGAGCTCATCATGACCACCCTACCCCTGACTGCTTTCCAAATTGGTGGTCACATCCTCAGCTCTGATGCCATGAGCCGCATCCCCGTCTCGCTCGTCCACACCATCAAGGGTCTGTCGCCTCTACTCACAGTCCTCGCCTACCGTTTCGTCTTCAATGTCAAATACTCGTATGCCACATACATGTCTCTCGTACCCCTTACGTTGGGAGTCGTCATGGCCTGTTCCGCTAGCTTCAAGGCAAATCTCCTCGGACTTGTCTATGCATTCGGCAGCGCGCTTCTGTTCGTCACCCAGAACATCGTATCCAAGAAACTCTTCAACGAGGCCGCCAAAGCAGAAGCCGACGGTATCAGCACGCATAACAAGAAGCCCGACAAGCTGAATTTGTTGTGCTATTCCTCCGGTCTAGCCTTCATCTTGACATTGCCCATCTGGCTCTGGTCTGAAGGCTTCTCCATGATTGGCGACTTCCTCGCCGATGCCTCCATCGAACTCTCCGAGCGCCCTGGCTCCCTCGATCACGCTCGTCTGGGCCTGGAATTCATCTTCAACGGTTCCTTCCACTTTGGCCAGAACCTCGTCGCCTTTGTCCTCCTCGGTCTCGTCTCGCCAGTCACTTACAGTGTGGCTAGCTTGTTCAAGCGCGTCTTCGTCATCGTGTTCGCAATCATCTGGTTTGGCAATCCTATGACCGGTATTCAAGGCTTCGGTATCGGTCTCACGATCCTCGGTCTCTATCTCTACGACCGCACCAGCGACGCCGCAAAAGCAGACAAACGCGCTCGCGCCATGCAAGAAAGCAAAGACACACTCCTCCCCATGGTCAGCGGCGATCACAAGAAGTCGGATGCGAACCCTTACGCGCAATTCCCCAATAACTACGCACCTTCTAACGGTGGCTATGGTCTACCGAATGGAGCCGAGCACAGCATGCGCGCCAGAGCGTCTAGTAACGCTTCTCCTGGCTCGTGGTTGCCGCCGGGTACTAAAGCTGAAGAGACTTGGAACTCGGAAGATCGCTTTGGTCCCAAGCAGAGTATAGGTGTGAGATAGAGGTAGCCAACTTGTATCTGAGTACATTTGATGAATAGAACAAATTCCTTGTAATGATTGCACATGTTCACATCACATATTCATCCACTTCTTGCGCGATGACGCCACAGTATCGCTTACTCCTTGCGACAAAAAGACAAAGCACCTGCCTCCTCAGCCTTTCACATCAGAGACAAAAAGAGGAAGACGGACAAAAAGAAAGATCCTGGCAATGGGCGGAATCGAACCGCCGTCGGGTCGGCGTTGCTGGAATTTAACCTCCACAACGACACATGCTACCACTACACCACATCACCTTAGCT
>JGI24891J29808_1000426_pt1 | contig 26296 bp, 19 predicted proteins | sample FreactcultuFSWF8_FD_29808 | JGI IMG/M metagenome (IMG submission 29808) | reverse complement strand
TACCACGCTTGCGCGGGATGGTTTCGACGACTGGCGGGCTGCTGCGCCCGCCGGCGTCTTGCTCTTCATCGGCTTCCTGTTCGCCGTCGTCTTCTTCGGCGCCGTCCTGCTCGACATGGTCGCCATCATCTTCATCGTCGTTCTGCACAACTGGATCCGTCATCTCTTCGTCCGACACATCGACCTTGACAGCGGGAGTGGAATTTCCTGGCCAACCATCAGCTTGGATTCGCGCGAGAATGACGACAAGCTGTACATACTTGCTGACAAGCGCAGTCTTGGGCCTCCGCCTCTGCCCCTTCCTCGTGGCATTGTTGCGATCTGTACGATGTTGCCTTGTTGCGATTCGCACAAAGCTAAGGTATGTCTTGATCGCCAGTCACTTGCGCGCCTCCGTCGCTCGTTGGCGGGAACAGCGACGCGTCCGAGCTCCGTCGGCATCTCGGGACATCCCGCTCCGGCGCGCTTATCTTATCGCGAGTCCATCTACAGGCCTGCGACTGAGGGACCAAGGACGGACTCCAAACGAGCTGCTCCTATTCCAGCAGACGCTTACTTGTTTATATGCATATGATGGGGGTGTGTCAAATTTTATGGTGCTCGAAGCAAATGACCAGAAAAGTATACAAAACAGCGTTCAATGTTCCATCACTGCATCATCTTCATGTCGAGAGATTGCCTACTTGATGACGGACTATGGACCGTTTATGAGACTAGTCACTGCTCCAAAGTTGCTTGATGCATCTCTCAGAGTCTGCAAAAGGCCGGCCTGCGAAGATACAAACCCATTGCATTATTAAGTGTACTCTTGCTCGGCTTTAGTAGTTGCGAGTATGCTGCTTGCTCAATCATTAGATTGGCAGATCCTGTGATTCGGGACGCCTCACGAGGCCAAGCCATCGAAGATCTGCGATACCTATGACCTACCGAGGGCCAGCCTTGGGGCATATGATCTGTGGCGGCTGCGGCGAGGCTTGCTTGCATAGTGTTCTCCCTGTCGCATGCCTCGAGTCTTTCCTTATTCTTCAGCTTTACTCTCGAGTACAACGTCTTCTTGAACTGCACGTCAGTATTTGATGATCCTCAGTTGCGAAAGCGTTGCACCTGGACTCAGTGGATGAAGTTTCCCCGCTACTAGCGGCCGGCCATCGATGACATGGCTCCCGCTCCATCTTTCAGCACCTTCATCTCATCATCTTCTAACAATTCATCACATCAATACTCACTACTTGGTCGCGAGTCCTCGTCGTCGTCAATCCTGGCTGTTCCAAATCGCAGCAATCTCAATCCTTCAGGGTCTGAGAGGAAGAGACAACGATCACCGTCCATTTCCTCCTCTAATAAGCACGACTCGCTGAGGAGACCACGTCCTCCGCCCTTGTCATCAAAGTCGAGCAGTCTGATACCGACCGTCTTTATCGAGCCTGCTCCTGCCGACCCTTGGTCCACGAGATCCTTGACAATGTCTTCACCTTCGTCGTCCAACCACCCCCAGCAGTCTCCCGCTGCGGATCTATTGCGACAAGCAATGATGCAAAGGTAAGCTTGCTCCGGACCCTTCCCTCGAGTTTTCAGTCTTCCGCTTCGGTCGTCGGCCGTTCCCGCCGCCTCCGTTGCATGTTGTTCAGACCATTGCCGCCATGCTGCAGACTCCCGGACGGCCACTGCAATTTTCAAATGACCAGGAGCCGCTTCTAGAAGTCCAGGTACCTGCGGAGAAGAAATAACAATTTTTCTCCCGCTGGCGTCTGCAGCAGAGTCGGGCAGACCGGCGAAGCACATCGTCATTCTGCATAAATTTGTATCGGGCCGACCGTGCCCACGATTCACTGGAGCTGGTGGAGAAGGCCCAATTGCAAACCAAAAGCCGGCAATCAGAGTCAACAACCCTCGGACGCTTCTCCCAGCACTGCGACTGTTTTGACTGACAATTTCTTTGCCTGCCCTTGACAATTTATGCACACCCAACGAGCTTGATCCGTTTCAGAAATTTTCATCATGGCAGACGCTAATCGACTTCGTCCCACTAGTACTCGAGCACCGGACGAAGATTCCGATCATGTTGGCTCGGGCGCGTCAACACCTCCCGGCGGTGTCTCAACGCCCCGTCCTGATTTTACCGATAAACGTCAGCCCGGATTGGCCCACGCCTACTTTGCCCAGGTTTGTGATTCCCTCCGTGCTCCCTTCACACCATCCACCCACCCTGCCCGCCCCTCAGCCCTCTCGCGAACCCTCACACATGGCTCGAGTCTGAACATGGACCCCTCATCACACCCCTCCGCCACGGCGTCTGTCGGTGCCCCTCCACCCACCGCTCCCAGTTCGCCCAAGAGCTCTTCTCGCGCTGGCAGTCAAGGGTACCCACTGCTCTCCCACGAGCAAGGGGACTCGGCGCTGCCTTCATATCCCACACCGCCTCTATCGTCGGCGTCTTCTCTCCACGGCCAGCAGGTTGACGGAGATGGATCCGCAGAGGTGCAGACTCCGGTCGAGAGGAGCATCTCGGCATCGCCAGCACGCCTCCGTAGTTCCACACTGTCCTCGAGCACCGTAGACACTGTCGTTTCCAAACCCCATGTTTCAGCACACATTTCTAGTCCTGCTACTCAACCTATCACTGTTCCTGATTCTGCACATGCTTCTTCCTTGTCGCCCGAGCCTGAACTTCTGGACCGCCAAAGTAAAGAGCTAACAGAAGACTCAAAGAGTACTCCCCCTCGCACGCCGCGGGCCTTGTCACACAATGAAACGGCTCCCGCAGTCGAAGACACTCCCGCTCCTGCAGCACCTCCAATCCCCAAAGTCGAAAAGAGCAGCCGTTCTAGCTCAAACCAATCCAACGGCCAACCTACTGTCGGCACAACAAAGGGCCAGCTTTCGGTGAACATCGTACAGGGAAGAGGTCTCAGACCCAGCACCGCCCCCTATGTCGTCTGCATCTACCAGCTGAACGAGGACATCTCTGGTGGTGCCGAAGCAGACGCCATGGATACCAAGACACAAGAACAAGATGGCAACCAGGACGAGAACCTGGCCAGAGGAGTCGCCATGAAGAGAATGGGCAGTGACTCGGGAAAGCCCATGAGCATTCCCGGACTGGGAAGCCGCCAGACCAGCCAAACAGACATTTCCAAACTCAAGGATGCTGCTTCAGACCACCTCGTTACTGAGCCGTTGTGGAACCACAAGGCTGTCTTGTACGTTGCTAGTCTTGGTCCTCTTTCTCTCCGTGCTGACAACCTCGCAGCGATGTAGTCGGTGATCAATCCGAGCTTGATATCTCCGTGTACGACAAGAAGAATCAGGAAGCCTTTATTGGCCATGTCCGCTTCAGCCCTAACCTTGAGAACTACGACACACCCCACGAGACTTGGTTCAAGTTGAAGCCCAGAGAAGGCGAGACTGACAACGTTTCCGGCGAGATCCAGCTCAGACTCAGCTTCCAGAAGACCGACAAGAAGACATATGGACCCGAGGACTTTGAAATTTTGAGACTCATCGGCAAGGGTACTTTTGGACAAGTCTTCCAGGTCCGCAAGAAGGACACACAAAGAATTTACGCCATGAAGGTGCTCTCGAAGAAGGTCATCATTCAGAAAAAGGAGATTGCACACACTATCGGCGAGCGTAACATCCTTGTTCGTACTGCCACCGCCGAATCACCTTTCATCGTTGGCTTGAAGTTCTCTTTCCAGACTCCCGCAGATCTCTACCTGGTCACCGACTACATGTCAGGAGGCGAGCTGTTCTGGCATCTCCAGCGAGAGGGACGTTTCCACGAAGGTCGTGCCAAGTTCTACATTGCGGAGTTGATCCTCGCACTGAGACATCTCCATCAGCACGACATCGTCTACCGCGATCTGAAGCCGGAGAATATCCTGCTGGACGCCAACGGTCACATTGCTCTCTGTGACTTTGGTCTATCCAAGGCCAACCTTTCGAAGGGCGACACCACAAACACTTTCTGCGGTACCACAGAATACCTTGCACCCGAGGTCTTACTCGACGAGCAAGGTTACACCAAGATGGTAGATTTCTGGTCATTGGGTGTTTTGGTCTTCGAGATGTGCTGTGGCTGGTCCCCATTCTACGCCGAAGACACCCAGCAGATGTACAAGAACATTGCTTTCGGCAAGGTTCGTTTCCCCAGAGATGCTCTTTCGACAGAAGGTCGCAACTTTGTCAAGGGACTGCTGAACCGTAACCCCAACCACCGTCTAGGAGCCAAGGCCGATGCTGATGAGCTCATGGCTCATGCCTTCTTCGCCGACGTTGATTGGGATGCTCTTGGTCGCAAGGCACTTGTTCCGCCGTTCAAGCCCAAGCTCAAGGGTGAATTGGATGTCAGCAACTTCGACCCAGAGTTCACAAACGCCCTTTCAAGTGGCAACTCGTCATCACTCAACGCCCGTGCGGCGGCTCTGGCCAGTGGAGTCAACCCGGCCAGCACACCTCTCAGTCCTACGCTACAGACAGCCTTCAAGGGCTTCACCTTTGTTGATGAGAGCACTCTGGATCGCCAGTTCGGCAACGACACGGCGCACTTGCAGCAGGCACAGCAAGAGTCACAAGAGGATAATGACGAGCTCAAGAAGACAGCCTCGGGCGGTTCCAAAGGCGAGCGTATGAGCGGAGTGGTCTCGTCGACAAACGAACCCCAGGGCATTTTCAACGACGGCATGGACGTATAGAGTCCAGTACAATAAGCCATGATCATATTCCAGACCTCAAAATCAACTACTGGGGGAACCTTCCACTATCAACCCTCCTTTTCGTGTCGACACATAGTTTTGGGCTTCATTCTGACGGTGTTTTTCCTGTTTCATATTGGTTGGCTGTACGGAACACGAAACAAATGGGTCAGGGTCAGCCTCTTTCGGTTTGGGGAGTTTCTTCTTTTGCAAATGGATACGAGTGTTTATCTGACCAAGTATATTGTGAATGCTCGATGCGGGAAATCATACTCTTTGTTTGCATTGGGAGGAGTTGTTGCAAAGACGCTGGCGAACCGTCGGCCTCGACAGAAAAGAAGTGGAAAAACAAAGCACACTTGTATAGATTGACAAAGATTTTATTGTTAGCTTCTGTTAGCCTCTATGCTTGACTATGTCTGTTTCCCATGTTCCCCCAACAAGGCTCACTACACATGCTACCTGCCCAATATGAAGTGGAAGCTAATGTCAAGAGATTGATGGCGTACAAGGGCTGTTGTTCTGACAGGGTCACCCATGGCTGCTAGGAAGACCCTGTCCTTCGATTCTTGTGCTGCTTTTTCTGTTCTGTGATACTCCAATTCATCTACAAGACATTCTCTGACAGCCAATGACTACTCTGGACATCTTGCAATCGGTTTCATCGATGTTGAATCTTTGCCGCCGCTGCAGTGGGTCAAAAGGCAGTTCATGTCGTGTTTAGTTGAAGCTTCTGAAGCCAAAGCGACTGGGAACATCTTGACATTCATGGTCACAACACACCTAAGCAGACATATCGGAAGAATCGCGTCTACAAACGTGTTCCAAGATAGAGCTAGCACCATATATCAAGCGAGTAAACAAACATTGATAGACGATTCAAGTCTGCGAACGTTGCGGTGGTGATAGTGGTGTGATCGAGAGCTTCGAGCTGAGCTCGAGCTTGCAACGTCTGCTTGGATACACATCCAATCCGACTATATCAACACAACACGAGTAAGCATTTGCTCTTTGGATATCTCAAAAAGGGTATATTGAACATCTACAACTATGAGCATGCACAATGGCAGACTCGAGCTCAAGAATAGACACGGCAAGGGCCAGAGATGGCATTGTTCCCAAGGACCAAAGAACCGGGGCAACAGGGCAGGTAGCGCCGATCAATTGCCTACCGCGGTAACTTAACGTCATGTTGGTTGTACCTGCCTCTCCACTCTCCACCTCTTCGCGCGCTGGCTTGCGACCTCTCTCTCTCTCTGACAACCTCTCTTCCCCTCGCACAACCAATCCCACACAACGCGTCGCTTGCTTCTTTTGCTGTGCTTTTCAGAATCGCTTAGCTTGCGCGATCGCATTGGTATTCTACAGAACGGAGCCTTTCTACCACACATTCCCAATTCTCCGAAACACCACCATCACCCCTCGCTCATCGCAATCCACGTTCTGTCATCATGAGCGACAAGGAAATCAAGGAAGGAGACCAGGGTAAGTGGGTTGTCCCTTCGCATCGACGCGAGCTTTGCGCAGCATTGACCTATGCGAGCCATTGACGCGTAGCTCTTTACGCGACAATGCTTGTCCCGTCGACATGTCAAGTCGTGCTGGCGCGTCAATGTTTCGAGTCGATCGATTTTCTCGCAAATAATGCTGACATGCTATAATCAGTCTCATGGCAGTGGTCTGGCAGCCGTCCTGGCGGCACCGTCTCGGAGATTGCCAAGGAGGGCGAACTCTCAATTGAGACCAAAAGAGGCAACGAAGTCAAGAAGAATGCCGACCCGGAAGATCCTGCTGTCAAAATCTCCCGCTCAGGCAACGATGTTGTCAAGCGTGCCCACGAACTCGACGTGGAGAAGGAAGGCGACAAGCACAAGGAGGACCAAGGTGAGGAGAAGACGGTGACCAAGGACGATACCAAGGAGAAGAACGGAGACGACAAGAAGGAAGAGGATGCAAAGAAGAAGGAGGACGAGAAGGAAGAGAAGAAGGCCGAGAAGGAAGAGAAGAAGGAGGCCGAGAAGGAGAAGAAGGAGTCCAACAAGGCTGACGAGAAGAAAGAAGACGGCGAGGCAAAGACGGGTGACAAGCGCGAGGCTTCAGATGAGGCAGCGGATGAGGAGCCCTCCAAGAAGCAGCAGAAGACAGACGAGGACGGCGAGGAGAACGGCGACAAGAAGAAGCGTGGCCGACCCGCCAAGAATGGAAACGAGACATCGACATCCAAGCCCAAGAAGGAACCCAAGAAGGCAGCAACCGAGTCGGGAGAGCCCAGACGCTCGAGCAGACTCAACTCTAGCTAGTTGAAGGCGGACGACAGGACTTGAGTGCCTTTGGAGTTTTATGGTAGTTCTTGTACGTTATTCTTGACAATCATGGGCAAACGGCATTTATGCAACACCGACCCTGGCGTGAATCTCCTTTAGGATGGCTTCCTTCTTCTCCCTCATGTGTGTCTTGCGGTGCTCCCAGTAAAAGTAAGTGATTGGGGGTGCGGCAAGCAACAGGCCACCCAGTAGAGATAAGTAGAAGCCACCACTGTAGCCATCCTGCATTTTACGGGGACGTTGCTGCTGAGGAATAGGGATAACATCAGGCGAGGCAGTAGGTCTAGGCTGAGTGGTAGGAGCAGCCACAGGAGCAGTTGAGGCAGAAGTTGTCGGCGGAGGCGGAGGCGGAGGCGTAGACGGCGAAGATGATGGCGTGGTCGAAGGCAGGTCGGCGTAGAAGCGACGTGCAACAATTGATGGCCTAGCCAACGGGGTAAAGCGCGGTACGATTCGAGCACGAGTAGCGAGCATTTTAAAGACAGATGTGGTAGACGTGTGACTTCCTGAAGGAGGGTTGGGAAAAAGTTGACATGGATGGCAATTCATCTCGAGGAAGGAGCACGGACCTTGAAGTCTATCAGAGTCGCATGTCATGGTCGATGCTTCCTTGAGGTCCCTCTGTCGTTGCGACAAGATCTTGCACCTTCCTTCTTTGCGACAAGATCTTGCACCTTCCGTCTTTGCGACAGCATCTAGTCCCTTCCTGCTCTGAAGGTCCGCTTGTTGCTTTCTTCACCAAGCCAGAGCATCATCATGGGCTACAGTTCGGCGTCCGAGGGCGAAATCGTCCAAGACAAGGCAACTAGATCGCGAGCTCCCCCAGCTAGAGACAGCGCAATTGACCGCAGAAGCAGACCTCGATCACCGCCGTCGAGGTACAACGACAGGCCTCGCAACAACCAACACTCGAACTCCTCGTCATCATCAAACAAGCGCCCGTACGCCCACCGCTCGAATCAATACCCGGATCAACACACGTATTCACAGCATTCCGATCCCCATGCCTACTCTCGCTACCCAGATGAACGCCACTCCCGCTACAACCAAGAGCCTCCAGAGAAACGCCATCGCCCTCACAGGTCCCCGTCGCCTGCTCGACAACGCGCCCGCCAGCCCTCACCTCCGCCTGCCGTATTGGATGAACCAGAGGAGCCCGCCGTCGATGAGGCCAAGCTGATCGAAGACCGTCGCAAACGACGTGAGGCCTTGCGTGCAAAGCACCGCGGCCAACCACAGCCTCTGCTCCAGCAGGCTCTCCATGTTGCTACGCCCTCCGAGTCCGACTCCGTCATGGCCTCTCCCGGTGCTTCGCTGCCTTCGTCTCCCGCATCTGCCGTCTCATTTTCCATCACCAACGATCAAGATCTTGCAAACCCCGTCAATGCGAATCCAGACTCTCCTGCCGCACTGAATGCCCCGTCAGCCGCTGATTATGACCCCACCATGGACATGCAAGAAGACAGGCTCAATGCTCATCTCTTAGCTGCTACCTACGACGAGACCAAGGACAAAGACCCCGAACCTGCTAAGCCACAGGCTGTCCCGGAGGAGTTGGATATGTTTGCAGACGAAGAAAATGACGATATGTTCGCCCTCGAGCCTGCCACCGGTCACAAAAAGGACGACGGCACTCAAGCCGTGCGCATCCCTGAGGCCAAGCAACTAGATCGCAGTATGCTTGATGATTGGGACGATCCCGAAGGCTACTACCGTATCATTCTAGGCGAGCTTCTCGATGACCGCTATCATGTTCAAACCAATCTTGGAAAAGGTGTTTTCTCTGCAGTCGTTCGTGCTCTGGATGCCACCACTAATCGCACTGTTGCCATCAAGATCATACGTACCCAGGAATCCATGTAAGTCTCTCCCCATTCCAAGTCTTTGTGTCAACGGCAACTAAATTATATACCAGGTACAAAGCTGGTATGAAGGAGATTGAGATTCTGCAAAAGCTAGCCGAAGCAGATCCCGAGGACAAGAAGCATATCATTCGTCTTGAACGTCACTTCGAGCACAAGGGCCATCTTTGCATGGTCTTTGAAAACCTGAGTATCAATCTTCGTGAGGTGCTGAAGAAATTCGGCCGCGACATAGGTATCAACATCATAGCAGTGCGTCAATACGCTCTGCAGATGTTCCTTGGTCTTACTCTGCTCAAGAAGTGCGAGATCCTGCACGCGGACTTGAAGCCCGACAATGTTCTCGTCAACGAGAAGCGCAACCAGCTCAAGATCGCCGATTTGGGCTCCGCCATGTCTGCTGACGACAACGACATTACTGATGCTCTTGTGTCTCGCTTCTACCGTGCTCCAGAAATCATGCTCGGCATCAAGCACGACTACGCTATTGACATGTGGAGCATTGGCTGTACCCTCTTCGAGCTTTATACCGGAAAGATCTGCTTCACTGGCTCCACCAACAACCAGATGCTCAAGGGAATATTGGAATGCCGTGGCAAGATCCCGAATCGTATGCTCAAGAGATCCGAGTTCTGGTCACAGCATTTCGAGCCTGATGGTACTTTTTTGAGCCAGGAGATTGATAATATAACTCGTCGGGAAGTGGTACGCCGTATGAACATCACCAGGACCGTACCCGCCAAGGAGCTCAAGGCGCGGTTGTTTGCCAGCTCCAAAGGATTGAGCCCTGCTGATGCCAAAGAGTTGAATCTCTTCGCTGATCTTCTGGATAAGTGTCTTGCCGTCGACCCCGTAAGAAGGATCAGTCCTACGGATGCTCTCAAACATCCATTCATTCTCCGACCTGGACCCGTTCCTCCCAATAACACCAAATAAATGAACTGCATAGCTATTTGACACGACTCTGGTTTGGAAGTGATCGTGCGTTTCGATAGTCACACGCGTGACAGTCTTCGACACACGGGGACGTGGAAACCGGAATGTTCACCGTACATGAAGCAGACAGGAAGAGAAGTAAAAGTCGTCGATCCTCGATGTTGTTTTGACTGCCGTACTCTACGGGTATCCCTTGAGAACAGAAAACTTCAGCAAAAGATCAGCATCCTGAACGCTTACATTGCCAAGATATTGCTGTCTTAAGGCCAGCAGTGACAGCAGCAGCAACAGCAACAGCAACTACCTGCGACTCACCGCATTGCACACCGCTCTCTGTAGAACGGAACGTTCCATCTTCCTCGACTGACATTGCCCAAGCTGAGCCCCATCTTTCAGCACGGCTGCATTGCTTGACAATCAATCTATCATTTAAGAGTGCAAGTATAGTGTATCACACGGCCAAGTCAGGCTCGGACAAGAGACACCCGTCTCAAATTTTGTCTCAGTGGGGTTGTCTGCTTTGATGTCCTTCCGGCACCAACATCCGAGCAGCAATAATTAGTTTGAAGTTCGAAGGGCAACGTGGAAATGAAGAAGAACAACAATATCACTATACAATATAGAACAAGTCATCAATTGCGGCCGTATTTCACTCGTGTTCGACCGATCTTCTGGAAAAGCCGTTCGATACATTGCCTTGTGCCGCACGTGTATCCAAGACATGTATACCGACTTTATGCTGGCGGTGTGCTGTAGCGACGGGAGAGCGTTATTGCCCAATAAACAATCCTTCCACAATGACTTGAGTCTTGAGTAATCTGCGACAAACTCTGGGCGATGGTTCGGTCAACGGCCGCGTGGTTTGGCATATGTGTCTTCGATGCGGCTCAAACAAGCTCTTTTGGCAGGGGGACAACCGAGAGGGCATCAAGATTGGAGACATGGAGCTCCCAATGTCTTAACGGTAAATACCCCGGTGCTTGCTGATCATCTTCTTTCGGTATACCTTTGGCAAGTTGTACGTGGACGTTTGGACAGAGCCCTGCCATTATTTCACTACGAGTGAAAGGGGGATCATATTCGGATGTTTACTCCTTTACCTTCAGACACTGTCTTGGAGAACACGTACTCATCACGAACGAGACGGTTGGGTCAGGAACGTTGGTCGTAACGCTGAAAAGCCCAAGGCCACCCAGCTTTCTCCTTCACGGAGCTGAGCGGTCTTGCAAGACAATGCGTGTGCGCAAAGTACTGTGGAGGAGAAAGTGCATGGCTGGCGTATGGCAATCCGTTCCCTGCATCCCCCTAGTGATGTGTGGTGTACGGAGGTGGGAGACGAGATCTGTATGCAAGTTCGTTTTGGAAGCGCGCTGGCGCTGACATTGCACACAAAATGTAACAACGGTCGCAATCGATAGTGTCATTGTTTGTCTCCTACCCACGGCACTTGTCGGTTCCGTAGCGACGAACGACGGTTTCTTGTAGGCATTGCCGTTTGGAAAGCAACGGCGGGAAGGTGGAGTAGATGGTGGTTTAAGAAAGATGAAGCAGGTCGTTACTATCGCGATAACCCAGACGCTTGGACAAGCAGGATGGCAGCGTTAGAGGGACGGTGGCAGGCAATGTGAGGGTATGTTAATAAAAGAGAAACAACAGAGACATGAAACGGGATGTTTGGTATATTCGACTGTTGATGTGTTTTGGAAGGAGCAAATGATGCCTGTTGTTGACTTATGGAACCCATATTAGCCGTTGAGCACGAGGACAGTTCGAAGTATTGATGTCTGATAGGCTGTCTTTGATGTATGAAACCCCAATACCTTGAGTAAAAGTTCATTGCGACTGTTGGGACGAAATGATCTTCTTCGATTGTAACCGATTCATTGAAACGAGCATGAGACAAAGGAGAGGATGGGACGAAGGGAAGAGAGTCAGAGCAGGCAGGATTGAGCAGACTACTGCATGCCTTGGCCGAGGCCTCTGCAGAGCGGAGGCTGTACGTGTACATCAGAAAGCCGTCGAGTGTCGTTGATCGTCCTGAAAGCCACCTCAGCAAAGCGAAAGTCGGTATGCCCATGGATACCTGTGGGCTGACCGCTGAGAAGCGGTATGCGCAAGCGCACCTGCAACGTCGAGGCACTTTTTGATTGGACAAGTGGACACTGCGGGCTTGGATCTCCAAACCGTTTCTCAAACTGCCTGTCTAGCGCAACGGATCATGGAAAAGGGGGTTGAACTTTCGAAGGATGTGCATCGTGCACAAGGAAGCGGTGTAAGCGTTGGCATGCTCGAACAACTCAAAAGGCTTTGGAGTGCAAGCAGCCGGGCGCCGGACGCAGGAGCGACCAGCGGACGGCCAAAACTATCGTCCCGTAACGGCTAGCGTCAAACAGACCTTAGCGTCGTTCGACGTGTTTTTCGCCCTTCCAACACACGAGTTTCAAAGCTCCCAAGATTGAGATTGCCATGGCTTCTCGCGATACAATTTGCAAAGCCGTGCCAACCGCCTGCGCCCATACGATAGTAGTTGCGAGATGCATGCATAGTGTGGTGCCTACATGCGTTTTCGGTCTCTGAGCTACCGAAGATGCACCTGCGAAAAAAGACAGCTCGCATTAGAGAAACATTGGACGACACTCGTCGTTGAATCTGCAGCATTCCCAAGACGACATGCATTGCTATCAGATGGGATGTGCTTCATGTTGGAGGGAGCACGCGCCCGCGCTGTCACAGTCACAGAATGAGTGAGTTTATGCGTGCTTATCGTCGAGCATCCCGAATCCTAGCGCATCGGTTTGCTTGCAGCAGTACCGGAGAGTCACCTACAGACGCGGGCTGTCATCGGTTGCCGCGGATGAGCCTCGCGGGCGCAATATCGTAACCTCGCATTGGCGACGCGTATGGGCTATGGATAGGCAGGGGACTTGCTGCAAGTAGACTGGCTTCATCGTGAAAGTGGAGGACAGGGTGCTTGCATTTCTCTGCACCGTCCACATCTTCTTTTTTCTTCCTTCTGCGCTGTTGAGTCATTTGTATGCGGTCTGGGGTCTGGATTCTCCTAGAAGCGCCTTGTCGACCCTTGACTTTCGGTCCACCTCTCCTTGTGTCATGACGTTCCAGTGGTCACACTGCTGTGCATGCAACCACCCGCGGGCTGGTTAGGGGGCTGATCCAGAGTCGATCCTGCACAGCAAGGGAGTGGCAGAGACCAACAGCTGCGTTACTCGTGTGGCAGGTAGGGTCTTTCTCGTACAGTGGCAGGACCAACAACAGGTCGTTTTTCTCTGGCTGCCTGGCGTCTGTTTACGTTCGATCTTGGCCTTGAGTGATCGTCCCAAAAGCTACACGTAACTACAAAGGATTTGTCTCCCAAAATGGTAGCCTTGGGAAATTTCAGCAAATGAAAATTGGCGTTCCAATCAAAGGATCTACTTTTTTTCTCTTTGGCGCCATGGCGCCTGACTCTTTCATCGAGAGGACCGGGAGGGCCAATTTCCTTGCGCCAACAGGCATCGTCTGCCGGGCTCGAAAGTTGCAACCTGTCAAGATTCCAATCGGCGGCTCGCGGCTCCCAAACACGAACCCAAGAATTAGGACCAAGCGTCACGCCTCTTCGCAGCCCAAATCTTCGAGAACGTCAAATCTTGGAAGGGTGATCGACAATGGCCATGTGTTATACCATGCACTACCGACACACTATTTCTTCCATAAGCGAATAGGCGTAGATAGTTCTGCCACACCCGGCGGCCACGAGACTACAGCATCAAGGAAAAACCAGAAAGCAAGGTTGGGGGTGGCTGTCTAGAGAGATTGGCATGCCACAATTTCTCGAGTGATGTTCGAATTTCAAAACCATGAAAGAGAGATGCGCAAGTTTTGCGAAACAATAACACGCAGCCTTTGTCGGTCGCAACGCTGTACGGCGGGCGTGCTGTTCTAGCTTTCTCTTCAGCGCCTGCAACGAACAAACCAGTCGCAAGGCAATGTAAATCACTCTGAGACGAAGCAATTGCTTGGTCATTCCTCACCTCTGCAAGAGTAATACGTGTATTGGAAGGAGCCTGGGCGGCAAATCAGCGCTGACCACAGAGCGAAACGAACTTGCAGCCTGCACAGCGGTGTCAAGGGATATCCCGGCAACAGATCTCATGCCCGCATCGAACCGTGTGTCGCATGCGCGAGGGATGTTGCTGCTTGCTCTCTCCGTGCTGGTGCTTCTGCTGCCGACAAGGAGTGGCATGACGACCACTCTTTGTCCATCCTTGCCACACCCAGCCGTCGGACCAATAAAGTACAAGGACGCATGCGGCAAGGTGGCCAAGTGCCACCTCTCCACCCAACTTGCAAGCTTTCCCGAGACGGCTTTGCTTTTGGCGCGCTTGTGCATGCCCTCTGTGGACCCACCATTCCAACGACTCAGAAATAGGCACACGTTGCGCCACAAAGCTAGTGGCCGGTGCACTAATCAGCAAGCGCGGGCGTGGGTGACAGGCTTCGAGCGCCGCTAACGATCACACAGGATGCTTCGCGTCAGGGACAGAGCTGTGTGGCCCCGCCAGAAAAAGGCCATCGAACACTCTATGCCACACAAAGTATGTCTTTGCTTCAAAGCTACTTTTAACTAGAGCCTGCCGGGACCGTTTGTTCGTCATATCACCCGCCTGAGCCACCTTCTCCCGCCAATACATACATACACCCTCCTGTTCGTCGTACACCCCACGAGCAGCACTACTATCCATCTATTCCGACCAAGTTTCTTTTTTTTTTTATCGAGCACATCCATTCATTCATATACGGTCCTTGTCCACCACTTCAAAAACGTCAAAGTCATTCGGGTGGCTTCTCTACATTGGACTCTTACATCAACCATCTTCCGGACCACCAGGAGTTTGTTTGATTTTATGCTTGCCTGAGCATTCTTCTTCCAGGATCACCCAACCTTCGATCAGGAGTTTCCTAACATCGCCTCCTTCTATTACAACATGATTCCTACTCCTCCCCCTTCTCCCAGATCATGTGGTGCCTGCGCTCCCGAGGATCGCCTGGGCCAAATTCTTGCCGGATGCATTCAATTGACCGAAGTTCTTGGTGTTGGTGCTTATGGCGTTGTCTACCGAGCTTTTGATATGTGCACTGGCGTCCAGTATGCAGTCAAGGCCTTGAACAAGGTTGGCCTCGAACCCAGACAGAGGACTTTCCAGGAGAGAGAGATCCAATTGCACCACCAAGTAAGCCAGCACCCTAATGTGGTGTCTCTGGTGAAGGTGTTGGATTCCGCCGACTGCACCTTTGTTGTCATGGAATTCTGCCCCGAGGGAGATCTCTTCTCGAGGATCACTGAACAAGGATTCTATATTGGTCAGGATGCATTGGTCAAGAACGCTTTCCTTCAAATTCTTGAAGCCGTCCAGTTCTGCCATTCTGTTGGCATTTACCACCGTGACCTTAAGCCCGAGAATATCCTGGTTTCCGCCGACGGTATTACTTTGAAGCTTGCCGATTTCGGCCTTGCAACCCAGGATTACTACACTTCGGACTTTGGATGCGGTTCTACTTTCTACATGTCCCCTGAGTGCCAGCAATCAAACTCGCGTCCCAACGCCTGCTATGCATCTGCACCCAACGACATTTGGTCTCTTGGTGTCATCTTGGTTAACCTGACCTGTGGCAGAAACCCCTGGAAGCGGGCTTCCATGGATGATTCCACTTTCCGTGCCTACATGAAGGATCGCAGTTTCTTGAAGTCAATTCTTCCCCTCTCAGACGATCTTGATCACATCTTGAGAAGAGTCTTCGACCTCAATCCTGCTCAAAGAATGACCCTCCCCGAGCTGAAGCAGGCCATCCTTCTCTGTCCCCAGCTTACGAGCGAGCCCTCTGCTCCCGCACCCATGGCCTCGCCTTCTTACACTGCTGCCGATGCTGCCAGAGACGCTGCTTACTTGGCATCTGCCCACCTCATGGAGCCTGTCCCACCTATGTCTCAGCTGCCTGCCTCCGGCCCCCAGTACTCGCAAGCCCCAACGGCCGTGTCACACTTCGAGCAGCTTCCTGCTTCTAGAAGCCCACCCATGCCTTCGCCGGAGCCTCAGAAGGCCAACGGCCCTTTCGCTTTCTTTACCAACGGCCAGTGCACTCCTCAATCATACATCGCACCATGGTACAGCCAATTTATGGCAACTCTTCCCAAGCACGCTTCGATCTTCCCCACGCGTGTCTTTTAAAAGGCCCATCTTCTTCGCTTCGCCTGTCTATTTTCACCATTTTCGACCTTTTCACAACACCAAAAGCATTATTACGAGACTACGCCGCAAATCACGCCCACCTATCACGACCTGCTTTTTCCCGTGCGACGGGCTGTTTTGATCTTCTGCAATGATACGATCAACGTTTTCTTTCATCTTATTCAAACATACTTTTGTAAATATACTGGTGCTGGCTGTTCGTGGCTTTGCCTAGATTTCTGGGGGCGCTTCATTTTCGCATTATACACCACATTGGTTTTGGCATACACGGTCAAAGGAGGACTTGCATCACAACTGGCGTTTTTGTTTCTCGGTTCAAGAAGATACCTCACCACACGCTTTCCAAGCTGTGTGTTTCCTGTACAAAATATATATTATGAAACTGTCAATACCTTATACACTACTTCCTCTCACAAACTTCCAAGACTTCTGAATGCCTTTCTTTCAACACAAAGTCATGTCCAAGCAGAAAATAAATGCAAAGCCATGCGGCCTTGACCCAAATCCACCATCGCGCATCAACGAGAAGTGCGCAAGCAGCACAACGACATGCAATCACACGCCTGCAGCCACCCAGCCAAATGGCGCCACGATATTTCATCTTCATGCATAGCTGACTGCGCCTCGCGTTACTCACGATTTTGACACGTACAGGAGATGCTTTTTGTGGTTCTCGCTTGCTTGCAGCTCTTTTGTGAAGGTTCGCATACACGAGAGTGTCAGAGTCTACAAGTGTTCGCGAGGGAGTTGATCGTGGTCGACCAAGTTGAACCATGGCCTCGCGTCGAAAAACAGGTCATGCAACAGGAAGATCTGGTTAGACAGTTGAACTTCCCCCTGCCTATTGGCATGAGGTACCGCTGTATGCACACGCGCCATGAACAAAGGTTGCGAGGTGGCTGATCAAGCGCTGCTAGCCCGCCGATGGATTACAGCCTCGAGACTGTCCTGCCGCTCTTGACTTTGGTTGATCTTTTTATTCTCCTTCTTGGTTTCTTCTGCGCCAATGATTGCGATCGATTCTATCTTGTGGTTCTTTTTCTTTCCTTTCGGCATGTGTACGTAGTCAGTCCAGCCGGCCCGGCATTTTCAGATTTTGTCACAATCTTCCGATCGTAAAGTGCAGTCCTCATGCCGTCCATCACATCATTTCGCTTCTTGGACGTGCCAGCCACGCAATTAACTCGATAGTGATCATAGTATGTAATGTTCAGTGGTGAAGCGAAGGGCCGAGTACTGTAATGGCGTTGGGACGAATCCACCCAGACTCAAACCACCACGCAGCTTATTGTATGGCATCTCGATGCGTCTGCAGGTGATCTTGTGCGTTGGGGTGTTGCGGCAAGTACTGTAATATTGCCATGGAATAACAAAGATCGAGATTTGCCTCGGAGCGGAGTTCCAGCTGACCTCTGGGAACAGCCCTCTTCCACGGTACTGGTTCCGATATCCGCTGTGGTTGCGAAACTGTGTCACAGTGCAGCAGCAACAACCTGGTGCGTGAAACGAAGACCCTGTTGCTGCGACAAACCGAAACAGTACGTTTCGCAAGGCTGTGCGACTCAAAACTTCACCCTGTCAGTGATGCTTTTGAGCTTCATGGTTGTGCATTGCGACACCTTGACTGTTCGTCGCAAGTTGATCGGCTTCCAAGTAGCGGACAACTGAGGGCTTGCTAATGTTGGCTCCGATATCACACAGTTGAGCAGACACGCACTTAAAATATGAGAATGACTAGTTCAATAGAATAATAGCTGAGAGTCCTAAAAGCGCTTAACAGGGTTGAACATTCATGAAAGGAAGTAACGGCTCAGAAGACGGTAAACGTGGGCAGCCAATCCCGGCTCCGCATAGGAACAAGGCATTTCATTGTGATGATTCCAATCTTGCGAAAGCCAGGAAGGCGCACCCATAACAGGTCAATGTCAGATTTCCGTCAACTTGCGATACCAGGAAATATTTTGCAACCCTTTTCGCACGTGAAGCCTGCCAGATGACGCCCGCGCAACCGACTCGCAGTGGTCACTTTACTGCTGATCGAATCCCTCTCCGCCACGACGACAGACTACAGCTTGTTCATTCGAAAGTCAGAGGACCGTTTGCATTTCTGAACCCTACCCAAGCACATTACAAACACAAAGTCCACCTACCACCCACGCAAACCCGCCTTGGGACCACTGAAGCGCCCATCAGCACAACGGACGCTGCTCCGCCTCTTGATACAGCCACGATATCGGCTGCCAACATCGAGTACAAATGGACTTCTCGAGACAACCGCAAAGGTCGGCATGCTTTAGTTGTGAAGAGTCCCTCTGTGGAACATCCAGAGGCGAATGTATCAACCCCTCGAAGCAGCACCCATTGGCGGTCTATCCTACATACAATATGGCTGATGATAACATTCTACCCGGTATGGGACATATCCTGGTGTGTAGCTTACATCTTCACCCTTGGGAGCGTTCTATGGGTAATAAACTCTCTCTTCGTTTTCCTGCCCTTGATCAGGCCTTCGTCGACCTTCCACAACGAAGCTCTTGTTGGCGGAGGCATAACTGCCTTTGTTGGTGCAACCATCTTCGAAGTCGGGAGCATACTTCTCATGTTAGAAGCCGTCAATGAGAATCGAGCGGGTTGCTTTGGGTACGCGGTGGAGTCGGTGCTTGAAGAGCGCATAGACAAAGTCGAGACTGGAAACGGAAGCAGCCCCAAGGTTGTGCCCAAGGACCTTGCCTGTACCCACCACCACCAGAACAAGCGCAACCTGGTAGGGGAGCCGCACCAGACACATCGTGATACATCATCTACGCCCATCTCAGACAAGCAGCAGCCATCGAAGAACGATTCGTGGGTCTGGTGTCCTTCTTGGGTTGAGCTGAAGACCCACTACTTCCACGAGCTCGGATTTATCGCCAGCCTCAGTCAGCTGTTCGGTGCCACTGTGTTCTGGATCAGCGGATTCACAGCCCTTCCTGGAATTCTGAATGTCCTGTCTCCTGGCCTTAGTGATGGTATCTTTTGGACGCCTCAGATAATTGGTGGTACTGGATTTATCGTGTCTGGATGGCTGTTCATGACCGAGAACCAGAAGCATTGGTGGCTTCCAGCACCAACTGTTTTGGGATGGCACATTGGTGCTTGGAATCTTATTGGCGGCATTGGGTAGGTATCCTAGCTTTGTTGTTCTGGTGACGGTGCTGACTGTTACAGTTTCACACTGTGCCCTGCCTTCGGCTACGATACCAGTAGCTGGGCACAATACCAGGCATCATGCTCGACCTTCTGGGGGTCATGGGCATTCTTGATCGGAAGTCTGATTCAATTGTACGAGTCTCTCGAGAAGACACCTGTGAGCGTGGAACCTCTTGCGTAGCTGGCGAAGGCGTTGGTGCTGATTGGATATGGTCTTGATCAAAGGCGGTTCAATCGCCACCGATCTCATGCATCAGCGCCGGACTCCAATATTCTTTCTCGTCTGCTTGGGCATCTACCCATACCAGAGAGTCAGCCACAAGATCATCGATCACAGCAACGGCTCGTGCACGCTCCCAGCCTAGGTTGAGTTGGAGCATGGAAACGGTCACATATCCAAGGACTTGGATAGCCTCAAGGACAGTCGACTGATCAGTGTTGAGTTCCTTCGGAACAGACCGGATCATCTGCTTTGAGCCGATTTTCATGACGGTGAAGCCAGAACCCAGGGGTTCTAGTGATTTGACGGCACGGAGGATATCATCACTGAATGGTATGGTTAGTATAGAAGGCTTAGTAGGGTGTGCGACTACGTACTCAGACACTTGAAGTCCTCCGCCGATGCCTCTTCCCTTTTCGACTCGTTTCCGGACTTGGGGCACTTCAATCATGCCACCGTTCTCTGATCGAGTTTCGCGACAGACCTCGACAACTCTGACAGCCAGCTCAAAGTAGAAATCGTTGACACTGCCTCCGAGCATCTGTGACCAAAAGCTACCACCTTCGTTTTTGCCGCCTTTGGACGTCTTGTGATTCGAACTAGCAAGTGGGTCGACGCCGATGGCATTGCACATGCGAGCAAATTCGGCTCTGAAAGTTGGATTGGAACGGATCTCAGCTCCATGAGTGATAGAGAAGGAATGCAGAGCCGCTTGGAATACTGAAAGCTGATTTGCTAGCGAGTCGGCATGTGCAGAGCGTAATGCGGCGCCATGTGAGGCATAATGGTCTGAAGTGAGAGCGTTGCGTGAAAAGGCAGATAGCCCGACACCTCTTCTGTTGTTCGCCATCTTGTTTGTCTCTTACGCATTCACAGGCCTATTACAAAGACAAGTCCAGTGAAGCCGTGTTGCTGTCGAGTGAGGACCCTCGGGAGGCAGATGGCCGTTGATGAGGTGCCAAGATAAATCTTGGCGCGACGCTAGTGCGGGAACAACCGCGCGCGCACGAAAAGACGCTTCGGTGCAAATCAAGGCAGATTTCTTCCTTCAGCAGCGACCTGACAAGCCGACGACCTCGCCATCCAACAACCAGCCAAGATGCCTTCTCAAACCGTCAAGACGTACGTGGATTGATTGTATGCTCTGCGCGGAGAAATGCAGACACAGTCGGCTCGCTCGCTGGAGCGCTGCGCCATTTCAGCGCCACCTCGATACTTTTGAAGCCGACCGTAGTCCTCTGGCCGTCAAGCGTCTCGCACGTCTGGCGCCTTAGAATGTACGGTCGAGGTCCCTGGTCGCAAACCACTGCGTCTTGGTCTTCCATGACCCCATCGGACCGTCGAGTTCACACCCAGTAGAGAATGCCGCTGTGCTGCAGTTCTCCGCTACGAGGCTCCCCTCAACCCAATCTTGTGTTCTGACTCTCTCCCTGCAGTTCGGTCCCCACCAAGCAGGACATCGTTCCTGAGACTCTCCTCAAGAAGAGAAAGTCCCAGGAGAAGGAGCGCGAGGCCCGCACCGCTGACCTCCAGAAGAAGCGCGCCGTAAGTCACCCCACCGTCAAGCAAGAGCAGGATGGTGTCTACATGATGCATAACAACCACACCTCGACTAGGCCTCCGGGTCGATGTTGTCGAAATTAACCATCTTTCGGGTCTGATCGACACACATCCTGCTCATTGGCACAACACACTCCACCCTCTGGACCTATACTAACATAGCTCAGGCCAACAAGGAGAAGCGCCAGGTCATCTTCAAGCGCGCCGAGTCCTACATCAAGGAGTACCGTGATGCAGAGCGCGAGAAGATCCGCCTCCAGCGTGTCGCCAAGCAGGAGGGTTCTTTCTACGTCCCTGCCCAGGCCAAGCTTGCCTTCGTTGTCCGCATCAAGGGTATCAACAAGATTGACCCCAAGAAGCGCAAGACCCTCCAGCTCCTCCGTCTTCTCCAGATCAACAACGGTGTCTTCGTCCGTCTGACCAAGGCCACCATTGAGATGCTGAAGATCGTCGAGCCCTTCGTCGCCTGGGGTTACCCCAACCTCAAGACTGTCCGTGAGCTCGTCTACAAGCGTGGTTACGGTAAGGTCAACAAGCAGCGCATCGCTCTTTCCGACAACGCCATCGTTGAGGAGAACCTCGGCCAGTACGGCATCGTCTGCATGGAGGATCTCATCCACGAGATCTTCACTGTTGGCCCCAACTTCAAGCAGGCCTCCAACTTCCTCTGGCCCTTCAAGCTCTCCAACCCTCTCGGCGGCTTCCACAAGCGCAAGGTATGTTTCAATCATCATTTCCAAAATCAACATTCAAAAACATATTCTAACTTATCTTTTTAATTCAGTTCAACCATTTGTGAGTTCATTCATTTCTTCTTATCATCATCATCATCACCATCTTTTCCATTTCTTCATCATCATCTTTTCTTATCCCTCAATCTTCCGCAACTTTTCAATTTTTTTCATTTCAAAACCCCAAATGCATATGAATCTAAACTAACGGATTTTTAGCATCGAGGGTGGTGACCTTGGCAACCGCGAGGAGCAGATCTCTGCCCTCGTTGCCCGCATGAACTAAGCATTTGCTTGACACAAAAACTGGTTGATTCTTGGGTGGAGCATGGCGCAAACGGAAAGGCATTGTATTCGGATTTTATGACGACCCACGGGCCCTGCATCACAGGTAGAATGCAGCTCATGGCAAAAGCTCTCAAAACGTTCAATGTCTTTTCCCACCTGACTATTTCCTCTTTACCGTGAGAACTTGATGTGATATGTGATAACTTGTGCTCTGATTTTCTCGATTATGACATCTCATCGTGGCCTATCGTCTTGGCCCAAACTAAGTCCTTGCACATGCTGAAAACCATCTCACCTTGCCCCCACGATGGCTGAGCTGCTGGAACGATTGCCGGATCGGCACGTGATTTGTTCTCTCATTCGGCTTCGCTTATCGCCCTTGATGATCTCAGCATCATTAACCTCCGGCAACTTCGTGATCCTGACAATGGAGGAAACATCCAGCATGTTTGTCAAAGACGTCTTACATCTGATGCTTCACGCGAGAGCATCAGATTCCGTCGATACGCTGAGCGGGCTGAATGACAGCAACGAACGCCGTCGAAAAGCCATCGAAAGCATACTATTCTCCCGCAGATTTGTTGTAATCTACAACGTCGTACTCTTAGGCATACTGGCATGCTTTACTGCAGAACACTGGAGTCTCAAGCTTGCCAGACGTCGACGCAGACGTGCCCATCAATCTTCGCCGCGCGATCAACCAATTACGCGTCTCGATCACAGCAAGCACGACACAGAAGGCGAAACGTCACCGCTTCTCAGTCAAGGCGAGGCTCATAGCAACTACTCTTCTAGCAAAGTCTCAGTCCTTCATAAAATCCGCTCTTGGATGATATACCAGCCTGCCAATCTGCCTTACGTTAACAAAGTTCTTCCTTCCAACATCACTACTATTGGTATTCTGCTTCTGTTGGCTCTTAACTTGTTCTTCTTGTTTTACAAAGTCGAACTGTCGTTAGCTACTGCATTCGTCTTCGCCGACAGAGCGGGTCTGCTGTTTGTTGCAAACCTGCCGCTACTCTATGTTCTTGCGGCTAAAAACCAGCCACTCAAGTTTTTGACAGACGCTTCGTATGAGGGTCTCAACATCATCCACCGCCGCTTAGGCGAGTGGATGTGTTTACTCGCCCTTCTACATGCTGGAAGCATGGTCCTTGTTTGGTATACTACGCTTTCAGCTCGTCTCAGCTTTTCAAGATTTCTGGCCTTGCCTATCATTTGGCTCGGACTGCTCGCATTCATATCCTACGAGACCCTTTATCTCACCTCGCTAGGATCATTCCGACAAAAATCGTATGAAATATTCCTAGGGCTCCACGTCATCCTTCAAGTTGCCGCACTGGCTTTCCTATGGTTTCACCACCACAACAGCCAGCCCTACGTCCTGGTAGCTGTGTGTATCTTTACCATCGATCGCCTCATTTTCAGAATGATACTCAAGTCAAAGACACTCAAAGCCGACTTGTCTGTGCTGGAAGATGAAGAGACTGTTATGTTGAGCTCCAATTGGCAGTTACTCGCTCCTTCAGGGTCGAAAAGTCTGGGATTCGACGTAAAACATGGCTGGAAACCTGCCGAACATGTTTTTCTCACTGTGCCCGCATTGTCACACAAACACAAAGTCCAAGCACATCCATTTACCATCGCTTCTGCCGCTCCAACCAACTCCGACTCACACGCTTGGCTCAACTTCCTGATTCGAGCTCAAGACGGTTTCTCACGAGATCTTCTTCGCTACGCACATTCTCATAGCTCGGTCAATATCCGTGTGGATGGGCCCTACGGCTCGTCGCACGCCCTCGAGATGCTACATGATAACGATGTCGCCGTTATCGTCGCTGGTGGCTCAGGTATCGCCGTAGCGTTCCCACTTGTCTGGAGTTTGCTCGTTGCCACATCTCGCGAAATCGATGCAGAGGATAACAGACACTTCATACCCCGGGTATCGTTGATCTGGGTAGTTCACGATAAAGAGCACGTCGACTGGATTCCTCGGGACCGCCTAGACGAGCTGCGCGAACTCGGCTGCAAAATCATGGTACCTCCTCCTACGCGCAAGGCAGGACGGCCAGATCTTCCACATTTGCTGAACAACGCCATACATGCATGGGACAACGAACTTGTAGATCCCACAGTAGGTGTCATTGTGGCAGGACCGGACGGTATGAACAGAACCTGCAGGAACACATGTGCAAGCCTTGTGCGACAAGGTGCCCGATTGAAGGTTTCTGTTGAGAAGTTCGGATGGTGATCTAGCATATTTGACACTTGGATCGATCCAAGACCTCGTCAATCAGCTGGAAGTTGCTATCGATTGAATATATATCCTTGCTCTCTTGAACAACTGTTCACAGTACATCGTTGTGCTGATTCAAGATACGACATGAGCTGCTTGCTATCTCGAGATCGAACTATCTTGAACCAATTCTTGTGAGCCCTGCTACCATTCAGCATGCGGTCACAGTTGCGAGGTGATCTGACAGCTCCATTGCCACGGCCTACTCGAGTTTCAATCCTGGAGATAATCACGATCTTGAATGCCTCCTGAGTCTAGCTCATGAGAGCTGCCAATGCACGAATGCTGTTGTTGACCTGATAAGCTGCTTGTCAACGGCTTCGTGCGATGCTTGTGATGACGACACGGTCATTAGCATGGTGAATATTGAGACCTGTGCCCCCCATGTCGAACATCATGATTAAGCACTTGAAAGTGCTTTTGGGCTTGTTGAATAGACGAACTATGTCGCCTCGAGCTTTGTTCGACGACCCAGAGTGCATTACCCGGGCATCAATGCCCAAACAACGCAAGACCGCACAAAGATACCAGGCATTGGCGGGCGTCTGCTCCCCGATCATTAGTTTCTGGTGGCGCTTGTATCTGTCCCAGTCCAGCGCTTCCAAAACTTTGCCATTCAGGATCTCTCTCAACACAAGATGGATAGAGGGGCCGCCCTTGACCAGAGCATACGCAGGCTCTGATGCTGTGGTTGCCCTGGGTTCTCCAGGGCCTCTGGTCATCATGTGAATCCACTCGGCTTCACGCCCGTCGTCACGCCAAATCTGCAGCGTGGCGACGTGCGTGTTGCCTCTCGTCTGGACAATCTTTGCATTGAGTCTTGCCAGCACCGTTGAGAAGTTGCACATGCCTAGCTCTCTTAAAGGTCCCGTAGGTATGATACAATTGCATCAGTTGGTAGATGGGTGCGCCTGCCACAACCCCTTGAGCATGGTTCGGAAAATCGCTGGTTCGTTTGTTAGTCCTCTGCCCTTGCGTTCTACAAAATTTGAGACTTACTTAGTACCATTCTTGCGGGATAGCTGGTATTTCACTCCTCGTCAGGTTCTATCTCCACCACAGCGGTTCTGCGACGGGGCTTGGTGAAGAGGGGAGCCAAAAGCTCGCTTTCCTCGTCGATTCGAGGCAGAATTGAGGCAGAAGATCTCCTGATCATGACCAGATCGAGCGTAATGCTCAGACTCTCGGCGATATCGACATGGTTGGCGCCAGGAACGAGCTTAGATACATATTAGCTTCGGGTTGAGCGCGAACATCCGACGAGGATTTTGGCTATCCAGCAGAGCAATTTCTTTGAACATATCTGTCTTTCTCGTAATGATGCCAGCCAACTATTATAGGACTTCTTCGCCGTCCGTGGACATCGATTCATGCGATTCTCTTGCATCTATTCAAGTCTGTGCAACACCATTGTGTTCTATAAAGAAGTAAACAAGGCATATCTGCTTGCATCAACGCAGCTGGCCAGTGACGCTCCCACCATCTTCGGAACCGGAAAAGGAACTGCAAAACTACACAATGATTTCTTGATTAGAACGACTATCTTCGAGAGCAAACGTTCTCTGCGCTCTCACTGGACACAGATCTTGTTCTCAAGACAATCGTGCATTTTGATGGGTACACAAGTTATCGCACTGGAAGGAGGGGTTGGATCTGTTTAAGGGGCTCCACAGTCGCCCAGTCTTGTGACAACCGTTATATCTAAGGGGTTGATATGCTCTTCGTACCTCAACACCTTGAGACAATAGTTTTGAGGAGATGCAGAATGCCAGAAGTTCTATGCGTTTTCTTCACGAGAGCTAGGAGCATATGGACATAATCATTGACCTGGTGAGTGGCGTTCTCAAATGGCCATAGGATGGAACAATTGATACTTATACTCATCGTCTGGTCTCCTTGAGACCTTTGCAGTGCGGCGGTATATCTTCTTGAACAAAGACCTTAGTGACGT
>JGI24891J29808_1000425_pt1 | contig 26306 bp, 25 predicted proteins | sample FreactcultuFSWF8_FD_29808 | JGI IMG/M metagenome (IMG submission 29808) | reverse complement strand
GCATGTTGCTCTATATGCTCTGTTATGCTCTATAGGGCAGAGCAGCAGAGCAGAGCAGAGCAGCTAGCATGTTTATGTAGAGTGCTCTGTTCCGCTAAGGTACAGGGAATAACAGAGTAGGCTACGCGACCCTGTCATTAGTAGGATCGTAACACCTGCTTTGTTGTTCCCTGCACCGTAGCACAATAGGGAACCCTACATAAATATACTATCTAATACGATTTCGGACAGATTCGAACCTAGAACCCTCGGCTTATCTCTAATTAACGCCGGAGCTAGCGCTAAGGCCGAGGCTCTCGCGCGCGCATAGCTTATTAGCGACTTAAGCCTTACGCTTTTCTTGTTCTTATGCTTAATGACTATAAATTAGACTACGGTATTAGACTTTCTTACTATCTACTCTACTCTACTCTACTACTCTACCCTATAGAGCGTAATAAAGTATATTAAGTGATGTATATCTACTTATTAGCTATTAATTATTATAGCGTAGGTATAGGTACGATAGGAGAAAGAGTAGCTATATAGATATAGTAGTACTTAATAGGCGATTGTTATGGCCAACTATTCTTAGGAAGAACAATGTTATGATCATGCCAGTGACAGGGTCGCACAGCCTGCTCTGTTGTTCTCCGCACCTTAGCACAATAGAGTACCTTACATAAACACGCTATCTGCTCTGCTCCGCTCTATTGCTCTACTCTAGTGGACAATTCTTTAGGTAAACCTTGTAGTTAGCAACCATGCCTCTACTTAGATGTTTATTAACGTAGCAGACGACTTGCTACATACCTAAACTAGTAGCATCTATGACGAAAGTCTTGCTAATGCCGTCGTTAATAGAAGTAGCGTATCGCTTAGTGTTTAGATAGGTATAGCCGTTGCCGTGCATATGGAAGACGTAAGACGCGCTGCTATAAGCCATCACGTACTAAAGTACTTTATCTCCTAGACATATCTCGAACATGGGATTATTAGAAAAAGTGTAACCGTTAATTGTATCTGTCGATAGTTTATTAGTCGCGAGAGATTTAGAATGAAGATACATAACTTACGAAACGTAGGAGCAGAGGGAAAGTGTTCGCTTCTAGCGATGTTAAGTTCCTAAGGATACTAGATAGAGTTGTTAGCACTATAGAGATGCGTAATGTCCGGCTTAATGTTCGTCTAACTAGCCAATCTCTCTACGTTAACGCCTAATAAAAATGAGGTTAATTCGGTATAGATTATAAACAAGAAGGGAATCTCTCAGTATTCGGACATAATCTTATCTATGGTGCCCGTTGCGTAGATGATGGTAGGGCTAATAAGTCCGGTGTTTGCGTCTTCGTACAGCGAAACGTAAGAGTAATAGCTATAGAGTCTAGCGGGTTCGCCTTCGTTTAGACCTGCGAGCTCGGTAACCATCTATTTGTAGATAACGCAGCCGCCTGGCGCGACTCCGGGTTTAATAGGTGGCATAGCATCTTCCTCTAGAATTTTAAAGTTAACTCCTAGCTTAGCATCGGGATAGTCGGCGCCTTCGCTAGACTTCTGATATGTAAGGCCCATGGAATGCATGGTCGCGTAGTGATTAGTAAGGTTGTTTAGAAACAGTATCTTAATGACGTCGCCGACTTCGGCACGGAGAATAGGGCCTATAAGTATTAGACACGCGACTGAAAGGGTCAAATCGTACCATCACATACCTTAGGTACCCTGCCATGCAGGTTGCTCGGTTCTCTAAGTGAATGTCGCATCGGTATAGCCTCTGTACAAGGCTTTAGTCTAGACCGTGCCATATTCCAGGTAGCCAGCATTCTTGGCTCTGATTGAGTCGTGGAGAGGTACCTGTCGTGCTAGCATAAGTTCGGTAGAAAATCCTCAAAACCTATTCTAACTTACACCGAGCCAGTTGTCCCATCCAGTAGGTGCGTAGTCCCACTCAACCTCCTCAGCGGCCACGTAATAACGTCTGATAGTACCGCTGAAGTTGAAACCAAGGCTAGAAGGCACACTGCTGTTCATACTTGCAGCGCAGGAAGCCAATAACCTGGTAGTACCATTGCTGGATGATACCGTAGTGCTGAACGCGCTTTGCACGGCAGATGTAGCAGTGGTAGTCCAAAAACTTTCAGAGACCCCAGAAGCGACCAAGGAGCTGGTGTAGGACGCAATCATCCATTCAGATACAGCGCTTGTCGGCCAATTTGCTGAAGACGTCGTTGGGGGCACTGGCTGTCCGACCGGGACATTTCCATTACCTCCCGGTGATCCAGATCTGCCAGGAGGAGGAACAGCCGAAGCACCCAATGTGCCAAGGGTGAAGAGGAGGAGGGGGATAAGATGTGTGGGCATTTTGGGCGAGATCTGAGATGTATCGAAATTGTGTCTGCAATCCAGGACCTTGCCTCAAGCGGGCTGTATTATTATAGAAGAGCGCGATTTGTGCCACCGATGCGGAACGGCCGTTGTTGATAGTATGTCACTGCTTTTCTTCAGCGGTAGCTCGTTCCACGAAGGTCCCGAGGATGCTTTTCGCGATTCCGATCTCTGCACAAGATTGAAGAGGTCGTCGGTGATGCAGCATCCTTCCGACAGCAGACCAAGAGGCCTCCAGTTCATTGTCGCTCCCATAGCATGACCGACAAAAACTAAAGGGCCAAAGTCACCGAACATCACTTGTCTTGGATAGTCGCATTCCCGGCCAGCCTGCGCGGTCCTGGGCCTTGAGTTCGCACTAGGGTAGGATAACGCATAACATTGACAGTTTATTTGCCGAACTCGGTGGCGTCGGCCATCTCATGGACGCACCTGCGGGGCCGCGGCCCTCGGCGAGTACGACGTCACTGACATCAACGTCGTCCCACCTCACTGACCAACGAGAGCGGATCGGAAGCTCGGATGGCTGCGCAGAAAGACCATGAACGCACGAAGGCTTTGGAGATTTCCCACTCATCATGCATAAGCTGGCTTTGGTCGTTTTGAGCCACGGACTTTGAGCCAGCTCGTGATCAATCCCTTGGCTCAACCCATCGTCCATGCCAATGCATGATCATCTGTCTGTCGCTCGAGTTGGCTTGGCACGTGGTCTTTTATTCGCATAGCTCAAGCGGTCAGTCTAGCTCGATATTCCATATTCTCGTTCGTCCATCTCTGCAACCCACTACCATGCAAGCCAACTGTCTCGTATGTAGCTCAACCGCTGCTGTTGTTCGTGAGAGTTAGCCTGCGTGCGACCCCCAACAACGCTACGCGCGACCAACAATCGATTGACAATGAAGACCTTCACATGTTATTGTATTGATAAGAGGTCCTCGGGATATTCAATCGAAACCACAAATTATCCCGCAATGACATGCTCCAAGCGCGACTCGTTGGTCGTCATCGTGGTTGATCAGTTTGTTGCGTTCTTGGGCCGGAATAGCCGTGAGTTGGCTCAAAGCTCAGGATGGCTCGAGAGTATCTATGCGAGCTTCTGCGATCGAAGTTGTCAGACAGGTTTCAAGTCCCACTGATCCGTTGTCAGCCTTGTAAGATTTGAGACTATCCCCGCTCTAGTTTCGGGAATCTGCGCGTCTTTTGGATTGGGCGACTTTTCGTTCGAACATAGCATACAAGTCGGCTTTCGCTGCGTCATTTCGTGTTGTGTCAGCCCGTACTGATCAGCGCCCAACCCAGTTAATACCAGATGCCTGGGCCACATTTCAGCGACCTGGCATCTATATATAAGTATCTCGATGTAATGATCTGAACAAATCACCTGGATGGTTGACCGCGTGAAGAGGCCAGACAGACCAAAGACGTCAAGGGGGATTCTCGCATGCGCTCAAGTCACAATCCTCAACTTCGATAGGAACCACACCCCAGATCATCTGCACTAGATAGGATACCAGTGCTTAGTTGACGGATTCAAAGGTATCATAGTGGTCTACTGGATGAATTTTGCCTTCCAGAGTATCGACTCTGACGCGACTTATACATGAAGAGTTCCTACCATCCTTCGGTGTATGTTCCCCGTTCCGATGATCTTCCTCGTCCTCGTTAGTTCAGGAACTCCACATTGGCTTGCATCGAAGGTCAGGAACGAGGAAGCACACGAAGTTCTAAACAAGAAAGAGTGAGCACAAAACGAGTCGAGGGGATATCGCGCTTCTTCACGCTGGCATCCTGGGAGCTGTCGATTTGGCACATGAGACCGGTAAAGCATCATGGAAGAATTTGCTCAAGTAACATTATATGCTCCAAACACAACCCAACCCGCCTTCTCAGTGAGGCGGTAACAATCCACAGGTCTGCACTGTCGGAGACGTTTCCTGATTGCCTGCGCGATCTAGGCATTAATTACAACAGTGGGGTGGCATCGAAGCTTTAATCTGTATGTAATGATCGAACGGTTGTGACACTATCGGAGCTAACAGGATCTACTAGACTACTCAGATACTCTTTGTTCGCAGGTAGGATTTAGCGCTCATCTTGTGGGACTCGGGTTTTGGTTTCCTGAAAACCACCCATTTACCCTTAGTACGAAACACGAGAACCGAGTGTTACTAATGGATCTAAGACTTAGGGGAGACGTGTCTATAGATTCGTCTTTGCTCCTGCGCAAGCTTAAAGCACTTTCCGAATCATCGCACTTCGATCTATTCACAAATTACAACTCCTAGACATAATAAGATCTTACTAGGGTTAAGCACCTGCTATAGACAGCCTATCCTGTTATACAAAATCTTGATTTACAAGACCTGTATTCTAGACCTCGCAATGGCAGTTAGGACAAATGGAAAGACTAAGGTTAGCACGACTAAGACAAATGCGATATTAACAACGCTAAGCCTACGATCTTGTAGGCTAAGAAGCATAGACGTTAACGAGGAACCGCACGACAAGTTTATAAGCGACATAAGCAGTCGAGCCCCGGCCCCTCGACTAGATCTTTAGTACACCGAGCCTTGCGCTTATTACTAGCCCGCCTATCTGCTCTAGTCTACGACGGCATCTTACTAACCTTTGTACATTGTTACGTTAGTACACTCTCCATGTACTAAGGAATGGCCAAACTATATAGTATCTTGTTTTTAGTAGAAGGTGATTGCACGTTATTACGTTAAGGCGGTGCAGATGTAGTAGAAGCTTAGTAAGGGCTAAGCAAAGTGGTTAGCTCACCCGTAGGGACGTTAAGAGTCTTCCTTGTCTTTAATGTGTTACGACTACATCTTTAGTGCTAGGGAGTTTCGGACTAGCTAATGACATCCATCGCTCTAATGTACATAATGTTACTTTCTAGTGGTTATGTAGGCATTCTCGATCCTTCTTCTAATTTAGCGTCTTTTGTATGGCCAACACTGAACGTGCTTTCGCCCAAAAAACCGTTATTAGAGCCGATCTAAAGCCTATAATCGATATTTTCGTGCGCATCTGCGCGATCGCCCTAACTTATGTCTTTAGTAATAGACAAACTCCTATCTTCAAATACTCCATCTATAGTTTCATTTATAAACGCTAGCTAGGTCTAGCCCAAGTTCTCAAATCCTGTCTAATCTATAGCCGACCACTAGTCCGTACGAAGGTTAGCTAGAGACTAAGGCGTAGGACAGGATGATGTTAATAGCGCGTTAGACATAACTATATCTAGAGGAATCCTTAACGCGCTCGAACTACCATATCCTTTATATGACATATCTAGCGTGCAGGCGAATGTATTAGCGATTAATGGCATATCACTATGCACTAGTAAAGAAGAGTTGCTAAGGTTGTTAAGAGAGTGTAGTGAATCTTGTCTAAGGAGAGAAAAGTCTAGCACATGGTCGTCAACGTTCGGAAAGACCGATTAGTAAGTATCTAGCTAAGCTTAAGGCTAATCCTAAACGCGCGCCGAGCTATCCTCGAAAGGAGGAGCTGTAGTTTACTTATAGTTTTCATTCAACTAGTGAGTCGGCTTAGAGGTTAAGCGAATTTGGCTATAGGTAGAGTTGTTTAGCAGTAGCAGTTCGTAGCGGTCGTTAACGTTAGCCTTAAGTCGTACTCTAGAATCTTAGATGGCAGCTCTAGGTTTGCTACGCATATGTAGGTCCGACGTATCTAGATCCTTCATCGATAGGACATTGTTGCTTTAAAGCTATTCCTACTTAGGATCGATATAAATACACTTTCTGCCGTAAGGACAACAGCAATGCCGCTCGTTTATAAAACGATTATTAGACAATGATGTAGGCTCGAGATCCATGCTATATATAGATAATGCGCGGCCATCTACTAACACTGTAGCGGAGGCAGTAAATTGAACATCTCTAGGTGTAGCTTTTTGCAAATAGGAACATCTCTCTTTAGGGAACGGTTTCGCTCTACATTTACACTTGACATAAGCGGATCGTGCCTTCCGCTTAATACGACAATGTTAGCACTAGCTGACTAGACGACCTTTCCTAGGTACAGGAAGCAGTTCACGGTCTAGAATCATAGCAAATCAGCAGCCAGATGTAAACAAAATCTAGAAGAGACTTGCCCGTGTGGTTATAACTAGACACCTAATGACCTAACAGACAGGTGCGGCATGCCTATTTCGAGCCATCTTTGTCGACAACTATAACCTAGGAAACGTGAGGGACCTTTAACCGAGCTCCTTAGAACACACTCCTACAGGCAGAGATTGCGCTTAGGAAAGGGTCAATCGATTTCGATGAATGCTAAGGCTGTGAAGTGAATGTTTAGCTTTCCGTACTATGCCTGGAAAAAGTTGTTCGATGGCAAAGTCGCGTGTTGAAACTCTTCGATTCGAGACAATAGATCTTGAAAGTCACATACATAGACGTTAAGAGAAAACGTTGCATGCAGGACTTTCGCGCGCGTCCACCGCTAGCTGCTGAACAATTCAGCCGCAAGTCCTGAGATGAAAGAGTGAATCTTTATCTGAGGTTCCGTCTCATTCCGTTTCAGTATCGGTGGAACAGCACGTGACCTATTGAGGCATTTGTGCGTCCCGATCTATCGACCCGGCACGTTTTGGCGTCTGGAGCCCCGCCCGCTAGCCTTCATTTTTCGCTACGCCCAACAAGAGGGATGATCTTCATATTTTTATGATCAACCTTGTACAGTTTTATGGCGTTTCTATCGTTATTGTATCCAATGCATTCAATCGAAATGGAGTATGTGGGCACACGGAAAGCCCTTAACGAGCTAGCATTGCGGAACTTTCGTTCACCTGCTAGAGATCCATGTAGATCTGGTCAAGATGGCGCAGCATATTCCACGGCTACTGCTGCCAGCCCGTTGATTGTGGTGCGTGAATTGTGCGGTCCGATCAAGTTCCCTTGTCTCCCCCTCCTTGTACGATCTGATCTAGTTAAATATCGCCTATTCGGCAACCCTCCATTAAACCTTATGCCAGATTCATCATCTGTATGCATTGTACCGACAGAGGTTTATGACGAGAAGACACCATCATCCCAAGCTTCTGATGGATGGGGCGGAGGAGACTTCGATCGTCATTTTGAGATGCGGACTTCACAACTTCTCGTTTCATTCATCTGCTTGTATACCTCTCTCGTACATGCCGGACAGGATGTAGCGATTGGTAATTCGACGACGAGGATGTATTATGTCGCCGCTGTCGAGGAGGATTAGGACTATATGCCTAGGTAATTCACTTGCCCATACACGCACAAAGAAGAAAGCTAACGATCCGTAGCGAATTCGAGAACATGAATGGCATGCTAACTGATGGATCGCCCCAGGCTGCTGCTGTCGCCGGCAACAATGCACAAAGGATCGGGCATATCTGCAAAAAGGCACTCTTTCGCGAATACACAGACGGCTCATTCACTCAGCAGTCAACCCGTCCCGAAGTGAGACAACCATGAACATCAGCACTAGCGTGGCAGTTTACTGACCATGTTGATTTCGAAAGTGGCTTGGAATCTCGGGCCCGAATATTCGAGCCGAAGTCGGTGATACAGACAAAGTTATATTCAAGAATATGGCTGCCCACAGCCACACGATGCATCCCCACGGCTTCCGCTATACCAAGGAGGATGAAGGTCTCTCCGGTGCTGGGAAAGATTTTGGTGGTAATGCGGTCATGCCTGAGTCAACCTGGTTGTATACTTGGAAGGTTCCTGGTGAGGGATGCTCATTTGATCACTCGAGAACGTCGATTAGTATGTGGCTAATAGTTTGCAATAGAACCTGCCGGTTCGGGCTCCCTTGATCCACCATCGTTAGCCTGGAGATCTTACTCCGATGCAGCTGGAACACAGGACGTCTTCAGCGGCTTGTAGGAGCGTCAACCTTCTACAGGCGAGCTCGTCAAACACACTTTGGATGTCCTAGCACCTCCCGGTTCCAGTATGACAGAGGAGGTCTCGACACTATTTCTTGTTTTCGTTGAGAACAAACCATACTACATTGGTGAGAACACTCTGAACAAGACCAACATCACACAAGGAGAACTCCGAGTCAATCGTGTGGACCCAGGTTCTCAGAGAGCAACTTGGAACATACCATCAATGGACGAACGTTAGCTGATTTTTTCGGGCTTAAACCCACTACTGGCCGGAACGCACGATGGCACGTTGTATGTTCATGTGACACTCCACAATCATATGTCTGTAAAGACACTGATGAGCATGATGGGAAGCGCTTGGCAAAGTGGCCAATGTTCATACCCCACATTGACATGATCATAAAGTACACTGCTATGTAAGGAAAACTTGGCCTACTGGAACCCAAAAAGGGTCTAGTGCCAGAAATCTAGAACGATTCAAGTAATGATGAGCGAAGTTTCGGCAGTCGAATGACAAGAATGAATACGCCAACACGATCGGTAGGAATTATGATGGTTCCGAGCACATTAAGAGGACAGTAGTGGAGAGAGTCTCATTGTGACAGAACACTCCGCTACATTCCATCAGGCACGTTAGTGCTCTGAGGCTAAGCATTGCAATCTGCGCGACAGAGTTTTCACCTTGCTGCGCGTTTTATGCGGTGGCGCTTGCCAAGCCAGGAGTAGTGCGACATTTTTGCGGAACTAGTACGACTCGCAGCAGGATGGCGGCGCTTGCTTGGAATTTGACATGTGATTATATCTGGCGTGATGCCCCTTGACCATGCGTGAATTCATAGATGCACGACAACCATGGTTCTTCCAGTCATTCTGTTAGCCTCGTTGTGTTTGGCCAGGAGTGGCTTTGCAGCAGTGCGCTCACACAACTTTACTATCCATACCGGAGAGCGAGCTCCAGGTACGACGCATCAATATATCCTCATCGGCTACATGTACTAATCCTGCATCAGATGGATTCTCTCGAGAGGTTTACCTCATCAACAACCAACAGCCTGCTCCTCATATAGAGGCTGATGAAGGAGATACACTTGAGATCTTCGTCAAGAACGAGCTTGCAGTGGAAACTACCATTCACTGGCATGGTGAGTGTTTTTGTCGAAGCTCATCGCCAATGAAGTCTATTACTTGCTAACAAGTCATCTACAGGCATGCTTCAACGCGGCACTCCGGATATGGATGGCGTTCCTGGTGTCACTCAGGTCAGAACCCCATGGACCAGCCTTGAGTAAAATTCGCTGACCGTCGAAACAGAATGCTATTGTGCCCGGAGGCAACTTCACATACCGTTTCTCCCTGAACGATCAGTACGGCTTCTACTGGTACCATTCTCACTTCCGCGCATACTACAATGATGCTATACGTGGCACCATAACCGTTCATCCCAAGAAATCTCGTGGACGGCCATTCCAGTCTCTTGCAGCTTATGACAGGGACTACATCGCTCTACTGGAGGCGGAGCGCAAGGCTGTACCCGTGATGCTGACAGATTGGTACCACAACCTGTCCGACGAAGTCTACCACGATTACATGCAAACTGGAGCCTTTCCGAGCTGCGTTGACAGCTTGCTAGCGAACGGTATGGGTAGAGTGCAGTGTCTCCCACAGCAAATTTTAGATTGTGGCACGAAGCTTTGCATCGGTCCGAATGACAGCTCTTCTATGGACATGGGTAGCAGCACCATGAGCTTGGCGATGTCTTCGACCATGCCAATGGATATGCCTCTGTCTTCAAGTACCTCCGCAAGCATGTCAATGTCATCAACTTCGATGAGTAACACCATGCAGCGTATGGAAAGACAGAAGAGACAGATGTCAAGCATGAAAAACATGTCTTCTTCGCTAGGTCCTCGCGGCTGCGTGCCCATGACAATGTTCAAGGCAGGGTATAATTCCAGCTCTCTTGGTCCGGAAACTTGCACCAAAACGACTTCCGCTTTATTTATCACTTCGGCGAACGCTTCCTTGGGATGGTTGGCTCTTGACCTTGTGAACGCGGGCTCCACCACCAAACTCAGTGTTTCATTGGATTCGCACTCAATGTTCGTCTACGCCGCCGATGGGCTCTATGTAGAGATGCAAGAAGTAAAGGTATCTTGTCCTCACCTCTGCGTTATTCTCTCGAGGAAGGCTAATTGAACTACGTTAACCGCAGGTGCTCCCTATTGCCATTGGTCAGCGGTATTCAGTTATGATCAAATTGGATCAGCTCCCTAGTCGATACCTTCTTCGTTTTGCTGCCACCCCAATCGGTGATATGCAGCAAGTCATCGAGGACGTCGCCATCGTCGAATACACAAGCGATGGCGCAGTTGTGCTGGATCAACCCAACTCTTCGACCAACATCTCCACAGATGCACTCCTGGATATCTACGATGATTCCGACACGGTCCACATGCTTGTGAACGGCTCTGCAAAAGGTGCGGCATCAAGCCTTGTAGCAGAAAGTCTGGCACCTTTTGAACGCACCCCACCCCCAGCCGGTCGGGCAGTGGAGACGAAACATTTCAACATCAGCCAGACAGACATCGTGGTGTGGGTTGTAAACGGTTACCCTTATTCCGAGCCGAAGACACCTATCATCTATGGCAATGTTTCTGACGGCTGGAATGCTAACACAACTCTACACATGCCCTTTAATTCAACAGTCGACATTATTATGAGGATCGCGAACGATTCTATGGATAATGTAAGCTTTCATTCCACTCGTTGTATCATTTGCAGTACGCTAATATTACCACGCAGATGGGGCACCCGATGCATCTCCATGGTCACAAATTTTGGGTGCTAGGCACTGGTGATGGTGACTTTCCATACGCATCGGTCAATGATGCACCGGAGTCGTTGCTCAATTTGGACAATCCCCCATACCGGGACACAGTTGAGCTTCCTGCATCTGGATGGGCGGCTATCAGGTAAGCTTGCTCCGGTTATGGTATGCTGCATTTAGCGTGACACTGATTCCAATATTCTCATAGGTATTTTACCGACAACCCAGGCGCGTGGCTGTTGCACTGTCATCTTCAGTGGCATCTTGTGGTAAGTGTTGGCCGAATCTAACATCTTTGACATTCCAGACACCCGTTAACGCGTTTCCAGAGTGGAATGGCGGTTGTGCTCGTAGAGGGAGATGAGGAACTTTTTGGACTAGTCGCAAACTCCAACAGCACAACGATTACACAGTCGCCCAGTAACGCCACTTCTTCTGACCAACCAATCGCGAACAGCAGTATTTCTGCTTCCGCCCAAACTTTAGTCCCATGGCTTGCGAGTATCGTCCCATGGCTTGCGAGTATCTTTGCCGCGCTCTGGGCCGAATTGTGCATGATGTAGCTAGAGGCGTTGGAGGAAGGCGACTGTGTACGCGCCAGGAAGGTACGGCACACTGTTAGGTCGTAGCGTCGATGTCATGGCTGCATAGAGGAGACGTTCGAAAACGTCAATGGGCTTGCCAGCAGGCTATCGCTGGAGAGCCATGAATGATTTCCTTTGTATCGAGTGTCAGAATGTCAATTGAATATTACTGGTGAAACAGCGTTGGAGTATCTGGCCTTGATCGAAAACACGTCTCTGACCTATTCACAGGAATTGCGCAGTCGTAATTTCTGTCAGATGATGTCCGAGGGGTTTCTCGTAGCTCATGAGTCTTCTTTCCAAGCTCGTCACTCGTCTCTATAGAGGCCAACCTTGTTCTTATACACGATTATAATGAGCTTAATGACGGGCGCGCAGAGTTCAAACGTCGGCGGCCTCAGTCCGTACTGCGATAGATGGAATCTCGTTGACTCTACCTTTCGACGAAAAAACCACAAAAGGTTGGCTAGGCTGCGTTTGCGTATATCACTCAAAGCTTTAGAAGAGCAGTTCCGGTCGTCACGCGGTGCATCTCGCAGCCGTTGCCGGGCTTCGTAAGCAAACGCACAAATACCGCAAAGTACCTAGCGATCGGACGGATCGTGAAAAATATGTCTCCGCAACACGGCGCGTCTGCTTCTGTAACTGTGAAGTAGCGCCTCGTGATGTCGATTCCCAACGACGTAAGTAGGCCTCATGCGAGCGGGCCATGACGTCGCCATCACATCTGGCGTAAGTGGCAGGGTAGTGCCACTAGTGCAGTCGTCCATCACGCTGGCCTGGTGATCGCTATGCTGTGTTTCGAAGTTTTCCCCAACTAATATCTGATGACTTTTGCATCCCTGTTCCAGATTAACTGGTCCAAGTAGGTCATCTGGCGACCACTAACCTCAAGTACCGGTCAAAAACGAGCGCAGGAAGGATATCAAACTTCTCTGCTTGGCATCAAGCGCAGATACAAGTTCGATGAGTATTGCCAGACGCTATTGAACGCTGTTTGCTTTTGGGCATCTCGTCCTCTGTCTTTCTCCACGGCGTTCTTGCGATTGGTCTTTCAAATACGGTGTCATCATGACGGTGAATGATTATGATGTGACCTTGTGAGCAGAGAGCCAACCAGACGAAGTATAAGTACCCCGCGTCTGCCTTACATATGCTCAATCCACCAAGCTCATCTTCAACCACGGGACTCTCAACAAACACTATTCCAGCACAAAGATTCAATAACCTCGCTATCAAAATGGGTGCTTGTGGATGCAAGGTATGTTGCTATCATACGCGAGTCGCAAATTTAGCCATACTCACACCTCTGAAAATGCTAACCTCGTATGTCAGAATTGCTGCCAAGACACTGGCTCTAGCAGTTGCCAGGGAGGATGTGGATGCAAGAGCTGTGGTGTACGATTTTCCTTCCTTCTACGCCGCCATTCTAAGACCTTCCCCCCTCTGCGTAAAGAATTTGGAGCTGACTGTGCTACTAGTGTAAATAAGGCATTAGCCGACGATGTTACGATCCTACTAGCAACAATGCCGCATAGCTTGTCTATTATTCGCCGCGCTTCAGTGGAATGTAGGAAGCTATAGGTCGCGTTACCTAGTCTCTCATACTCCTCTACTTTCTCTTTCTAGCCCTTTACTACTTTGTCTTGAATGTAACTTAGCAAAGACTTCAAAACTCCCTTGCTCCCGTGCTTGTAGGATCGATTTGTTGGTGTTTCGTCGGAGTTGGGGTCCTGCTATGCAGAGTAGGTACTGGATAGACCAGACGAATTCTGACTAGATCAGATCGCTTGGCAGAACCGGCAGATCTAGGCCTGTACCAGTTCGGACTGGTCGAACTAGTCGTTGGTATAGGAATTGCCGTCGGCAAGAAAAGTGTAACGGTCTCAATCTTCAATAGTCTCGATATCAATAGGGGCATACAGCTACCTTTTCAAAGGTGTCTTTGAGGCAGGTGATGATGCTGATTTTGATCCAGATTTGACGCATCGAACCTTCCCAGTAGCTCATGCAGATAGTCGTCCTCGAAGAGGTGTAATTATCTAGCCTGCGCTTGAGAAGATACCCTCTGGCTCGTTCGGCAGTGCTGGTATAGTACAGAGGTCCTTTGCCATACGTGAGAGGCGAAACTAAGTCTGCTTTTGACGCTGTATTGACCAGGACTCAAGAGGTCTAAATCTGTTCGATTGTCACCCTTCTTCGCACCACTTCTCGTACTCAACATTTGAGGTATCGTTCTCAATTCAGAGAAGTCGCTCAAAACGTCGTCGTCCATATGTCAAAGTGCTCAATAATTGTCGCAATGTTGTCAGCAATATCGATGCCAGAGTGCTGACCAGCTTGCTCAGGAAGTGACAACAAGAACGCTTAGGGTTGCCAAACTCATCGGCGAAGTGACGATTGACACACAATAGAGTGCGCAAGTTGCGGGAAGTCCAAAGGCCAATCGTATTATCGTGACCAGTCTACTCACTTTGACTACATGGTTGTATGGAAATGCATCCAGCGGACATGGAATACTTCTCGTCCTTGTCCCAACTGTTCTTGTTAGTGAAACGATCACAGACCAATTCCTGTCAAACTGACGATCACGGGATTCTGTTACACAGTCGCAAGCAACAGAAGGCAGATATCGTAGGTCGAGCCTGCTAGCGATATAGCGACGGATTGTTGCAGTAAGGGACAAAGGCTGTCGGCTCGTCAAGATTGAGACGCGAATCATGGAGGATGCGAGAAGAAGGAGGGAGAACCGCGAACACAATAGGAAAATGCCTGCTGCGTAGTTGTTCATCCTGGACCACTACGCTACATTAAATCTTGGATGCTCTAAAGCCTACCAAAGGTATCTTGGTGCGCAGTAGGAGACTGCTACACACGACAGATACCGAACTCAACGCCATGGCCAAACTGGCCCAAACAGGATCCAGCCGGACGTGCTTTCCGCCGCTGGTGATAGCATACAACGCTCCTGCTGCAACGGGCAACGCAATCAAATTATACACCAATGCCCACGCAAAGTTGAGCACAACTCGGCGAAACACCACACGCGATAATTCCAAAAGCGTGACTAATGCACGCAAGTTGGATGTCACGAGCACAAACGACGCTGTCGACAAGGCTACATCAGATCCCGACCCAATCGCAATGCTCACATCTGCTGTCGCCAGAGCTGGAGAGTCGTTGATTCCATCGCCACACATGGCCACCGTAGCCCTCTGCTTGCGCGACCCTATCGATCCTCGCGAACGTCGCGGTGTAAGCGTCTGCTGCAGATATTTGATCTTGTCGGCTTTTTGCTCCGGTAAAACTCCAGCCATGATGTTGGATGCGGATATGCCTACTGCTGCTCCCACGCTGTTTGCTGTGGTTGCGTTGTCGCCTGAGATCATGAAGACTTCGAGGCCTTGCTTTTGCAGCCACTTGACGACAGTGGCTGCTTCGGGTCGCAGTGGATCTGCAATGGAAAAGGCTGCTATCAGTGTGAAAGCTGTTCCTGGAGATGAAGAGATTGATAGAAGAGCAATAGACTTGCATTGTTGTTTCCAGCTTTCAATCAGGGTTTTGCTTTCCAAGTCGAGCTGTAGGTCGAAGTCTTCCATCAGTGCTTCGTTGCCGATGATTGTCGTGACCTGTGTCTCCGAGTCCGTGATGAAGGTTCCTTTGAGTCCTTTGCCAGGTATCTCCTCCACGTCAATGGCCTGAATACCTTCACCACCGGACACTCGAGCTTTGCTATACTCGACGACAGCTCTAGCAACCGGATGACTGCTGTTCTCCTCGAGGGCCATCGCCATCATAAGAGCCCTCCTCAAACCTCCATCGCCGAAGACCTTGCAATCAGCAACAGCAGGCTCAGTCCCCATCGTCAACGTCCCAGTCTTGTCAAAAACCACACAATCAAGCATCGACGCCTCTTGAAAAGCCTCTCCACCCCCCTTGACCAAGATACCATGGTTAGCAGCAAGCCCACCGCCCACGAACAAAGCAGTCGGAGCAGCAAGACCAATACCACAAGGACACGCCACCACAAACACTGCAATCGAAAACTGGAGTGACCAAAATGGCCACCCGCCGATATTCGAATCGAGGTATGAAGGTGGTAAAGCTCCAGATAGACCTAGTGAGAGCCAGATCAGCCAAGTGAGGATACCGAGGCAAACGATCAAAGGCACGAAACGCGAGGTCAAGATATCCGCTACACGTTCCACTGGCGCGCGTTTGGTTTGTCCTTCGCGAACGGCTTTAATGATTTGATCTAACATCGAGGTGCCCGAGATGGATGTCAGCCGTATATCGATGGGTGCTCCTTTATTGATTGTGCCAGAAAAGACACAATTGCCGATTTGTTTGGGGACGAGTCTGGATTCTCCTGTCAAACTAGCTTCGTCGAATTTTGTCTTGCCTTCGATGATGGTGCCGTCGAAAGGTGGAGAACTGCCTTGAAGAACTCTCACCACGTCCCCGACTTCGAGTAATTCTGTTGGTGTCGTTTCTAGAGTTGTGGAGGTGTTGTCAGAGGAGGGGGAGACCAAAAGAGCGGTGTCGGGTCTTAGAGACCCTAGAGCAGAAACAGCATCGCCAGTTTTGGCCTTTGTCCATGCCTCCATGCCTCGTCCACCCAACAAAAACAACGTCAAGAATACCACAGAGTCGAAGTAATAAGCTTGTCCTTGTCCCATATTGTTATCCCCAGCCGTAGCATTGATAGCAAGAGCAGCAACAGAAGCAAAATACGCAACCGAAGTACCAAGACTAATCAACATACTCATATTGCCGAACTTCAGCAAACGATCGCTTAAAGGTTTACGCGAAGAAGGCTTCCACATAAGATACACACCTTGCAAACTCCTAATGTGGAAGATATCGGCGGCGAAAAAGTAGATGGTACTGCCTAGGATGAATAGAGCCCAGTCTGCTCTACTCACGCTTCCTGCCCAGATGTGTTGGAATAGGTACTCACGACCTTTGTTAGAGTGCTTGACTAGTGTCATGTATACGACACCGATAACAAAAGTTGGAATGGCGGTTATGAGACACAACAGGAAGCGAAGAAGTATTCTTTTGCGCTCTGCGGCGAGGATTTCGTTTGATCGCTGTTCAATGGTTGGGGACTTGAAGATTGAGGCTTTGACTTGTGTGTCCAGATCGTTGATGGTGATGAGGATGTGTCGAAGTGTCAGGCTTGGTGGTCGAGGTTTGTAGCTGAGTCGAAGTAGTGGGTTTGTTCTACTGCATTCTTCGTCGATCTTGACTTGATGACCAAATTTGTTGGAGAGCGCTTGCCTGATGCGAGATGGACAGTGATGACAGTACATTCCTGTCATTCGCAAGACGACGTTTCGTTCTAGAGTTTTTTGCTGAATGGTATCGATGTTGTTGATTTGTTCGGTTGAGGCGTCGAAACCTAGATCTTCGATGATGGCGATGATATCGTGGACACTCTCCTTGGGCCCTCTGAATACTACCGTGGCACTATTGGAAATCAGATTTACCTGAGCACTCTCAACCCACTCTGGCGTTTCCAATCCGGCCGTGAGAGATCGCACGCAAGCAGTACAAGTCATGCCTGTGATTGAAAAAGTCGCTCTCCATGTCTGTTTGTGGGTAGTCTTCTTGACATCCAGACTCTCCACGTCGCTCAACGATACATCATATCCAGCGTCCTCGATTGACTCGGAGATGATTGTCTCATTATTGTGACCCGAGAAGACCACTATAGCGGAATTTCCGAGTAGACTCACACTCACATCCTGTACGAAAGGATGCTGAGACACAGCCTGGGAGATATTGGTAACGCAAGCACTACACGTCATCCCCTCAATCGAGAAAGTAGCACGAAAGAGCTCAGGCGTAGCAGGAACAACCGACTGAAGCTTTTCCTGAGAATCTTCATCTTCAAAAGAAACACGACCCTCTTTCTCGACATCAGAAGCATCGACAAAGTGCTGTACTTTCTGCATCAAAGTCTCGGAGGAACCACAAGTCTGCTGCAATTCAGTCAGACATTGTACACACTGCTCCACATGTCTTTTTCTCTTTCTGCTCTTCTCCTCTTCAATATCATTGTCCTTCCATGCATTTTTCCATCGCTGCACAGCTTGCTCTAATCCCCAGTCTTCATTATGCCAGAATTCTCGGAATGTCGATTCCCCATTCGCTTGTACGATACTGTAGACTTCAAAGCCTGCTTTCTCGAGGTTTGAGCTAATCGCGGCGTGAGAGATTGTTTCGTCGTGGCGGATTGTGAGCGAGTGTTGCATTATGGAGTGGGAGATTGAAGATGCTTGGATGCCCAAGTCTTCTAGGCAGAATCGGATGCTTGTAATGCATGAAGGGCAGTGGAGATTGGATATGAAAAACGTAGCGGTTATTGTTGTTTTTGTTCTTGTTCTTGTTGTTGCGATCAACTCTTCGTTTGTGTGTGGCTGCTCCATGACCGTGGGAGTTGATGCCAAAAAATTGGAAAGAAAAGAGGTAAAATGTGAGTAGGAATTACCTGAGTCACAGGGAAAGGTCCACCTTCTCTATTTATCAACCTGACCCTAGATTCGCCACGTCATGGATGCCCGCACAAAACGCGCAACACGAAGGATGGACGACGCACAAAAAGCGCAGTGGCAAATCTCGGAAATAACGACTAGTCATCCACGAAGATCTGTTTACGAGGACACATCTCTAATGAGAACCCCTCCACACACTTGATCCCGTACTTAGCATAGTTGTAGACTTTCACAGACAGTGGTAGTGTCGTTAGCTTTGTATGGACTTTTCTTGACCATTGAGTGCTGGCCATTGGAGCCGGGTCCCCACAAGTGCATGTTCGCCGATCTGTGCGATGACTGCTTGTAGGAGTGGACCAATACCTCCATAGAGAAACTGGTGAGATAATCGGCTTGATTGGTTGGCAGCATACTTCTGTGCCGCCATTCTTCTTGCAAGCCAAGATTCCTAAGTACTTCCAGAACTGTGGCAATGGAGACTCAGGGAACTTCCGGGCTCCCCAACCGCCAGAGAACTTCGATGACCTAGAAGAACGCGAGCAGATCTCTGCACTAGAGACGTATCGCAAAAGATAGGTGCATTATCTCTGTGTGTGCTTCTAGCTTGCCCGTGCGCTTCTTAGCTGAGGACGACTTTGGTGTTTCTAGGCTTGCTGGAGTCTACCAATACTATACCCGCGAGCTTTATCGTAGTCCTGACGCTCGTACGTACAGGCAATTGTCTGGCCAGCCATTAGGTCTCTATAGGATGTTGAGTAGTGGAAGCGGAAGAGGGTGCCATGCAAAGACTCCATCAAAACATGTCACATCAGCCTCATTTGCCAAAACGCTTATTCGTGGTATTGAATCTTGGAAAGGAAAAGTGTTGGCTGCGAAGACGTAAAAATCATATGTAGCAATGGTAGGCTGTATAGAAGACGACAGCTGACGGAAAAGTGGCTATTTTGTGCTTGCAACCAATGAATTCTGATCCTAGTTCTCCCACTGCGATGAGCCCAGGGCAAATTAGAGAGACCAAGGTTGCAAACAGTGTGGTCAACAATCGATTCAATACAATTCTAGGGGTCCGGATTGTATTGAATTGCCAAGACCTGCTATGCCCAGGAATTGAATTGAATTGCTAGAGTCCGAGGAGGAATTGATTGTCGCATTGCAATTCGTGCCAAGGCGTGTAGATCGCACCATATACGGCTAGACTGAGCAGACTTGGCGGAGATCTAATCAGATTAGGAGGATCTCCGTACACCGGACTATCTCCGATACACCTATATATAGCCTTGGCAATTCTCCAATTCCATCTGGACTTTAGCATTGAATTGGATTGCTTCAGCCGGCCATAGCATTGAATTGGATTGAATCGTCTTGGCAATTCAATTCAATGCCGCATTGTAATGCGCATTGATTGTTGACCACACTGAGTCTAATGAATTCTGCCCTCGTCCATTCACGTTTCTTAGCCGGAAAGCGAGCCGTCAACGGTATCGGCGGCTGTGGAAAAAGTTCATAGCCTTCGCTTTCAGACTCTACCACCTGCCAGCCGCTACGCGGGGATCAGCTTTTAGGATCAAGCTCTCAGGTGAGCAACTGGAGTGGCTTGGTGAAGTCTGGGAAGACCGATGCTGGAATTATGTAGAGTCTGAAGGCGGTCCCATCAACCATAGTAAGGACGACGAGGAAAGCTGTGACGCTAGCGACGATGAGGAGCGCGATGAGGAGGAGGATTTGCACCAAGAACAAGACGACGCAATCCTTGAAAGTGACGATGAGATAGAAGCACAGATGGACGGACTTGCTGACAAGACGGACGAATTGGGTGGATGTGTCTTTTCCTCGGGTTGTGCGTAAGCCTTTGATGTGAGACGTTGTGAAAGGCCCCCGTGACGTCAAGGAGGAGTAGCGATGCCACCTTGTCGTTCCTCCATGCTTCGTATATTTCCTCTACTAGCAGGTGCAGCGCGTGCTCGCTCGAAGTGGCCTTCCTTCTTCCAGTGTGGTTTCTTGGTAGGAGGTGGTATTGTTCCGCGTAGTATTGTAATCTCCGTGTAATAATCGAGTCAAGGATTTTCCCGACCGTGTTCATTAGCGCAATGAGGCGATATTCCTTTGTCTCCCTATATGAGGGCTTTCCTGGCTTCGGTATTACTACTGTCGTCGAGTGCTTGAAGTGTTGCGGGCAGTGTTGTATCCTTAGGCATGCGTTAAATAGCTCATGTAGCGGTCTCGAGATAATGTCAGCCACGACTTTTAGTACCTTGTTCGGGGTTTGGTCCGGTCCTGGTGCTTTGTTTCCTGCTGACATGCGGATGGCCTCCATCACTTCTTCCTCTGTAATCTCTGGGCATGGGACCCTGTCAGGATCACGTGTGATACAAAACCAAGGTTCTGCCAGGAAAGATCATGTAGCCCGTCCCGATCTGTAATCGAGGCTCTTCGGACTCCGTCCTGTCATTGAACCTGCCTGTTGGCTTCACTGCCTAATTTGTAGATAGCCTGTTGAATACTACGGTAATCTACATAGCTGCTCTTTCCACTGTACTCCTAGCCTGCCCCGTGACAACCTGCCTACCTATTTACCTCATAGATAATGAGTGTATGCGCGTTACTCTATATGCCGTGTTCTGCTCTATGGTATACATGTTAGTAGGAGTATGTATTCATTTAGGCACATTAGCAACAATCTATTCTAGTCCATGGATAAATTTTGGCAACCATAAACCACAAAATCTGCCATCTACTCTGAAAGTTACAGCTCTCTACCCTTCCGCGATTTCGATGTCTAGATGGCGTTTTATAAACATTCTATGACCCACCCCACTAAAGAATCCGTTTGCGTGTGCGAGCTCCTCTCGTTGAAACATTAAACGCTGGTAAACATTAGAGGTTCTCCTTTAGAGAGGAGAACTATACAAGAATGCCGCGCAACGTAATGACACCGTAGGATCTATGATGTTCGGAAACACCTGATTAAAACTCCTTCCCAAAGATCGTATCTGCTCTACGTCGTTTAGTATAAATTGTTCTTTTCCCTTTAAGAGACGCTGCGCCCTTGCCGTTTGCTAGAGAATCGTGTTCTATCACAGAGGTATCATAGGGAGACGTAAGTCTACGTTACACTTTCTTAATCGCAAATCCTTCCGTAAAAATTATAGTAAACCAGTGCATCTGACAAAAATGAAAACAGAATATAACGACAATCATCTAAGAGTCTTGTATGTCTGTAATGTGTTGCGACTGCATCTTTAGTGCTTAAAAAGTCTCGAACTGGCCGGTATCACCTGTTGTCTTAAAGCAAATAGTGTCGCTTTAAGGTGGTTGCACAGGCATTCTCCGTTCATATTCTAATTTAGCGTCTCCGAGAGCGCCAACGTCGAAGCCGTTTTGCCTTAAAGGAACAGTATTGAAGCCGATCTATAGCCTGTAATCGGTATTTTCATGCGCATTTACGCGATTGGCCTAACTCGTGTCTTCGGCAACGGCCGGATTGTTGTTTTCCTCGATTGAACAACCTATAGCTCCGCTCATGACCTCTAGGAGGGCCCAGTTAGAGGGCTCATTACCTGTCTAGTCAATAGCTGACCACTAGTTTATGGGGAAGTCGATTAAAGACCACGCCGTAGGATACAATAATGTTGCCGAAAAATCAGACATAGCTATAGTTGGAGGAATCGTTAGTACGCTCGAATTGCTAGATCCTTAATACGTCGGGGCAAGCATACTAGCGAATGTGTTAGCTAATGATGGCATAACATCGTGCGATAGCGAAAAAGAGTTATCGAGGTCGTAAAGGAAGTGCGAATAACCTTGTTCAAAGAGAGACAAGTCTAGTATATGGTTATTAGTACACGGGGTCACCGACTAATGGGGATTTAGCTAAGCTTAAGACCGGTCCTAAACACGCGCTAAACCATCTCCTGGATGATGGCTTGTATTTTGCTCATAGTATGCATCTGTCCGGCGTAGCAATATAGAAGGTGATTAGACCTGGCTATAAGCAGAGCTGACAGACTGCAGCAGTTAGGAACAGTCGCTAAGGTTGACCGCACCTTGCGCTTTAGATTCCCGAGTGGCAGATCGAGGTTCGCCCTACGTACATGGGCCTAATGTATGCGAGTTCTTCATCGAACTGGTATTATTGCCCCTAGGTCGTTCCTTCTTAGGGCCGATGCAGATACACTTTCCACCGTAAGGGCAGCAGCAATGCTGTTTGTCCGTGAAACAATCGTTTAGTAATGATGTACGCTCCGGACTTATGCTTTGTAAAGATGGTAGGTGACCGTCTACTGCTGCTATAGTAGAAGCAATAGATTAGGCAACCTCGGATCTAACTTTGTGCCTATAGAAACATCTCTCCTTAGGGAACGGTTTCGCTCTACATTTACACTTTACATAGGCAGATCGTCTATTCCGCTCGGTACGACAATGTTAGCATTAGCTGATAGGGCGACCTTTCCTAGGTACAAGAAAGAGTTCACAGTCTAGACGCGCAACGGTTCAGCAGTAGTATATAGAGAGAAAGGGATAGACTTGCCCGTGTAGTCGTAACTAGACACGCGATGACCTAGTAGGCAGGTACGGCATGCCCATTTAGAACCATCTTCCTTCACTACCATACCCGGGAGGATTCGAGAGATGGCTGGCCAGAATTTTCAAAGACACTACTAGAGATGACAAGTGGAGTGTCACCTAACGAGGGCGTTAATTAGTCTTGTCATACGGTGAGACCGAAAAATGGACTTTTAAGTTCTCGTTCTTGGGAAAGGAACAAGGTACTCGATAGCAGTATAGTTGATGAGTCTCTTCGAGTCAAGAAGATCATCGAAGTCAAATCCACAAATGTAAAGATAGGACGTCGCAATCAGGGTTTACACCATGCGCACGGGTTTACCACTACATGCTAAATGTTCAACTGCATGTTCTGAGGCGAAAGAATGAAAGTCTGTTTAAGCTTCCATCTTATTCCATCCGAGTGTTGGTGAGGGGGCGTGACGTAGTGAGGCTTTTGTGCGTTCCAGCCCCCGGCTCCGTACGTCACAGCACTGCCACCACTTTTTGGACGGAAGAGCTTTCTTGGCAATATGCAACGTGCCTTGTACTAATGTAAGCATCAACGTTCTCCCGCCGGACGAAGTCGACCTGAGTGGGGTATGGAAGAATGTAAACACTCATACACCGCGAGTTCCATTTTTAACATCGGAGTAATTTACTACTACACGAAGCATGGTGTAAACACCGATATTAGGGAAGAGAGCCCATCTACTTGTGGACACCTGGCTCTTGCCGTTTGCGGTTCATCTAGCACCTGCATCGATGCAGTATAGTGCTTTAACAACCTTACAAAGTCATGGGCTTTCATAAGCATGCAATAACAACTGCACGATGGATCCTGTATTTACTTGAGCGATCTCTGCACTATCTAGTACGTAAAGATGTGTTCAATGGCCACCTCAATTGCATGAGTTGAAGCACGCTACGCTCACACCACCATGCGCTTAACCGCACAATTCGCGCAGTCTACCATTCCATACAGTTCAAGCTCACGTATTTCTACCATTACCCTTTCGTGCGACGGGGAATTTCAACGTTGGTGCAAGCAAACCTTGTCTGTTGAGAGTGAAGGCGAGGATGAGATTGCCAGCACGCTGAGCGTCGCGCTTCCGCTGTTTCCGCAGGCTGGGGGCCATCATGCGCACTTGGCCCGCAAGAACAGGCGATCCTTTGATTCAGCGGATAAACTCTTGCCTACAGTGATGGCTTCTCTTCGCCCGTTATCACTGTTGCCTCAGATCCGCGCGCCAAGATCGCGATGACATCCAGCAGATCCCGTCAGGATAACGCAAATTACCCAACAGCCATGTCACTAACCTGTTGCTCTCGGATGCGTGAATTGTGCGGTCCGATCAAGTTGCCTCGCGTTCTCCTCTTTGGTAACTAGTTGATCATCCATATTAAGAGAATCCCTGTCCGATCTTGTGCCAAGTTCGTCATCTGTATGCATAACACTGACATAGCCGGGATCCCACAAGGATCACCCCTATCGCCCATTCTCTACGTCTTGTACAACGCCAGTCTAGTCGAACAAGCCAACGACCAGTATGGCGGAGCGATCGGATTTATTGACGACTATACCACGTGGGTGGTAGGCCCTACGTTAGAGCTGAACACCCAGAAAATACAGCGTACTGTCATCCCTAAGGCCGAAGCGTGGGCAAGAGAGAGCGGGGCCACATTCGAGGCGGAAAAGACAGGGTTCGTCCACTTCTCGCGACAGCTACAGAAGTTACTCCGTAGCCCGCCACTTATGTTCAGCGGGGCGGAAATCAACAATACAGATAGGGTCAAGATCCTCGGGGTCACGCTAGACGGAAAGCTAAGGATGGATGCTCACGTTGAAAGGGTGACAACAGCCGCGACGGCTAAGTGTCTAGCGCTGGCGAGGCTAAAAGGCCTTAGGCCAAAGCAGATGAGGCAGCTCTATCGATCGGTAGTGATTCCTACAACCGACTACGCGGCATCATCGTGGTTTAGCCAAGCCAGACGAGGGATATTAAGGCTAGTTAGTCGTATAGAAAGAGTACAGAAGATGGGAGCTAAGATCATCCTAAGGGCCTTTAACGGTGTTACACTACGGATCCTTGAAGCCGAGGCGAGCCTGGAGCCGGTTAAAGAGAGACTTACGAGGAAGGTGGCAGCACACTTGGCTAGTCTAACATCGCTGCAAGAGAGCAACCTAGTTCGACAGTGTACGTAGGACATACAAAGAGGGGCCGCAACGCAAGAGTCACCATTACAAGAGACATGGTGGGCCTACAAAAGACAGTACAGCCCGAGAGGAGGTCCAGCACCGATCTCACTCCGGACCTGGATTATCCCACCATGGAAAGATCGAGCGGACCAATGCCTGACGGTGGAACAGGACCAAGTGCGGGAGTTCCTAGAGCGAGAGCAAAGATACGGCACCGCCATCCTCTACACCGACGCCTCGGCAAGGAACGGGGTGAGCGGGTGTGCAGTGGTGATAGGAAGCGGCCGTGGGCCGATCAAAACGATATACCAAGCCACGATAGGATGGGCAAGCACGTGTCCGGTCCTGTCTGCTGAGCTTCAAGCCATCAAACTCATTCAGTGTTGTGGTCGGATAGGGAAGTCAACAGGCTGAGAGCCATGGTCCATCAGCTCAATATGGGGTTCTCTCACATCATGCGAGAGGACGGTCAGAAGAGGAAGACCGCCGGACAAGAGCTTGAAGCACCGGTCCATAGATCTGTCGCTTTACCAGCAAACTTCTCTTCAGAGTCTCTGAGCGATGGTGCGAGTGGAGTTAACGTCATCGAAAGCAGTGATGAGACTCAACTTCGAGTAAGCAGGGAGGAGATGGTCGAGTGGGTGGAAGAGGTGAGCAACCCAGTGCTATATTCATCAGGTTTGATCATTTACATGAAAACAGACTTATCGAAGAAATCGTGGAAAAGAGTTGCCTGGCAACACGAATCATGTCCTTCTTTCGGAACTGTTCCACGTCCAATCTAGCCGGTGGTCCGAATTAGCAGAGGCTCACATCAACAACATACACCAAGTCGTGGACGAGTTCATGCAAGCAGCTCTGGAGCACGTGGTCCGGGAAGAGGGCGTACGTTGGGAGATATCGCAACTCATACTCGAGTCACTGGACCGGAACGCCAGAGCCGGACGGAGTGAACTGGACAGATTGCTCGAAGACGAGAAACAACAGCCGATAACATACAACCATTATTATACCGACAACATACAGAAGTCTCGCCAAGGCTTTCTCAGAAATTCCATGGAGAAGGCCATGAGGGAAGCCACAGATCACGAATGGAATGGTATGCTTCACATCAGCAACAACTCTGTGGACGGTCAAAAGCTACTGGCGGCGTTGCAAAGACGAATCAATGTGGATATGGATTTGCAGGCCTGCGAAGAGGCCTTGGCCGGACTTAATGCATACTACAAAGTATGTCATCCTACCAGGTCTACCAAGGATAACGCTGACTTCTCCATCAGGTAGCGTTAAAGATGTTTGTGGACAATGTTTGCAAACAGGTAGTCGAGCGTCACTTGATTCGGAATCTGCCAAAAGCCTTCCCACCTGAGAGTATAATCATGCTCAGCGACGG
>JGI24891J29808_1000422_pt1 | contig 26862 bp, 47 predicted proteins | sample FreactcultuFSWF8_FD_29808 | JGI IMG/M metagenome (IMG submission 29808) | reverse complement strand
GCGCTGCTGACGCTGCTGCAGAATGCGCTCTCCGTTCCATTCAGCACCGCTGGAGTTGGCTTGATTACGGCAGCTTGCCAATCGGTGATTCAGCAAGGTCTTGCATTCGGAGCTTACGGTCCCGGCAATATCTCGTCGGCGCAAGCTGCGGAAGTGAACAATGCCGCCGGCGCACCAATCGCCAACGTACTGCAGAGCCAAGGATACTATTTGCAGGTGAATCTGCCGAGTTCTCAAGTTCGTGCAGCACGCGGACCATGGCCTTTGACTTTCTGGTTTCTTGATCGCGGCAGCGTGCAAAGCCTTGATTTATCAAGCGTTTTGGTCCAATAATGAGCGCCATGATGAAAATCTGTCGGCGCTGCAAAATTGAAAAACCTTTATCGGCTTTTGGCAAAGATAGAAGCCGAAGCGATAGTCTACGTAAATGGTGCTCAGATTGTCGAAGCATTCGACGCGAGCAAATCATCTCTGCGCGAACTATTGTAGTCTGCGAGAAAGCAACTTGTACTTCTTGCGGCATAGAGAAAGAAATTGCAGAGTTCAGCAAAGATCGCAGTACAGCGAGTGGTGTGAGTTCATGGTGCCGTGATTGTCATTCAGATTATCGGCAGCGAAATCGTCCTTATCGTCTGGCGTATTCGAAAAAATATCGAGAAGAACATCCAGAGATCATGGCGGCCTCTAATGCTAGTTGGCTACGACGTAATCCAGAATATCGTTCTGCATATGCTAGAAAATATGCCAAAGAAAAACCGCATGTGAAGGCGGCGGCTTTGGCGCGCTATATAGCGGCCAAATTAAATGCGACTCCGGCATGGGCCGATTTGAACAAAATCAAAATGATTTATGAACAAGCCGCACGACTGACTCGCGAGATAGGTATTCCGCATGAAGTGGACCACATCTATCCGCTGCAATCGAAAGTGATGTGCGGCCTTCATGTTGAGACGAATTTGCAAGTAGTGCCGACGAAAGTGAACCAATCGAAAGGCAACAGAATACGCGAAGTTGCTGAGGTACGCTGCTGCGCCTGGCCAGACATTCTCCACTTCGAGGCTGCGGTCCAACATGACATGGTAGGGCTATAACGATGGATATTTCCGCGGCCAATGCTTCGATTTCCTTGGTGATACCACCGCTGTTCACGACACCGCAGCAGCTCCAAGGCTTCGCGACGGACGATGTTTACGAGGTGCCAGAGGTCGAGTCCGTCGAGACACTGATGGGCGTCGACGGTGTTCTCTCTGGCGGCTTCGTGTTCAAACCGATTGACCAGGAATTCATGCTGCAGGCTGATTCCGCATCAATCGACATTTTCGATATCTGGTATCTGCAACAGGTGGCCGGGCAAACTACGTATGTTGCTTCCGGTGTCACGACGCTGCCGGCAATCTCGAAGTCATATACGATGGTCAACGGCTATCTCGTGGGCTACAAGCCGCTTCCGCAGGCGAAGAAATTGCTGCAGCCGCAGCGGTTTCGCATTCGCTGGAATCTGGTCGCCGCCAATCCGACGTAGTAAATCTGGCTCCTAGGCCGTAGGGGCCTGTGAGGAGTCATTCATGTTGACGATGAAGGGACCGAAGTCCGAGGTCGTCGTGGTCCCTGATAGCTATGGCCGCGATGCCGGCAAGCACTTCCTGATAACCGAGGCTGACGCCTTCGCCGTCGAGAAATGGGCGTGGCGAGCTGCATTGGTGCTCAAAGGCACGACGGCTGAAATCCCGCTAGATGTCGCGAGGCTAGGAAGCGTCGCCGTGATGATACGGGCGATAAATGCCGTGCTTGCGGCTGACATCGATGAGAGAAAATTCCTGCCGCTGTTGGACGAGATGCTGACATGCGTGCAGATGATCCGCGACCCAGGCACCGTTGACAAGACAACGGGTCGCCCGGTCGCGACGCCAATACTTCCCGGCACTGGCAGCATCATGGAAGCAAAGACAATCGGATGGTTGCGGTCGGAGGTTGTCCGCGTGCACACCTCTTTTACAGTAACCGCAGCCCTTTCAGAGTTGATCTCGACTCTGGCGAGGGCTGGCAAGAAGGAGGAGGACTCCTCGACTACGTGAATGTGCCGCCGATCATTGGAATGGTGCTATCGCGGAGTGCGAATCCTGTTCAGGCATTGGAATTGTTGCGGACCAAGATGAGCGTCGAGGATGTCCACGACTTGATTGAAGTCATCCTGATTGATGACCACAACTCGAGGAAGCTAGCGAAGGCCGCTGCGCAGAGAGACGAAGATGCCGTCCGTTCTAGATGAATTCGTGCTCCAACTGTCGTTGGACTCATCCAAGTTCACGATTGGCCAGCGGCAGTTCATGGAACAACTGCAGGCCACGAAGAACGACGCGCAGAAGTTCGGCAATGCCATCGAGGCTTCGGGCAAGCAGATCGCCGAAGCATTCACATCGGCTAAGAAAGCACTGCTGGGAGTAACGACGCTACTCCTCGGCGGCGTCGGCGTGGAGCAATTCACATCGTTCATAACCAATCTTGACGCCGCAACGGCGCGTACGGCGCGCACGATGGATATTTCGGCGCGCGAACTCTCAAATTGGCAGGGTGCTGCAGAGCAAGCTGGAGGGAGCGCAAGCGGCATCACGGCGACGCTATCATCGCTGAGCAACGAGATAAACAAGTTCTCGCTGACAGGGCAGAGCGGATTGCTGGGACCGCTCACCCAACTCGGTGTAAGTCTCCAAGGCGCGAATGGTCAGATGAAGACCTCGACGCAGGTCTTGCTGGAACTCAGCAGCGCGATCCAAGGGATGGATCCAGCTAAGGCGCGGGCGTTCTTGTCGCTGATTGGCGCGGACCAAGACACCATCAACTTGATGATAAATGGGCGCGAGGCATTGCAGCAGATGCTCAATGAGGCTGAGCGCGCCGGCGGAACGACACGAGAAAGTGCTGCAGCGGCCATCGAATACCAGCGCGAACTTGCTCTCCTGAATCGCACGGCTACTGATCTTGGCCGCACATTCTTCAACATTGTGGCACCTGGATTAATTGCAGCTACCGTCGCGATGAAGGGATGGCTTGATGCGCTCCGCCACGGTTTCATGGATACGCCAGAGCAGAAGGCCGAGGAGGCCATCGACCCGCAGTGGAAGAAACTGCTGAGGTCGCTGATCTTCGGCGGCAGTTTCCCGTTGCGTGCCATCCCTGGTGCCGGCGGTGCCATAGATGCGCTGACGGAATATCTGCTCGGCAAGCCGCGGACGGGACATGAGGTTGCGGAATCAAGGGCGCAACGGCTCCATAATGAGACCATTGGCGGGACTCTTGGCGACCGCAATAATAATCCAGGCAACATAAAAATGGGGCCAGTCGCCAGCGCTTTTGGTGCTGTTGGTACGGATTCTCAAGGCCATGCGATATTCCCGAACTGGGAAGCTGGCAATGCCGCGCAGGCTGAATTGCTGCGGCGAGCATATTCCGGAATGACCATCGAACAGATGGGATCGAAATATGCCGAAGACCCGAACTGGGCCGCAGGCGTGATGAGATATGGCGGCTATGGTCCAGCCGACATCCCTAATCTAGCTGATCCGGCCCAAATGGAGCGACTCCAAGCCGCTATTCGCAGGCAGGAAGGCACGCACGTTCCATCTTCCCATAAGACCGGAATACAAAGTACTCCATTGCCGTCGCTGCAAACCGTGCCGCCGATCGGTGCGCCAGCATCCGCCGTCGGCAAGTCCAGCAGCCTCTACGACAACCGCAGCAACAAGTCGCAAACCGTCAATATTGAGACGGGCGATATCAATATGCACGTCCCCGGCGTTCGGGATGCCGGCGGCGTGGCGGATGCGTTCGCTGGAGAGTTAAAGCGCGTTGCGACCTTAGCATCATGGAATACGGGATTGGCATAAATGGCAAATGTGCCGAATGTCCCCGGGGTGCCAGCCCTGAACACCTACTCGACCAACAACATCGAGTTGCTGACGGCTGATGCCGCGCTCGTGGTCAATGCCTTTCTCCCGACGTGGGGCATCTACTACAACGGCTTCCCGGTCATCTGGCCGGCCACGATAGCTTCCTCGGTCATCGGCTCCGTGCTGGCACCGATAGGACAGGTCGCTTCACTGCTCGGTATTCCAAACCTGCTCCCGGTATTCGCATCCACGATTGAGTTTGATTTCGATCAGGAATGGACGATCGGTGATTATCCGGTCGAGCAGGGTTCGTTCCAATCTTATGACAAAGTGCAGCTTCCGTTTGAGTGCCGCGTCCGCATGGCTTGTGGGGGTCCTACATCTCAGCGAACAGCATTTCTGAATTCGATTTTTGCCATTGCAGGCGGCTCTCCGCTTGGCTCCGTCTCTCTGATTAACTCCGTGATTAGCCAACTAGGCGGCAGTTCGCCTAGCCTCGGCGTAGGTTCATTAGGCGCGTCGCTGACATCTGGCATCATTGGCGGGATATTGACACCGCCGCTATTCACCCTTGTTACGCCAGAAGGCAGCTATCAAAGCATGAGCGCGCGGCGCGTGCAGTTTTCGCGAAAGTCTTACGAGGGTGCCACACTCATCATCGCCGATATCACTTTCATGCAGATTCGGCAGACGCAATCGACATCGTTTGGTAGCCCATCAAACCCGACGAATTCACTTCAACAAGCAACTGGCGTTCAGCAACCGCAAACTCCATCAGTCTCATTTCCAAGCGGGAGTTTGATGTAATGCCGCTCATTGTCCCGCTACAGGCCGTTCCAAATCAAAATCTTCAGATAACGCTGAACAATCAGCTTGTATCGATAGATTTACTGCAAACAAACTATCAACTAGCGATCAGCCTTTACGTCGGCGCGACACTAATAATTGGAGGCGTCGTATGTCAAAATCTCAATCGGATTGTGCGCTCGCTATACCTTGGATTTTCCGGAGACATGGCTTTTTTTGATACGCAAGGCGAAAATGATCCGACCTATGATGGATTAGGCAGTAGATATTTGTTGTTTTACTTGTATCCGACAGATTTGCCCGTTGGCGAGGGTTAAAAAATCCATGCCTTACCTTGCCTTGGCGAACCTCGCCCAGCCGGGCAACACCACACCGAACCCCACCGTGGCTAACCACACCGGAGCCTGCCGGAACAAATGAACAAAGTATCCTCGCCAAGCCAAACCGCACCATGCCAGACCAATGTCTTGCCACAACCAGCCGGAACATGCCCAACCCTACCGAATCATGACACGCCCCAGATCGCCATACCCCGGAAAATTGATAAAGTATCCATGCCTTGCCGTACCTCGCCCTGCCAAGCCGTACCTAGACCAGCCACGCACAAACCTAGCCGAGCCTTGCCGCACCATAGCGAGCCATGGATTGCCATGCCGGGAAATGAACAAAGTATCCTCACCACATCTTGGCTCGCCTTGGCTTGCCGGACATTACCTCAACAAACCACATCCGACCCGACCCAAGCTCACCCCGCCTCAAGAAAAATCAACAAAGTATCCTTGCCTAACCTTTACCTGCCTAGCCGAGCCGAGCCATGCCCCACCAGAGCAGACCGAGCCAAACTCGGCCGCAACTCATTCGTATTTGATAATGCCGTACCTTCCGAACGTCGGTCTAAAGTCACCGATGCCGATCAAACGACCGGCACTCTCGATAGTCTCCCGCAAGGCATTGTGATCGACGTATTCTGGCAACATCACCAGAAGATCGAAAGTGACTTTCCAGCCAGCGCGCATTGCTGGACGAACACGATTGATGCCTTGCCGTTGGATCATCACGCGGCGACGGTCAAGATAATCCCAATTCTTCACGCCGAGAGTAGAAAGCGGCGTTGTCACGACGATTGCCGCCTTGAACAAATCCATCGCAGACTTTCGAGGCGAGCGCGGGTCCTGTCGGAACTTCGCGGCATTGATGATCGAGCCGCGAAGGTACTCACCAGGAACACAAATTTCACCTCCGTCATTCCGATAGACATAGGACTCTACATCATCGGTCTTTTTGCCTTTGGAATTTTTGGCAGCGCGGGCTTTTTCATCGACTGCCTCGCTGTTCCATCTGTGCATCAGAAGATCGGCGGCTCCTTGGATTGTCACGCGAACCGGATATGGTTCGCTATGGCTGATTGTTTCGTTGCCGCCGTTTGTCGGCTCCGAGATGTTGATAACTTTAGCTTTAGTCGCAGTCATTGCATTTGCTCCATTGTGGTTGATGGAGACCTCACCGTACCGATGCTTGCCTTAGCTTGCCCAACGCAGCCTGACCAAGCCACACCGAAGCGCGCCGCAAGCAAAAAGGTCTCCCCCGCGCTGAGCCTGCTAAGCCCGGAACGCGGTTCAGGGGTCACATTTCTGCGACACTCAGACACGGGGAAGTTCGTGAGAGGTGCCGCGTTCTTCGCGTTAGCAGCCGCGAATGGAAATAAATCTTCCTCATTTTCGGACGGATGTCAACAGTGAGTTGGAGTCAAAAACTATTGAGTTTCACCATTGCGACACCGGCCAATACTGGCACGAGCACGCCACCTCCTGGTACTGGCGCTTTTACCGGACCTCCGCCGCAAGCATCGGGTGGCGTTGCTCCAGGAGGTTCAGTTAACATCGCTCCGGGATTGCGTTCCAGCGTGCGGATTTTCAGCGCGGGAGCATGGGTCGGGTGTCATGCTGAGATTAAGATTTGGGGCCTTACGCAAGCCCTGATGAATCAACTTGCCACGCTCGGTCTGGCTTTCAACATCCTTCCGAAGAACACCATCACAGTAATGGCCGGTGATGTTTTTGGCATGACGACTGTGTTTCAGGGCACGATTTATGCAGCTTACGGCGATTATGAAAAGCAACCTGATGTTCCAATGGTCTTCATCGCAACAAGTGGCGGAGGCGCAGTCGTGGCTCCAGCCAGCACGACGACATTTCCTTTAGGCACTTCCATTCCAAGCGCGATGCAAACAATCGCGGGAAAAATGAATTTTAATTTCGAGAATAATGGCGTCAGCGGAACGATTGATGATGAGTATGTTGAGGGTACGCTTTATGACCAAGCTCGAACAATTGCAGAGCACGGAAGATTTTCTTTGGGTCTTATCGGGACCACCCTTTCAATTTGGCCGCAAGGTGGCTCGGCGGCGAGTTTGACAACCGTGCCGCAGATATCGCCATCGACTGGAATGATTGGTTATCCCGCATTCACGCAGCAAGGAATCATCGTCAAAACCGTATTCAATCCGAATGTAGTCTTTGGCGGACAAATCAGCGTCCAGAGCAGTTTACAGGCGCAAGGCTTGAGCATTAGTGGAACGTATGCCGTCAATAAAGTGGATCATGCTTTGGATTCCTACGTCCGCAACGGACAATGGATGAGCACGGTGTTTGCTTATAATCCTGCTTTTTCGCGCAATGTCATTCCACCAGTAACAGGATAATCCGATGTCATTCACCGATTCCAATACTGGCAATGGCTACCTCCTTCCCTTCGATGCCACAACGGATGAAGTCGGAACGGCATTTATTATTCGGCGCTTCATTGCGCGACTTCAGAGCATGCTGCCATGTCAGGTGACGAGCGTCAGGACTGGCGGCAATGGAGCCATCGCGGCACCAGGCACGGTGGATGTGCAACTCCTCGTCAGCCAGATTGATGGAGCCTCGCCACCGAATGCGACGCCACGCGGCACGGTGACAAATGTCCCGTGGTTTCGACTCGCCAGCGGACAGAGTGCCATCATCATCGACCCGCAAGTCAACGACTTAGGTTTCATCATTGCGGCAGACCGTGATATCTCGACGTTCAAAAAAACATTCAAGCAGGCCGCTCCGAATACCAGCCGTCAATACAGCTATTCTGATGGCTATTACGTCCCGATGGGAATGAACGTTACGCCGAACCAATACATTGTCTTCACGTCGACCGGAATTCGCATCGTAGATTCGAACGGAAATATGATAAACATGACCTCATCCGGAATCTCGATAACCCCGGCTGGGGGTACTTTGACCGTGGACGGCTCGATCAAAGCGACAGGCGATATCGTGGCTGGCTCGATAAGCCTGATGAGCCATCTTCATATGGGCGTTACGACAGGAACGAGCGATACCGGACCTCCGGTGGGGTGATTAATGACAAAGAAACCAACAGCGACGGAAGTTCGGGCCTTACTAATCTGTGATGCGGCCACAGGTCGCCTCGTTTGGAAAGCCCGTATTCCAGAAATGTTTGAAGATGGGGAAAGATTATCAAAAGAAACGATTTGCAAAAGATGGAATTCGACATATGCGGGCCAAGAAGCTGGGCATCAACTTCAAAATGGCTATCGAACCATCAGAATTTGGGACCGCGCCTATCAAGTGCATCATATTATTTGGCTGATTGTTCATGGCGAATGGCCAAAAGAATTAGATCACAAAAATGGAATTGAGGCTGGAGATGGCATTTGTAATCTGCGGCCAGCAACGCATGTTCAAAACATGAGAAATACGAGGAAGCGTCGAGACAATAAGTCCGGTTTTAAAGGTGTTAGCTGGGATGCAATAAATAACAAATGGGTTGTGCGCACTAGAGTCCACAAAGGGAAATATGAAAACTTGGGACGTTTTAATAATCCAGAGGAAGGACATCGGGTTTATTGTGCGCGAGCAGTTGAATTATACGGCGAATTTGCGAGATTTGAATAAATGGCCCAAACTCTTTTGCTTGATCAGGGGACCAACGATTTGCTGCTCGATGCTTCTGGCAACATCGCTGTCGCATCCCAGCCATACCAGTTGGCGCAAGACGCCGCGACGGCAATCAAGATTTGGCTGTCTGAATGCTATTACGACACAACTATTGGCGTTCCCTATCTCCAGCAAATCTTCGGCGTCTCGCCTCCGCCAATCGGCACCATCAAGGAACAGATGATCCTTGCCGCGCTTACCGTTCCCGGCATCGCATCGGCGCAGGTCTACATCATGAGCCTGACCGATCGGGCCTTGTCAGGGCAGGTTCAAGTTCTCAGTACCACTGGCCAATCGTCAGCAACGAATTTTACCGTGCTAAATCCGCAAGGAGTTGGCTAATCATGAAGGCCTGGAATGCGACGATTGGATTTCCGGACATTTTCGACATGCGGCAAGATTTGCAGATTTTCAACAACATGAAGGCCGCAGCACCAATCGCTTTGCAGCGGATAGATATGGTCAACGTGATGAGAAATTCCAGTCTCGCGAGTCAGTCGCGCGGCCTCAATATAAACAGCTTCGATAGCGTCGAGATCGGCCCACGATGGAGTAGCTTGCAATTTCGCTGCATTCCATTTGGCCCAACAAGCGGCCATTTTGCCACGATTTCTTTTAGCATATTCACGAGTTCGACGATTTGCTTGATCGCGATTATTCTTCTGATATTCACTCATTTTGACAAGCTGTTGCTCGCGATTGGCAGCATACCATTCTCGGTAAGAATCCTTTCGATATCCGGGATGTTCTTGTCTAAAAGCGCGCCCTTTGGCAGCTATTTCTTCCGCATGGTCATCGCGATATTTCTTCTTCTGCGCACGGATTTGTTCTTCATGCTCGGCGGCATATTTTTTGACTTTAGCTTTTACATCATCAGCATTGCGCGCATAATAATCAGCGGCGCGAATAGACTTGCAAGAACGGCAATAAATATCGAGTCCATCCTTTACGCGAGAGTGTCGGCAAAAATCGCTTTCTGGTTTATAAATACCGCAGTCTCGACATTTTTTCATGGGGCGCTCAATGGCTGATACGGCCGTTCCGCAACCAAGTTTTGGGCCAAATGGGGTAATTATCCCATCAGTATCTGCTGTTTTAACAGGAGTGATGCAGGACATCAACGCAGCTTTCGGCGGGAATCTAAGTTTTACGCCCGGCACTCCGCAATATCAGCTCTCGGTAAGTTGGGCCGCGTCAATCAACAATGCCTATCAGATTTTTCTCATCCAATCGCAGCAAACTGATCCGGCTTATGCCTTCGGCCGCTGGCAGGATGCTATCGCTCGGTTCTATGATCTTGAGCGTAATCCGGCATTGCCGACATCACTCCAGATACTCTGCACCGGCATCTCTGGCCTCACGATTCCAGTCGGCGCGCTCATCGTCGATCCTGCAGGAAATCTCTACGCCTGCGCCCAAGCCGGGACGATTGGATCTGGCGGCACAGTCACGCTCACATTCCAATGCACGCTCCCTGGCCCGGTAGCGGTTCCTCAAACCGTCTCGATCTATCAAGTCATTTCCGGATGGGATTCCGCCGCCGTCAGTTCTGGCGTCGAGGGCGTAGACGTCGAGACGCGGGCCGCATTTGAAATCAGGCGGCAAGATAGTCTGGAGGGAAATAGCGCGGGTGCCATCGGTTCGGTCATCGGAGCTATTGCGGAAGTTCCAGATGTTCTCGACTTTTTCGGCTACAATAACGCCACCAGCGGCAATGTGACAGTGGGCGGCGTTACGATCCCTGCATATTCAGTTTATCTCTGCGTTGCTGGCGGCACTCAAGCGACCATCGCTCAAGCCATCCTTTCCAAAATCGGCCCCGGCGCTCCGATGGTCGGCAACACGACTGTCACGGCCTACGACAGCAATCCGCTTTATGCCTCGCCGATTGCATATCAAATCACCTACGAGACGCCGGCGCCGCTGCAATTGCTGTTCGACGTGACGATTGTCGCTAGCACTACGGTGCCTTCCGATGTTTCTACTTTGGTGCAGAATGCATTGATAGCTGCAGTGACGGGCCAAAGTTCAACCGTTGCGCCAACTCCGCCGCGGGCGAGAATCGGAAGTGTCGTTTATGCGCAAGCCTATACAAGTTCCATCAATGCATTAGGCACATGGGCGCAGGTCGCATCCATTACTATCGGCTCCGCAAATATGCCGAGCGCCACCATAATCGGGAGCATTTCTGGAAATACTCTGACGGTGACATCGGTAATATCTGGCGCGCTCGCCGACAACCAATTTCTATCCAGTTCCAGTGGCACAGGCGCCATCATGGGTACGGGTATTGTTATCATTGGTACCCTTATCGTCTCGCAGAGCAGTGGGCCATCTGGTGGCACCGGCACTTATGTCGTGAACCAGCCGCAGACAATTACGTCTCAGACGATAATCGCCGCGCTCGCTAACCAATCATTCGTCGCGGTCCAAGCTAATCAGGTTCCGCAGATTTCGGCACCAACTATTTTAGTGAACACGACCTAGAGTTATGGCTACGATTCCCTACCCACATCCGAATCCTGCGCCAGGCAGCAATGCCATCGGCGAGTTTCAGATTGGTATTTCGCCCATCGGCACGATTACGCCGTGGGATCCTTTTATTACCGTATTGGCTCAATACGGCGACTCTCCGATTCTTCTTTCGCTGATTACTGCATACAACGCAGCGATCGATATGACGGAGAATTTTGACAACCTTTTTGATTGGGTTTGGTGGATTGATTCCGCCGAAGGCGAGGGCCTCGACTCATTAGGCCGCATTGTCGGCGTCCAGCGCACACTACAGCTTCCCGGCGAAGCGGAATATCTTGGCTTCCAAGAAGCAGGATCCAGCTGGACCGGGTTCGGTCAAGGCATCTTCTATAGCGGCGGCTCTATCACGACCAACTACGACCTCAGCGATACGGATTTTCGCCGACTGATTCTTGCCAAAGCCGCCACGAATATCTGGGACGGCTCTATCCCGGCTTGGAATCAAATCCTGCTCAATCTTTTCGAGGGGCGGGGAACGTGTTATGTCCGCAACAATCTGAACATGAGCGTGACGCTGGTGTTCCAGTTTGCGCTAGGGATAGCTGACTTAGCAATCGTGACGACGACTGGGGCGTTGCCGGCGCCGTGCGGCGTGGCAATTCAACTGCAGCAGGTGGTGCCATAAATGAAAAAATTCGTGCTCGGACTTCTCATCCTCGCGTTTTCGGCGATATCTGCCAGCGCGATGCAACAATCGGCGGAACCCTCTAAGTTTCCGCTTTTTTGGGGACAATCTGCCGGCACGAATTACATCCGAAACATTCCAGTCCCATCGCAGATCGGCGTCGTTAATTGCGCGGCGTCTCTAACTGATGGTTTCCCGCCATTGACGTTCATTCCAGCGACGGCTGGCGGTTGTCCGCCGTTCGGCCAGGATATGAATGGCATCCTGCGCCAGATCACGCAATGGTCGCAGTGGCAGAATGCGGGCGCGACAGTTGGATATGATTCCGCATTTTCGGCTTCGATCGGCGGCTATCCGAAGGGTGCAATACTTCAGCAAGCGTCGAATGCAAACTGCTGGTGGACATCCTCAGTCGATAACAATACGTCCGATCCCGACACCGGAGGCGCAAACTGGCTTGGATACTGTGCGCAACCAGCAATCAATGTATTTGTCTCGACCGCCGCATCAACCGGATCGGCTAATGCGCAGGTCGTTTCAACAACGAGCCCATCGAACTTCAATCTCACTGCCGGGAATACATTACGGTTCAAGGCCGGATTCACGAATACTGGTCCGCTTCAAGTCAATGCTGTAGGAACCGGCCTCGTTAATGTCTATCGGCAGAGCCAACTCGGGGCAACGATGTCAGTCGGCGGAGAGATTATCGCCGGCCAACAAATCACGCTCATTTATGATGGTGCCGAATATCAATGCACGTCCTGCGGTCAGGCATTGATCGGTGAGGTTAAGACCTATGTCACCGGCACAGGAACATTGCCGCCAGGGTGGCTTGCCATTGATGGCAGTTGCCAATCCACGACGACATATGCTGATCTTTATTCCGTCGTGGGTGCGAATTGGGGCGGCGGCGGGTGTCCGGGCGGTCAATTTAGACTTCCAGATGGGCGCGGGCAACTTCTTGTCGGCCAAGACAGTCAAGGCAGCAATGGTAATGCCTCGCGGCTTTCGTCTTGCGGAAATGATACGACCATCGGCGCTAGATGCGGCTCGCAAAGCCAGACCATCGCCCAAGCCAATCTGCCCAACGTAAATTTCTCGGTCACTGTCAGCGGAAGCAATGGCAGCGTTAATATTCCAGCGGGTCAAGGTATCCATAATCATTCTATTTCGCCAGTTCCGGGTTCATACGTTACTGCATCTGGGCCACCATATAATGCCTCTTTCGTTAATGGTGCCGGCACTAATATTTTTTTAACTGCTTCAGCGCCGACGATAACCGATTCCAATACGTTGCCAAATATGTCTGGAAGCTTCAGCGGCAGTGGCACGGCCGCATCAGGCGGAAGCGGCACGCCATTTACTTCAGTTCAGCCCGTCCAGTTCGCGACAACGATGGTCAAGTATTGAGGACGCAAAATGCTCAGAGCGATAGTCTTTTTCGTCGGCATCGTTCTCGCCGGACCAGCATTCGCGCAGACCAGTCCGAATCTTTCGTATGGGCAAGTTCCAACGGCGGGACAGTGGAATAGTTATTTTGCGGGGAAGCAGGACTATCTTGGAGCCGCGCCTTGCATTGTTTCCGGTTGCACGATGGGCGGCCCTTTGCTCACGGCGGCAGCAACAACCGCTGCGGCTGGCTTCAACATTCCTCCCGGTACGGCACCAACGTCACCAAACAACGGTGATCTATGGGCAACTTCATCAGGTTTATTTGTTCAGGTCGCTGGCATCACTATCGGGCCGCTGATTGGCACCGGACAACTTCCGCTAGGAACGAACATCAGCCTTGGCATTGTCCAATGCGACGGCTCGACCATCACTTGTTCTAGTGGTGGCGTCATAACTGCTGTTGGTGCCGTTGCGACCAGCATCGGCGTCGGTTCGACTAATATCACGTCGGGAACGACCAATGGCGTGCTTTATGACAATGGCGGAGTGCTTGGCAATCTAGCTACCGCCAACAATGCCGTCTTGGGGACAAATGGCAGCGGGGTGCCGTCGATGTCTACCACGTTACCTAGCGGACTTGCAGCTACCAACATCGTCTTGACTACGCCGACCCTTGGCGTCGCCAGTGGCACTTCATTGGCCCTAGGAGGGGCGTCCATAGGCGGAAACGCTTTGGCCGTTACCGGCACGGTTCTTCTCAATACGCCACTCAACCTCGCTTCTGGGGGAACGGCGGCTAGTCTGACGGCTTCCAACGGCGGTATTGTCTATTCGACCTCCTCGGCGTTTGCAGTTCTATCCGGCACGGTTACGGCTGGTGAATGCCTACTCAGCGGATCAAGCTCTGCGCCATCATGGGGAGCATGTACCGGATCGGCCGCTGTTGCTTCTGTCGGCAATCCGGTGTCCGACACCACGCTTACGATCGCGGGCACCGGGAGCGGGCCATATACCGGAACTGTCACGCTTGCGATCAATCTTGCCAATTCGAATACTTGGACTGGTGCCGCGACATTCTCTGACGGTTTGACCGTCAGTTCCAGCTTCACCGCTACGGGACTTGTTACCGCAGCCGATCTTGCCACCAAGACTGGTTCTGGTTCATCGGTGGTTTTGGCTACGTCGCCAACAATCGCAAGCCCGACCATAACCGGAACCTTTACTGCGACTGGCTTGGTGACGACAGCGGACCTCGCAACTGTCACCGGCAGCGGAAGCGTGGTTCTTAGTTCATCGGCGGCTTTGTCATCTCCGACAATCACTAACTTGACGGTAAGTAGCAGCATCGCCGGCATCGTCACCGGCTCTGGCGATATTGTGTTGCAGACATCGCCGACGATTACGACACCGACCATTAGTCAGATAAATGGTGCTGTAGGAGCTTATTTGAACTTGCAGGGTAATCCTGTGCTCAATGCTGCAAGCGGCGATACCATATATTTCGAACAGGCAGCGACGCCACTATATGCAATGACTGCTACTGGTTTCATTACTATTGGAGGCAGCGGATATTTAGGAACTTCGGCGAGTCCATGGGGTAATCTATATGTGGCTTTGCCGACAACTTCAGCCGCCTTGCATTTGGTGTGCTGGAATCCGTCGACCGATGGCTTTAGCCATGATAGTTCCAGTTGCCTCACATCAAGTCTGCGCTATAAACACGATGTCGAACCGCTCATCAATAATCTTGCGGCAATAGCTAAGATCGATCCGATATCATTTGTATATGATGATCAGTCTGCCATCGCAGGGAGACAAGATGGCGTCAGCGCGGAAAGTCTAGCCAAAGCCGATCCGCTTCTCGTTAGCTATGATGACCAAGGTCGGCCAGAACGCCCGAAGGAATTTGGCATCATCGGTCGTCTCGTCGGTGCTGTGAAAGAATTAAAAGCTGATAATGACAATCTCCGCGCTGAAGTGGAAAGCCTCCGCTCGCGGCATTCATTCAGGGCACGCAGATGAGCAGAAACTTCGGAATCATTAGTAAACGCGCGGAATATGAGCGCAAGCGAACCTTGAATCCGAAACTTATCGACCCCCCAATCGGTGATTGGCCGCGCGATCCGCGAGATACTTTCCAGCCGATACCGCAGGACAAATGGCTCCCGAAGCTCATCCTATATCTTCTCATCACGCTGATTCTTTTCGTCGGCTGGACATTTCTCGTAGTGGCCGCGTTCTCGCGCGACTTGGATGGGCGATATGCGAATAATCCGCTCCATGGTTGGTTCAATCAATTGTCAAGCGGCAAAGGAAATTGCTGCTCAAATGCTGACGGCATTACGGTTGAGGATGTCGATTGGACGGTACAGCGCGAAGGACAAATTTGTCAAAAAGTCGAAGGCGACGGTGCAGATTACGTCGGACATTATTGCGTTCGCCTTTTGCATGAATGGTGGTTAGTCCCAGATAAGGCTGTTATTACGGAGCCAAATAAAGCAGGCGGAACAGTTGTCTGGCCAGTGTACGCGACGATAAATAACAATGGCGTTCAAAGTCAAATCTTGCACGATATACGTTGTTTTCTTAGAGGCGTGGAGGGTTAAGGAAAGAGACCATGATCATTCCGACTGTCGCTGACCTTTATCACGGCAATTCCGTGAATTTCACGCAGGTCAAGGCGGCCGGGATCTTCGGCATCATTCACAAGGCACGGCAGGGCATTGGCTATGGTGACCCAGCGTATGCTTCGCGGATGGCCGCATGGAAGGGCCTGGGCGGCCTGTGGGGCGCTTACGACTTCAGCACTGGTGACAACGTGGCCGTCAACGTCGCCGGCTTCCTCGCCTTCGCCAAATTGGCTAGCGAGGATCTCGCGGCGCTTGATTTCGAGGACAACTCGCAGTCGGAGATGTCGGCGGACCAAGCTTACGAGTTCTTAGACCGAGTCAATCAGGCACGAGGAAGGGCTTGCATCATTTACGGCGGCAACCGAATACGCGAGCAGATTGATCCTCAGCAGGCGAAGTGGGTCGACATGGCGAAAATCACGCCGTTGTGGCAAGCCCGCTATATCGGATTGCAGCCAGCAGACAATGAAGAATTATTCAGATCGATCTCTCCAATACCGCCATGGACTTCGAACTTCCTGATCCAGTTTACCGGCGATGGCGTAGGGCCGCAGCCGCACAGTGTGCTAGGCCTAGAGAATGGCGCGGATTTGGATGCCTTCAATGGCGACAGACAGATGTTGATGCAAGCGTGGCCCGGTCCAGCAATTTCAGCGGCGGCGGCATGAACGATTACATCGCGCCCCCGTCGCCGCCTCGGTACGGTCGCCTGCTGGTCGCAATGGCCGTGATAGCTTTTGCCATCAGCCTGATCGTCAGTTTGGTGATTCGATGGATTTGACGATCCTTTGGTGCTTCATAGCTTTTTGGGTCTTCGGCTGGATCGGCAGTTTTCTGCTTGGCCGACCGGCGACCTATGGCGTGCGGACAATCCTTCTGTTAATTTGGCTCGCCTTCCTTTGGCCGCTGGCCGTGGGCATCTGGATCAAGGTCGGAGTCGATGAGGAGATTTTGTGATGGCTGCAACCGCTGCTGATTATGCTGCCGTTTCCGCCGCGCTCCAAGCGGTTCTGCAGTCCGACATCAACAATGAAGTTCCAGGATGGGCCGCGGGTTTTATCCCACCGGATCTCGCCGCCAATCTCTCGCCAGCATTAGCCAAGACGGCAGTGGATGTTCTCGACAAATTCCGCGCCACAGAGAAGGCGTGAGCGCCTCGTCCGCGCCCTCATCGGCTTCGGCATCGCCGCCGGGATGCTCGTGCTCTGGATGCTCATGCGCGGCTGAGATCCAAAAGCTTCAAGACCGTATCGAGGAGCTAGAAGCACTTCTCGGTTTGGTTTCCGAGGCCAAGTTCCGTCCCGCCGGCCTGACCAAGACTGAATGGCAATTCGTGAGTCTCGTACTCAAGCACAAGATCGTCTCGGAGGAGATCGCCTTCCGGGCGATTTATGCCGGACGCGCCGACGTCGACCATCCCGGCTCCAATATCATCCACCAGACTGCGTCAAGGACAGGTCGCAAGCTGGCCAAGGCTGGCATAAAACTGATGGTGCAGGCGCGCGAGGGATGGTATCTACTGCCAGAGGATAAGGCTCGGCTGCGGGCGCTGGTCGATGATGCCAATCGTGATTGACGCTGTTATCTTCGGGATTGGTTTCGGTGCCGGGGTTTGGTGGACGCGCCGCAAGCTACGTCTTCGTCGCGTCGCGATGGAAGGCTTACTATCACAGCTGCACGAAAGATTCGCCAAGGAGCCTTGCAATGCCAGTCATTGACCCGACAATCCGCTTCTGGATTAGCTTCGTCGTCACGGTCGCCATCGCGGTTTCACAGGGTACGCTCGCTCTAACTGGCGCGATCCCGGCAGGATGGGTGCCGATTGTCACTGCTTGGTGCGGAATTTTCGCAACCCTTGGATCCGCCTTTCTTACTGCGCTCAATGGCTCGGCGATGACCACGGCAAGCCGCGTCTCGAGCGCCGCAAATGATCCGAGCGTCACAAAGATTGAGGTTTCACCTGCTACTGCAGCTTCACTTGACCATGATAAGGTGGTCCCAAATAAATAGGAGTTTCTAATGCTTTCTCGTCGAGCTCTTCTTCTCACGACCGCTCCCGCTGCACTTGCTCTCGCCGGCTGCGCTTCCAGTGGCGGCACGACCACGTTCAACGTCGCTGCATTCGCACAGGCCATCCAAGCCGTATCAGACGAGCTCGGTTCGGTCCTGTCGGCACTACCGACTGGCACCATTGCTGCCGGCACGCTTTCGACCATCCAGACCATCATTGCCGACATTCAGTCCGTTGCTACGGGTGTCAGCAGTGTGGTCACGCCAGCGGCAGGCGCGAGCCTCCTGACTACTATCGAGAGTTACATCAACGAACTTGCGCCGATTGTCCTGCCACTCATCAGTGCTATCCCCGGCATTGGATCAGCGGCCTCAATCATCGGAATTGTCATCGCCGCTCTACCGGCCATCGAGGCAATGGTAGGGATGGTCACGGCGCTAATTCCGCAGGCTCAATCGCTCGCAAGTGCTGCCCCGGCCGCACCGACGACATCTGGCAAGTTCCGCGCTGCTTTCGGCCAGAACTCGCAATACTACCTCAACCTGCTGGTCCATCGCGCAAGCGGTCGCCTGCATCGCCGCTTCCGGTAGTCCGATGAAGCGAGGGCTGCTGTTCCCAACCGAGCCGCCCCGCCTTCGCTTCGGGGATTACCTCGTTCGCGCCAACTTGCCGGCCGTGCCCAAAGTATTCGGGCACGTCGGCGCAGATCAACCGCCCGTCGCTGGCGGCTGGGGTGGCTGCGGAAATTTCCAGGCGGGCGACTGTAGTATAGCCGGGGCATGTCACGAGACACAGACGTGGTTCTGGGCTACGCATCGGCCCATCCCTCCCTTCACCGACGCCTCCGGCATTGCGGACTATAGCCGCGCACTTGTGGCCCAAGGCGGGGCATCCTACGACCCGAACAACCCGGCGACCGATACCGGACTCGATCCGGTAGCCTTGGCGAGCTGGCGGCAAACCGTGGGCATCACGGACGCGGCGGGCGGCGTCCACAAGATCGGGCCTTTTGCCTCTATCGGCGACCTCGATCATCTCGACTTGGCGTGTTACCTTTTCGGGGCCGCCGCGATCTGCTGGCAGCTTCCCGATAATGCCGAGGCGCAATTCCGGGCAGAAGAGCCGTGGGATGATACCAGCGGCGCACCCGGAGCCGGCCATTACACCGCCTATGTCGGTCGGAACACTGCCGGGAATCGAATAATCGTGACATGGGGCAGATTACAAGCGGCTACCCCAGAGTACGTCGAAAAATATATGTACCCGGCTCCGTATGGTGGCATTTCATTTCTCAGCCAGGAATATCTGCTCGCGACGGGCAAATCGCCTGAAAGCATCAATTGGGCGCAACTCAATGCCTACATGGCGTCGCTATGAGCGACACAACACTCTCGCTCAATGACGATGAAGTCGGCATTTTGATAATGTGCTTCGATACAACATTGGAGCATATCCCAACGCTCCCGATCCCGGACGATCCATCAGCCGCCGCAGAGCAGAAGCAAAACATGGCACAGGCAATTGCCGCAATCGAAGCCCTGCGGACAAAAGTTTTGAATGCGCCACGAACATGAAAGCCGCCGTCTTCCTCGCCATCATTCCTCTGTTCGCTCTAGCGATGAGCGCGGCATCGTCGCATTCATCATTTCCGACCGTCAGCGAACTCGAGCGTCAATACGGCCTATTCCCTGGCGCGCAACTTCCAAAGCAGGTCGCCTCTCAAGTCGGCATCTTTGATGTGAAGTTCGTCAGGGCATCGCAGGGACCAAATGGCCACTACCTCGTCGAACTACAACTTGAGCCGCGGCGATGACGACCCGGCCGCGAGCCACTGTATCAGCGGTAGGCCGTCATTTCGGCGCGCTGACTTTGATGCTTACGGTTTTCGGCGGCGCGGTTCTCACTGGCGCGGTGACAACGATCGGATTCTATTACGTCACAAACTGGCGACTTGCCGCCAACGAAGAGGCGCTGAAAACGGAGAAGGCGGAACGAGAACAGCGGTTCCAGGATTTCGAGGCTAGACGCGCCAAGGCAGCGGAAGAAGCCAAGACGGCATTAGCCGAAGATAGAGCCAGCCGCGACAAGCTCCGCGAAGAATTTCTCAAGAATGCACAGGAGACGACGAGAGGTATCCTCAGCTTAGCCGCCGATGCCAAGGTACAGAATGAGCAAATCAAGATGTTCGACCGTCAACTCACGACCATCACCAACAAGCTAGATGAGACTTTGTCGCTCGCGCGTGGTCGTGGGCAGAGATAGTAATTCCAGCAACGGGACAATGACGCCATGCCATCCAAGCTTGACGACATCAGCCTCCTGCTCGGCGAGATTAAGGCTAAGATTGAAGGATTGGAGCGTCGCGCCGAAGATGACCGCCAAGAACGCGACCGCGAGCACAAAGAGAATCAAATCTCTGTTGGACGATTGTCGGCTATGTTGGATGATCGCGCGCGTCAGTTTACTGACTATCAGATCAAGACAGACGAGCGCCTGATGACCTTGGAATTATTGGGTCCAGTGGTTGCCGGTCTACAATTGACGAAAGCCAAATTGACAAGCTTGGCTGCCATAGGATTCGTGGTCTTGGTATCAGTCGGCTGGGTCTTGGAGGCTGGGCTGAAGTGGCTTGTCGAATGGGTCTTGTCTCACGTCAGATAACCTGCCATATTCCAACCCGCCCTGTTCTGGGCATTTTGTCCCCCCGACACAAACTTGGGGCCGCACCGAGCGGCCTCATTTTTTTGTCATGGTATCGTCACCTTATATCGGCTAAGTACCTGCGGACCAAACAAATAAAGGTTCTCAGATGATGACCTTCTTGTTTGCTAATGCGCGATGACGCAAAAACTTAGCGTTAATCGCGACCGGGCGTTATTTGAAATCGCGGAAGTCGAACAAGCCCTAGCAGTCGGGCATCCTCCCCCAGGCATCTTTCTTGGCCGCGACATTCAAGGTGCCGTTCGTGTAGTTGCGGAGCGCCTGAATCTTTCTCAGCATACTCTAAGCAATCGCGTCGGGACGCCAGAACGTCCCGGCACCTATCACAAGTATTTTGGTCTTTCAGTCGATTGGACCAAATACAAGCCACCGTCACCATCAGAGCCGAATCCATGGCCGGCTGCTCCTAATGCTCCTAGCGTTAGCGAGCCTCTCGACCAAATAGAACGACGCCGGTACGCCGATGAAAATGCCAAGCTAAAAGCCGACCTCACCGCAGCACATCGTCAGATAGTCGAACTACAGAATGTCCGCGAAAACTACATGGGCCTGATGGCGATGCCGCCGACGCCGGTATCGTTTCCGAGCCGGAGCGAAGGAGCAGGACAAGCTGAGACAGTGGTGTTGTTTCTTTCTGATTTGCAGTGGGGCGAGCATGTTTTTTTAGATGCAATGGATGGTCTAAATTCATTCAATCTAGCGATTGCTCGCAATCGACTCGGGCGATGGGCCAATATAGTCTGCGACCTCTGCACCAAACACTGGGTTGGGCCGCCGCCGGACAGAATCATATTGATACTTGGCGGAGATTTGTTGTCTGGGGCTATATTTCTTGAGCTTCAGAAAACCGATGAGATCAAGCCATTGCCAGCTGCGCGGGACGTAGCCGACCATCTCATCACGGCGATTAATCTCATCAAGGAAACTGTTAATTGTCCAATCGATATTATTTCACTTAGCGGCAATCATGGCCGGACTTCGCAAAAGCCGGAATCAAAAGAAGCCGCTTCAACAAGTATGGATGTGCTGGTTTCGGATTTCCTAGAATTAACGTTGCGCGGCAAGGAAGGAATCACGTTCTTTGTTCCAGCTTCTCCAGATGCCCTATTCTCAGTTTATGGCTGGCGTCTGGTAGCTTCGCATGGAGATAAAACAGGCTCTAAAGGTGGTCACGGTTTCATCGGGCCTGCAGCAGCGGCCGCCCGCGCTTTAAAACGCATGACTCTAGATTACGCCGCGCGTGGCATTCATTTGGACTTGATATTGCTCGCGCACTGGCACACGGCACTCCAGCTTGAGGAAGGATTCGTTAACGGCTGTTTGCCTGGTCCGACCGAATATTCCCGCGATGGCCGGTTCAGACCAACGCCCGCCGTTCAACTTTTCTTTACCATGCATCCACGGCACAAAATCGCGCAAATCCGCTGGATTGAGGTCGGCGATCCATCGGAAGGCTCGCTTTACGAGCCGCCGCCGGTTGATCGGCCCCTCCGCCCGCGGTTCCGGGTAAAGGCTGTCACGGAGCAGATATGACCGCCGTGATAACATCCACCCTATGCGCAAAAGGCGAAAGGCGAATTGGCTTGTGCGCCAGCGGCGTAAGCCGTCCAGGCGGCGATTCCTAATGCCCGATGATTCGGAAATTGAGGATGAGTTCGAAATCGACGTCGAGGGCATCAATGGATGCTACGGGGGCGATGAACCCGAGCAAGGGTCTTAAATTCAAGTTAGTCTACATGCGAGAGCGCACTCCGCACAGCCCAGCTGAATTAGTCATCGGCAATGAGGCCGGCGAGTGCATGATCGTTATTTTGAGCAGGAGGCAATTGAAGAATCTGGCTCTGGATTCAAGCCGGAAAGCATTAAATGGTTCCATTAAAAAGGATATTCAGATCAAGTCTCTTTGATGGGCATGCTTACTATTGGCGTGCGCCGTTGCCCGGCAGGTAGATAAGCTTGAAATAATTCCACACGCCTGACGGAACTATTTCTCCAAATTAGGGATCGGCCACCCCAATTGCTTCTCATGTTCGGCGCGATGCGGCTCTGCGGCTTCGCGAAACCGTCGCTGCATATCCGGTTTAGCATCACTAGCGAGCCCTGCGAGCACTGCACGCTGCGCTAGTCCGACGATCACTCGCATGTCGTCATCGACAAAAGTGCAGTTAAAACCAAGCCCTTCCTTTGCCCAGCGACGGCAAGCCTCAACCGCGCCAATCCAAACATCCTGATCGGTATTTGATGCAATCTCAATCATCGGGCCTATTTCTCCAAATCGCCATATCGTTCGGCGGCAGCATGTTTCGCAATTGCATTCCCGGCTCTTAGTTGAGCCGTGACAACTTCATGAGCGAGTTGCCGAGAGGCGTCGTCTGGGGGGAGTTCTCGCAAATCAATCATCCGATTGCGCCATCCATGCCAGAATGCGCGCCCTCTATTTTCTCCCGGCTCCGGGTCGCCCCGCTCGGCGGATATATAACCTTCCAAAATCTCGGAAGGCTCAAGGGTATCTAAATCCGCCTTTGTTCTCACAGGCTCAAATGGCACGGGCCTAATTTGCCTTTCTGCTACTCGCCGCAACGGCGGCGTCCATAGCGGCAGTCACATTGCGGATCACGGCTTCGCGTTCGTCCTCGGTGCAGGCTGACTGCGCGATGATCGGGAGCGTCAGCAAAGAGTATAGAGCGCGCTCAGTGGTCGATAGCGGATATGCCGGATCGCGCGAAATCTCGATCAGGTGATTTTTCAGATCGTCGGAGTCGAGCACCGGAAAACTTGCCATCGGTCCTATTTCTCCAAATCGATATGCGGCTCTTTGAGGGCTGCCGCGACGGTCGCCATCGCACCATCGTCCGGCAAGCCAAAAGCTCGCGTCACGTTGACATAAACGATTGCCAAAACGGTAATTGCATCTTTGCTGTCTGGCAGCACGTCTATCACCTTTAAGCCGATCTCGCGTAACTGCTCGACTTTCATGGGCGCTCTCCTTCAAACTGCTATACGCGCGGCAAGGGCAGCTTTAAGATGGTCAACTTCGCGCTCGAACTTTCCCCAGGGCATCTTGTCGAGTACGGTATCAAGCCATTCTTCGGCTTCGCCTCGTTGTGCCGGCAAATTGAATCCGGCGGCGATCAGGTATTGGTCCTTGGCCTGTTTTCGTTGGCCCTCTGTTTGCCCCCAATTTTGGATGCCAAAATTGAGGAAATGCTTTGCGATATGATTAGGCGCAGGCATGGGCGTTCTCTGCTATCTGCCGAGCGGCGCGAGCGCGTCAAGAAATTCTTGGAAGATATCGGCGACTTCCTCCAAGGCGTTGCACGCTTCCGTAAGGCGATCGTTCACGTCGTCATCCTCTTTCGCGACGTTCGCGGCCAGCATTCGCAGATCGCGTATACGCTGTTGCAATGATGGCGGCGGCATCGGGCCTTTACCTCGTTCCTGCTAGAGCATGAAGAATGCCTTCGCCTGCGTCCGTCAATTTCCATTTGATAGCCGTATGCGGCATTGCGATTGAACCAACTCCGTGCGTAGCACTCACTAATCCTTTGAGAGCTAAAGAATTAAGAACTCCCATGTGGAGCCCTGGATAAGAACCGCGCGGCCCATTCTTTAGAGCAAGAAGATGTTCGCATTGTTTTGGCGATAGTTTCATGGGCCTACTTCTCCAAAAGCGCATCCATCAATTGCGCCGGGGTTAGAGTTACGGTTCTGTCGCCTTCCGTGAAGGTAAAATCCTTAAATGTTCGAAGATCAAATGTCATGCTCATCGGCTCTAAAGCGATGCTCGCCGCTGTCCCATTCGATTGCCATAAATTTTGTTTTGTGGCTTCTTGGGCTACAGCTCCGCGAGACATAAAGCCTACGATGGCTCCCACGGCGGCGATGGTTCCTTGTCTGCGGGTCATAGGCCTATTTTTCCAGGTTGCTATAACGAGTGCGCCACTCCAGTAGATTGCTATTCCCGGCTGGACTAACATGCACTGGATTTTTGACCATCATCTCATCAAGAATTGCTTGCATCGCCTCGATCCGGTCGGCCGCTTCATTGTAAAGGGCGACTGAGCGCACGAATGTTTTCGTAAAGCCGGCGCGGTCAGCCGACTCTCTCTGCTCTTTAGCTGCCGCTCTCAGCCGCTCCACAAAACTCACGGGCGTTTACCTCGTTCCTGCTAGGGTGCGAACGTGGTCGTCTCGCATGCTGTCAATGCTGATCCTCACGACCGGACTGCATTTCTCGCACCACGTAAACAGTCGTCCGAATTGCTCAATACCGCGAACAATGCCGCCGCATTCGCACTTGCAGATGCGACGGTCTTTCTTCTCTTTCGCCACGGGCGTTTAGTGACTTTCGTCACCCCTCTATGTAAGCGTCAAGTTCTCGATCAAGATTATCGAGAGCGTCGCGCACATCTTTCATTTCACGCTGCACCCAGACGATATTCGTTTCGCGCTGTTCGGGGGGCAGTTCTGGATTGGCGCTCTCCCAACCCCACCGCAAGGACTTTCCCAGTGCGGCCTGCAATTCGCCGAGTTCTTCAATCGCTTTGCCGCGAGCAAAGTCTAAGCCTGGGCGCATATAGCGGGGATCAGTCATCGGCGATCTCTATGGTGTGAAAAATCTAATCTCGCCTTGACGGCTTGTCAATAATGCCATACGACTTTCTGACAGAAAATATTCGGTCAGGAAATGGTAGAAATCCGGTTTGTCGGCTATGCCCGCGTCTCTACCCAGGAACAGAACCTCGATTTGCAGCTCGACGCGCTCCGCAAATTCGGCGTGTTCGAGGACAATCTGCATTTCGACAAGGCATCCGGCACCAGCAAGAAGCGCCCCGGGCTTAAGGACGCTCTTATGGACTGCCGGGACGGTGACACCCTGGTTGTTTGGAAACTCGACCGGCTTACGCGATCGCCGCCTCAGCTATACGCGCTGCTCGATCAGCTCAAAGCCAAGGGCGTCGGGCTCGTTAGCCTCACGGAAATGCTCGACACCAAATCCGCAGTTGGGCGGCTTGTCATGGGCATAACTACCGCCGTCTCCGCCTTCGAGCGCGACCTTATCGCCGAGCGGACCAAGGCTGGCCTCGACGCGATCAGGGCAAAACTCAAGGATGGCGAGAAGTGGGAATGGGGCCGCAAGCGGATCATGACCGACGCGAAGATCGCGCGTGCCGGTAAACTACTCAACAGCGGCAAGACCGGCCCGCAGGTTGCAGAGCAGTTCCAAGTCTCGGCGGCGAGCATATATGCTTTCTGGCGTTGGGATACGCAAAAGCAAAAATGGGTCCGAAAGGATTCATAGATGAGGAGCGCGTCCCAATGACGATCATCGGTCCATTTCTTCGGCTGTATCCGACGACGAGCGCCTGTCACCAGCAATGGCGTTATTGCTTCATTTGGCTTGACGGGCATGGCCGAGAAATTGCCATCGAGTGGCATTAGCAGAGAAGGAGACTGATATGGTGAGGTGTCCATGGGCACTTGTTCGATTGCCAGAAACTTATGAGGAAATTTTTATGCGTGCTTTAGCGCGTCGAGGAGATCCAAAGCGTGGTTGAGAAAAATATCACTCTTAAGGACTGCGACGCCGAGCGAGCCGAAATGCTTTATCGTGAAATCGGCAAAGTACGTTGCTGGCTTTCTGGTTTCCAAGCTGGACGGACACTGCCGGGACAATTGGAAGTTGGGATCCCCGGTGAGGATGCTTTGCGACAAATTCAGATCATTCTCAGAGACTCGATTGGCCGGTAAATCAAGGCAACAGAGAAGGAGCGGCCGTGACCGACATTTCGAATTGGGCGCAGTTCATTCATACTGCGGGTCAGTATAGCGAATATACGATGGTGCCGCTGAACGAGTATCAGATGGGCAACCTGATCGACGCTATTGCACAAGTCAAAGACACTGGCGACTGGTACGGAGAGTTCTGCGACATCGTAGCTGCCGCGATGCGTGCCCGAGGCATCAAAGAATTGGGAAGTAACAACGGCAGAACTTTCACGCTCGAACAGATCGGGCGTCGGGAAGTCTCGCTAGAGAAATAGGAGCGACCGATGGCTTTAACGCCCTGCGTTGGCATGTGGTACATGAAGCGCGATAGTTCGGCGGTCGCCGGCTTGTGCGTTCATGTCCTCCCATCAGGAGATCAAGCGATCTTGGCGCTGCCTAATCGGGACGGCAAAGCCGTCGAGCAAATTTTCAACCGCGAGGATATCAAAGGTCCGATGCGAGAGTTGCCGGGAATGGGTTCGTTTTAAAGGAG
>JGI24891J29808_1000420_pt1 | contig 26955 bp, 15 predicted proteins | sample FreactcultuFSWF8_FD_29808 | JGI IMG/M metagenome (IMG submission 29808) | reverse complement strand
CAGCGGATGATGATATTCAAGTTGCAACAAAACATATCAATCAGTTAATCAATCAGATTAAATATACAACAAACTGTGATAACCTACAAAAGGTTATTAATAGAAATCTTAATACGGTCAAGTCACAGATTACACATGCAGCAAAACATGAACTTTCTATTGTCGGGCAATATTTACCCGTTGTTCAATTGCCTTCACCTAATCCTGTCTCCATTGTCAAGTGGTTAGGTAAACTTGTATTAGGTCCCATCTACCCCCAAGTAGAAGCACAGATTAAATACGTAGTTGAACTAGCGCAGCTTGCTGTTGCTGTTACAAATCTTGCTATTGTTATCGAGCAAGTTGCACCGCGCCTTGACGCTTGTGCTATTTCTGAGTTGACTGAAATCCAGAGTGAAATAAACTGCCTAAAAAATCTGGCCACAAACACTATTACAGCACCTATTTCTGCATTAAATACCGCAGTATTGACTACCGTAAATCAGTTGCAACAACAGGCAGTATCACAAGTGACGGGCGCATTGGGCACAAACAATCCTATCTCGAATGGCATTGTAAGTAGAATTAATGGTGTTGCAAATTCAGTTGATACAACTACATCATCGATGGCCCAAAGTATCATTAATGATATATCAACTACAGTGAATAGTGCAGTTCAACCTGCACTGGCGCGTGTTGCTCAAATGCAAACTCAAATTGCTAATGTCATGGGACCAACAGCAAGTCAAGGTTATCCAATTTATGATACATCAAGCCCACAAAACTTTTTAACGAGTGCGGCCGCGATTGGCACTTCACATTCCGATTTTGTTCAAAACTATATATCGAATGCATCTGTATCATCAACACCATTTAATGCAGGTGTAGTGGCCGGTAATAATACATTATCAGGATATAGTTTTTCGTCAAACTCATCAAGTTATATCGGGCAAACATTAATCGCAGAAGACTCTTCTATTCCTGCCAATACTATTGTAACAACAATAAATACTGTAACGGGATCTGTTGTAGTGCAACCACCAACAGTCGGCACTAGCATATTGACAATGCCTACGATTGATCCTAATATTGTGATTGGATCAATATTGTCATCTAGTGATCCTGCTTTTGTTAATGGTACAACTGTAACGAACGTTGCTAATAATCTGATTGCAATATCTACACCATACTTGGGGACTAACACCAGTTTTACTATAAACTATGTGTCCAACTTTATTATTATGTCTAATAATGCTACATCATCAAATACAAGTGCAAGTATCACATTTAACCAAGTACCTATTCCGGTAGCAGGAACATAATATGGCTCAGTCATCGTTTAATCAAGACAAGTTCACACCAACTACCAAGCAATCACTTCTCTTTAGTGATATGTTTGATAGTTTTCTGGTGCATCCAGAGTTACACGATCTTGTTTTAAGAAAAAATGAAGACTCCGTAAAACAATCTGTAATGAACATCATCTTGACTAACAAATACGAAAGACCGTTCAATCAAAACTTTGGTTCGAACATACAGAACTTTCTATTTGAACCAATGACATCATTTACACAGAGTAACATTCAAACAGAAATAATTGATGCTATTAATAACTTTGAACCGAGAGCAAAACAACTTTCGGTGGATGTAACAGCAGATGAAGAGAACAATGCATATAACATTAGCATAGCATTTTACATGATAAATAGTTCATCACCAGTTTATCTTTCGACCATATTATACAGAGTACGCTAATGGCAAATACCAATATCACATTAACATCTCTGGACTTTGCTGACTACAAGAATAGTCTCAAAACTTTTCTACAGTCTCAGTCTCAGTTCCAAGATTATAACTTTGATGGTTCAAACCTAAGTGTAATCTTGGACCTATTGTCATATAACACATACATGAATGCGTTTTATATGAACATGGTTGCATCAGAAATGTTTCTGGATACAGCACAGCAACGCGATTCGGTCGTTCTCCGTGCAAAAGAACTCAACTACGTACCACGTTCTTTCAGGTCATCATATGCTCTTATTGATCTAGTTGTTGCAAACGTTGATCCTTCTATTGTTTTGCTAACAATTCCATCGGGCACATCGTTTACTGGAAGAGCAGGCACAAACAACTATACATTCTCGACCAATCAAACAATCGTAGTACAGGCCAATACAGATGGTAATTTCTACGCATCAAACGTTGCAATCTATGAAGGTACTACAGTAACAGACACATTTACTGTGCAACCTGCATCTAACACAAATGTTCAACAGTTCACACTATCAAACCCAACTATAGATACGACATCACTATCTGTTGTGAGTATTGAAAATGGTGGGGCTAATGTTATTCCATATATTATTTCAACAACATTACTTGATTTAACATCACAATCAAATGTTTACTTTATACAAGGTGCAGACAACAGCCAATACCAAATCATCTTTGGTGATAATGTTGTTGGTCGTAGGCCGGCAGATCAATCGATTGTTGCTGCTACGTATCTTGTCACTAATGGTCAGTTACCAAATGGTATTGCAACATTCACCCCAAACGGTACACTAGGCGGTTCATCTAATATCGCAGTCTACACAGTATCGCCAGCACAAGGCGGTGACATTGGTGAAGATATCAATTCAATTCGTTATAATGCTCCACGCTACTTTTCAACACAAGAGAGAGCAGTTACAACATCTGATTATGAAACACTTCTCACTGTAACTTATCCAGAGATACAAGCAATCTCGGTATATGGCGGAGAGACAATATCACCACCACAATACGGCAAAGTGTTTATATCATTGAAGTTATATAACTTTGATAATATTCCGCAAGATAAAGTTACAGAATATTCACAGTTTCTTNCAACTCGCGCACCATTGACTATTATTCCTGTGTTCATTGAACCAAATTACATATATGCTTCTGTTGCAACCACTGTCAAATACAATATCAACCAGACAACACTACAACCAGCAGATATCTCTACATTCGTTACATCTGCCATTCAAACTTACAACAACCAGTATCTTGATAATTTCAAATCAACGTTGTTATACTCTCGTTTGGTGGAAGCAATTGATGTTGCACACCCAAGTATTATTTCAAATCAGACAGAATATTCTGTTATGAAAAAATTGATACCTACACAAAATTTGACAAATTATACTTTATCATATAATATACCATTTAATACAGAAGGTCAACCAGGTACAACTGTGAACTCATCTCAGTTCATTCAAAATGGTGTTTATCTAACTGTCGAAGATACTGGTGCAACATTCAATACTGTAACACAGACATATACAGGCAATCTGATTATTTCTGGTCAACCACAAAATATTGTTGGGAGTATTGACTTTACCAACGGCATTATTGCACTAAACAATTTCCAGGTTGATTCATATGTAGGTGATGCTATTCGTTTCTATTGTCGTTTGCCAGAAAATGTCAAAGATGTTACAACATCACAGAATGTTATCTTTGAGATTCCAAATGATGAAATCGTTGTCAACGTTCAAACCGTAAGGCAGTAAGTTGAGTCAAATCGAAAAAACTATATCGAATCTGATTCCATCACAGTTCCCTTCATTTTATAATGAACAGGGACCTAATCTGATTGCATTCATTCAAGCATATTATGAATGGATGGAACAGTCATATGATGTGGTACAATTAACAGTTATTGATTCTACCACAAACTTTGTTAATAACGAAGTTGTATATCAATCAGACTCAACAGGTAATACCATATCATCTGGCACAGTTGTGAGTATATCAGGTTCTAATATCACTGTCAAGAACATTTCTGGTACTTTTTTATCTAATACACAAATATATGGTGTAAATTCGGGTGCTGTTGGTTCTGTAGTCGTCTCCGGCGCGCCTGCTCTGCTTGGTAATCCCATCTATATGGCCAGACAGTTAATGTCTTATGCTGATGTGGACACCACTCTGGATGACTTCCTGGTGTATTTTACAAACACATATCTAAGTGGCATTCAGTATACATCACTAGCAGACAAAAGGCTTACCGTAAAGAAAGTCCTTGATCTATACAGAGCAAAGGGCAACGTTCGCGGCCTAAAACTTTTGTTCAATCTGGTGTTTGGTGAAGATATCACCGTTTATCTACCGGGAGAAGATATTTTCACAACATCTTCTGGTACATGGATTGTTCCACAATATCTAGAAGTCACTACATCTCCGCGTAATGCAAGTTTTGTTGGTAAGACTATAACTGGTGTTTCTTCCGGCGCAACCGCATTCGTTGACCATATTGTCAAGCGCAAGATCGGCGCNCAGATAATCAATNTATTTTATTTGACAAATAAATCTCCAGATAAAGACTTTATGACTGGAGAATTACTTTCTTATAATAACGATTTAACCAACGTTCCTTTTGTTCTTGGTTCGCTCAGTGAACTTATTGTGCAAGAAGGTGGATATGGGTTCAATGTTGGTGATATTGTTCCACTCAATGGTCAGTTTGGTGCACAAGGCACTGGGCGAGTTACTGGTATTTCAGACGTAACTGGTATCGTTAGCTTCGTATTAAACAATGGTGGTTGGGGATATGCAAACAATGCAAATGTTTTAATATCAAATACCGTCATAGGTCTTTCGAATGTTAATACAACTCTACCTACAAATCGTGCGCCATTTGAAAAGTTCTCTAACGTAACCTTTGTTAATCCATCAAATCTATCAGCCAACCTATACGCAAATTCTTTTGCTTATGGTGCAAATGCTGCTGTTGCTGTTTATGGTGTTACTGGATCATTTACAACAGGTGAGACCGTCGTTACATCGGATGGTATTACCGCCAATGTGATCACATATTCATCAAATACACTTGTTGTTACTGGATTATCAAATAGTTATTTTGGTACTGGTGTTACAGTAACAGGGAAAACATCTGGTGCTACCGCTACAGTAAACAACTTCACCACCGAGATTGGTGTTATAGGATTGACTGGTGCGCTCACAAACGCATACACATATGTTGTAGCAAATTATCCACAATACTTGACTGTTACAAGCAACACCGCCGCTTTTGTTCCTGGTGAACTGATTTATCAAAGTAATGGCAGCGCGAACGTTGCCAAAGGTATTCTATTAGCAGCAAATTCTTCACAGTTGACATTAAACGTATCAAACGGCGCGTTCGTCACTACATACCAAGTAAAAGGTAATGTGTCTAGTGCAAATGCCGTTATTTCTGCTGTCTCTGCTGCACAGAATGTTTCGGCCAATATTATCAGTATTTCAACTGGCACTTATGCGAATATGGTTCTAGGTGTAATCAACTCATCTGAAACTATTTTTGATTACACCGATATGATTGGTGGAAATAATAGTAATGGGCAGTTATATCTTTCATTATCATTAAATGCTACCAGTTATGGATTTCCTAAGTTTCCATCAGCAAACTTGACTGTTGGTTATTTAAATGATATTCTATCGTTTAATATTCTACAGGTTGGCGAGATTGAATCTATTTTACAGACAAATCCTGGCAAAAACTATAATCATTCTCCATATGTTGAAATCTATCAGCCATATGTTGCGGCTCTCAACAAACAAGATTATATAATCACTATTGCAAACCCTAACGGATCATTCATCATAAATGAAGAAGTTAAGCAGAATGTTGCAACAAATAATGCCATAACTGTAAATCTCACCACAAATTCATCATTTGTTGCTGGTGAGACTGTATATCAAGTAAACAGTACACCTACTGGCACATATCTTGCAAATAGCATTAGTTCTATTCTATTAGCCAATACAGGCGCGCCAAACTTTACCTCTACCTTTGCTGCGAATAACTATATTCTAATCGGGGGTAAAGACTTGCGATTTGTCACTAGTGTTATCAACTCAACAGCACTGCAACTAGCATCGGCGCCAAGCACCGAAAATGTTGCCTCTTCTGTGTCTATTCTATCTTCTATTGGTGTTGTATCGAATATTCCACAAGCGAATATTCTTTATGTCTCTAACCCTATTAATACCAGCAACGTTGCAAATATAACAACGTTTGTGGCTTCGCAGAATGTATTTGGATTAACATCACATTCGACATCAAATGTAAGTTCGGTTGGTCTTACTTCATATGGAACAGCGATTGGTAAAGTTCTATCTGTAAATAATAATATTATGAGTGTTCGTCGTTGGTCTGTCAATCAAGATTTTAGTGTAACTGGAAACAATATTATTGGTGTGCAGAGTGGATCTTCTGCAAATGTTGTGTATGTCACCGCAAACACGATATCATCTTATTCAGGTGATAATGCGAATGTGACAGCCAACGTTGTTACGCAAATAGGTACTGTTACATCACTTGCCGTTCAAACATCTGGTATTGGTTACGTCAATGCCGAAACTGTCACATTCTCTTCGAATGACGGAACAAGAATTGGTACTGCTATTGTTAATCTAGGTAAACAGGGTATTGGTGAAGGATTCTATTCATCGACAAAGGGCTTTTTGTCTGCTGATAAGTATCTACAAGACGGTGAATATTATCAGACATTTTCTTATGAGATTAAATCATCACTTGATCCTAGTCAGTATGAACAAATGGTTGAAGATGTTGTTCACATGTCAGGAACTAAGTTGTTTGGTGCCGTTGTAAAAACAAGTACAATATCCAAGCAAGTGGAAATATATAACGCTAACACTGGTCCGACTACACATTAGGATTAATAATGGGAACTACTACTCAACTACTAACAAACAAATATAGACTTCAGAATGCTCAGGCGTTTGTTAACTCTGCATCTTCTGGATATTATGTATTTGCGGGACAATCGGGTGCATGGACAAATGGTGTTCCTGCACTATATGATAATCCAAACACGACTGAGTTTACTACATACAACACAATGTTGTTCGGTAAAGCATTGAACTCATCGGATGTTTCATTGATGATTAATGGTGTTGCATGGGGTTCTGGTTCAGTTTATGCAATGTATGACGATCAGGATACAAATCTTATTAATAAAAGCTTTTATGTCTACACATCAATAGGTACACCGGCGACTTATTATTATGTCTGGAAGTGCCTATATAATAATAATGGTGTAGCATCTACAGCACAACCACTATACAGCGATACGATTGCTGGTGATCCATATTATGAAACATCTGATGGATATCAGTGGAAATATATGTACAAGTTCCCTGCTTCGTTATATAATACATTTACTACTGCTGGATATATTCCAGTTTTACCTGACGCGAATGTAACAAGCAACGCAGTTTCCGGCGCAATCGACGTTATTGTTCCTGTTGATGGAAATAATAATATCACAGCAACAACTGGTTCTGGATATAACAATTATTACGGTAATACATTCTCTGCATCATCTGTAACAAATACCACATATCCTTTGATTGTTCTTCCGCCAGACGCTTCGAAGATTAATGGATATTATAATGGTTGCTATCTATATGTGACATCCGGCACAGGTGCTGGCCAATATAAGCAGGTCACGAGTCACTATTCAAACACAAGTGGCACATATCTAACACTCGCTTCACAGTTTGCTGCGGCACCAACCAATGGTTCTCAGTATCTTATTGCTCCTGCTGTTACGATTTTGAATAGTAGCGATGCAAATACTTCGGCAGCCGCGATTGCATTGGTGAACTCTGCTGCTGGTAATAGCATATATCAGATCCAGGTCCTAAATCGCGGCACTGGTGTATATGCTGCTGGAGCGTATATAAACGCTTCTCCTGCTGTTGGTATATCAAACACTGCAACGATTCGTGTGATCGCTGGCCCAGAAGGTGGTCACGGTTCCAATGTAGCGGCAGAGTTATTTTGCAATACAGTTGGTCTAAGCATCACATTCGCCAACTCAGAAAGCAATACAATCCCAACGGTAAGTGATTATCAGTCTATTGGTATTATTCGCAATCCATTATTCTCTAATGTTACATTTACTGTTACAGGAAATACAGGAATATTCTCTGTAGGCGAGACAGTTACACAAACAATCGGTAATACCGTTTCCACCGGTATTGTCACAGATGTATCGCCACTAGAAATCACCAATGCAAGTTCTACGTGGGCAGTGTCAACAAATGGTTCTTTTGGTCTGATTCACGGTACAACTTCAAATGTATATGCTCAGATCACAGCATTTACTATTAGTGGTAAAACAAAACCATTTACAACATTCACACAGTTCTATCAATATAATGGGTATTATACCACAAGCACTTTTAGTTCTGGTCAATCTGTTTATCAGGGCAATCCAACGGTAAACTCTATTGCTAATTCAACAAGTCAACTTGTAGCAAATGCGATCTATTACGCAGGTAATACAACATCAGTATATGTCACAGATAAGTTTGGTCCAATCTATTCAAGTAATACGATCAACTCATTCTCTGTTTCTGCTAACGGCACTGTCATATCACAAGACACTCAATCATTCACTATAAATACAATAACACCACCAGATTTGGTACCAGAAAGCGGCGATGTTCTTTATATTGAAAACTTTACGGGGATCAATAGAGCAAATACACAATCTGAGACCATTCAGTTGATTCTAAATTACTGAGGATTATAATGCCAATCAACACTGATCTTTCCGTATCACCGTATTTTGACGATTATGTCGCAAATGAACAGAACTATTATCAGGTTCTATTCAAGCCAAGTGTGGCGGTACAAACTCGTGAACTTAACGTTCTTCAGAGTATTGTTCAGAATCANATTGAACAATTTGGTGACAACATTTTTGATAGAGGTACTATTGTCAAAGGTTGTAATTTCCAATACTTTACCAGTTATCCTTATGTAAAGATCAATGATCTTACTGTCGCTGGCGGAAAGGCTTTAGTCAACAACTATGTTGGTTTGTTCGCCACCAGTTCTTCAACTAATCTAACATCATATATCGTCGGAGCAAATACTGGTTATCTATCACAAGCACCATTTCTTAACACACTGTTTATCAACTATACGAACTCAGGTGCAAATAACAACCAGACTGCATATTTGCAGAATGATGTTCTAACACTTACAGACGCGAATGTTTCGATCTTTGCGGTCAACGTTCCTGTTGGCGGTGTTGCTGCTGGTATTTCTAACTCAGATTCTGTTGTGTTCTTGTCAGCCATTGCCGTACAAAACTCAGCATCGCTTGGCAGTGGGCAAGCACTTGTTGGTAATACTGTTTACACAGGAACTTATCCAGGTACAGTTCGAGCAACAGTTGTTGGCGTCAATGCAACTGCGATTGCAAATACGATTGTACTCAATCTTGCACCATTCTCAAACAGTTCATCATATGATATCTCAAATACTTCTGTAACCGCAAGCGCGTGGACATTTGCAAATGGCGCAGCGATCAAGATTGGTAACTCATCAGTAACAGTCGATCCTTCTGCCACGATTACTGGTATTATTGGTTCTGGTGCAAATGCTGTTGTATCCACTTCGGCTACAGGTCAAATCCTTTCTGCATCGATGGTAACTCAAGGTCAAGGATATGTTATTCCTCCTTATGTTACGGTCAAGACTGCGAATGGTGCTGCCACAGTCACACAGATAGCAGGCAACACTTCGCTTCTTACTGCACAGAACTATGCCGCACAGGTTACCATTGCAAACACTGCAACATCTGGCAACACCGGACCAGTTGGATTTGGATATGCTTTCTCTGTATCTGGTGGTGTGATTTATCAGAAAGGGTACTTTGTCAACGTTGCACCACAATCTGTTGTGGTATCAAGTTACAGTCAATATCCTGACCAAATTGTTGTTGGATTTAATACAACCGAAACAATCATCAATAGCAATATTGACAACACTCTACTTGATAATGCAACAGGTCAGTCAAACTTCGCCGCACCCGGTGCTGATCGTCTTCAGTTAACACCAACACTCGTTGTCATTAATGCGGCTTCTGCTTCAGCGAACACTCTGTTCTTCCCAATTACCGCATTCTCGAATGGTCAACCATATCTACAGAATCAACAAACGGTCTACAGCACCATTGGTGATACTATTGCATCTAGATCGTTTGATACAAATGGCAACTTCTTGGTTGATCCATTTACATTTGCTTCGACGGTAACTGCACTAGACAGTTCAACGAACTCAACTTCTCAGTCACAAACATTTAATCTTGTTGTTGATCCAGGCGAAGCATATATTTCTGGTTATAAAGTTCAGACGTATTCAAGTTTCTTTCTACAATCCAATCAAGGCACAAATACTGTAACATCGAATGCTCTATTCACCACATTGAATTATGGCAACTACATCAATATTCAACAGATTGGTGGTATGTTTGCATTCAATACTGGTGACTATGTGACACTATACGATACTGCAAAGACATTCCTTTCAAACAATGCGGCCTATTCATCAGGCAATACAACACCAGTTGGCAATGCAATCGGTACAGCGCGTATTCGTTCTCTAGTGCCACAATCTGGAACACCAGGCACCCCAAACTATGTTGCTTCGCTATACCTATATGACATCGATCTATATCCTGGCAAGAACTTTCTAAACGCACAATCTGTTTATTATAATAATGGTATCAATCAAGGCATTGCTGATATTGTTCTTGTAAGCAATCCAACAATAAGTTCAACGAACGTTGCAATTCTTTCATCAGCCACCAACTCGACAATGTTATTTCCAGTTGGTGCAAATAACGTCTTAAGCACCGCAAATCACTCGTTTAACTATCAAGGATTGTTCTCAACTGGAACGTCTAATGTTGCTGTTAACGCTGCTTCAGGTGTTATCACACTTCAACTTGGCGCCGGTGAAATCTTCCCATATGGAAACGGTGCAACACTATCAAATAATCAGATGCTAGAACTAAGTCTAGTGTTCACTGGTTCAAATGCGCAAGCAAATGCCAATGTAAGTTCATTGACTTTGATTACCAGCACATCTAACACAATCGTTGCGGTAAATACTGGATCTACATCATCGCTTTATGCTGGTGAATATCTCAAAATCTTCTCAAATACTGGTGGTGAAATCAAGAGAGTTGCAACTTCTAATACTAGTGGCGGGGCAATCACTGTTGATACATTCCCAACAAATGCAAACACTTCTGCAAACGTTGTGGTGTTCTATCCAAAGAACGTACCGGTGGCTTTGCCTGCTGGATCAGTAACAGTATCAGCGAATGGTTCAAAACTCTCCATCAATCTTGGAGCAGCGATTAACACCACATCATCAAACGTATCTATTGTTACACCAGTATATGCCACTGGTCAGACAGTCACACCAAAGACACCAAATCGCGATACCACTGTAGCAATCAACGTTTCAAACGCGGTCAACTCAAATACCGGCCCATGGGCACTAGGCTTCCCAGACATCTTCCGTATGAAGAAAGTCTACAAAGCACCTGCTTCAAGTATTATTTCTGGTAACACTGTTGTTACAGCAAACGTGGCAAACTCTGCATCTATTCCTTCAACTTGGATTGATGTTACATCAAACTTCTATGTTGACCACAAGCAAAATCCAGACTTCTATGATATGGGGTATCTACATTTAACTCCAACGTCACAACTTGCAATCAATACAACAGATGCATTGGTAGTACAGTTTGACCACTTCACCGAAACTGGTGGTGGTTTCTATACGCGTAGTTCATATCCAGTAAATGATGCTCAACCATATGCAAACATTACAGCAACTTCTAGCGGTTATATCAACACTCTTGAAATCTCTGAAATGTATGACAGTCAAGGCAACTACTACGATCTAATCGATTATGTTGACTTCCGCCCAAGTGTTGCAAATACTGCCAGCATTACAGTAGCCAATACTGCCAATTCAACAATCAACCCTATCGACTACGGAGCATTGACTACACAGATTCTAACTGGTACATTGACAAGCGGCAACGTAACAGTCAATGCTATCTCAAACACATCTGTAATCACTGTCGGTACTTCTGTATTCGCAACTAACTTTGGTATTCCAGTTGATGCAACTGTTGTGTCTATCGTTAACTCCACTGCGATTAACATTTCTTCGGCTGCTACTTCAAGTGGTTCGGCAAATCTAATCTTCAGTGGCGAAGTTGTCAAGTTTGGTGCAGAACCACTTAGCACTTCATATCAGTTTCCAGCACCAGGTACCGCACACTCCGCAAGCCTTGTGAACTATCAAGGGCGAGTTGACCGTTTGGTAGTTGATACAAATGCAAATATCGTTTCTATTCCTGGTGCATCTGGTTCAACTAATTTGGTACCACCGGCTGAACCTGCAAATACAATGACAATCAATCTAGTATTCGTTCCACCATATCCTTCTGTACCACAGAAACTAGATCAGAACTATACAAATATTATTGATAAGCAGGTTGCTAACGAAATCTATTCATTTGCTCGTGTTGCAAATCACACTATTTCTGTGCCAACATCTTCTACAACAAACACACAAATCAGTCAGCCACTTGTTTATACTATGTCTGATATCAATAGTCTTGCGAATCGTGTGGCTGCACTGGAACAACAAGCAAGTCTATCTGCACTAGAACAGAGCGTAAGTAGTTTAGCGATTCCATCATCAATCAATGGCGCTATTAATCGCTTCAAGTACGGTTTCTTTGCCGATACATTCCAGAGCAATAATTACACCGATGTAAACAATCCACAAAACACAACAATGATTGTTAACAACGAAGTAGTTGCAGCTGTATCTTCTTACAATGTAGGATTTAACTTTGATACGGCTGATAACACACAATCCGGTGTTACTGGTCCATTATTGACACTTCCATATAATTCTATACCACTGTTTCAACAATTGGTCGCAACTAATGCTACTGCATATGTTCCGCCGCCAGTGACATATACAGGCATAATGTCAGTATCACCGACAACATTTACTATTCTAACAAACGTACAGTCAACGCTAGGCACGACATATTCTTCATTGGGATATCCATCATCCGGTTGGTACTTGTGTAATGCGGGTGGTATGGATCTAGGTGGTTGGAGTTCATTCTTGCGTTCATATGCAATCTGGATTGGTTCTGGTTATGATATTACAACAAATGTTTTCGAAACTGTTGTTAACTTCCCAACAACCGGTACATATTCATTCCAGTTTGCAGCAGATGATACAGGTAGTGTTACACTCGACTCAACTGTTCTGATATCAGGCGTTCCGTATAACACGATACGAACCACATCACTTTCAGTTTCCGCTGGTCAGCATACTATCATTATGTCAATCACAAATAATATTCCGGTTGCTGCTGGTGGTGCATTGGTAATATATAATCCAAACGGCACAATCTTGTGGTCATCAGCACAAGCAGTAGGAACATAATAATGACAGCTTATATTTATACTTACTCATTAATTAACGGTGTTGTAGGATATACATACGGTTACACAAATTTGGCTGTACCTCAAGGTTCTATTATAAATCCACCAACTATTGGTCCGGATATACCACTTACAACACCACTTGGTGTAACTATTGCTGTAGAACAACTCTCTCGTGCCAGCAACTACACCGCATCAAATCAAGCATTCAATCTTTCTGCAACTGGATTGAAACCAAACACTATTCATACATTTACATTCAACGGAACAGATGTTTCGTCTATGTGTCAGCCGACAGGCGGTGTTCTCGGTGGACAATTAATCACAGATGCTAGTGGTACAATCTCTTTCATTTATTTCTACAACTCAGGCATTTCAACTGGTACTAACGTGACCGCCACACAATCATTGATAAATAATCTGATTGGTAATAAGGTAGGGCTATTGAGTAGTGCAGATGGTACGTCAACTGCTCAGGTGACAATCACTATCGCACAACCAACACCACAAACGCTGCCTCTGAGAAGAGATAGAGACTTGGGTCCACACGGAATGTTTTTTTAATATTTAATCTGATAGGGCTATAATGTATATCAACTCGCAAACATTTTATCTGGATCCAAACTCAGTTAATCAGAGTGCTACGGTATTTCTGACAAGTGTTGATTTGTATTTTCAGGCACAACCTAATGCTACAAACAATGCATCTGGTATTAATAATCCGACGGTAACGATCTGCGTTTCACCTACAGATTCTAGTGGTGCGCCACTATTCAACTCTATTCTCAGTGGTTCGGTTGTAAATCTTCCATATACATCTATTAACGTAGACGCAACAGCGGCCACTAAAACAACTTTTACATTTTCTGCTCCTCTCCAGTTAAACACTGGACAAACATATGCTATCAACGTTCAAGCGGATGATCCCGCATATATTCTTTGGACCGCACAAGTAGGCAATGATATTGTAGGCGCTGCACAGAATACTGGGTTCACTGGATTCTCTGGTGGTACACCGGGGCAACTATTTGATTATGGTAACAGCGGCAACATTACTCCTGTCAATAATGCACAATTGAAGTATGGTGTTAATGTTGCACAGTTTAGTTCAAATAACGCAACATATCAACTTGTCAATGGTGATTATGAGTTTTTTGTTATCACAAATCAAACAGGTTCGTTCTTGGGTGGTGAAAGAGTTTTTCCCCTAGTTGCAAATCTTACTGGTACAGTTGCATTTAGTTCGGGTAGCAATACTGTAATAGGAACAGGAACTTCATTTCAAAACACATTTGCGACCAATACTCAACTTATCGTATATACAAGCGCAAACACTTACCTAGTACGTAATGTTGTTGCGATTAGTAATAATACAGTGATGACTGTTGACCAGTCTTTTCCAAGCACAAACACTTCAGCAAATTTCTTTACTGCTCCTATTGGTGTGTCTTATTATAACAACCAATCGGCTAATGTTTTATATCTGTCCAACTCGACATCCTCAAACTCAAACTACCTCTTTAATAGAGGAACATACTTTACTGCTACTTTGACAAACGGTAATAACCAATACACTGGTTTATCATCAACGACAAATCTATTTGTTGGTCAACCTATCACCGCAAACGTTGCTGGTATTACTACCGGCACAACAATCTCGGCTATTGTCAATAGTTCGGCGATCAATGTATCAACTTCATTTACGGGCACAACTGGTACTGCTCAGGTATATTCATTAACGCCTGTTGTTGGTGAGTTCACAGGAACTACTGCATATATTTCATCTATTGTTNACTTTCCAGTTGGATCTTTTCAGCCAGAAATCGTTATCAACACTCCACAAAGCGCAACATATNCATTAAGTTCTCAGTTTGCATATTCAAGTTCAAACTCATATGCACTAACTCCGGTGCAAGCAGCCGTAAACTACGCAAACAACACACTTTCTGGTTATAATGCTGTTGTGGCATCAAGATCACATGAAGTTGTGGCGGCTACTAACACACTATATGGTGTGAGAAATAAATCTGGTGTATTGAATATCGCTCTGACACAAAACACTACAGGTTCTATCTATAGCAGCCCGGTTGTTACTTCAGAGGGTCTAGACGTTTATTCTAGTGCGGTTACAATCAACAATACACTAGTTGGTGAAACTGCCCCGACTTCTGGTTTATCTGCATCTAGACATATCACAACCAAGATAAACTTTGATTCGACTTATCCTGCACAGGATCTTGTTGTACAAACCATTTCTTATATTCCTGCTGGCACATATGTTCAGCCTTATGCAAAGATTTACAACTCACAAGATTCGGATGGATTTAATGCAAAAGAATGGACGTTTCTATATCCAGCGAATGCATCATCTAATGCTGTCAGTTCACCAGTAACCAACAATTATATTGCTCAGAGTTGGGGTCTTCCTGCATTTCCACCAAGCGCATACACTGCAAATGGTTCTGTGACTGTTGGTGTTGCATTCTCACATACAGCAAACGCGGTAGTGACCGGTGCTAACACTAACTTTGGTACTGAAATCCCAGTCAATAGTGTTGTCAAGATTTGGAATCCACTTATTCCATCAAACTATGTTATTGCAGCAGTAACTTCTGTTACCAGTAATACTACACTAACCCTCGACACCGCAGTATCAAACACAAGTATTCTCGGGCAACCTGGCTATTATATTGATTTGATTAATGATCCATCGCAGACATTTAATAATCCACAAAATCAGAATATTGCGAGATATTACAATACATCATTAACACCTGTTGATGGATATGATACTTTACAAGTCAAACTTGTATTGATTTCAAATAGCACTTCGGTAACACCTCGCGTTGCAAGTCTAACTGCTATAGGTACAAGTTCATAATGCAAACGCTTATTCAGACCAATGTACCTGGGTTATGTAGAGATTCGCGCACCGGTGCTATCATAAATAAAAACATTGGCGAGTTAAATCAACATTTGACGGAACGCAATCGTTTACTTGAAAATGAAAAAACAAATAAGCGTATCGATGATCTTTCAAACGATGTTAATGAAATAAAAAATCTTCTCAAACTTTTGGTAGCAAATAAAGATGTCAATAGCAACTGCTAACGTTAGTACCTCAACAGGCACATTCTATAACTGGATCCAGACAACGAATCAGTTGTGTGCAAACTTGTCACTTAGTATTTTAACAGCAAACTCGACTCTTGGTGTTACCACAGGTAATGCTTATGTAAATGGTCAGTTTTCTGCCAACACATTGATTGCACTTGGTAGCATTCAAGGTGGAAACAATACTGTATCAAACACACTCATTGTTACCAGCAATGTGACCATGAACACTGCCACATATGTTGCTGGCCAAGCAGTATTAACAACAGGTACGGCAAATCAGATTGTTGACAAGTTTCCACTTACTTCTTTTCGTAGCGCAAAGTACCTACTTCAGATTGATACGGGTGTTGGTCATCAATGCACCGAAATTATGGTTTTACAGGATGGTGGATCAAATGTTTTTATTACAGAATATGCAACTTTGCAAACTAATGGCGTTATGGGTACTTTCTCGGCCAATATCTCTTCTGGTTATGTCAATCTTCTAGTATCACCAACACAAACTGCGGGTAATGTCAACTTCGAAAGAACTTCGCTGTCTATCTAATATAAATAAAAGAAAAGATAGGATAATATATGGCGGCCCACGCAGATATCATTTTAGATCAGGGTACAACGTTCAATACAACTTTGAACTTGACTGACGATAACGGTCAGCCTATTGATCTTACCGGTTATAATGTGCTGTCGCAGATTAGACGTTGGTACACATCTTCAAACTCGATTAGTTTTGCGTCAACCATTCCCCAACCAAATAACGGAATCATTCAACTATCATTGGATGCAAATACAACTGCTGGAATGTATTATGGTAGATATGTGTATGACGTAATCACCCTCAGTTCTGCTAACGTGATTACTCGCGTAGTTGAAGGAATCTTGACAGTAACTCCAGAAGTGACACAACTTTCAGGGGTAACGTATCCATATGCCTATTAATGTATCCATAAGTGGTGCTACTTCGACAAACATAAGATTTACCACTAACACAACACCTATTGTACTGAAGAACGAACCAGTATTGATTACGAATTTCGGTACAGTAACAATCAATGCAATTTCTGCTAATGGAACCGTTGGTACAAACGGTCAAGTTCTAACGTCTAATGGATCTACCATTTATTGGGGGAATAACAGCGGTGGAGGCATTAGTTTTACTACAGGTAACGGTCTAAGTTTAACATCTAATGTTTTATTTGTTGTTGCGAACAGTGGCATTATTGCCAACTCTTCAGGAACATTCGTTGATCCCACATATATTGCTACTCTAACATCAAATAATACCAACTATCTTGGTGGCGTAACACTAAATGCGATACAAAGCAGCATCATAAGTAATGCCGTTACTGCTTATACTAATGCTGTTTCCGATGCTATTAGTAATGTTGCTCCACTTATTACCAGTAATGCTGCCACTGCTTATGCTAATGCTATAGCATATGCTGCTAGTAATGCTTATGTGAACTCTACATTCCAGACTATGGCTGGTTTGTCTGCAAATGTTGTAACATTAACATCGAACAATACAAGTTTTGTTGGTACTGTTTCTGCCGCCAATGTGGTTAGCAATACACAACTTCAGGCAAATCTTTTAAACTACACAACAAACACCACAGTTTATTCAACCTTTGCACAAAACACCGCCATCTATGCTTATGCTGCTAGTAACTCGTATGTGAACTCTACATTCGCCCAGAATACAGCCATATACGCTTATGCTGCTTCAAATGCCTATGTGAACTCTACATTCCAGACTATAGCAGGCCTCGCCGCTGTCGTTGCTACACTAACATCAAACAACACAACTTATATAAATGGTAAGACCGAAGCCAACCTGAATGTCAATAGTGCCGTAAACGCAACCAATGCAAACAATGCAACTTATCTTGGTGGTGCTGCTGCCTCTTATTATCAGACAAATGCCGGTCTCGCCTCTAACGTTGCAACATTAACTTCAAACAACACAAGTTTTGTTGGTACTGTTTCTGCCGCCAATGTGGTTAGCAATACACAACTTCAGGCAAATCTTTTAAACTATACACCAAACACCACAGTTTACTCTACATTCGCCCAGAATAACGCCATCTATGCTTATGCTGCGAGTAACATCGCCGTCTACAGTACATTCACCCAGAATACTGCCATCTATGCTTATGCTGCTAGTAATGCTTATGTGAACTCTACATTCCAGACTATGGCTGGTTTGTCTGCAAATGTTGCTACCCTGACATCAAACAACACAAGTTTTGTTGGTACTGTTTCTGCCGCCAATGTGGTTAGCAATACACAACTTCAGGCAAATCTAGCAAACTACACACCAAACACTACAGTTTATTCAACGTTTGCTCAGAATACAGCCATCTATGCTTATGTGAACTCCACATTCCAGACAACTGCCGGTCTCGCCTCTAACGTTGCAACATTAACATCGAACAATACAAGTTTTGTTGGTACTGTTTCTGCCGCCAATGTGGTATCTAATGTACAACTTCAGGCAAATCTTTTAAACTACACAACAAACACTACAGTTTACTCTACATTCGCCCAGAATACTGCCATCTATGCTTATGCTGCTAGTAATGCTTATGTGAACTCTACATTCCAGACTATGGCTGGTTTGTCTGCAAATGTTGCAACACTAACTTCAAACAACACAACTTATGTCAATGGTAAAACAGAAGGTAACTTGAATGTAAACAGTGCCGCAACTGCAACCAATGCAAACAATGCTACTTACTTAAACGGGCAGTTGGCTTCATACTATACGAATGCCACCAATATCACCACAGGTACGTTGCCATGGGCACAGGCTCCATCGGGTACAGTAAACACATCTGGCACATTTACCTTCTCTGGTGTAGAGACATTCAATGCTAACGTAGTCATTGCTGGTAACTCTACTTCTCAGCTATTGATTTCCACGATCAATGCTACATCAAATGGTGTCACTCTTACCAATAACTTGATGCAGATTGGTAACACTTCTGTATACACCAACGTGATTCCGGGATCGGTCTATACAACAAACCTGTATGGTACTCTACAGACAACATCTCAGCCAAATATCACCGCTAATAACTCAAACTATTTGGGCGGCACTGCTGCATCCGGCTATCAAACTACTGCTGGTCTAGCTGCCAACGTAGCAACATTAACTTCAAACAATACAAGTTTTGTTGGTACTGTTTCTGCCGCCAATGTGGTTAGCAATACACAACTTCAGGCAAATCTTTTAAACTATACACCAAACACTACAGTTTACTCTACATTCGCCCAGAATACAGCCATCTATGCTTATGCTGCTAGTAATGCTTATGTCAATAGCACATTCCAGACTATGACTGGTTTGTCTGCAAATGTTGCAACATTAACATCGAACGCTGCACTATATATTGGAAACTCTTCTGGTACTTTTGCTAACATTGTATCGATGATTTCTGGTAATGCTGCTACATCATATACAAATGCCACAGTTTTTGCTGCCAATGCATCTACAATTAATTCTGGTTATGTAGGAGTGTCATTCTTAGGTTCTGGAACTGCAAACTCAAGTACTGTTTTATATGGTAATGGTGTTTGGGCGACTCCATCTGGAGGAGCCGTTTCTGGTGTCGGGATTCAAGATATATTCATGTTAATGGGAGCATAATAATGACTACAGTATATAAAGTTTTATCACAATCTAATCCAGCAGCAAATACAGCAACAGATTTATACACGGTTCCCGCAAATACATCAACTGTTGTATCAACTTTATCTGTTTGTAATCAAAACGCATCTGCGACATTCAATGTGCAGGTTAGAAAAGCAGGCGCGGCAAGTAACAACTCTCAATATATAGTATATTCGAATTATGTAAATCAATACGATACTGTTTTTTTGACATTAGGCATCACATTAGCAAATACAGATGTTGTGACTGTTTATGCATCAACAGCAAATGTATCATTTAGTCTATTTGGGTCTGAGATTTCATAACATGTCAATTCGTAATGTACAAAGTTCTGCAATGGCGTTCAGGCACACGGCTGTATCTGCACGAAGCAATCAGGGTGTGGTCACCCCATGGGTTCGAAACCCATCATGGGTCGCTCTTCCGACAGTCGGCCCAACTGACCAGAAGTTTGTCGGACTCATTGCTGTGTTCCCGGACTCAAATTTCGCCGCTCTTTCGGCAACGACAGACACAGGAACATACACTGTAAATTGGGGTGATGGAACTTCCGCTCAGACCTATGCGTCTGGTGCGCAGGCCAACTATCAATACGCCTATTCTGCATCGGGCCTGACAGACACCCCAGTTACATTTACAGCGGCCACGAGCACAGTCAACCGGACAAGTCACGGCTACACAAACGGTATGACAATATCGTTTAACACCGTTGTGACAACGACTGGAATTGTCGCCGGTCAGATTTATTATGTCGTAAATGCTACGACAAATACTTTCCAGGTTTCAGCAACCTCTGGCGGCTCTGCGATAACGCTGACGAATGTTGGCTCTGGGACAATCCTGCCATACAAAATGGCAGTGGTTGTCGTTACTGCGACAACCGGGAACCTTACTGGTCTCAACCTAAACTTGAAGAACACGCAGACTGGCCTGAATAAATATGAAACCGGATGGCTGGACATTGCTGTAGGAAGCCCTAATTTTACAGCTAGTGGCTTGCAGCTTTCCTCGACCACTTCTGGTTCTTCAAGCATATACATGGAACTAGTTCAGCAGGTAACTATTATAAATCTGGGAAACCAGAACACGGCAGCTTATCTGTTTTATGGGATGTCTGACCTCAGAAATTTGGTCATGACAGCCTCAACTTCTGCGGTTACGAACGCAACAAATATGTTTGGTGCCTGCTACAGCCTTCAGACAACTCCTTTGTTTGATACGTCTGCGGTCACGACCATGCTTAATATGTTCTATGAATGTTATAGCCTTCAGGCTGTGCCATTGTTCAATACGACCAATGTAACAGTCATGACCAATATGTTCTATACCTGCTACAGCCTTCAGACAGTTCCTCTTTTCAACACCATAAATGTTGTTGGCATGTCTTTCATGTTCTATGAATGTTATGACCTTCAGACAGTTCCTCTATTCAACACAGTTTCCGTCACAAGCATGTCTTCCATGTTCTATACCTGCTACAGCCTTCTTTCTGTTCCCTTGTTCAACACAGCGGCTGTTCTGAATATGTCAAGCATGTTCAATTCATGCTACAGCCTTCAGTCAGTGCCTTTGTTAAACACTTCTGCCGCAACGAACATGGGTGCTATGTTCCAGAACTGCACCAGCCTTCAATCTGTTCCGTTGTTCAACACGGCATCTGCAACGAACATGTCAAGCATGTTTCAAGGTTGCACCAGCCTTCAATCTGTTCCGTTGTTCAACACAGCTTCTGTCACGACCATGTCAAGCATGTTTCAGAACTGCTCTAGCATTCTTTCGGTGCCATTGTTCAACACAGTTTCCGTCACAAGCATGTCTTCCATGTTCTATGCCTGCTACAGCCTTCAGACAGTTCCTCTATTCAACACAGTTTCCGTCACAAGCATGTCTTCCATGTTCTATACCTGCTACAGCCTTCTTTCTGTTCCCTTGTTCAACACAGCGGCTGTGACGAGTGTCTCTATAATGTTCTCTAACTGCTTTAGCCTCAATTCAGTCCCTGCTCTGAATTTTACCGGAGTTACGGCTGGCGGCTTTTCTAGCCTCTTCCCGTCATGCACAAACCTTGCAACCATATTGGCCTACAACTTCAAATTCTCATTTTCAATTACGTCATGCAAACTTTCTCAGACCGCAATCGAGACTGTATTTCAAAACCTATTCTCAACAACAGGGCAGACGATCACCGTTGGATCAGGAACGAATTGGGGCGCACCTGCCGTCATATCTCTTAGTGGCACCACCACAGCAGGGTCCACGACTGTTACCATGGCCTCAACAACCGGCCTTTCAGTCGGAATGGAAATCGCTGGCACTGGTATATCTAGTTCGGTTACTGTCACTATCCAAGGAAACCCAACAAATACCGTTACTCTGACGGCGCATGGTATACCTAACGGTACTCTAATCAGTTTTGCTACTATCGTCACAACCACCGGCATTACTACCTACACACCGTATTATGTGGTCAATGCTACGACTAATACGTTTCAAATCTCGCTAACAAGCGGCGGCGCGCCGATCACATTGACCAATACCGGCTCTGGTACAATTCTCTATGGCACAACGATCACAGCAATCACGCCAAACACGAATGTGACGCTGAGCATTCCTGCTCGGGCTTCTGGCGCAATTACAACGACATCTGCGTTGTTGCATAGATCATATGCAACTCTTCGTGGTTGGACCGTAGCATAAAGGATAATAAATATGGATACTAGTGGATTTTATAAATTAGACAGCGAACTTCTTTACAGCATTTATGTTAGTGGACCGGATTTTGAACTGGTAAATGCCAATCACGATCAATATACATATCCGGTCAATAGTTGGTACTGGTTTGTCGATGAAGCATCGGCGAGAACATTCTTCGGGCTTCCGATAGCAGTTGCAAACACTGCTCCAATAGTATCTACACCTTAATACTCAGCAATAGTATTTGCTTATTATAAATAAGTAGAATATCAATCGGGGAGAGGGAACCGAAATGTCATCTACTAACTCAACATTTATTGCCAAGAACGGCATCATCGCTAATGGTAGTCTAATCTATGCCGTGGGCGGTACAACTAACGTAGGCATCAATAACACCTCTCCCGATGCTGCTCTTACTGTTACTGGTACAGCAAACGTTCAAGGCAACGTTGTTATTACTGGTACTGTAAATACTAGCGCCAATGTCAATGTGACGGGTTCTCTTACATCTACAATCAATGTTAACACTGTTACAGTCTATGCGTCAAATGCTAGTGTTGTTGCTGCTGGAAATGTTGTAGTAAATTCTTCTGGTGTATCTGTTGCAAATACTTCTGGTTCCCTTCTCGTTTCAACTATTGGAACAACTCAGGGGTTTTTAGCCAACGCATCGTTAGTTACTCTAGGTAACAGCACAGTAAATACCCAGATCAATACAACACACTTCTTTACTGGCAACTCCACAGCATATGGGTTTGGTAACTCTACCTATGAAGCAATTGTTACAGCAGTAGGAGGCGTTAATACAAGTGTTTATTTAATCAACTCATCTTCGGCAAATGTTGGTAATAGCACAGTTTATGGTTATGGCAATTCAGTTGTAGAAGCACTTTACAATCTAACAACAAACACAAGTGGTGTTCTAACTGCATCAAATGTTGTTATTGGTAACTCAACTGCAAACTCATACGTCAATTCCACTACCGTTGTCACATCAAGTGTCAATGCAGCAACAAACGTTTCTACTGTTACGGTGTATGCTTCGAATGCAGGTGTTTTTGCTGCTGGTAATGTTGTAGTCAACTCTTCTGGTGTGTCTGTTGTGAATGCTACTGGATCAGTTCTAGTAGGCGTAGTTGGTGCCACAACAAATGGTTTCTCAGCAAATACTACATCAGTTATTCTAGGTAATACATCGATTGCAACATCGATGTCTCCTGGAACATTTACCACAACAGGTCTTGCTACACTAGGTAACGTCAATACAACTACAGTCAATGCAACAACATTGAATGCAACAACATTGAATGCAAACTTGGTCGGCACAACAGTATCCGCAAATATTATTGCCACAACAGTATCAGCAACAACAGTTACATCTAACGTTGCCGCGATAGTAGTCAATACTGCTCAGGTAAATGCTACCGGCAACGTCACTGTCGGCGGGTTACTGAATGTCACAGGCAACGCTGCCTTTTCTGCTAACGTTATCATATCAGGCAATCTATACGTTACGGGTGCAGTTACTTACTCAAACACAGCCATTGCTAATGGTAGTTTTATTCCGGGNGCAAACTCTGNATATACACTCGGCAATACTTCTTATGTTTGGNCTAATATATATGCCACAAACGTTATCACTACAACAATTTCTGGCAACCTAAATGCTGGTTTTGTAAACGCATCATCAAATGTCTATGTTGGTGTGACATCAAATGCAGTCGCGATTAACACCACATCGATTCAAATCGGCAACGCATCCGTCAATGCTACGATCAACTCAACAACATTTACCGGAACATCAAATAGTACAAACTATGTTGGATCAGTTTCGGCTGCGAATGTTGTTTCTAATGCACAGTTATCCGCAAATCTAGGAAATTACCAGACAATCACCGGGTTATCTGCAAACGTAGCAACACTCACCGCAAATAACTCAGCCAACTTCAATGGTCAGCCTGCTAGTTATTATACTAATGCGTCAAACTTATCAACTGGCACTTTACCATATGCACAGATTCCAACAAACATTGTCAATACAACAGCAGCCTTCACGATTACTGGCAACACAACATTCACAGGCAACACTATTGCAAATGGGTTTGTATTCAGCGCAACATCAATTGTTCTAGCAAACGGTGCTTTGTCTGGTGCTTCTGGTAAAGTTCTAATGTCAAACTCGATTAGTGGTGTCTATTGGGGAACAGTAACGAGCAATCCGGGGACCGTAACATCTATTGCATTTGCAAATGGTTTGAATGGTGGCACAATCACATCATCTGGTACAGTTTACGTTGCAAATGCAGATAACAGTATTGCCGTGTCTGCTACCGGTGTTTCGGTCAATACATCATACATACAAACAACAAATCCTGGATCATGGGCAAACTCTACAAACGGATTTGGATTGTCTCCTTCTGCTTGGGCTGCTCCGGGTACTATTGGTACAACAACTGCTAATGCTGCAAACTTCACCACATTAAATGCGGCAAGTCTAAACATCTCAGGCGCAGCAACGGTATCTGGAAATCTGACTGTTACAGGAAACCTAACGCTTGCTGGTACTACAACATTCATCAATTCAACTGTTATCACAACAAATGATTTAAATCTCATACTTGCGAATAGTGCAACAAATGCGATCACATCAAACAATTCTGGTATAGTTATTGGCACATTTGCTAACTTAATTTACAACTCCTCTATTCCTGCATGGCAATCAAATGTCAATTTTGTTCCTGCGGCAAATAATTTAAATCTAGGAACTGCTTCCTTCGTGTGGAATGTTTATGCCAATAACATTTCAGGAAATGGATCTAGCATAACAAGTGTCAATGCTATTGCTCTAGGTGGTGTTTCACTGTCAACACTTAATACTACAATCACTAGCAACGCTGCCACTGCTTATGCTAATGCTGTAGCAAATGCTGTTGCAAATACAAGTCAAGCCTATGCTAACGCTACTAATGGTTTAGCAATTAATGGTACCTCTAACAATGCTAGCTATCTTGGCGGTGTTGTATCGACTTCTTATGTAAACACTTCAGGTGCTTATACTATAAGTGGCGTACATACGCATAATGCTAACGTAAGCATCGCTGCTGGTTCTATACTTCAATGGAATGGAGGTGACGTTGGTATCTCTCGTTCATCCGCAGCTACCCTGTCTTTGGGCAATGGTACACAAAATGATTCATCTGGTACATTAAATCTTACCAAGATATTTGCTACAGGTTCTGCTAACATTGGTCTTTCAGCATTTGTTGCTAACACAACACAGGTTGCTATTACTGGTGTTCCTTTAAGTGCTAACGGTGGTGTAGGTACTACTGGTCAGATATTAACCTCGAATGGTGCTACAGGTTCTCCATACTGGTCTAATATATTAACATCCGGCACAACAATCAATTATGGGGCCGGCGCGTTCTCGGTGGGATATCGCGATATCCCACAGAATATACAGAACGCAAATTATACAACATCATTAACCGATGCTGGTGGTCATATTTTCAACTCGACAAACGCCACATCATTGACATATACCATTGCCAACAATGCAACTGCTTCTTATGCAAATGGTGCTGCGATAAGCATCATCAACGGCAACACAGCGACTATTACAATTGCTGGTGGCACAGGCGTTACTTTACAATTGGCAGGTTCGACAACAACTGGAAGCAGAACACTTGCTGCTGGGGCTATGGCTACATGTATTCGAGTTGCACCTGATAGATGGTTTATTGGTGGATCAGGAGTATCATAATATGAGTGGTATTCAAATGTCCTTATTGGCATCAAAATTTTTTATTCCTGTTATCAGAGCATACACATCAGGTAGTGGAACTGATACCATACCAACCAATGCAAGTCAAGTTATCATTGAGGTATGGGGTGCTGGCGGCGGCGGTGGCCATGGTTCTAATCTATGTATTACCACCGCTGGTGGAGGTGGAGGATCTGGTGGTTATTCTAAAAAAACGTTCGCTATAACTTCTTCTAATTGGGGGCAAACTTTCACGTATTCAGTTGGTACAGGCGGTGCCGGTAACAGCAGTGGTGGAGCAGGAAATGGCAGCACAGGAGGATCGACCACATCTTCTCAGAATACCTTTAGTACCACATTTTCTCTTACTGCTAGTGGCGGG
>JGI24891J29808_1000419_pt1 | contig 26960 bp, 47 predicted proteins | sample FreactcultuFSWF8_FD_29808 | JGI IMG/M metagenome (IMG submission 29808) | reverse complement strand
ATACCCCATTATCAGATTTTATAATTGATGCCATTGGTTATCCTTTAAGAGCCGTTACTTGGGTTTGTAGGGTTGTTACTTGGGCTGAGAGTTCTTGGATGGCTTTTACCATTGTAGGTATCATGTCACCCATTTTTAAAAACAGTTTGTTTACTGTCTCACCATTTTCATCAATGCTATATTTGGCTGAATTTACTAAATCAGGTAATACTGTTTGTACTTCTTGTGAAATAAATCCTGCAACATTTGTACCATCACCATTTAACCAATCAAAACGACGAGGCTTCAACGCCAGCACTTCTGTCAAACCTGTTTCAAGGTCTTTAATGTTTGTTTTTAATGTTTGATCTGAAATTGCTGAAATTGATGTTGAAGTAGCATGAACAGTACCACCCATGTCTACATAAAAACGATATGCTCCTGCTCCTGTTGAATATATATTTAAATTAGAGGCTGCACTTGTAGAAGAAGCTACTGTTGCATTTATAAATCCAGTTCCAAGAGTATATCCAGAACCAGTAATAGATACACCAACATTAGATGTGCTTAAACTTGTTTGCCCCACCAGCAAATTACCACTAGTATCAAGCGTCATTGCTTGGGTGAAGGTGATTGCGTTACCTGCTGTGCCTGATGCTGCTATATTAAAACGGAACTGCCCATTATCCATTCGCAGTTGAGCAGCAGCTTGGCTCAAATCGTAAGTTGACGTATCAGAGGAACTTACGTTATTTGTGTTGTATCCAATGTAAGGAAAGCCGTTTGAGTTAGCAATGTTAAATCCAATACGAGCATTGCTTGTGTTGTATCGAGCGCTGATAGCGGGGCCACCAGCAAAATTATTTGCAACAACGTCTAGCTTTGCACTAGGAGTACCACCCACGCCAACATTCTGTGAAGTGTCAATCGTTACCGCAGTCGTAGTTCCATTGGTCTGTAGTTGCAAAACACCTGAAGTATCTGCTGAGTATGAAAGGGCCGTAGTTGTCGTGGTTCCTGCACTTATCGTTGAAGCCATTATGCTATCTCCAGTTGTTTGCAATTGTCAAAATGATGTACTTTCATTCCTGCACTACCACCAATTTTTTTGCAATGTGGGCATTGTAATTGCGGTTTATTTTTGTGTGATTCTGACATTTTTTTTCTAACCTCATCTGTCATTTTTTTACCAAACCAATGTTTTGCTACGGGACGATATTTAAATTTAGCTTTTGTTTCTTCAGTATGTTTTTTACCATACATTGGATTTTTTTCGCCAATCCGAATTTCACTAAGAATTTGTTTTGTTTCTTCAGATGTTGTTTTTCCAAGCATTGGTGGTACTTGATTTTTTCTTGCAATTTTTAATTTTTCTTTAATCTCATCAGTAAATACAAGAGCTTTACAGCCATCACCGCCTTTGGTTTGATTGACAATATTTACACCAATTTCACGAAATTCAGCTATCAATTCAATTTCTTTTGCAAATGCTTGTTCTTCAGTAAGCCCAGACTCAATAATCTTAACTATAAAATTACCGATTTTTTCCACCTCAGCCTTCCAAATCATATTTCTGCCATTGCGTCTATATGGTCGGCTTGGCACACCCTTGCCCACATAAAATACAGAACCATCTGGTCTAGTATGTACATAAACGCAATAATCGTTTTTCATTACACAATTACCCATCTTTGCCCACTAGCGACCGTTATGCTGACACCAGATGCAGTTGTTATTGGGCCAACAGAGAATCCGTTTGTGCCAGTGGCTACCGTGTAACTAACGCTTGCTGTTGTGTTGTTGATTTGAATCGCCCCGCCCGCTTGTGCTCCACCTATTCCGCCCCAGATTGAGCCGTTGTAGCCCTCAAACTGATTCAGGGTACTGTTATACCTAAACATCGCTGTGGCAGGTGTGGCAGGTCTTTGCGCCGTTGTACCCACTGGTAGTGTAATAGCGCTTGTGGTTGGGAATGCCGTAATGCCTGTTGTTCCGTTAATCTGCACCGAGTCCGCACCGCTATTCACCGCAAACCGAATCGTGTTAGCGGTTGTTGTCCCCAACAACAAGTCCCCAGTCGTAGCCGTTAAGTACACTGTATTGGGAGATCCAAAGCTGTTCGTGCCCGGTGTGCCAGTCCAACCTGAGCTGTTCATACCGAAGTCACCGTAGTAGGTGGTTGCAGTCGTGTTGTTGTTCGATACAATTACATCAGCAGAAGCGGAAGTGCCCGTATTGGTGTTCTGAATCTCCATTTGAACATAACTGTTCTGGCTCGCTTGCATCGTCAAGATGTGGTTTACATCTGTGTAGCTAAGTGTCCCGTAAGAGAACGCACCTGTCGAACCTGTACCTGAAGTCGTAGCATTAGCAGTAACTGTTGTGAACGCGCCCGTATTTTGTGTAGTAGCACCAACCGTACCGTTGATGTTAATGCTTGCGGTTCCTGTTAGGTTTGTAACCGTACCAGACGACGGCGTACCAAGAGGCCCACCACTATAAACAGCATACTCAGCAGGATAAGTACAGAATACATTTTGTGTGCCAGATGCAAAGTTAACAGTCGATCCTGCATTGCTTGACGCTATTACAGTTGTACGAGTGAGCGTATTACCTGTGTTCCAAGTACCAAGTCCAACTTCCCAATTTGCGCCGCCTTGATCCGCTATACAGTAGTACGTTGTGGTTCCATTAGTTGAGCTAAACGCTGTACTAAAAGACTGATACCCCGTCACCGCACCAAGGAGCGTAGCTGCGCCTGTACCTGGAGAACTACAAGTTTCTAGTACCCTGTCTTTGATCAAGAAAGCCATACATACCCCTTAATTAAGAAGTCGCGGTGGTTGAATAAATAACCGACACCGTGTCTCCAGCCGTTGTTGTTTTGGGTGTGCTGAAGTTTCCTTCAGAATACAAAGTACCGCTTGCATTGCTTAGTGTGTTTAATGCGCCTGTGCCTGTAACTAAGAAACAACCGTAGACCGTACCACCTGAACCTGTGATTGTGTAAGTAACAGACGTGGCTGTCGAAGATGTTACGTTAGAAGGTGTAGCGCCTGTAGAGGACGAAGCAGCAAAAGCTGCTGTACCGCGAACCGCAGAACCGCCCACTTGGTATGCTATAAATTCCTTAGATGGCACTATAGTGCTCATAGTATCCGTTGCAGCTGGTGTAATGCTTGCATTAAGCAAACCAAGGTATGGACCAACAGTCGTATAAGTTCCTGAAGTTCTAAGAAGCGTGTCTAGCATTAACTGCTTACCAACAGCAACGACCAGATTAGGAAACTCTTCTTCCCATTTAACGTTACCGTCTTTATCGCGGCAAACAACGTGGTACCAGCCCTCTATACCCATACCTGCTGGAACTTGTACATTAGACTGCATCGTAACAACTGCGTTGTCCCCGAAGCTTGAAATTTCGTTACTCATTTTAACTCCTTATGAAATCCGAATAATAGCCGCTGTGTTGGTTGCGGCGGGGAACTGAACTGTGAATGTGGCGTTAGAGGTCTTGGAAGAACCAAAATCTAAAACACAAACTGCTGGGTTTGTTGTGCCATTATTCAAATAAATGAGTGCGCCTCGTGCACTAATCGACCCATTCCAAACAGCATTGGCAAAAGACACATACGCTGTATCCCCACTTGACCCTACTGTTGGAACTTGATTAACGACAAGAAGTTGTCCGCCTGCTGTATAACCGGTACCTGATGTCTCACCCGCGTTGGTATAAGACTGCGTAGTCTGATTAAGCGTAGCAGCGTTAGTGTAAAGCGCCATGTAGAAATTACCAGATGTGAAGTTATACACCCCATTCATCATGCCGGTCTTAAATACGTCGCAAGCCCAGTTACCAGTAAATGCCATTTTATGTTACCTTCTGACGATATTGACCAGAACGATAAGCATCCTGTCTCTCCAGACCATCGCCCAAACGTTTTGCTTCCATAAGCGCTTCCTTGTACTTATCGTTGTACAAAGCAAGTATGTCGGCTTCGCCCTTCATGAATGTGTAAGCTTCAACCAAAGCTCCATACAAAAGTACAGAATCGTAGTTATCGCCAAGCCATGTGGTGCCTGTTGGGTTTGATACTGCGCTAACAGATGCGGTAAAGTTAGAACCGCCGCTTCCAATGGAAGAACCCGATGCACTAATAACATCACCTACAGAATACAACGCACCGCCAGTAGTTGGCGTAATGCCTGTGACGATACCCGCTGCCACCGTGATCGTAGCAGTTGCTGAGTTGCCGTTGCCGCCTGTGAGGGGCACATCATAGTATGTGCCATTGGTGTACCCAGACCCGCCGTTGACGATTGTTAAAGCAGTGATAGAACCTTGAATGATTGTGGGCGGGTAATAGTAATAATGCAGTTCAACCAAGTACGACTGATCAGGAGTGGGGCCCAGTAAAAAACTCAGTTCAGCTACATTGCCGTACTGGGGACCAAAGAGTGCGTAATACTGCGGTTGCTGATAGTACGTAGAATTGGTGCTTGGAAATCCCTCACGAATGAAATTAACATCTTTGTTAATTAAGTAAGTGTATGTACCGTTGTTAATAACCGCAAGAGAATATACCGATAAAAAATCATTGGGGCACGATAAGTAAGAATTTCCTGCGGTTAATGTACCTGTCTTATTTGCGCGAAGACTTGGAAACTGAATCGTGTTGTAAATGCGTTGCTCAGCCTGCTCGATGAAACGATTGATCTGCGAGGTGCTAGATTGTGTCGTCCCATCAGCAAGGTATACAGCCGGAAATTGGTTTTCCGTGTAAGACTGAATTGCAGTTACAAGTTCAGTATAGGTCACGCCATTGGTCCCCTACACATTACGCCTTTTGTAGCTGCCCCAGCACCACGCATCTTAATGCCTGTGGTTTTTGCAGGAGATGTAATGTTCCCCATACTTACACGAGGAGATGGTTGTCCACCAGGTGTCAACTCATTTGCTTTCATTGTATTTGGGTCTGTTGCATAGTGCACTGCTTCTTGTCCAGAAACAGCTTTACCACTCATTGTGTGTGGTGGTGCATACTCAGACGCAGGTCTGTTATTCTTAGCCATTACTTGCTCCCAGGTTTTTGATTTTGGGCACGTGCTAAATTGCGGCCCACAGCACGCATGGATTTACCAGTCACGCCGCCTTTTTTCATACCTTTAGGTTCTTTCTTCTCAGCTTGCTTAATCATTTTACTGATAAGCTTTTTGTCCTGAGCTTCGTCATCGTGTTTTTTAGCCATCATAAACTCCTACGTTGTAGCTATTGTAACTGTACCGATTGCAATGGTCAAAGCCAAATTGTTTGGCGTGAGTGCTGCATCAAAAAACTCCGAACCACCGACAGGATTCCACCCCCATTGGATGATACGGCTTCCGCCTTCATTCTCACCGTTTTGCAAAACGCTGGTGCCGCCACCTTGTTGAATCTGCAAACCGCTAAGCCCTGAAGTAATGTACGTCGTATCCGGTCTTGGATCACGCACGCCTTGAGGGTCGTCAACTGGGTACATACCAAGTTGAAGTTGAGGTTGATCGGGGTCCCAACACTGCGGGCAAACTTTGAGGTCATACGTCTTTGTCTTGATAACTTCTTTTTTAAGTTCGCGAAGCTTAAATTGGAACCCGCACCGATCACACTCGGCAATCGAGTTCTTGCCGGATGAAAACCGATTACCCATTTAGATACCGCCACCTATGAACATCTGCCTTGGCACTAAGCGTAAGGCAGCCTTCTCGTGATCTTCGTACGCCGCAAGTTCCCAGAACTCGTCGTATTGTTGTTTGAGTACTTGCAAACGTTGCATGCCGTCTGGCACTTTGAGCGCAACATAATAGGCAAGCCCCGCAATCATAGCCGGAATAAACCTGAATGGTACGTCCATGACGTTATTGCCGTACTGCGACGCGTCTTGCGTCCTGCGCATGCGCCAGTAGACAAACTGATAAGTCTGCACATTGTCTGGGGTAGGCCATACTGTAATGGCTGGAAGATTGGGTACATTAACTGTAGAACCTACAGGAAAACTAGACGCCGTTGTACCGTTCTGTCCCCTAAAACAATTGCCTAAAATGTTGTTGGTTGTGTCTACGTAGTTGTAGTAAATCGTCTCGGTTGTGCCATTTGATACTAGGTTTACAAACCCAGCAGAAGCAAGGTTAGCAACAGAAGTCAGCGTAATAGAAGTGTCTGTCGTAGTAACCGCACTGGCAACTGTGAACCCAGTTGGGTAAATTTGACCGTCCAAACGCTGCACCCACACTTGAATGGGGCGCGATTGATTGAGCTTGTTTGGGATAGTTGCGTATGTTGAAGAACTGATACGCGTAATCGTTAAGTCCGACTGAGTGGACGTATTGTTAGGGTTTGTCCTAATAACGTGATCTAAAAGATCCACTGTGTCATTTGGCAATGCGTATGTGTTTAGTCCCGCTTGCAAAGTAATCGTACCTTGCTCAATCGTCCACATATTGATGCCACGGTTTGCCCAGTCCGCAAACAATAAATTAAGCGACCTACGCGCTGTGCGCAAGTCGTAGCCGGAACGCATTTCATAACCTGCACGCTCATATGCCTCTTCGCACGCTTCTGTGAGATTGAGGTTAAACGACGCCGTACCTGACGTCATTGAGTTGAGCGTGGAGATGGTCATGCTTAGTTGGCTTTGTTAGCTGCAGATTGCTCTTGGGCAACGGTCTGGGGCGCCTCAACTACAGGCTCAGAAACCACAGGGGTAGCATCCACAACAGGAGCGGGAGTAGGATTAACATGGGCCTCCAAATGAACAAGTATTTCTTGTAAACGTTGATTGATCTTATTGCCTTTAGACACTTGGTTAATAACGTGCTGTTGAAGCTCTTGCAATAGCAAGTGTGCTTCGTCTTCCATTAATTTTGCAATACTCATTTTTTACCCTTTGCTGTTTTAGCTGAATTAATGAAGTCTTGTTTAGTCGGAGCCCCTGCATCTCCAGGCTTGCGCATCTTTGCCCCACTTTTACGTTTGGCATTGATGTTAGCGTACAACCCGATCTTGCCGCCCTTTTTGAACTCTTGAAAGTCCGTATCATCGCGACGAGCTTTGGTCACACCTTTAGGCATTTTGGAGGGAGCAACCGCCCCCATACCCCGACTTGCCATCATTTTTTAGTCATCCCGCCACCACACATGGCTTTAACATGTTCGTGGAACTTTTTGTGTCCAGCAGCGTGTTGACCAAACATTTCATGTGCAGGCTTGTGTCCATCGCCACCGTACATTTTTTCAACGTGTTCTACGTTGTGTGCGTGATCAGGTGTATTCTCTTTCATCATTGGAGGAAAATTGTTTTTCATAGGGTTTCTCCTTATTTACGGGCTTTGCCGCCCTTTTTCATACCTGTTGTGCTACCTGCCATTTTTGGCATCATAGCGCGAGTTTTACCTCTTTCGGCAATACCGTCTTTGCTAGGAGCTGCTGTTTTAACTTTGCCCATAGACGTTTCAGACATTCCACCTTTAGCCATTTTTTTCATACTTCCACCTTTTGAAAATAATTGCAAAGCACCGTGCTCAGTCTTCGCTTTGTTAACACCTTCTACCTCTGGACGTGGCACGCCGCCCCTTCCAAACTTCTTACCTTTATCAGCAGCACTAAAGTCTTTACCCACTGACTGCGGAATTCCTACTTTCTTAGCAAACGCGGGGTTATGCGCCACAGCAGCCATTAAGTTATGCTGTTTTTTGCTGCTACTTGGCATTTCTAACCTCCATAAGCCTATCCAGTTTTTCATCCAGTCTATCAAGACGGTCCAAAACCCTAGTGATGTCTGCATGGACTTCTTGCTTTGTAACGTACTCTTTAGCAATCTCTTCTCTGGTCCTGTTAAGAAGGATGGTAACGCGTTGAAGCTCACTAAATTTCTCCTTAAGGAAAAACCCTATGATCGCAACAAAAACTGACAGTGCAGAGTTCCAAAGAATCATGATGTCCATTATAGGTACTTGCCTTTTGTGTGACCTTTGGTAATGATACCGTCTGCGCGTTTAGATGCGGATGACTTATTAGTTGCCTTTACCTTACCGCCTTTTTTATATGCGTTAGGTGGGTTAACTTTGCCACGACCCGCCCCGGCACTGGGTTTATTATATTCATCAACAACGTCACCGTATTCTTTTGACATTTTACCTTGCTCGGAATCCCATGTTTCATCGTGCATCTTATCAATCCACGTTGAAAGTCTAGCATTAGGATACTTTTCTTTTAAAGCGGCAACAGCGTTATCGTATTTATCTAGTTTGTAATCTGCCATTTTGTACTCCTAGCACTTCCAAGTTTTAAGTGATTTGTTAATCCGGCTGTTTGGGTCTTTCGCCGTTTTCTCGGACGTAAGTTTCTTCTTCATCCCAGTCATCCTTGCGCAAAAGGAGTCTTTCCTTGAGCCACCTTCGGGCTGCGGGGGTTTCAAGTTGTGCCCTTCCTTTTTTGCGGAAGCACGTCCCTTAGCATTTAAGCCACCATTTGGGTTTTTACCCTCTTTGCGTTGCCATGCTGGGGACTTAGCCATAAGTTATTGAAATTGCGCTAAGTGTGGTCCCGACAACGTATATACCGTTGCTGCACAAAATACCCTCGCCCGGTAGCAAAACTTGAAATGGTTGTACGGCAGTTGAAAACTTAAACTGGTAAATAATATTACCTGTGGTGTCAGTGCCATCGTAAAGTGTGAATGTACCACCGGTACCGGTACCAATGAACACAATTGATTTTAGGCGAGTTCTACCTGTGTACAACTGCGCAGGGAAACTACCCGCATACGCTGACTTAACGTCATACTGCATTGTCATAATTAATCTCCTTAAATGTTAAAGATAGGGGCCGAAGCCCCTAGAGATTAATCAAAGTTACCGTAAGGGTAAGTTGTGCCGTTACCAATGTTCTGGTCAGACTGTGTGTACTGGATAGTAACTGCTAATTTACCTGCGTTAACAGATGTTAAAGAAGCCACAGTCAGTTTCAACGTAACCACAACTTGAGAGATCCAAGCAGGCTCTTGTCCAGGCTGTTGATTCTGTACATCTTGCAATGTAACTAAAGCGTTTGCGTACTGAGCAGCTGTAAATGTGCAGGTTGTACGACCAATTGTGCTTCCAGTAATTGCGCCAGATGTTGCATATACGCCAGCAGACGTAGCAAAAGCGTTAGAAATATATGGCTGGATTCCTGTAACTGCGTTAGTACCGTCAGTTGGTTGGATGATATTGTCGATAAGGATGTTTTGAATGGCGCATTTCTCAGGTAGTAAGAATACGCATCCACGATAGTTTGTACCTGATGCATCAGCTGTAGGAGCAGTAGCCAGTGTGGGGCCGGTATTGCTATATACACCGGCTTGTGGGTTCCAGATTATAGCTACATCGTTAGGTATGCCATTTGCATCAGCAAAAGTACCAGACCCACCGCCAAAGTTAGCTGTTTGGGCTGTAGCGTTAGAAAAATCTAAAACAACTTGCTGGGATAAAAGGGCTGTACCAACGTTACGTTGATTGCCAAATCGTTGTGTGCCCGATAGTATTGGGCCGGAGAATGTGGTGCGTGCCATGACAGTGAGTCCTTATGCAAAAGTTACCTTGTTAATCGTTGCATCGTGACCCCTGGGCGGGCTGGCAACAAGGCGAAAATTCCCAGATGGGATAACTATACACTATTTTTGGTGGGAGTCAAGAAGTTTATTAGATTTTTTAAGGTTTTCTTCTTGGGTGATTACGCGTAAGTTCCAAGGTACATGGAGTCCGCAAACGTCTGGGGAAATTAAAGGGATGATATGGTCAACAACGTATCGCTCCCCAGTCATTTTAGTTAATGCTTGTGCATGTAGATATAGCTGGCGCATGGCTAATTTTTGTTCGGGGGTAATCCATTTGGGTGTGGCGCTACGATGTCTGCGTTTACGAACACTAGTGAGGGCTTTGTATAGATCTGGGTTTTCTTTTTTATGTTTATTCCTATGTGTTCTTTTTTCTTCTACTGGCCTAGCACTTGCTCTAGCCTTTACTACTTCACGATTTTTTTCATAATAACGTTTGCCCGCCTGTTTTGCAGCTTCTGACTTGGGTTTGTCTTTACGCTTTTCATTATCAATTTTCCAATCTTCCTTTATGCAGTCTACACAAGCGCCTTTGACTTTACGCAATGCGATGTGACCCCTACTACATGCAACGCCAGTGAAATAAAACTTAGCGCCTGTTAATTTAGCTTCCGCACGGTTATTTGGGTACTCCATATCATTCTCCGTAGTTACGACACGGGTAATTATACACCAAATAAAAAGGGCCCCGAAGGGCCCTAGTTAGGTCAAAAACTAATACTAAATTAGTATGAACTAAACATTCCTAATGGATCGGAATAACCAAAAGAATAACGCTCTCTTGATTTGTAACGAACGTTCCCTGTATCGAAGTCACCATCCATTGAGTTCTGGAGTGGAATACGCTCAAAGTGCTTCATACCGTTTGGCACGTCTGTTGTCAGGAACCATGTATTGGTTGATGTCAAGAAGTGGTTAACGGTGTAGCCTTCAGGAATAGCGCCATTGTTCTTAATAGCGTTAATGTCGTTGTTGTTTGTACCAACGCGCAACTCTGTCTCTAAGAGACGAGTAGCAACGAACATCAATGCTGGTGGAACGATGAGTTTCTTGGGGCGAGCTGCAATCAAAAGTCCACGCTCATCTGTCCAAGCCGCGATTTGAATAACGGCGGCTTCTAGAGAAGTCTCGTTCAAATCAGCAGGGGTTGAGAATGTGTTAGCGTTTGTTCCGCCGTTGACTAATGGGTGCGCTGTAGAGAACAGGGCTTGTCCATCACCACCTGCGTAGGCAGCGTTGTAGCCGTTGTTCAATACAGAAGCAGCTTTAACTTGCTTGGTGTAAGCCATAGCGCGAGCAAGAGCCTTGGTATAACGTGCTGACAAAGAGTCATACAAGTTATCTTCAATCGCCTCTTCGGTGATTGAGAAGCCAAGAGCGATTGTCTCGTGGTTGTAGCGGGCTGTCCATGCTTCTTGCGCATTGTCATAAGCAAGAGCGGAGCCCTCGTTCTTGACTGGTGCTGCAGAGAAACCTGACAGTTTTGTCTCTTCTTCAAAAGAACGCTCAGAGGTCTCTGTTTCATAGATCTCTTTGTGCTCTTCGCCGTATCTTGCATACTCAAGTCCGAACAGTGCGTTCAATCCAGGAAGCAATTCTTTCAATAGTTGTGCGCGTGAAATAGCCATTTATGTGCTCCTTGATTAAGCTGCTGTTGCGTTCAAGTAGCCGTGGTAACCGAAGTTCCACTGTACTTGCACTTCTGGGTAACCGATGAAAGACAAAGCTGTTCCGCTTGCAACTGTAATAGCTGCAGACAAAGTAACAGTTGTTGAACTTACGTTAGTTACGGTTAAGAAATTACTTGCTAATGCGCCAGTAACACCAGGAATAATCAACTGCATACCGGGGCTGATCGCTGTGTTAGCGGCAGTCAAAGTAAGAGTTGTGCTTGAACCAGATGTAGAACCAACTGCAGTAACAGTAACGGCTGTATCAGGCACTACGTTAACAACACGGAAAGGTGCGCTAGAAGTAACACGAGTATTACCTTGTGTACCAGAAGTAACAACACCACCGGTCAAGCCCATTGCTGAGTCGCCAGTTGTAGTATTACCAGAAGCAGAACCACCGTTAGAACCGTTTGTTACCAAGTACATGTTAGACCCAATGAAAGATGGGTTTACATAACCGATGGTAGCGCCAGGTGTGTTAGATACAGAAGATGTACCTTGTGTGAGCACAGCAGCCTGGAATACAGCGTAAGGATCATCCACAACATAGCCTTGCAGACTGTTAGGTCCGTAAAGAGTGTTAGTGATTGTGTTAGCTGCATAGAACTGTGCACGGACTGTTTGGCTCATTGAGTTGACGTATTGAGCGCCAACAAAAACACCAATAGTACCGGCAACAGGAGACGATGCTGCGCCAAGAGTTGTAACGACTAATGAGCCACCACTTGCTGTAACGACGTCACCGTCGAACATGTTGTAGCCATAGTTGGAAGCGATAGGGATGAGTCTGGTAGAACCAGAAAACACTCTACCACCAGCTAAGCTTACAGGCTTTAGACCGTAAGCTGCGGGAACGATAGGATATGCCATTTAAAAACTCCTAAGTTTATTTACTACCTGAACCAAAACCGGTCCCTCTGGAACTTGTTGACTGGCGATCAGAGAACAAAGTCGCCATACGGGGGTCCTGATTCTTCAAAAAAGTGTTATCTACAGACTCCATCTGAGACTGATTTTGCTTTTGGTAATACTCATCCATCGCTTTAACGCGTTCTGTTGGCATCTTGCAAAGCATTAAGCCTCCAATTTCCACGTTACCGTTGGCGGTTCCCTCAAGCATCAGCTCGGGATGGTCAGTTGCCTTCACAGGTTCCCAGCCGTCTCTGCGTTTTTTAGACACATTGGTGGGGTCCGCAATACTCATTACGTGGGTAGCAATCCAGCGGAAGGACATACCTGGTATGGGTGTTGGATCGGGCAACTTACTCGATGGTGTGTACACATATCGAGCTTCTTTTTCGCGTGTTACATTGTCACGGGGGGTACGGTTATCAGCCATTTTGTTTCTCCAATTTCATCATTTCTGCATAATAGACTTTAGGGTCTAGCTTGTACTTCTTAGCCAATGCCATTTGCGTGAGGGTTAACTGGACTTTTTTAGTACCAGTACTCCGCCCAGCAGGGGCAGTAACGGAAGGAGTTTTCTTTGGAGGTTCAGCTGCCGTAGCCTCTCCAAAAATGTCTGGAAAGGTCTTTTTAATGCGAGAGTCTATAGTCTCGTAATACTGATCTGTGCGAGGATCGACCCCGGAGTTCACTAGCTTTTGGTGCAGTCCTAGTGCAAAACTGGTAATTTCTTCAAATCCAGGTTGTCCCCACCACTGGTTTTTGGCTTGCCAGCGCAAGAGCTTTTCATCGCGGTATGGTTCTTGGACCTGTTGTGGAGTCGAATATACATCATTTCTTTCTATTTGTAAAGGGGCTGGACGAAAATGTTTCGCTGCCTCCACCTTCATCTTGGCCTCGGTCAAAGCCTCTTGAGCTGCAAGAATAGCATCCGTATCAAAAGCTTCTTGTGCAGCCTTGTATTCACGCCTAGCTTTATCAAGCTCTGCTTCAGCCGCAGTCTTAGCCATTTGTGAAACTTGCTCTGTGCCTGTATTGACGTATTGTTTGAGGCGTTTATTCTCATCTGCCAACTGCTGAGCAAGCCTGTCTAACTCTTGACGTTCACGAAGAGCTGCTTCTTTAGCGCGTCTCTCGTCATGTCTTGCATGCGTTAGCTCTTTAATTCTTTCTTGTGCACCCTTGGTGTATTGGTTGATCTCCTCATCCGTTGGGTCAAGTACTTCACGGTCTAGTGGCTTACGCCCTTTATCCCGTTCAGGTGTGTCGTCAATGACTTCGATCTCAAAATCGTCATCGTTACTTGTCTCTTCGGGTTTTCCCTTATTTTTGTTTTCAATTTCATCAGGGAACTTGAAATCTTCATCGTTAAATTCTGCCATTTATTTTCCTTTATGCGCGGGTTATTCCGCGTGGGTCATCTACAACGCCGTCAACCTGATCATCATTGATGAATCGGAATTCATTGCCGTAAATTTTGAAACGCGTACCTGCGTAGGTACGAACCATGATGAAGTCGCCTTCCTTGCACCAAGGACCGCTTGGGAACTTGGTTTTGTCTGCGTACGCATCTGGCCCAACTTTTAGAACGAACAACACGGTGGTTGCATGTTCTTCTTGTTTGGCATAGAAGTCGGGACGCTCAAGGTCTAGCTCCGTACCATCAATTTTTTTAGAAACCTGGGGTACGCTACAGAGCAACCGATACCCGGAGGGGGTAGGGAGTAATGTCGCTTTGTCCTCGTCTTTCTCTGGCGGCTTAGTAATTTGTTCAATTACTTCTACCGTTGGTTTGAGCTTTAGCCGCTCAGGGAGTATGAGTTCACTCATCAGATTTTTCCACCTTTTCTAGCAGGTCAAGTAACAGACCCTCTGCGATGGCTAGACCCGAAATCACCCCGCAAAGTTTTTGATATTGGTCAAAAGTTTGGCACTGACCTGTTGCAACGTCGTCAGCGTAGTTGTTCATTTGATCGCGTATTTGTTTGCGCAGCGCGCCTGCGAAGTTTGAAATCATTTAGGTGTGTTTTCCTTTGGTTTGTTAATACTTGCAGCATGCTTTACCAGATCAAGTCCTTGAGACATGCGCTGCAATTTCTCTTCATGGTTCATCCTAGAACCGTGTTTCATCAACTCCAAGCCAACATCTTGTTGATTTGCTTTGATCTGCGCTGCTTTTTCAAGCCCTGCCATCTGGATACGCTTGTCATCCATCTTAAGTTTGCCCGCTTTATCTGCAGCTTGCACTTGTAGTTTTCTATCCTCCATCGCCATGCGTGCTTGGAACTCTTGTCCTTTGAGTTGCAATTCTTGTTGACGCAGTTGCAACTCTTGCTGTTGTAGCTGGAACATGGGGTCTTGCTGTTGTTGCTGCGCCTGTTGTTGTTTAGCTTGTTGCTGGTGCATAGCCAAGACTTGGTGCGCGGCTTGCGCCATCATCGCCGCCATTTGGTTCTCTGCTTGTGGTGGCATCTTCATGCTGTCTTCATTATCGTCTCCATCAGGTATCGCAATACCCAACTGGGCTTCAATCGTCTTCTTATACTGAAATCCTGTATGTTCCGCAACGTGTGCCATCAAAGCAGCCTGTATCTTCGGCGCATTTGGATTTTGTCCTATGAGTGCCATAATCGTTGGGTCTTGCATCATTGCCATGTGAACGGCAATATGTGCTTGGTGATCTTGGGACAAGAACGCTTTGACAGGCTCCATTTTGAGAATATTTTGGTTCTCTGTCACAGGGTCTCTTGGTTTTTGATCCTCTGGGAGCGGTACAAGTTTGTCTGCGCCTTTGACTCCCATAACCTCTAACATGCGTCTATGAAGCTCGGGCATGTCATAAATGTCTGGTGCCATTTGAGCCATCTGAATCACCGCTTGGTACTGCACCACACGTTGAGACATTGTTGCCGCATTGGGGTCGCTGACTGGAATAATATCGACTTGGTCATAGTCAGACTGTTTGGCAGTCTTAGAGCCGTACTCAGGCTCATAATCGTAGTCAACAGGTGTGTCTTCTTTGATCAGAGCTGCAAGGAGTTTTAACTCTTGTTTGAACGCATAGTGCATGCGTGCTTGCACCGCAGTCATCACTTTTAACTGTCGCTCAAGGAGTGCGAGTGTTGTACCAACAGGTGCTTGGCTAGACATGTCGCTGATCTGCATATCTGCAGTAGCCGCAAAACGTCTGCCTTCTTCAACGATCTTGTCCAGCAATCCTGCCAGAACCGCGCTTGGCTCTTTATATGGTAGTGGGAGAATGTTGTCTCTTAGCGGGCCAGACGCAATGTCAACGTCCCGAAATTCTCCTGGTGCAATGGGAGTGTCATCACCCTTAATGCGAAGTCCGCGCGACTTAAGTCCGCCTGGGAGGTTAGATAGAGTTCCTGCGTCCACCAGTTGACGCATAATCGAGGTGGCAGACTTTGCAAATCCACCAATAAGATGGAAGAGCCCGAAGCCGTAGGCTCCGAATCCTGGGATGTATTGGTAGTGGACGAAGTGTTGGCGCTTGAGTCTATTTTCATCGTCTTCCTTCCAATTTCTGCGTATGGATAAAACCTCATTGCTCCCTTTGATCAAGGTTACCACATACGGTAAGGCAATACCCGTTTCTTCCCCATCGCTGTTTTTATCTTCGTATCCTTTAAGGTCTAAATCAGCGTGGACTTCATAAATAACGTAACGATCATCGTTTAAGTCGTTGAATCCGGTCTCTTGATCCTTGGCTTTTTGAATGTCATCCCTTAGCTGCGTGGCGTCGGGCAGCTCAAAATCTAGGTAAAAACCCGCCTTTTGTAGCTTTAGTATATCGTTTTTTGTCTTGCGCATGACGTGCGTCATACGGTAACAAGTGTCCATATCGGTCGTACCGTAGGGCAAAATAACGTCTTCTGCGGGTACAAACATGGATGTTTGGCGACCTAAAGTGATGTCATCGTACACTTTTTTGAACGCTGAACCGGTTGCTGGTAGGCTCCATAACATGCGCTCATGCTCAGGTCTAAACTCAACCATCACCTCAGTCAACTCGTAGTTCATGTCATCCTCAACCCGGATGGCGGCTTCTTTTTTCTCGGGTGTTTCTTTGCCGAGCAGTTTGGTGCGAACAGGGCCTTGGGCTGGGAACATCTCGGTGATCGTTTCACTTTGGAATCGCACAACGGCTTCTGTAATCATGGGGTGAAAGACACCCGATGCCCCGTTCCAAGGCTCCGTTCTCTCTTCGTACTGGAGCCCTAATAGCTTAAGCCCCATTACATATGCTTTTTCCCATTCTTTACGGGAACCTTTATCGTTCTCTATAGCTGTTGCCAAATCACTGGACATACTTGCTATATCCGCGTCGGACATGTCTTCAGCTAAGTTCTTGTAAAAGTCACTCTCACCGTCTGGTTTAATCTCAATGTCCAAATCTCCAGCGTGTATCTTTACCGCTTCTGGGTCCACGACCTCAATCTCAATAGGTTCCTCTGAGTGCTGCGCCGCAATCCCTTGGGTATCTGAGTAAAGTGCTTTGTCAATATTGGTAGCCATGTCTATCCTTAATAATATGCGGCGCTTTTACGCCTAAAACTTTTCATGTCATCGCGCTCATCTGAGTCAAGTGCAATGAATCCCCCTTGTCTAAAGCGCATCAGCGCTTGGGACGTTGTATCCACATAGTCATCGTGATCCCCAACTGGAAATGACGCAACCTCTTCAATGACTTCTCTAGCCCAGCGTGTGTCCGGTGCCCAGACCATGCCGCTTGCAAACAGATCGGCGACGGCGTTTAACCGCACCATCTTATCATTGCCTCTGCTTGGATTTGTTTCTTGCACAGGTATACCCATCGCCCGTAACTCTTGAATCAGCGGGGCACCTGCGGCTTTTTTCTCCACAATAAACGCATCGGGTTCCCGGTCCTTGTAGTGTTTGAGTGCAGTTTGTTTGAGTTCCGGAAACGTCATTCTATCCTTGAACGCGTCTAATAATATGATATGCGGCTTGTTGTTTTCTTCTTCGTTGTAGAAAACACCCCATGTTGTACACGCTGAATAGTCAGAATTGTTCTTGGTTTCAAACGCTGTATCCCATGACTGGATCACATAATCGCATGGTGGTGGGTCGTCTTTATCCCAAATGCGCCAAGACTTTCTTGAGATGATCGCAGATGTATCACTTGTCGGTTGTTGCATGTACTGCGCGTTCCAGTACCGTGGGTCTATAGATGCTTTTGCGGATTTGAGTGCCTCAAGGGGCCATTGCTCGGGCCAAAGTGACTTCTCGTTCTCCATGCCCTCGTTAAGAATAGCGGGTAACTCCACAATCTCCCATCTAGGCGAGTCGGGGTTTCTAATCTGGTAGTCAATCAAGCGCCCTGTCAAGTCAAGGAGCCCCCAACGCGTCATAATTACAATGATCGCCCCGCCCGGCATCAAACGTTGGAGCGGTCCGGTCTGCATCCACGACCACGCATTATCAAAAGCCAGTCTTGAATTTGCTTTGACATCTTGCTCTGAATGGGGGTCGTCGATAACGAACAAATCCGCTCCGCGTCCCGCAAGTGCCCCACCGACACCCGCTGCATAATACTGTCCACCTGCTGACGTAGACCATTTTCCTGCTGCTTTTTGATCCTCTGAGACCGAAGTGTCGGGAAATAGCTCATTGAATTCCTCCGAGTTGATTAAATTTCGTACCCTGCGTCCAAAATCCTCGGACAAACCCGCCGTGTGGGTGCCCATGATGATCTTTTTGTGGGGAAATTTGCCTAAAAAATAGGCGGGAAATAGATAGGATGAAAACTCAGACTTACCCATACGGGGCGCAATATTAATAATGACCCGTTTTTTCTCCCCACTTAGCACCGCTTCAAATATTGCGGCTAGTTTTCTGTGGTGGGGACCCACTTTAAAGCCCGGATAGACCCGTTTAGCAAATTCTAAAACACTATTTTGGGCTGTGGCTATCTTAAAACGTTGCTCTCTAACTTCGAGCATATCCATCAGTTCAATCTTCTCCGCCGTACTCATACGGGGAAGGGCTGCTTGTATCGCCTGGATTTCTTGAGGACTAAGCGTTAAGTCGTTGAGTTTCAAGAACTTCCCCCACATCCACGACATCTACCACACCCATGAACCGATTGAGCTTTTCTTTAATCTTGGCGTCAATCTCTGCGTTTGACAATTCGGTCTTTTTAACTTCAATCTTATCTGTAAAGAGTCCGACCTCCGTCACCTTGCCCAGTAAAGCCAAAGCTTTAAGGCGGATGTTGGCGCTTGGGTTCTCGCACTCTTCTAAAATTTTAGCTACGGTGTAGCCGCGCAGTTCTTTAGCTCGCTCTACAAACTCCCAGTCGTAAGCGGTCAGCATAGTGACCAAATGGCGTACGGCTTGTGGCGTTTTAACTTCGGCAAGCGATGTGTGGGTTATTTCGTCAGGTGTGGCGGATACGATATTAGCAAACGCTTTGCGAGCGTGCTGGGTGTCCAGCTCATCGGCTTTCGTATCCGTATCGACGGCTCCAAGTTGTTGAAGCCAGTCAAGGGTATTTACTTTAGCGTCCACTGTACTGGACGGGGTATTTTTTTCAAGCGACAGAAAGCCATGTGAGTTGTTACTCACTTCTGGCTCAAAATCAATCAGGTGTTCTAACATTTGCGTAGGTCCTTGTAACCTCGGGTGTACATAGTATATACTATAACTTGTCAAGTGCGCAAGTTGTGCATTTGCTCTCTCCTAGAGGATTGGCTCCTCTCTTTATATCCCCCACAGCTGCACTAATCAGCCTGGGGGATTTTTTTATATTATGTTGTCTAACGTTTGACATTGTGGTTTTGGATTTTTATAATAGTACTAAGGTATTACAGAAGTACTGGGAGCGGGTGGGAAACAGTGTTCATGGTGACCATGCCACCCTCCTTAAAAAGGGGGTTATAGGGGTATGGTGGGTCATTTAGTACTCACTTTAGCCTCATTTGCCACGCCCTGTAATACCCCTTTCTTATAATAGAGTTATCGGTTAGGGATTGGCTCTAGCCGATTGGGGGGAATTCCCCCGATTCATTTGGAGATTACATCATGTCTATTTCATTCAACACACTCGTACTCAACGCACTATCAACTGGTGAGGCATACGTCAAAGCGATCGAGGCACTCAAGGCATCGCTCAAGGGTAAAAAGTACGATAGTGCTTACGCACTCGTCATGCCTATCGTGGCAACTAAGTATCACGTGCCACTCATCGACGGTAAAGGCAAGGCAACAGGGCGCAAGGTTATGAATAGTACCGCTAAGAGTTACGAGGCGGCAAAGGATGCTATTCAAGTCATACTTAAGGATTGCGAAATCTACTATACGAGTGCACCTAAGAAATCAAACCGCACCGAACCCGTCAAACCCGTTAATCCCTTTGCTCGCATCGTATCCAAATTCAAGACTAAGCAACAAGCACTCAAAGCATTTGAAGAGGCTTGGGCATCTAAGACTAAGTAATGATTGGGGGGAATTCCCCCGATTCTTTTTCCGAGCGCAGGGGCACGAGGTTTCTGCGCTGTTTCTTTTTGTGTCTAACCTTTTTAATTGGAGCTTTAATCATGACCGAATCACAATTTATAACCGAGTGCGCCAAGCGCACCATTGATCCCCAGATCGCCATTGAGAACGAGGAGCTTCGCGAAGCTCTTAGAGATCGAGACGATGACGAAATCATCCGTATTCTTAACGAGGAGTTTTAATCATGAAGGCAACTGTTAAACGTCACGCAAGAGGTTGGTATCACATCATCTTCAAAGCACCCTCGCACACCCTTGGTGTAGTTGGGTTCAAACTCCTCGGAGAGAACAACCAATGGCAACTGTTCAACCACTTCGACACCGAGCTTAACTGCTGGACAACCAAGAAAAGCATGGTCGAGTACCTCGAAGGTAAAACCGAAACCCAGTTACTAGAACTTAACAACAGGAGATAAACATGAAACGTATCGAAGTCGCCTCTTATGTATTCCTCATCTTTGCACTCTCGACTGGCACACTCTATTTTGCCAATCGTATCTGTGCTGATGCCCCGTTCCTTGCAGTCCTGCTACTCATGGTGTTCGCCATTGTGCTCGGCTCAAGTTTCACTTGTTTTATTCTACGCTTTGAGGAGTAACCCATGAAACCATCCATCACCTACCACGGCACGATCACCATCGGCTCAACACACTACCATGTGCAACACTACTCACCCTCACCCAACAAGCAGCACATGGTCTACATCTTTAAGAAACACAACCTCATGGAACGTGGCATCGTCTTCGAAACTGAGGCAGACTACCAAGCATGGTACAACCATGCACCCAAACAACTATCCCTCTTTGAGTAAGGGAATGGGGGGAATTCCCCCCAATCAATTGTTGCTTAATCTTAAAGGTGCTTAATCACTGCAAAAATTACCTATCCAAGATTAAGCACACGGACTAAACTTCCGACAGTCGCTAAGCCCCGTGGTTACTGCGTTCCAGTAATTTCTGTCTTACTTACTTATCTATTTAAATATATATTTATATATAGGAGAGTATCTATATATGTGTGCGTTTATTTTTTCTTGCGTACATTCTTTATTTTACTTTGGCTATATAGTTATTTTAAAATGATATACACGTCGGACAGAAGTGACGCAAACCCAGTAGATATAAGGCTCTCCGACTGTCCAAAGTTTAGGTATAATGAGTAGTCTCGGACACTAACAAAGACTAATAACCAAAAAAGGATTTTAATCATGACAAAAACCTACATGAAAATGAAACCGCAGGAGTTGCACAACAAACTCAGCAAACGTATAGCCCAACCCGACGCCCTTGAACTCAGGAAAACTGAGATCCTTCAAGCAAAGAAAAAGCAGAGGTCAGACAAGATGACAAGACTACAGCACAAAAAGTTATGGTCACGCTTGATCTCACCACTCAAGTACGAACTCTCAAACGCCAAGGTCGGGGCAAAGCATGACGGTAAAAACAAACCTGAGCGTGATGCGGCGTTTAGTGCGTACATCAAACTGATGGAGAAACTAGTGACTAAGTTCGAAACGATGCAGTTACTTAGAGACGAGGAGACAGATAAGCCGATGACCCCGTCTACCATAGCCAAAGATGCGGACATCCCAAACAATGGGGATCATTGGACGGATTGGATACCCACATCCAAACGCACACAGATCGCACAGCTGTTCGAGGCGATACCGCACGCACCCAAGACTAAGCGCAAAGTTCCATTCCAAAGAACCCAGCGCCCCAATACCAAACAGAAAAACACTTTGCTTGTCCGTACTCAAAAGGAACTGGGCAACGCACAGACCGAGCAACTGATCGAACCTACCGAGGAGAGAGCGCAGTTGATAGCGCAGATGAAACGAGCAATCACGTTCATCGAGCAACTAAAGCCTAGCGATGCCGTGCCACACACGTGGTATGGGCTAGACCCAACTCGGGGTCAAGCTGACCCCGAGTTAACTTAAACCAAAAGGAGAAAGCAAATGAAAAAATATCTAATCAAGTCACAACATATCTTTGGACTACAAGATATCCTGCGCAAGTCACGCCCTTGGTTTCACAGGGAGTACTACAAGCACCGTGTACATCCTGCGATCTGGGATGCGTTAGAGTTAGCCAGACCCAAAGACTGGCATCAACTGGTGCTTGAACATCCCTATCAGTCCGAGACAGACCCCACACGACTCGCCTACACACAGGACGACCGAGCAGGGGATGCAGATCGTCAGACCGTAACAACCATTGGCAAGTATCTGCGCAGACATTTCCCTGACTTGTCCGACCATGAGATACGGGACATCCAAGCCTTGCATATTGTCAACGGTGTCAAGATCGTACGCACAACAGCCGAGATGATCTACCACTTACAGCGTGGTCCGAAATCTTGCATGGTGAGCACTTCGTTTGAGCACCATCCCTACGAGTGCTATGACCCTGATTTCGGTTGGGCAATGGCAGTGCGTGAGGAGGGTAACGACACGGTAGGTCGGGCACTCATCAACGACAGCGACCCAGACAATAAGATCTACGTTCGCTCATACCGCAAGAATGGTGACGGCTACTCACAAACCGATGACCAGATCGAGGCGTGGCTCAAGTCTCAGGGGTACACAAAAGCATCCGACTGGGAGGGTCTCAAACTAAAAGCAATACAGCACCGAAGGGCTTATGTAGCACCTTACCTTGACGGTAACTGTAAAACTGCCGACCTCAAGCACTACCTCGGGGATGAGCACTTCATCATTACGGAAGACGGCGCATACGATATGAGTAGCACCTGCGGATTCGCCGCTGAATCAAACCGCATTACCTGCGAAGATTGTGGAGACAGCTTCGATGAAGATGACGGTTACTGGGTCGGTGTTAGTGAAGAGATCCATGTGTGTGAGCACTGTTGCAATGACAACTACATCTTCGCTTACTCAAGACGGGGTAATCAGTACCACATACCCGAGCACGAGGTGGTTGGTGTTGACGGCGATTACTACCATACGGACTACCTCTCAGACAACGAGATCGTGTGTGACATAGACGGGGAGTACCGCAGACTTGAGGATTGCATCTTCATTGAGGCTGAGTTGGAGTACTACCCAAGCGATGATGAACGCATCTGTTATGCCGAGGATACAGAGATGTACGAGCTTACAGAGAACTGTTGGATGTGTACAGAGTCTGACAAATGGTACACAGACGACTGCGAGGACTGGGTCGAGATAGAAGGCGACAGATACCACAAAGACAATGCACCTGAACAAACTAAGGAAGAAACAAATGAATAAGAAATCAACACTATACCGTGTACTCAAGTACACGCTCGGTCTCAAGAGACCACACAACACACAGACCAATGTGGACTTCACAAACTGGCTGGCAACTGCGATGCCTGAGCAAGTGTGGGATCGTTCCTTTATTGATGCGTGTGGTAACTTGCACGTTGACTATCGCACCGAGTCAAGACACCGTACGCTATTCGTAGCACACGTGGATACCGTGCACCGTGTTGAGGGCAAGAACACAATCACCATGACGGACACGAAATGGCTTGCGTGTGGTGCACCCCTCGGAGCCGATGACGGTGCGGGTATTGCCCTGCTCATGCACATGATGCACGAGGGTGTGAATGGGTACTATATCTTCACGCAAGGTGAGGAGGTAGGAGGTGTCGGTGCTAAGTATCTTGCTAAGAACTACCCCGATTTACTGGCAGAGTTCGACCGTTCCATTGCGTTTGATAGGCGGGGTATCGACTCGGTCATTACACATCAGGGTTGGACTCGCTGTTGTAGTGATGCGTTTGCTGAGGCCTTATCCAATGCGCTCAACGTTGACGGTCACACCGATGTGATGATGTATTCGCCTGACGATAGCGGAGTGTATACAGACACCGCTGAGTTCACGAGCATCATTCCTGAGTGTACGAATATCAGCGTAGGTTATGACCGTGAGCACAGTGAGTTCGAGTCGCTTGACCTTGTGCACTACGAGCAGTTGTCCAAGCAAGTGCTACTTATTGACTGGGACGGACTGCCGACCAGTCGTGACCCCAAGATCGTCGAGAGCAAGTGGGATCAAGAAGACTATGCGTACGGTGCTTATACGTACAACTGGGACAAGACCACAGACAACTCGTTCAACTTCAAAGGCAACCCCACAACCTACGCTGAGTACTTCATGCAAGATGTACAAGATGCGCTACTCGATGCACAGATAGGACACTTCGACTTTCTCATGGAGCTTATGGCAGAAGCCGTCTACCCCGAAGACATAGGGGTAGCTATACGCATGATCGACAGACACCGCATGACCGAGGATTGGATAGAAGATGCCCTCTCTCGTGCGTGGATAGAAGACCCCGATACATTACTGATCGACTTGTTCGACTCTGTGTATGCGTACGTGTGATCAGCAATCACGTTTCGTAACTCGGGGTCACGTTGACCCCGAGTTTTTTTTTAACCCAAGGAGAAAGCAAATGAAAATAGATATGGACAAAGTACTGGCTGTTGCGTGTGAACACATGAGCTACGACAACGACCTGCGGTGGTCTGTTGGAGCGGCGCTCGAGGAGTTGTACCCGCAAGAAATAAAAGCAATGCAAGACAAGATGGTGCAAGCGTGGATAGAAAAACTTAACAAAGGAGAAGGACAATGACACTTTATCAAGACGCAATAAACAACTGGCCTGAAGATGAGGCAGTTCAAGATGCTGAGTTCGCTCTCGGCCTATTTGAGACAGAAGGTGCAGACTACTACCACCAGTGGCTCATCAAGGAAAGGTCAGCAGTTGTTCACAACACTTTTGACGATGATGAGGCACTCATTAAGCGTTATATCGACAAGTTCAACGACTTGACCAGCCACATTACCAATTTTTACATGTAAGGATAAACAATGACAGACTTAGAACGAGCGATACTTAAAGCGGTGTTAGCAAAAGGGTACACACTCAACCCAATGAGCTATGTGCAAGACGGACAATACACCGACTACGATGAGTGGGATGCGGTGAATTTAGGAAGCGGGCTAGAGTTTGATATTAATTTTTATAGTGACGGAGATTATTTTTATATCACTGCTTACGACCTGATACAAACGGACTCAGGATTATTCATACGCAACGACAGTAAATTTTTCCACGTTTATAAAACCAAACTAGAAGGGGTAGTAGCATGAAATATTACATAGGCGAGATAACTGAACGCAATGGCGAATTCGAATACAACACAAAATATTTATTTGCCACTTACTGTGCCCCAGAGGAGTATTCAAATGATGTGGCTATGGAATGGAGAGGTAGCGATAAGGATGCCTGGGATGAAGCCCTTGAGGGCTACTGGTGCGATGGCACACTGATATTTGATGGCGGTAGCAAGGAAATATCTCAAGAAGACTTTGAGGTATTGAAGAAGTATTTATCAATTCTTTAAGGAGTTAACGAAATGACAGTAGCAGACCTAATCAATGCGCTTTTAAAAGTAGAAGATATATTCAAAGAGATATACGCATTCAAAGATCACACCATGCACGCGGTGCTCGAAGTGGACGAACTATCGGACAGGGTGGATTTAAATTTAGGGGATAAGATATGATTAAGAGTAAACCCGATGTATCCAAATCCATCGTACTGCATGATATAGAGATAGACCTGATATGCCAAGCCCTGCGCCTGAGCGTATCAGTGAGCGCTAACTTTGAACAGAATGACCACAAGTACGGGCTGATGAGAAGTCTGCTTTCTAGGTTTACCGACCTGCAAAATGTGTATAATGTTAGACACAACGACAAGGAGGAATAAATGCCATCATTACAAGAAGCCTTACAAAAAGCCATTAACGAATGGGCAGAGCCAGAAGATCAACAACAGGAGAAGCAAATGACAAAGAGCGAAACCATATTCAATTACATACGTGACCATGAGGGGTGCGTAGCCAAGGACGTGATTGATACTATGCTTAAGCAGGGTATTAAAGTTTCAACCACCGAGACCATGATCGGAAAATTTATCAAGGCAGGTATGGTCTCAAGAGACGAGGTGTGCAACGAGTTGTTTGTCAAGACACCCAAATATATGCCCTTACTAACGTTTGCCAAAGAGAATGGTACGCTTAAGAAAAAGAGAGTTCTTATTATGAGGCGAAGTAAAGCCCCTGAGCCGAGCAGCTTGTCGCCACTACCCGACACACTCAAAGCGCCAAAGAAAGAGTGGCACACAGATGATGTGCTCAATGGGTTATCTGTGATACAGGCAAGAAAGTTATACGATGCGTTAATGGCAATTTTTACAGGGGGACAAGTATGAGACCAACACCATATGACACAGGCAAAGTAAAGATCGGTATCTACTACGAGCCGAAGGTTAACTACTATAACCCCGACCAAGACTGGGTGCAGAAAGCGATACTAGGTATTGAGACATTCCATGTTGTGGATACGGTGATACTCGGTACTATGTTTACTTTATGCGCTTATGCAGTGATGGGGTTAATAACAAGGAGTTGGTATGACTAAAGAAGCATTGACGCAACTGCGTGAGGTGCATGCAATCCAAGGCCGTGATGGTTGCTGGGATATAGATGACTATATGCTTGGCCTTTATAACGGATTGGAGTTAGCACTGTCTATTGTGGAGAACCGAGAGTGTAGATACAAACAACGACCCAAGTCACAGCCAGAGCAAGATCCTGTGGCGTGGATGGTTTGGGGTGAGAACAATGTTCCGTCTTTGACATTTAAAAAACCATCAGACAAATATGTGTTTGATTCTCTCTACATCAAGGAGTAAGACATGCCACAAGATGAAACTATTGAACTGGCTAGACAAGCTGGCTTTAGGGTTGGCCCATCAAGAGATGGCCCGGACGATGTGTGGGGTGTTGGTGCAAACCTTGAACGCTTTGCCAAATTGGCAGCAGAGAAAGAGCGTGAGGCGTGTGCAAAGGTCGCAGATGGATGGCCTGACTACGATGTACAGGGATTGGCAGAAGCCATCAGAGCAAGGGGACAAGAATGAAAACAAAACAGGAAATTAAAGAAGAGATTATTGAACTCTATGGTGCAAACAAAGCGTTGAGCGATGCAATGAACCATTTGCACAACCAACAGATGGATACCACAAAGAAAATGTTTGCATTAAACCAAATGTTGAAAGACATGGAGGAGGACAATAATGACACAAGATGAAACTATTGAACTGGCTAGAAAAGCTGGCGTTGATATGTCGCTTGGAGAGCATTGGAGTTTCTTCATTGAAGNTGNA
>JGI24891J29808_1000418_pt1 | contig 27007 bp, 32 predicted proteins | sample FreactcultuFSWF8_FD_29808 | JGI IMG/M metagenome (IMG submission 29808) | reverse complement strand
AGCATTGCAGTTCCATTAAATATATACGCATACAAATACTTCTTCTCTTTAAACCTAAAAGGTTGTCCTGATGCAACTACTTCTACTGGTTGTGGCTTGATTCGGTATTCTGATTCTTCCAACCATTCAGGTATTCCTGCATCCATCCATCCATATCCTGCTGAGAAAAACTGAATCTCAGCCCCATCAGCCCACGCTTTTATTTCTTTGTGCCAACGGTGCTTCATTTTGTTTCTCCTAATGCTTCACTAAATTTTAACGATTCTTTCCTATGAGCTTTACAAGCTGAAAGTATCCATGATTTATTAGCAGCCCAAAAATCACTAGCGCGTGATTCCATCTCTTTAATTTCATCCTTGGTAAACGCTCTCCATTCATCATGAGTATGGCGTTCACAACCAATAGCTAGGTATGATTCGCTGATTAAAATATCCCATGTAGTGCCTGACATTAAGATAGGGCATATAGCGATTTTTTCACCGCTAAGGTAAGCGCCGCTAAGGTAAGCACCGCTAAGGTAAGCACCGCTAAGGTCAGCACCGCGAAGGTAAGCACCGCGAAGGTAAGCACCGCGAAGGTAAGCACCGCGAAGGTAAGCACCGCTAAGGTCAGCACCGCTAAGGTCAGCACCTCTAAGGTAAGCACCGCTAAGGTCAGCACCGCAAAGGTAAGCACCGCTAAGGTAAGCACCTCTAAGGTCAGTACCGCAAAGGTAAGCNCCGCTAAGGTAAGCACCTCTAAGGTCAGCACCGCTAAGGTCAGCACCGCTAAGGTCAGCTTTTTCCCCTACTGCCTCAATGACTGCCGAGCTTAAATTTTCAGCATCACAGGTGTATAAAACATTTTCTGTATAGCAATGTTTGATTTCAATTTTCATTTTGTTTTCCCTGTTAAGTTAGTTGTAGTTCACATTTCAGTTCAAAACTAAACCAAAAGTGTAGACTTGCTAACATTTTTAAACTCCGACTTTCTTAACGTATATGTTATAAAAGTTGTGACTATTTGATACTTATAACACTTTCGTTATCATTCATTCTTTACTATCTGTTGTGTTGAATGACAATTTATCTATTCAATACCTACTCCAAGGCACTAATCACTTCGTTGCAACTCCGCTTTAAGTGCTATGGGCTAGATACTTGCAGACTACATTAGCCTTGAATGCTTATAAGAGCACTTGTACTTGTAAACGGCTGGGTTATCTAACTACCTTGCAAGGATTCTGTTTTATTACTAGCTACGTTCGTAGCCTTTACTGCTTCACTATCTAGAAAGTATATAAATGTATCTATTAACTAGCATTTAAACCATTTAAGTACATATTTATGGATATTAGCCCCCATAGTAATCAATCAGCACTAGCAAGGCTTTCTTTACTTGCTTATCCTGTTTAATATCATCAGGATGCGTGGACTTATATTTATCATTAATTAAACTTAAGCTATGTTTAAGGTAGACAAGTACCACAGAATCTACAATCGAATACATTGGATCATTGTCGTCTAGTTCGATATTAATTTTCATCTTAGTATGTTCCTTCATCAAATGTTACTACACTATTAATGTAAGCCTGAGCTTTATCATTCAGCCTTACCCCTACATAAGTATGTGTCCTTGTTCCTTTAGATCTATCCAAACCTGTCTCGATCTTATGCTCCTGAGTCGCGGCCAAAAATCTACGCTTGAATGAGAATTCTGTGCCGACTGCTAGTTTCTTCTTCAGCGCCCAGTGTGAGTAACAAGTAAACACGTCATCCTTCGACACAGATCCCAACGCATCAAATACTAAGGTGTCCTCAACAAACGACCCAATTGGGTTGCCAAGCTCTGACATTAAGTCTAAGTATGATGCGCCGGACTTAGGTTGGATAAATGCCCCGCCCCTAGCTAGTCGCCTACGTAGTCCCTCCATCGACCAATTAAAAATCCCTGACAATTCTTTCTCTAACTTAACCGCTAGTGTTGTGTCCTCGTTGTTAAAGAATGTCTTAGTCATTTTAAGTACAATCATCCGCCCTGTCAAGGCATTTGAGTTCTCAGTCAACTGCAGTACTTCATTTGAGTAGATAACTATTCGTGTGGGTAGGTATCCGTTCCACGCGTCCTTGTTCTTTCTATTAACAGTGATAGTGTCACCACCGACAATGCGAAGGAGTTGGCTGACAACAGCATTTCTATTGCGCTCAGGCGCTCTGGCATCAGTAAAAGAAGCAAGAAGTTTGCCCAACCAAGGCTGTAGACCAAAAGTATCACAGAGTTCTCCTAATTCGGGCGCGACAGTATTGTGCTGACCCAGTAATGAAACAAGTATCTTGTTGATGGTGCCCTTACCTGATCGACGTGGGCCGATCATATTAAAGAATTTTTGTTGCTGTGTGTCTCCGGACAAGATGTACCCAAACATCTCTTGCAGTGTGTGGATCGCCTCTATGTCATCCTCCCAAATGTCTGCCATGAACTGCTCCCACCTTGGACACTTAGCATTCGGATCATAGTCAAAGTTAAGTGAGTTCTGTGTGAAGAAGCCAAGTGAGTGTGAGATCAAACACTGATCATCTACATGGAACAGCCCGTTCTGTAAACTAATTAGCTTCGATGCCGGTGGCTTAGTTGCTATGTACTCTTTTAACCAAATTGGTGGCTTAGTGTTCGCATGGTTTGGTAAGTGAATGATAGACTTCACCGCGTCAATCGCAGCACTTACCGCCGATGGGTTTGGATTAAACGGCTGTATCTCTTGCTTACGTCCTAGTTTCTTACACTTGTCTAAGAAGTGATACATGTCTGAGCGTATCGTCAGCTCCTCAATTACCTCGTAGTGTGTGCCTGAGTATAGGTAGAAGTCGTCCGCGTAGTGTACTAGTTTGTATCCTTCCTCGATCTTGTAGTAGTTGTCCAAGAATGTACGTGCGTGTGCCATCACGTTTTGGTCTAGTATAATCTCACCATTGTCGAGCGCGACCTTGATCTTCTTTTGGTTGACCTTGAATATGATCGAGCGTAGCGTGATACCGGAGCCACTAAATGAGTTCCACTTGCTGTCGCACAAGTTCGGTGCGTACTTGGTGCTGTTCGCTGACCATCTGTCCCATGCCTCTAGCCACTCGTAATCTCCCTGTCCTTGGTGGTGCATCGCCATACCAATGTCTAGCCAGTCCTTGTAGTACATGTCTGGGTCTAGTTCGTTCAGTATCTCGGTCTCTACCCTGTGTAGGTCATAGCCCTCTACCGGTGCCTTGTAGTCCTCAAACTCATCCCCTGACTTAGTGTAGACGCGCTCAGGTATTATGTTAGTGAGTACTTGCTCACTAGTTGGGACGCTACCTTGGAGTATTGCGCCGGTGACTGTAAAGTATCGCGCCGTTGTGTAGCACTCTAATCCAATGGTGTGGTCAACATGCGCGTGTTGTAAGTCTGCGCGTGTAAAGATTTTTACTCCGGTCTCTGACGGACTGACTTCTACATACCCCTCCACGTTGTCTATGATGTTCTGTGCAAACTCTGTCAGCTCGCCTGTAGTAACATCTCTACAATCGTCTATATCAATCCCCACCAAGTTGTCGTCACTAGAAAAAACAAAGCCCACACCACTAAAGTTACCGGACTCGTAAGCCTTTTCGGCGGTGAAGAAGTCTGTCCAATGCTTTGGGTTAGTACTTGATGCCGGACTGCCGTTGGACTGCATTGGCAGTTTGGAGAGACGTTTGGTATCTCCCTCACCCACCTCAACAAACTTCCACATCACCCACCGGTTGATTTTCTTTAGCTCTACCGGTATGTTTTCAAACTGTACTGTGTTGGTCTTCATAATTGCCTCTATCAATTTAAGTATTCTTCGCCTTGCACAATTGTATTACCTATCTTTAAGGTACATTGTCTTGGCTCATGAATTGCATAGTTAGGTACTACATATGTCACACATATCCAACCACACAATACTCCGACTGCAAATGTATTAATCATCTTTTAGTATCCTCTGTAAAAATGAAATGAGTAGTACCCCACAACATAATCCTAACATAAAAGCACTACTGTAACACACAATATATTGTAAAATAATGTCCATTTTAACTTTTTGCCTATTTTTTAATCAGTTGTCAAGCAAATTTGTACCACTCGGTACCCCTTTGTACCCCTTCTTTTTTTTCAAAGGGGTACACTCGTTTATAATCAAGGACTTACAAGTATTCTATATGGGTTTCAGAGCATTTTGGGGTACTGATTTTTTGCTCGTAAGTCCTTGATTTTAAAGGATTGTACCCCTTTGTACCCCTTTATTCTACTTTTTTAATTTTTTTAATAAAAAATAAAAAGAGATATAAATAAAAATAGTTCACTTAGAGGGGTACCGTGTGGTACAAATTACATTTTTACTTGGTATCCCTTGTCTCTCATTAGCCTGTATGCCCAAATTCTAAACTCGGTTCTATTTTTTGGTGTTTGCTCATCACGATCGTCCCAAACTGCATCAATAATATGGTCTCCCTCAGTATCATAAAACTCAATGCGCTTAAAGTCCCCAGTATCATCGTGGATTTCCGTTGGTATTGCCTCCTTAACTGACATCATCATCCTCCATGTGACGCTCTTCGTCGATTGACTCTAAGCTTACAGGCTCTCGCCCAATATATGACTGCAACTTTAGTACTACATTTTCGTGAACACCCATCATTGTGGCTATCTCACTCGCCTTTGGTTTACGTCCAAGCACTTGGCTCAAGGCTCGGTTGTTGTAGTTCATTTTCTTAATCTGTTCTGAAACATTTACCGGTAGTCTAATCATGTTGGATGTATTATCTAGCTCTCGTCTAGTTCCTTTTAATATAAATGAGCGTGCATATGTAGCAAAGCGTGCGTTGTTGGTGGGTATCCACCTTTTAGCCGACTTGACTAATTGCTCGTTGCCTATGTTAATCAAGTCCTCTACCGAAGTCATCCCATGTTGCCATGCCGTTGTGTTCTTTAGCAAAAACACCACAAAGCGTAGGTTATGCTTGACTAGCTTCTCTAGCGCCCTGTGGTCTCCGGCTTGAATTTGTTTGGCTAGGTTGTGTTCCTCCTCAACGGGTAGAGGATCTATGCCAAACAAAGACTGTAGGTAATGGTTGAGTGTGTCGTAATCATTTGCCATAGATTGAATTTGCCTAGTTAAATGGTTAAGTATACACTAATTGAGCAAAGATGCTATGTAATTTTCATACTCTAGCGGTGACATGTATTGCTCAAGTACTATTAACATCGCGTCACGTATACTTTTCCTTTTGTTTTGATCAACAAGCCACTCTGCCTTATACAGGTATTGGTGGTACTCTATTAGACTAGTCTTGACTAAACTATCTATTTGGTCACCATCAAACTCAACTGTCAGTTCCATAATATTAGTCCAATGGCTATCATTACGCACACACAAAAAATTAATTCATCTAAAAAGTCTTCATTTTGTTTCATATAATCTCCACTCCGAGTAGTCATAAGATATCAAGGTATTACCGCCCCACAAAATAATAATCTTTTCCTTTGTGCCTTTCCAACACCCGATTGATTTTGTGGCTTTATGGTAGGCTACAAAAGCGTTCTGCATCGTTGGACATTCTAGTAGTGTTAGTACTACATTGTCTTTGTTACGCATCTCTGTGGATGCCTGTGCGTTGATACTAAAACAAAATAACAATATCGCTAAGAGCTTCATTTCATCTCCTCTGTGTGGTAGGTTTGGTATGAGCGTATTCTGCTCGGACGATCGTGCGCTACGCGCTCGTTAAACGATACCGCCTTGCCTTGTTTCCTTAGTGCGGAACAAAGCTTGGGTAGGTCACAATCCTCCTCTAAGTAAGCGTAGTTATCTCGCATATAACTAAACATGCTAATGTCCTTGGCAATACCTAGACGATCTAGCAATGCTTTCTTTACCTTACCCCATGCGTGTCCACTATCTGAATAAATTGTGATAATCATTTTTGTTTCCTATTCATTAAAAAAATGCGGTTCTTGTTTGGTTTGGTTGGTAGGATGTTTGTGTACCCCATCCTAAATGCCAACATAAAATGAGATGCGTAAGGTTCAGCTATTATTACCGGTCTCTCACTAAGCGGTAATGGTCTAGTACGCTTTGGTTTAGATATCATAATCGTGCATTCTACTTGGCTGTTATGTATGCTTCAATTTGTTCCTCTGTACCATTGACTGTGATAAAACAATGGTCTATCCACTCTTGGTCTTCGTCCACCTCATTGTCTAGCTTGCCCACTCCGTACTTACCCTCTATGTCTTTAAGCTTCATTTTATAATCCTCTTAACTGACGTTGATAAAATATTGCAGTCGCTATTAATCTCGTAGTCTCTGCCCTCAGCACAGGTTGGGCAATTGATTTTAGATACCTCCAACAATGCCTCGGTGTGCGAGTCTGCCTCTACTACGTACCACACACTTACCTCACACATTACCATCTGTCTTACTTCGTATTTAGCCATTATAGCGTCCTCATTAGATTGTAGACTTCTTCCGGTATCTCAATGACATTGCCGGCTGATACTGATACATCGCCATAGTTCCAAGCCTCTAGGTCTTCGTCCCACTTTCCACCACTGCCATACCACTCACTAGCGACACGCTCTATTGCCTCGCTCGCGCTGTCGTCACTACTTGGTAGTGTGAAGTAGTAGGTCGTGTCATACTCCCTCTCACCATTGGTCTCGTTGATTGTGCCTGCATAATATTTAGTAGTCATGATATTAAACCTCAAAGTCGTTAATAATAGAGTGTACTAACACTGGCGCGCTGTCAGTATTGCCTCCAATGTGCCAGTTTGTTATTGCGTCCACTGGCAATCCCTCAGCGCCACAATAATTGTGTCCGTCCTTGTAATTATAGACTGTAGCAATTCTTCCATCGTCAAACTCAATGCCCCACTCAGCGTCAATTTTATATTCGTCCCCAGTGTTAGGTTCACCTAGGTATTTCACTAACGTATCATAGTCAGTAGTAATGTACCCTCGTAATGATGTGCCATTGACGTTGACATTTTGTGTTGTGTATTTCATTTTGTATTCTCCTGTTTATGAGTCTTAATTATAAATCACAAATAAGACTCTGTGTAAATTATTTTATTGGCGTACTACAAAGCCTGATTTGTCCTGACGTGCTTTGCCCTTGGCATATAATGCCACCACAACACCTCTTGGCTCTGTGTGACGGATGTCACTATTGTCACCGCCAATCACGTCAGTAAACATGAATGTCTTAGGTATGTTCTCTGCCTTGTCAAACACCACAGCGATGCGTGAGAGCGCGCTATTTGCATTCGCCTTAGCTACCAATGGCGCAAAGCTTTTAACTCCGCTGTATGAGAATGTAAGGTCATAGTTTGCCGGTATGTTTTTGCGTGTCGGCAATTTAGTGTAGTCATAGAATGCTAGTGTAGGGAAATGCTCAAAAATGTTTAGACCTTGGTAGNGCACATTCTCATAGGCAATGTCCGACGTGCCATTTAGTCTAACCAATGGAGTTAATCCCATGCGCTGTGCCTTGCGCTGTAATGCCTTGATTGACCACACTAGGTCAGCCATGAATGCCTCGCGCTCCTCAAAAAAACGCTTAGTCTTGGCAATACGTGCCTTTTGTACAGTAGACATTGCTCCGCGTCCTGCAGTATAGAGGCAGGCTGTCTCGCATCCTGCAAGCTTGGCAGATGGGCACACTTGGTATCCGCTAATGTCAGATGGTGACATATACAGGATGCCTGTTAAGAAGCCGAGTTTAAGACCTTTAACAGTCTTAGCGTCATCATTGGATGATAGTAGATTTTTCATAATGTATCCTTATTAGGTTTGTATAAGACTGCTCGCGCAGTTTCGGCTCTTGAAGCCTCGTCAGTTATACTGTGATGGTAACACCGTCAATTTTTACACTCTTGATGGTGTCCTTGTTTACCGCTCTGTAACCCTTGTCAGCCATGCTGTAGATGATGATGAAACTGTCATCTAGTGTACGTTTGCCACCTGCTAAGTGTTTGGTGACATTAAGACGTCCGTTAATGGTGCGCTCTGTACCATCTTTTTTCGTGAATGTGATGGTCATAAATTTGTTGCTGTTTAAATCTATAAAGCTTGATATGTTTGACATATTGTATCCTTTTCGTTTGTTGAGTCTTAATTATACAGGCTTTAAAAAACCTGTGTAAATTATTTTACTCCTCATCTGTTGTGTTGTATATCTCTATGCAAGTGTCGCTAGAGTATACATCATATTTTCCGCTCTCTAAGATTGCCATGATAACAAGGTCGAGCACACCGCTAACACCAATGGTGCTGTAGATGTTTAGTCCTTGGTTATTGTAGCGGACATTAGGATGCAATGTCAGTCCTAAGCTTGTCTCCCAGTGCTTGATGATGTCTTCGCAATGCTCCTCGTCAGCGCAGTCGCCACCTGTCCAACAATCATAATGAGTGTAGTCGATTGGGTCTTCGAGCTGAATAGTTAATAGTCTAGTCATGATGTTTGTATCCTCTTGGTTTGATTAAGACTGCTCTCGCAGTTTCGGCTAATTAAGCCTCGTCAGTTAATCTTGTATGGTGCAATTTAAGCCCCTTTCACTATGGCAAAATTCTAAATCAGTATTTTTAAACTTAATACCATATGAAGCATGATTTTTATTAGCAACCCAAACTTCTAATACATTGGATTGAGTTTCTTTTAATAAATGCTCTTTATTACCTAACGGTCTTATATAAATATAACCAGCTTCTTTTAGTGTTTCTTTAAGGTTGTTTTCATAAATAATTGTTTGCATGATGTGTATCCTCTTGGTTTGATTAAGACTGCTCTCGCAGTTTCGGCTTATATAATTTGCCTGTTGTACGGTAATCAGTTTGCATAATTAATTCTCGCTTTTCAATTGTGCTGTAAATTGGCCAAAATTAGCCCGTTAAACCTCGCATAAGCAAGGCCTAACAGATAATTTTAATCATTTAATAAAGTATTAAGCGCGTCCAATAACTCCGCCTTTGTGCAATTATCCAAATCGATATCAAGGTTACTTAGTAACTCTTCCCCTTTAATGTATGCATACATATTAACGATTGACTCACTATTGATTTTAGTATTGACCTCGCCAAAATGATAATTTTCATAGTCAATTACATATTGAATGGCTTCAAAGGCATCAATGCCATGAGTTTTTAACCACTCGGAGGCTTGATAGTAGCCAATAATGTAATAATCTTGATTAAAACAATCGTTGTGCAACTCGCNAAAATCTTGGNCATCATCGCAATCAGTTACNTGGTTGATAATATGGTGNGCTAACTCTTGGTTTAAGTTTGTCATGATGTGTATCCTTATTAGGTTTAAATGAACTACATGGATATATTAGCACATATTCAGGCTTTGCTACTGCTAAATTGTTACTAAAATGTAATAGTTTGTAACAGATTGTAATAGTGTGAGTTATCCACAGGCAATGTGGGTGCTGTGGATAACTATATGCACCAAAATGGCGCACTCCATCAAGCAGGCATCTCGCACACGCTTGCCTGCTTGCTAATGAGAAGCATTCGCATTCAGCGTGTGCGCCTCAATGGTAATGAGAAGCATTCGCATCTAGGCACGGCGCATACCCACACGGCCATCATAGTTATATGGCGCGCCACCTAATTGGTAATGAGAACCATTCGCATTCAGATCGACTGCCGTGCTGGTCGCGCCTCCCATGTTAGTGAGTACTCACTAACCTACACAGGTCGGGCTGGTGTGTTGGCATAGATCTTGCTAGTAGCAAGTATCGTGCCAGCCTGTGTGCCACAGCGCGCTAATGACCCTCCTTGCTGTAGGGGCGCCCTTTTCCTATTTGTCATCCCCCTTTTTAGGTACCATCGAGGTCGAGGCGGAGGGGGCCCCACAAACCATGAGTTTTTTTAATTTGTACCACACGGTACCCCTCTAAGTGAACTATTTTTATTTATATCTCTTTTTATTTTTTTTTATTTTTTTTTTAAAAAGTAGAATAAAGGGGTACCGAGTGGTACAATCCTTTGGAATCAAGGACTTACAAACATTCCCAAAACCTCTGAAACCCATATAGAATAATTGTAAGTCATTGATTTCATTGGTTTGTACCACTTCTTTTTTCAAAGGGGTACAAATTTGTACCCCTTTGAGTAAAATCGTGTTTTTTTTAAGATAAGTCATTGATTATAAACAACTTTTTAAAAAACAAAGGGGTACAAACTGATATAAATCAAAGACTTACAAACTTTCTATATGGGTTTCAGAGCATTAGGTAATTTTTTTTTAAAAGTTTGCATTAGTATATACGTAATTCATGGTATTACTTAGCCCGATAATGATCAATTTGTGAATTAGTATGTATGTAAACTATTTGTTTACATATTTTAAACTCGGAGAATTATTATGTGGACTACACCAGCAGCTACAGAAATGCGTTTTGGCTTTGAAGTTACAATGTACGTAATGAACAAGTAATTGTTTTGTATCCCACAGCATACAATGTATACTGTGGGAACTAATTTAAAAGACAAAGTATTTTGTCTGGAATATACTAATGGCTATTTTAGCAACACAGAGTGTGTTAACGCTCGACTATTGGAAGTACGCCAGACATCTTAAGATAGGTGATTGGGTATTTGACAAAAACGGTAAGCCAGTACAGATAACCTTGGTACATGAATACCGGGCCGAAGAATGTTTTGAAGTAACGTTTTGTGATCATCTAACAATCAGCGGTGACGCTAAGTTATCATTCCGCGCAGAGAACGATAAGTACCGGAGACGTGTCCAAGCGTTTAAGATGATCCGTAAGAATGGGTTTAAGCGACCGCTTAAGTTCATGTCTGTGGAAGATCTAATCAAGGCCGGGCTAAGAGGCAGAGCAAATAGAACAGAGTGGTCAGTACCCACCACCAAACCAATTCAGTTTCCAGCACAGACCCATGGCGTACCGCCGTTTGTGTTTGGATTTTGGTTCTTTAACAGAAAGGCACACAAGACCTTTACCATAAACGAAAGCACAAGAGACTTTGTGTTTAAAAAATTTAAAGACGCCGGGTACAAAGTAACCGAGCTTAATAAGTTACGTGGAAGATTCCACAGGTTTTATGAAGATCCTAACATAGAACTACAAATGGTTCCAAATGTTCCAACAAAGATACCAATGAACTACCTCATGGGGTCACCAGAGGAACGAATAGAGCTGTTGTCTGGGTTAGTTAACTCAAAACCTAAACAGTATGACAAAAGACTAAACAATTTTAGGATAACAGAACATAATTTTTCTATCATTCAACAAATCCAAGGACTTGTTGAGTCAATTGGGTGTAAGTCAAACCTGTTCTATGTTGAACCGGCTAAGTCATACACACTAAAGTTTAAATGTAAACACACTCTGGTGCATGATCAGGAGTTTAAAGCAATAAAAGTGCACCACGCACGCAGATTTATTAAAAAAATAGAGACCTTGCCCGGTCAAATGGTAGTTCATATTGAGACAACCGGCGATGATCACTCAATACTAGCCGGAGAGGGATATATTAGCGTATGCTAACACCTAAACAAGAGCTTTTGCTAAAAAAGTTCGCAGATTCACACAAACATTGGCCCAAAGACCAACTTGAAGCCGCAATATGGCAAATCAAATGGTCTATTCAGGCATTACCCCACCAAAAAGAACCAGAAGACAATGAGTATGATACTTTTCTCATGTTAGCGGGTCGGGGATCAGGTAAAACCCACACAGCATCTCACTGGATTGGTATTCGGGCATGGACTTACGACAATACGCGCTGGTTAGTCACGGCGCCAACGTCAAACGACATCCGAGCCACTTGTTTCGAGGGTGACTCTGGGTTAATGAACATTATACCACGATCTTTAATCAAAGACTATAACAAATCGTTGTTTGAAATCACGTTAACTAACGGATCCATCATACAAGGCATTCCAGGTTCCGAACCAGAACGTTATCGTGGTAAACAATACCACGGCGCTTGGTTTGATGAGTTGTGTGCGTTTGATTATCTCGATGATGCTTACGACGGTGTCCAATTTACGCTGCGACTCAAAGACCCACGTATTGCGCGTGTGCAGCAGATCATTACAACAACACCTAAACCTAAAGAACTGATTGTTGATCTTAACGAGGGCACAATAGGTGGAGATGTGTACGTTGTTAATGCCTCATCTTACGACAATAAAGACAACCTATCTCAAACGTTTTTTAAACAACTAGAGTCATACGATGGTACAGACCTAGGTCGCCAAGAAATTTACGGCGAGATACTTGACCCAGAACAGGCAGGTATCATTAAGCGTAAACAGTTTAAAATGTGGCCAGCCAATAGACCAACACCTACGTTGGAGTATGTAATTGCTTCATACGATCCAGCTACATCAGAAAAAACAATGAATGACCCAACAGCGTGTACCGTGTGGGGTATTTTTGAACAGGACGACGTAGGCACTGGAGTTATATTACTAGACTCATGGGACGCGCACTTAGCGTATCCAGAACTACGTCGTAAAGTAATTGATGACTTTAAAGAAATGGTTTATGGTGTGGACAATGAGTTTGGTAAAGGCCATAAGGCAGACCTTGTACTCATGGAAGACAAGTCGGCAGGTATCTCACTCATCCAAGAACTTCAAGGGTCAGGTATTGAGGTAAGGGGATACAACCCCGGACGAGCGGATAAAGTACAACGTCTTAATATTGTAGCACCCCTTGTAGCAAAAGGCAAGGTATGGATACCAGAAGACGCAGAACGTAAGGGTGAGTTTGCTGACTGGGCAAAACGTTTTCTTCGTCAGGTATGTTCATTTCCAGAGGCAGGAGGCCACGATGACTACGTTGACTCACTATCACAAGCACTACGTGTGCTTCGAGACTCAGGTTGGATACAGTTAGATTACTTACCCGTTAGAGATTACTCATACGCAGACGATAGAAACAAACGATTTGAAAATCCGTACACTATGTAGGGCGGAATGATGTATCAATATGCATTAGTATGCTTATGATGGATCTAATACACCTACTTAACATAGGCACCAAAAAATAACTATGGCTCAACCACAAATACCTTTGCAAATGGGTGGCAACTTATCTTCACTAGATGATAGAGGAGATGATATTGAATTAGCAACTGACCAAGATCATGAGACAGAAGAAATTGCTAATACGCTTGGATTAGATGACGATGAAGCAGAGCAAGAAGTCATTGAGTTAGATGATGGATCTGTTGTTGTTAATTTTATGACAACCAAGGGCCCACAAAAAGACCCAGAGTTTTATGAAAACTTAGCAGAAGTATTTGAAGACAGCACANTAATGATGCTNTCCAATGAATATTTAGAATACATTGATATAGACCGTGAGTCTCGCTCACAGCGTGACAAGCAATACGAAGAAGGTCTACGTCGCACTGGATTAGGAAAGGACGCGCCTGGAGGTGCAACGTTTGATGGAGCCTCAAAAGTCGTCCACCCAGTTATGGCAGAGTCATGTGTTGACTTTGGAGCATCGTCCGCTAAAGAATTATTACCACCCGATGGAATTGTTAAATCAAACATCAAAGGTGTAGCAGACAGAAGCAAAGAAGAAGTGGCAGATCGTAAGGTCAATTTTCTTAATTGGCAACTGACAGAACAAATTCCTGAGTATCGTGACGAGATGGAGCAATTGCTCACTCAGTTACCATTAGGAGGGTCCCAGTTCCTTAAGTGGCGTTATGATACAGAACAAAAACGCCCAATGTGTGAGTGGATACCTATTGATAACATATTACTTCCATACTCATCAACTAATTTTTACACATCATCTAGGGTAACTGAGGTTCAAGATATTACCCGTGATGAATACCTATCAAGAATTGAGGCAGGTATTTATCGAGACATTCATTCAGACTACACATCCAATGCACCAATGGATAGTCAAACAAGATCTGAAGAAGCTAACAACAAAATTGAAGGCAAAGACTTACCCTCTGAAAATATTGACGAAATGCGTCGTATTTACGAGATTACTTGTTTCATTCGTTTAGACGATGATGATTTAACAGAAGGCAAACGTGCACCATATATTTTAACTATTGATGAATCCAGCGGTGAGGTATTAGCCTTGTACCGTAACTGGGAGGCCAATGACAAAAAACTCACGAAGCTCGATTGGTTCGTTGAATTTAAATTTATTCCTTGGCGTGGTGCTTATGCCATTGGTTTACCTCATCTTATTGGTGGCTTATCTGCTGCTCTTACTGGCGCACTTCGTGCTCTCATGGACGCCGCACATATTAGCAACAGTCAGACGATGCTTAAACTTAAAGGTGGTCGCATTGGTGGACAAAGTGACAGGATTGAACCAACCCAAGTGATGGAGATTGAGGGAGCGCCTGGTGTAGACGATATTCGTAAGATCGCCATGCCGATGCCATTCAACCCACCATCATCTACATTATTTAGTTTACTAGGTTGGTTAACAGACGCTGCTAAGGGTGTAGTTACAACAGCAGAAGAAAAAATTGGCGAAGCTAACAACAACATGCCAGTGGGCACAACACAGGCATTAATTGAACAGGGCGCCAAAGTATTCTCAAGTATTCATGCACGACTACATCGTTCTCAGGCTAAGTCACTAGCTATTATCTCACGTATTAATCACTGGTACCTAAGTGAGATGGATAATGAATCTGGCGAAGAGATTGAGGTTAGAGACTTTGCGTACAACAACGATGTACGTCCAGTATCAGACCCTAATATATTTTCTGAAACACAACGCCTTGCACAAAACCAAGCTATCTTACAGATGGCGCAAACAGCACCTCCGGGAATGTTTGATGTTCGAGCAATGTATCGTCGTGTATTGCAACAATTAAAAGTTCCTGCAATTGATGAGATATTACCAAATCCTCAAGGAACTTCAGAGTCTAATCCAGCATTAGAAAACGTATCAATGACAATGGGTCGCCCCGCCGCAGCATACCCAGACCAAGATCATTTAGCGCACATACAGATCCACTTGGAGTATGCTAATAACCCAGTGTATGGTGGTAGTGCATTAGCAGGACCAACGTTTTCACCTTTGGTATTAGATCATATCAAACAGCATTTAACAATGCACTACTTGCAATCCATGCGCGCCTATGTGGCACATGCATCAGATGGCAAAGATACTTTTGGTTTAAATGAAGAAAAACCAATGGATCAACAAGCCCAACAAGCACTAGCAGTTGCAGCTAAAATGGTAGACCACGACTCTCAACAAATTATGGCACCATACATGCCACAGATTAATGCTATTGCACAAAAAGTGGCTCAGGCACAACAACAGCAACAACAAGCCGCGATGTCTTCAGACCCCACTGCTAACGCCATTATGCAAACACAAATGGCAGAGACTAAACGTAAGGCAGAAGAAGCTCAGGCTAAGTTACAACAAAAAAATGCTCAAGATCAACAAGATTATCAAATTAAAGTGGCTGAGTTGCAACAAAAAATGCGAGAGTTACAAGCTAAGTATGATACACAATCTAAGATTGACTCTCAACGTAATGCTACACAGATTGCAATGTCTGACCTTAACAACTCATCTAGGGAACGTATTGCTGAGATTGGAGCACAGGCAGGACTAACATCTGATCAATTAGCAATGCAACATGAGCAAGATCAGACTGCGTTAATGGCATCACAAGAGGCACAAACGGACTTACGTCAACACGGATTAGATATTCAACAACAAGCGTTTGATCAACAAGCACAAGTAGCACAACAACAAGCGCAAGCAGCTCAAGCCCAACAACAGCAACAAAACCAGCACCAGATGGATATGTTTAGTCAACAACAAAACCAAGCCCATCAACAACAAATGGCAGCACAGCAACCACAACAACCACTAACAGGGGAATAACATGGCAGATGAATTAGGTTTTCGTAAGGCATATAAAATGACAGGCACACCAGGATATGCGGGTGGCCCAAATCAAGACGTTGAAAAAGGCGCGTCAGGATCACACCGTGACAATAATTGGAAGATTGGCGCAGCACAAGCTAAGATGTCTAAACCTTCTAAAGTAGGACCAGATAAAAATCTTAACGAAATTGGCGGCGGTAATTTTTACTAGATTGGGGCGGAATGTCTTTTAGATATGTATTAGTACATGTATGAAAGACTTAGTCTCCGAATTAATTGAGCGTTTGAAAAGCGCTGACAAAGATATAACAGAAGCAATTGCATCTGGTATAAATATTCACAACTACGAAACATATCAACGGTTTGTGGGTAAAAAAGAAGGGTTGTCTGAGGCACTAGGGATTATAGAATCTATATTATCCGAGGACGACGAAGACCAATATTAAGTGCTGTATAGCACAAGGAGTGAAGCCGAATGGCTGCATATGATTCAAAGGTTACGGACGAGCCAGATTTACGTTCAGAATTAGAATGTTTTCCAATAATAGAACCCGGAATTGAAGTGTTGGGTGATCGCGTGTTAGTTCAATTACGTCGCGAGAAAACAACATCAAAAGGTGGAATTCTGTTGGTGGAAGAGACAACACAAACCATTAAATTTAATGAGACTGTGGCTAAGGTAGTTCAAATTGGACCACTAGCATACAAAAACTTAAATGATTTAACTCCTTGGATTGAAGGTCCTTGGTGTCAAGTGGGTGACTTAGTTCGCACAATCAAATACGGTGGTGATCGTTATGTGGTTAATGCGGGTGATGAAGGTGCTCCGGTTGTGTTCATAACACTACAAGCGCGTGAAATTATATCAAAGATTAAATCCTTTGAACAAGCTCAACGCATGAAATCGTTTGTAGATTAACTTTGTATAAAGGATAAAAAATGGCAAAAGATAAAGACGTTCCTATTCGGGAACATGAAGACGGTACAGTTTCAGCTAAAGTAGAAGAAAACGCTCAAGAAGAGTTTGATACTGAACTAAGTAATGAGAATGAAGATCAGTCAGATGAAGACGGTAACGACCGTGAAGATGCTGGTGAAGAAGATCAGTCTGATGAGGACGAGGAAGAACGTGAGAAAATCCGTGAAGCCCGCCGAGAAGAACGAAGATTAAAAAAAGAATTAGTAAAACAACGTGACGCTTCTTCTAAACACAAGATTAGCGCATTAGAAAAACGAAATGAAGAGTTAGCTCGACGTCTAGCTCAGATTGAAAATAATCAATCATCGTATCGTTTAGCACAACTTGACAAAACATTAGAAGACGAAGCTACTCGAGTAGAGTATGCTAAGATGAAAATGATGCAAGCCGCCCAAACTGGTGATGCTGCAGGTCAAATAGAATATTTAGAACAGTTAACAGACGCTAAACAACGTCTACAACAGTTACAGCATTTTAAGAAACAACAACTGGAAATTGCTAAACAACCAAAACAAAACGTTCCTAACCCAACGGCTAGGGAAGTTGAATTAAATGCAAAAGACTGGCTTCGTAAGAATAATTGGTTTGATCCAGAGGCTAGAGATACAGATAGTAGAATTGCCAAGGTAGTTGATCAAGAGTTAGCCTCAGATGGTTGGGATCCGGCAGATCCTGAGTATTGGGATGAACTCGATAATCGCTTATCTGCACGTCTACCACATCGCTACACAGCGAAGGGTGGTAATACTCAACGTCGATCCGCTGGACCAACAGCGTCGAATAGAGTATCTGCAACAACAGCAAAACCTAACACAATTACATTAAGTAAAGATCGTGTTCAGGCAATTAAAGACGCTGGTGCATGGGATGATGTAAGTAAACGAAATAAAATGATCCGCGCATACGCTTCGTATGATCGCGCTAATAGAGGATAATTATTATGGCAAATCCAAGAGCAAAAAGAGATTTAGATGACCGCATGGCAGAACGCGCACAAGAAGTAATCGAGCGTTCTATGGTAGCGAGTCCTGATGATGTAGCACATCGCGAACGCCTTGATGCGTTCAGAGATAAATGGCAAAATAGTGCGTTGCCAGAAATTCCAGCTGGGTCACTCCCTGGAATGCACCTGTGTTGGTTGAGTACCACCAACACATATGACAGTATCGACAAACGTATGGCATTGGGTTATGAGCCAGTTAAAGCCGCCGAGTTAGGAAAAGGCTTTGAAGGACTAGGCAAGATGAATTCGGGCAAGTTTGAAGGCTGTATTAGTTGCAATGAGATGGTTCTCTTTAAATTACCAGAAGACGTTTACCAAGAAGTGATGCGTATGTTGCATCTTGAGGACCCACTAGAGCACCAACGTAATATTACGGCTCAAGTTAGGGAAACTTCTCAAGATCGTAAAGGTGGCAGATCTATATTGGAAGGTGGCTTATTGGAAATGGACAGAGAAGCTAACAAAGCAAATAAAAATATTCGTTTTCAATAATAACTTACACACAAAGGAAGGGACACTATGTCTGCAACATTTCAACCCTTTGGCCTGAAGCCTGTGTATCACCCTAGCGGATTAGACCGTGCCACTGCATTTGTTGGCACTAACACTTTCGTTACCGGTACTACATTTACAGCTCCATACTCATTGAGTTCTGGCCAATCATTTTTTCAATATCAACCAGTGGCTATTACAGCTTCAGGTCAATTAACAATCGCTAACCAAACAGCAGCATCTGGTAAAGTATTTGGCGTGTTTAATGGCGTAGAGTATACAAACTCTGACGGACGTCGTTCAGTAGCTAAGTATGCATCTAAATTAACACTAGATGCGTCTACACAGATTATATTCTGGGTATTCTCAGATCCAGGTTTAGTTTATGAAGCTCAAGTAAACGGTTCAGCTACAACAGGTGCAATCGGAACAGAGTACAACTTTGACACAACTACAGGCTCTACAGTATCTGATGGCTATGCTATCGGTGTTGGTGGTGCAGGCTTCTCAACTACAGCATTACTTGCAACTGCCGTAGCTTCAGGTGCTCAAGGCCAAGTTCGTGTGGTTGGTCTAGGACGTGAAACAGCATTCCCAGCAGGTCAGTTAAATGCATGGGGCGATGCTTACACTATCGTTCAAGTTCAGATCGCTAATAATACCTTCGCTGCTGCGTCGGTTTCAGTCTAATATAACGAAAGGAATAAGCAATGGCAACCCCAATGCGTAGTACAGACTTTCGTGCGGTAGTCGAACCGATTATCAACGAAGTTTTTGATGGCGTTTATGAACAACGCGACGATGAGTGGAAAGGTTTTGTAGAACAAATCCAAGGTATTCCACGTAACTATCACGAAGAAGTAATGTTATTTGGTATGAATGCAGCTCCTGCAATGCCTGACGGCACTCCAGTTAGCTATGACCAAGGCGGTACTTTGTATATCACACGTTTTATCTACCAAATCTATGGCTTGGCTTACGCTTTGACCAAAGTTTTGATGGAAGACGGTGATCATATCCGTATCGGTTCAACATTTGCTAAACACTTAGCTCAATCTATGATTGAAACTAAAGAAACACTTTGCGCTAACTTATTGAACTTTGCGTTCACTTCAGGTTACGTTGGTGGCGATGGTGTAACATTAATCAACACGGCTCACCCTATTGCTAACGGTGGATCATATTCAAACCAATTGTCTACACCGGCTTCATTGTCACAAACATCTGTAGAACAAATGTTGATTCAAATCCGCTCTGCAGTAGACAATAACGGTAAACGTATCCGCCTCAAAGCAGAACAGTTAGTAGTTCCACCAGCACTAGAATTCCAAGCTGAAGTTATCTTGAAATCTGTGTTGCGTTCAGGTACTGCTGACAATGATTTGAACCCTATCAAATCAACAGGCATGTTACCAAAAGGCACTCATGTTGTTACTCGTCTAAGCTCAAGTAAAGCTTGGTGGGTACAAACAGATGCTGAAAACGGTTTGATGTTAGTGATGCGCCGCCCAATGGAGAAATCTATGGAAGGTGACTTCGAGACTGACTCAATGCGTTACAAGGCAACAGAACGTTATGCCACTGGTTGGCATGATGCTCGTAACATCTACGGTACCGCTGGTCTGTAGTAGTTAAGCAGTAAGTAAAAAAGCTACCCTTAAAAAAGGTAGTTTTTTTGCATTTAAGGGCGCCAAAATATAAATCTTTGCATTAGTATGCATAGGAAGAATCATCCCATTCTGACTACCGAACTTCCCGGTGAGACGACTTAGAGACAGCTTGGGATAACCACTAAGATAAGGAACTATCATGTCATCAACATTTACCACACCAATTCGCGTATTTAAACGCAACAACCCAACAAACAATGGCGTTATTGCCCCAGACAACACCGGCGTAGTATCAGTGACACAACAAAGTTACATCACTAACCCAATTACTGCGGTTACTGCAGTAACAACAACATACTCAACAGCAGACGTAGGATCTACCTCAGTAACTCCGTTCGTATTACCTGCGGGATCACTACTTACAAACGTCCGTCTATACCAAACAACTGCGGCCGTTGGATTAGTTGGAGGTGTCATAACAGTAAACTTATTAGTTACAAGCCCATCAACAGGTAACGTAACAACTACAGCCATTGGTACAATTACCCCAACGGCGGCAGGCGGCGTAATTACTTGGGCTCCTACAGCAACAGCAGCGACAGCAGTGTTATTAAACAACATTGGACCATTAGATGCTACATTAACATTTGTATCAGCAACCGTAACTACTTTAACAAGTGGTTCAGTTGGTGGAACATTTGATGTTAGCTACGCTGCACGTAACGTAGATGGATCAACAAGCGCTTATGGTTCAGGTTTAACAAACTCATAATTAATCGATGGGGAGCAATCCCCATCTTTCTAACTTAAAGGAAATTAATTATGGCACTTATTACAAATTTACAACAAACGTCACCCCCGCATTCTGTTACGGTCCAAGGGGCCTATGAACCATTTGATCTTCAAGTTGCACGTAATCAAATCATGGGACACCAAACAATCAATGTTTTTGGGTACCAAGCGGCTGTATCAACAACAGCTATTCCTGTGTGGGAAAATGCTGCAGCTTATGTATACCCAACATCAGCCTCTACATTAACTTTAGTAAGTACTTCAGCTTCAGATAATACATCTGCCTCTGTATTAATTGGTGGATTAGATGCAAACTTTAATCCAATCTCAGAGACACTATTTTTAAATGGTGTAACTGGAGTAACAACAGTTAATAGTTATTTCCGAATTAATAGTATGGTATTAGTATCTCCGGGTACAAGTCAAAATACTAACGTTGGTGTAATTACACTTAAACAAACTACTAACACGCTATCTCAAATCAACGCAGGTATCGGTAAGTCACAAAATACTATTTACACAGTACCTAACGGATATACATTATTTTTAGATCAAGTAGAAGTTAATTCATCAAATAGCTACACAAGTGCTACGATTTTAACATATAAAGTTCAAACAATTAATAATACAAATGGAGTTAAATTAGTTGTATTACAGCAACCATTTGTGGCTATTTATACTATTACTAGACCAACAAACCCATTCGTATACTCAAGTAAAACAGATATTCAATGGTTATTGAATACTAGCACAGGATCTGTTGCCGCTGGAGTTATTGTAATTGGTAAGTTAATTAAGAATGATGGCCAAACTGCTTAATGCCAATCTATCTTGACACACGGGGTAATTCTGTCCTATCTGTAGGGATCTGTGATCGCTGCAGTAGGAAGTTCCCGTATGTTGATTTAATGCCAGACCCAAATTTTCCGGGCATGCGCGTATGTAAGGACGACGTAGATCAGTTTGATCCTTGGCGTCTTCCAGCTATTAAGACAGAAAACATCACGTTGCGGTTCCCAAGACCAGATGTTAGTGTGGCAGTAGATACCGCACAAGTCCAAACACAAGATTATAATGCCATGTTTATTGAGGGTGTACCTCCATTCTCAGGGGCTCAGGGTAATTTATCCACTGGACCAATAGCAGAGTTTGGTAATGTGTATACACCCCCAGTACCCCCACCAGCACCATCTACAGGACTACCAGCGATTGTGCTGGGTGTTACTCCTAATGTAGCAACAAGCAGCGGTGGTACTATTGTAACAGTTCAAGGGTTGTACTTTACTTATGCCACTGGAGTATCATTTGGTGGGGCTACAGTAACATCTATGATTGTTGTAGATGATAGAAACATAGTAGTAACAACTCCAGCGCACACTATTGGTGCAGTTGATGTAGTGGTGACAAATCCTTACGGAATAGGCACCGGATCTAAAGTTTTTAACTATACATAAAGAGCACAAATGGATCAACCCATATCACAACTACCAGTCGCAACCACCATTACGGGGGATGAACTAACTGTTGTTGTTCAACGTGGGGTAACAAAACAAACACAAGTGAGTCAAGTTGCCAATGCAATATCTCCCGGTAAATTAATCACTAGCGTTTCTTTTGATGTTAATAGTAATTTAATATTCCAATATAGCGACGGTACTACATCTTCTGCAGGTCCAATTCCGGGATATGTTAGCGCAGTTATCGATAGCTTTGGCCATCTAATACTGACCAACTCCCTCGGATACTCAACCGATGTAGGCAATGTGGTAGGACCAACAGGTGCCACAGGTGCCACAGGTGCCACAGGTGCCACTGGTGCTACNGGTGCTACTGGAGCTACGGGCGCCACGGGGACTGCAGCAACAATATCCNTAGGTGCTACTAACACCGGCCCTCCGGGGTCATATGCCGCCGTTAATAATTCCGGCACTTCATCTGCTGCTGTATTTAACTTTACCATCCCCTCTGGCCTTACAGGAAACACTGGGGCTACAGGGGCTACAGGGGCTACAGGGGCTACAGGTGCTACCGGCCCTGCAGGTGCTCCGGGAGTTGGGGTTCCTACAGGAGGTCTAGCAAACCAAGTACTGGCTAAAATAGATGGAACTAATTACAACACACAGTGGGTAAATGCGTCATCAGGCACTGTCACCAGTATCTCAGGATCTGGAGGATCTACAGGGCTATCTTTAACAGGAGGCCCAATTACAACCTCCGGTACCCTTACCCTTGGTGGCACTCTAAACGTGGCTTCTGGGGGCTCTGGTGCAGCCAGTTTAACAGGATACTTGATCGGAAATGGTACAAGTGCCTTTACCGCATCATCGACCATACCAACAACAGTACTATCTGGTACAGTAACAAATGCTCAATTAGCTAACAGCTCAATCACTATAAACGGGTCAAGTATCAGTTTAGGTGGTTCGACTTCAGTTGGAACAGTTACATCTGTAAGTGGTACGGGTACAGTTAGTGGACTAACATTATCGGGGACGGTTACAGGTTCTGGCAGTTTAACATTAGGTGGAGCCATCACTGGATTTGCTACCAGTGGGGCAAATACAAACCTAACCTCCGTAGCATTAACCTCCGGAACAATATCAACAGCACCATCAAGTAGTACTGACATTGTCAATAAATCTTACGCCGATAGTATTGCTTCAGGTGTTAATTTTCATGCAGCTTGCCAATATGCAACCGCTGTGGCGTTGCCAACTAACACATATAATAACGGAGCCAGTGGAATAGGTGCTACTTTAACAGGCATAGCAAATGGGGCATTGACAGTAGACGGTACAGTTCAAGTAATTAATAACCGAGTCTTAGTTAAGAACGAAGTTGTTGGAGCTAACAATGGAGTATATACTGTAACTCAAGTAGGATCTGGGATACTCCCATATATTCTTACTAGGGCCACAGACTATGACTCAAGTGGATCCGGAACTAATGAGATAGATCAAGGTGACTTGATGTTGGTTATTTCTGGTACGGTTAATGCTAATACCTCATGGGTTCAACAGACACCGTTGCCTATTACTGTAGGTACAACAGCGCTTGTATTTTTACAATTTGCAGCAGTTCAAACGTACACGGCAGGTACAGGACTAACCCTATCTACAAACCAATTTTCTATTACTAACACTGGTACCGCTGGTACATATGGCTCTGCCTTATTAATACCTGTAATTACAACTAATGCCCAAGGTCAAGTAACCGGCGTTACAACAGCATCTAACCCTCAAGGTACAGTCACAAGTGTAACAGGCACAGCACCAGTAGTAAGTAGTGGAGGTACAACTCCTGCCATTAGCATGGCTGCTGCTACAACTTCAGTATCAGGATATTTGACATCAACAGATTGGAACACTTTTAATAATAAGGGTTCTGGAACTGTTACAAGCGTCGCTGCTATAACTTTAGGCACTACAGGTACAGATCTAAGCTCTTCCGTAGCAACAGGTACTACAACACCAATTATCACCCTAAACGTACCAACCGCATCGGCTACTAATAGAGGCGCGTTAAGTTCTACCGACTGGACAACATTTAATAATAAGCAACCTGCAGGATCATATCTAACGGCCGCTACAGGCGTTACTACATTCAATGGTTCTACAACAGGATTAACTCCGGCAACGGCTACATCAGGAGCTATTACACTTGCAGGTACGCTAGTAGCAACCAATGGTGGTACAGGTGTAGCAGGTACTCTCACTGGCTTTGCTTATATGAATGGCACAGGTGCGTATACTGCAGCTACTTCAGCTCAATCCCTAACTCTTATGGGCGCAGCAACCACCACCACATCAGGATATTTAACCTCTACTGATTGGAATACTTTCAATAGTAAAGGTAGTGGTACAGTCACAACTGTAACAGGCACAGCTCCAGTGGTTTCTTCAGGTGGTACAACTCCAGCTATCTCAATGGCTGCAGCCACTACGTCTGTATCAGGATACTTAACCTCAACTGATTGGACAACGTTTAATAATAAAGGTAGTGGTACAGTTACTTCCGTAGGCTTTACAGGGGGCATTGTCTCAGTAGGCACAGCCACGACTACCCCAGCGTTTACCATAGCAGGTACAAGTGGTGGTATACCTTATTTTTCTAGTGGCACTACATGGGCAACATCAGCAGCTTTAGCTTCTGGCGCACTAGTACAAGGAGGCGGTGCAGGAGTAGCCCCTAGTACNATTACGACAGGTACAGGGGTAGTAACTGCATTAGGCATTAATACAGGCACAGCAGGGTCTTTTGTAGTTAATGGCGGCGCATTAGGCATACCATCAGGAGGTACAGTCACTAATCTTACTGGTACAGCCTCAATTAATATTAATGGTACCGTTGGAGCTACAACAGCCTCTACAGGCGCATTTACAACATTATCATCTACATCTGATGCTACTATTAATGGTCAAACTATTGGTAAGGGATTAGCCTCTGTAGCTACTAATACGGCTCATGGCACTTCTGCATTGGCTGCAATTACAACAGGTAATAATAATGTTGGATTGGGATATCAAGCTTTAGCAGCTACTACTGGAGGTAATTTTAATATAGCATTAGGGTCTACAGCATTAGCTGCTAATACATCAGGTGGAAGTAATACCGCAATAGGGTATGGTGCTTTATCAAGAAGCGTTAGTGGAAGTAATAATATATCTATAGGGCAAGCTACTTTACCTTTAAATACAATAGGGTCAAGTAATGTTGCGGTAGGACACCAAGCAGGAAATGGTCTTACTTCAGGCTTGGCTACCCTCGGCACAATCACTGCTGGTACGGGATATACAAATGGTACTTATAATACTGTAGCCTTTAGTTATGTAAGTGGACCAACTGCCTCTAACTATGGTCTTGCTAACGTTACTGTTGCGGGCGGTGTAGTAACTGCAGTAGTTATTGCAAACGTTGGTAGTGGGTGGACAGGAACAGGCACAGTTCTTACAGTAGCTAATACTCTTATTGGTGGTACAGGAAGTGGATTTAGTGTTCCTGTGGCAACTTTAAATTCAGGTAGCACCAATACACTTATAGGATATAGCGCAGGCTCTTCTATTACTACAGGAAGTAACAATACCCTTATAGGAGGATATACAGGTAACAGTGCCCCTCTGTCAAACACAGGTTCTAATTACATTGTTTTATCCAATGGTACTCCTACTATTGGCGCTTATTTTGATGGTACTAGCTGGACACTTAATGGATTAACTAACGTTACTGCAGTTAATGCAACAGGAACAACTGCGCCATCTAACGGAATATATTCTCCAGCCACTTCTATTTTAGCTTTGTCTGCCAATAGTGCTGAACGCTTAAGAGTCAATGGTACAGGTTCAATAGGGTTGTCAGGGGCTAACTATGGTACGGCTGGGCAAGTATTATCTTCCAATGGTTCTACTTCCGCTGCCTCTTGGATTACGGTAGGCGGTACAGGTACAGTAACCTCAGTTGCTGCATTAACGCTTGGTACAACGGGNACAGATTTAAGCTCGACTGTAGCAACGGGTACTACAACACCTGTTATTACGCTTAATGTACCAACAGCCTCTGCAACCAATCGTGGTGCACTAAGCTCCGCTGATTGGACTACATTTAATAATAAGCAACCATCAGGTACATATGTTACTAGTGTAACAGGCACAGCTCCAGTGGTAAGTAGTGGTGGTACAACACCAGCCATATCAATGGCTGCTGCTACAACAAGCGTATCAGGCTACCTAACCTCAACGGACTGGACAACATTTAACAATAAGCAACCAGCAGGTAGTTATTTAACAGCAGTTACTGCTGATACCCCATTATCAGGGTCAGGAACATCAGGCAGTCATTTAGTCATTGCCCAATCTAATACCACTACATCTGGATATTTATCTTTTACCGACTGGAATACGTTTAACGGCAAGGGTAACGGAACAGTTACTTCTGTCGGTGGCACAGGTACAGTCAATGGTATTACTTTAACAGGTACAGTTACAGCTTCAGGTAATTTAACACTTGGAGGAACATTAGATTTATCAAGCCCACCATCAATTGGGAATACTGCACCAAATTCAATTGCAGGTACAACGGTTACTGCGAATAGCTTTATTCCTAACCTATCTACCGTTCCTACCAACGGGCTATATTTACCTGCCGCTAATAATGTAGGTATAGCAACAAATAGTGGCGAACGTATGCGTATTGATTCCTCTGGCAATCTAGGTCTAGG
>JGI24891J29808_1000417_pt1 | contig 27069 bp, 28 predicted proteins | sample FreactcultuFSWF8_FD_29808 | JGI IMG/M metagenome (IMG submission 29808) | reverse complement strand
GCGTATACAATCATCGTAAATGGCGGTAATTTACTTCCTGTACAGAGGATCGGCGGTCCCCCTCAGACCAGACTACCGTGTGGATTTAGATGAGGGGTGTACAAGGAGGTCAATTTAGTGAGACTATATAGTTTGCTTTTGCGAGGTGAAGGAAGGAGATGACAATGAGTTGACTTCCATGATCTCATTCTTGAGCCTGTGTCATCTTCCTTGTTTTACGGCTGTTCATAAAGAGCAGGCGCTGTTCATCGTCGAGCAGGAGCGGAACCAGCAAGAGCTATTCACCTTGCAAAAGCGCATACCTTCCTTCGCTCTGAGCTTTTCGGCTGCGCTTGGAACATTGTCCTGTTGCCCCTTCGACATTGCTCCATCAAATCATCAGCTCTGTCCAAAACCACCCTTCCACCATTCACCAGATCAAACGCTCGAAACATACCAGTTCTGGCACAAAACAAAAACCGCCTTGCTCCCGGTATTCATCAACAACTTTGAGATTGTGTTTATACATTTTGATCGGTCAAAGAAATCGAACAAATCACTGAGAGTATGAGAACGACTACGTGGAAGGCAAGATTGTGACAAGCCATTCTACTTCCATCTTTCCAGATCCAGACTGATTTCTCAGATCTGCTTGAACATCTCTGTTATTTCTTCAAACAAACTCTGTTGAAACTTCTTGATACAGAAATCAATCATTAGCTCCTGGGCATTCGCCTTGAACTCTTGGATGAACTCGGAGTCTCTGTCAGCAGCTTCCTGGATGATACTGCAAAGCTCCTCCAGCGTCTCGTCTTCCATCTCCTCAATGTGTTTTGATACTTTGGTGGCTTTGGCTGACTTGAGATCTTTGAGGTCATCAACCGTGTTGGAGACAAGCACGACAATACCAGCTCGGATGAGAAACTTGTCTGTACCAGGTGTGATGTGCTGAGGCTCAGGCTTGGGCTCGGGTGCGTCCAACTCGACCTCGTAGTTCTCAGACTCGGAGGGATCGGGTGTCCTGTTCAGTGTCAATAATAGAGCTTTGCAAAACTTGGTGTCCGCCAGACTTACAGGTCCTCAGGAACTTTCTCGGCCTTTGCGAGAGTGACGTTCACAGTAGAGAGCTCATTGAGGATAGGATCAATGTGTGCGCGACCCATCAAGATCCACAGACTTCTCATACGATCTTCCATGAGGGTGAGACTGTGCTTGAGTTTGTTCATCTCGTCGGGTGAGATCTTGTAGAAGTAAGGTTCGCTCTCGTCGAGAGAGACGACTGATGCGACTGGAGCGGTACCATCCATCTAATTCACTGGTTAAATTGACACCAACAGCGTGGGAAAGAAGACACTAATGTACCTTGTCTTGTATGTGATGAGGTTCGTCGAGAGAGCAAAATGACAGTTGTGCGAATTCGAAAGCAGGAGGCAGAAGAGCGAGAAGAGTTTCAGGAAGAATCTGATGCACGACTTTTCTTCCTGTCGAGTTCACTTCCGTCTGCGATTCACTTGTGTTGGAACGTCATACCAGAGCTGGACATCTCTACCGGCTTGGCGAAGACAAGGAGCTGCTTTTGGACCTATCGCAACCCTCTCCAGAGTGAGTCCAAGGAGTTGCAAATTCCCCCAACGAACACATTCAGTGAAGATTGTTGCTAACGTCTTGATTTTTGATAGCTCCTCCGATGTGTATGCGTGGGGCCATTTCTGTTCGGATGCAATCCCTGTCCTCTCACATACACATCACCTTTGCGTGAGATGAGCACTTGTTGCAGTGGGAGGCTTACTCTCGAAAGGGTACCGAAGATGTTTATTTGAGGAGCTGGTTCTAGCGGCCTTTGGCCTCACGTTCACTGACTCAGACATAGCCGAGCTGAGTGTGAAATCTCGTACAGATGTTGACTCTTGTGACCATGTCTATGAGTACAGTCGAGCCCTCGATGATAATCTGTGACATGACTTTAATCAAGTGGTGGTTTTATCTCAAGAATGTCCGGCCAGGCTTGGCTTCATACATCGCAATGATCACTCAAAAAGGGACAGAAGATGGCGAGGGAAACTACTGTGGCTCAACGCTTGATCTAGAAGACGTACAGCAATTCCAATCAAGCACACTTTGACTCCCTTCTATCAAGACTGCGGCCCAAATACTTCTTTACGCCGGATGATGAAAAAGACATGGACGAGAGTAGACTCCACTTGATTAGAGCAACTCAAAGTGTGTTCTCAATTTGTAGTTCATCGACTTTTGTATCTTTTTGATCAACAGATCAAGGAAGCGCTTTCTGACAGTGACCTCGAAGTTATCCAGAAGTGATGGATCGCGAGCGATCATCTCTTTCGTGGAGATGAGGAACTGTTCGAGATAGCGACCAAAGGCTGGATCTCCGATGTGTTCGTGGACAAGCGGAGCTTCGGGTCCATCGAAGGCGATAAGTTCCTTGACCGTGTTCTGCATGACTTTATCAATACCGCTGTAGATGAGGAAGTCCATGCATGGCGGAGGGACGGCTTTGGGTTGTTCGGGAGGGCTGCAGACTGGCGTTAGCACATTGCAATACACTATAAGAGGACAGACTTACCCGCCCTGTACTTGTGACAGAAACTGCTCGATCTGGTCGAGTTTTGTCATCATGAAGTGGTGGATCTTTTCGGGATCAAGTCTTTCGACCGACTTTGGGTTGCTGAGGTGATGAATCACTGTGCGTAGATCATCGATAGAAGCCATGGTGTCTCTAAGCTCGTTCGGAAAGATCTGGTGAGAGCTGACGCCGACGGAGTTGTTTATTTCTTGCCTCTGTGAGATGTATTAGACAAGATGGCAGCCTTCAAAAAGTAGAAGATCTCACCATTTTTGAACGTGAGGAAGTCGTGTCGGCACACCAGAAATAAGTGCGCATGACAAACTTTCTTCGCCCAACTGTACACATCGTCACTTTGACTTGAGTCACGAGGCAGGTATTAAGCGAGTGCCTGACTTTCAAGGCGTTGAAACTTCTTTCCCTCACGGCCTGAATCACATGTCCTCAGAGCCAAGCACGCGTTAAACAGGAAGTCGCACCTTCCCTGAAGAACGTGAACTTCACTTGATTTGTTGACACGCCGCATCCTCTGCAAATCCATCCCACTTTCTCGCAGTTCTTACCAACTTTCGTTCAAGATGCACCTGGATCCAAACCTGGATTTGGATCTGGACCTACTTCCACCGACAATTTGTCAAGCCATGAAAGTTCCACTGATACCGACACCAGCCATGTCCACAAACTCTGCCGAGCCACCGGCAAAGCGCTTGAGGATGAGCAGCAATGAATCGACCAGTGCTACATCCGTATCGACGCTTCAAGACGTACTCCCCAGCTTTGTGGAAACAAAGCAATTCGCGTGCTATGTTTCTTCTGATGATCTCGAAAGTATGATCTTCCGCACCGAAGATTTGCAGCGAGTGACCAACACGTTCGGGTCATACCTCTTCAACAACGGTACCGAGGGTGACATGAAGAGAGTCTTCAAGTCTTGCGAGGAGACAGCCAGCAGTCTCCGCAGCACACTCGAAGACCTGGAGGCTAGAGCAACCAAGTTGGTGTTTACTGCACCGATGGAGCTGGAGCTATTGCTGATGTCCCAATAGATCCTCGACGGAGATGGATGAATATATCAGCAACGAAGCCAACATGGAGAGCTTGATCAAAAAGGCAACGAGGTAAGAGCATTGCAACATTCTTGCATCGTGTTACCATGCTGAATATGTCCGAAGATCCACAGCAACGATGGACTTCTTGATCAAGACCGCAATTGAAAGGATTGTCGATAACGAGTTGTCATGCCTCGCTAGCTTGGATGGAACATATCTCGACCTGACATACAAGAAATGGTACAGTCGACTTGAAGACCCGGACAGCTTTGTGGTGCCGATCAAAAAAGCTATGGAGGAGGATCCGACGCCACTCGAGGACCTCGAAGCCAAAATCAGGCAGTACTTCAGGCGCGACATGGTTCAGAAGGCGACGAAGGACTTTGAACTTCAGTTGGAAACACAGTGGAAGGACTTGAGAGTCTGCGGCAAGACCAGTGAATGAGTGAATCAGGGACAAGCGGACGGCTCATTTGCAACGAGGATCATATTGTTTGCTGGGCTAATGTTGCTGGTGAGGCTTTTGAGCGAGGACGATGCTCGAGAACGCTGGCCTGCTATCAAATATGAGATGTCGGCATTGTTAGAAAGACATCGAAGCAAGAAGTAACAGTCATTGCTACCTGATGCAGCCATACAGATGAATATGACTTAGCTTCTGCGACCATGTTTCACCCCAACAACATTTTCGTCTTTGCAACACCTCTCATGACTTGCAACACTTGGACATGCATTTGGTCTCAACTCAACATGCCTGTGCCTTCATCACTTTCGCATTCACGTCCAATCTCCGACGAACCACCCAACAAACGTGCAAGGACATCTGACGAATTGAACCCCACCAACTCTTCACCTCACTTGCTCATCTCCCCTACCGCAATGACACCATCAAGCTTAGCCATAAATACTCACTCCTACATCTCTCACGTCGACCTCGAGATTCTGTCCAACAAAGTGAAGAAACTTCAAAGTGACCTCGGCGGCCTCACCTCCCAGACTTGGGGCGGACCAGGCAAAGACAAGATTCTTGACTGCAAACACGATGTCGATGGGCTAGCACAATCTCTGAAGCAGATGGAAGCTCTGACCACTGAGTAAGAACCACTTTCCCTTATTCTTGTCCCCAAAACGCCGAAAGCTGAACGTGCATTTCTACAGCCACTCCAAATCTCTTAACTCTACGGTTGGAGAGACTATTGACAAGATCTTCGGCCGTCGATTCGCAGAAGAGATGCAAAAGCTCAGTATCTCAAATCAAAACCTGATCAAGGATGGCCTTAGAAAACTCGGCGGCTCCAACAGCACCAGGACTGCCATCAAGGAAAGTCTGCTCCAAGATTCGGATATGCTCTTGGACTTCGAAAAGAAGTTCACCGAGCACTTGAGAAGAGCTCTTGCTGATATCGCGGCAAGGAAACTTGAAACGGAGATAATGGAGGAGTTTGGAGCTTGATGATGATAGCCGAGTTGTTATGCTCTCCGAGGACAGAGCGAACGATGATCGCAACTGCCTGAATCAATAGCTCGGGTGTCAGAGAAGCGTCATGTCAAGAAAGATAGTTAGGGGAAACCTCACCAAACTCCACGGCTCTTTCCACTTTATACACCGCGTTCCTGCCATTCTTTAAGGCCAACCTTCACTCATCGCCTTTCTTCACCTGTTCCTGTTCTTGTTTCCTGTCTGTTCCACCACACTTACTTCACCATCACTGTCACAATGCTAAAGAAGACTTCAACTGTCTACACCGAGGTCGCCCGACCTACGCCTTCTGTCTCGAACAACGACGGCGCTTTAGATGAACCACCAAAGAAGCGCCTCAAGACCGAGTCCGGCGAATCCAAGAAGCGACCCAAACCATCCATACCAAACCCCTCATACGTTTTGTTCTCGGATGTTGAAGCTATAGAAGAAAACATCAGCGACGTCGGACGCGACCTAGATGAACTCGTCGACACCTTGGACAATGGACGTGTGCAAAGAAAGATCCAATCTTGTGCAGAAGCCCTTGATTGCATTTCTGCGAAGATCAATGCTCTGGAGGAGGACAGTACTGAGTGAGTCTTTCCTAGCCCCTTTGGACTCACTATTTCTGGACATCGATACTGATTCCATGTTTCTTCTTACTAGGCGTTCCAAGTCCCTCGACTGCTTGACCTACAATAGCATCAAGAGAATCGTCGACACCGTTCTCGGAGAGATTCGCTTGGGCTCGAACGTTGCTCTTGCAGACGCAATTGCACATTCGAGAGATGCCATCGTGACTGGTATTGAGAAAGCCATGCAGCGTAATGAGCTTGATGTGCTTATTGGGTTCCAAGGAAAGGTCAGAGGCTACTTCGACAAGATGGTTGCGAACATTGTTGCAGCAAAGGCCAAACAAGATACTCTCGAGCAGCTTAAGAAGTTTTGAGCCGTAACAAACGGGATGCACGAATTGGTCATCACAACTGTCAACACGATATCGAAGACGAGATGGCTCGAGAAAACATACCTTGCTGCACACTCCTCATCCCCCGAAGCACACAAGCACAACTAGCTAGCTCTTCGGTAACAACAGTCAAAATCACAGGAAGCATCAACACAAAATCATGAAATTGAAAAAAATGAGGAGCTCTCTTATTATTGTTTGTTTGTTTGTTCCACATTGACTCAATTGCACTTTCACATTCGTTCTTTCAGTGTCTTTGGCAATTCTCTTTCCAGAGAACGAATCCCTAAACACCCATACATTCGTGTCCTTTTCCTTCGAACTTGCTGCTCCTTTTTGGTGGTGTGTAAATGCAAAGAACTGATTGAGACCAAAACGCCGTTGTGATGAGACAAAAGAAAATGACAAGAGTGGTGGAGAGGGTAAGAAATAGGTGGTTTCCAAGAAAGCCGTCGCGGTGAAAAATTGGAAGAATAAAAAAAAGACAAGAAGTACTAGGGTGATGGAAGAGAAGAAAAATGGGGAATGGGAAGGAGAAGGGAAGTCTATAGACAAGGTTGTCGAGAAAGTGTCCTCAACGTCCGTGATAAAAATGGGGTGAAAGAGACAGAACTCGGGAATCATGCACACAGGGAGCTTCGAAATTCTAGTTGAAGCCCTGGTACAGCTCTTCCAGAGTCTGTTCTTGGGACTTGCTGCCGGTGCCGCGCTTCTTACGCTCCTCTCTCTTCTTGCGCAGTTGTGCCCAGCCTTCATCATCGTCCTCTTCGTCGGCTCTGGGTTGGGGGGATCTAGGCGAGCCCTTTGGCTTGTCAATGACTTTGATTGTAGTTCGCGGTACAGTGCTGCCGTTGGTTGCGGGAATGTTGTTGGGGTTCAAGAAAGAGCCAGTCGAGGCGTTCTTCTTCGCGAAGTTCTGGACACCGGATTGCGAAGTCATGCTTGCTGTGCGGCTGGTAGAACCTTCCACGGTCACAGGACGATAGCGAGAAGGCATGCCAACATTGCTGCGCTCGCTCGGGGCGATTGATGGGGTGTAGCCACCGCGAGGCGCACTAAGACTGTAATCATACATCGATCCTGCGTAGCCTGGAGGCTTCAGGTTGGTCATTGTACTGGACCTTTGCTGATGCATACCGCCTTGAGGGCCGAGCATTCCAGGTTGTTGCTGTCCGTTAGGGCCACCCATAGACATAGGTCGCTGCATGCCGTTCGGAAGCATGTTGGGAAATCCGCCGTTTTGCATCTGCGGCGAATTCATCTGAGGCATCTGAGGCATCTGCTGCATTTGACCGCCCTGCATGGCCATCATCTGTTGCATCATTTGAGTTTGCTGGAACATCAACTGCATCATCTGCTGTGTGTTTTGCTGCTCGGCACCCATCATCTGGGGCATTTGAGGCATCTGCGGCATGAAGCCACCCATACCCATCTGCGGGCCCATCTGTGGTGGAGCCACGTTCATCATCGAATTAGATCGCGGCATCAGTTGGGGAGGCATGTTGCTATGCATATTGCCGGGCAAAGGCAATCCGTTAGCGTTGAAGGTGGCACCGCCATTATGGTTAACACGTCTGGCAGCGCGGGCACGTTCCTCGCCAGCAATGACGCCAACGAGGCCACCACCTGCCTGGGGCATGCCGGGCATCTGCTGAGGCGGCATCATCTGGGGCATTTGAGGCAATTGGTGCATGGAAGGAGAAGCTCCGCCATACACTGAACCGCCAGAACCGAAAGCAAGTGACTCTCGGTTGGAAGGATTGACGAGACCAGCGCCGAAGTAGGGGTCCGCAGGGAGATTGCGGGCGAAGACTGGAAGGCTGCCCCCTCCCATTCCGCCATTGACGACCGAGCCAGGAGTAGGAGGAGCACTAGCAAGACGAGTCGGGGGACGGCCCTTACTAGGGAAGCCGTGTGCTTGGAGGATACCTAGAGGAACCTCATCATCCTCCTCCTCTTGCTCAGCACCGAGACTGACATTCGAGAAGTCTCTAGTGAGTCCAGGAGCGCTATAGGAAGCACGATCCAAGCTTGGGCGACCGTTTTGCGATGGAAGCTCCGAAGGGTTTCCTCCAGAGACCTTCTTCATCTGTTGTCTGTAGACAGAGAGATTGGCCTCTTGCTTGCGCCTTTGTCTGGCAAGCTCTGCCTGACGTTCAGCCTCGTCGTCATCATCGTAACCTTCTTCCTCGGACTCCTCGGACTCCTCACTCTCTTCGGGGCTAGCTTCTCTGCGCTGTGCTTCGAACTCCTTCCTTGTCATCCTCTTGGTAGGCGAGAACTGTTGAGACTGAGTTCTGGAGGTGACCGGAGGTGCTGCGACGTGCACAGCACGGCTGGTAGGTCCAGAAGGAGAGTGATCGAACATGCCATCGGAGGTGTTGCTCGTAGGACGCAGATTATTGGCACGAGGGGTGGTGTGTTGAGACTCGCCTAGCGATTCAGATGAGCTAAGGTCGTCTCTGGTGACGGTAGCGATTGTGGGGTTTCTGGCAGCTGGGACGACTCTTTGCGGGGATGTGGGCGCAGTGTAAGACTCGACAAGAGGGGATCTGGCGCGCGAGATCGGGCGTGAGGCGTCTTCTTCGCTGGAATAGCTATCTGCCCTTTCGTGTTCAGGCTCGGTCTCATTAGCGGGCGAGCCATAACGGTCGGGTACTGGTTGATATCCTGGTCTGAAACGAGCAAAAGTCGAGGGAGGGTTCATAGGAGGCGAGGAGATGTCGGAACCAATGGCTGGAGACATGAGCCCATCGTTGGAGGTTCTACTGGCCCAAGAATAGCGGTTTGCGGAGGCGGCAGACAAATTTGCTGGTCTGTGACGCGTTTCGGGTTCGACAGCGGCTTCAGGCGAGGGCGTGGGATCATAGCGGTGGGCAGGAGGAGCAGGTAATGGCTGAGATGCCTGTTGGGGAGGACGTTGTTGGTAAGCGTTGTTGTAGTTGTTGAAGCCTGGTGATTGTTGTCGACGTACCGATCTACCATAGTTGTCATGAGCAGGTTGAGGGGCTGCTACGTTGTTCTTAGCTTGTCTAGGTGAGCTCAGTCCTTCGAACATGTTCATGCCAAAGTCGCTGCCAAAATCGGACATGGAGCCCAGGTTGGCGTCAAGCCGCGGTGGTACGGCTGTGCTGGCATTGCTGCTCATAGTTGTTGCGCGATCACGGATGAGGCTGTTCTCGGGCAGGTCGGGCATGTGAGCTGTTGCAGCAGTCATTGTGCCGGGACTAGCGTTCTGCTTGCTTCTTAAACCAAAGGACATAGCCCTGCCTGCGCGGGCTGAGAATGATGGAGGTTCGGGAAGCGCGTTCGATGCGGCTGATGAGCGATTGCTGCTAAGGTTACTGCTGTTGTTGGCGCCGTTTTTGCGTGGGAAAAGGTCTTCGTTCTCTGCTTCGTGTTCTGCCTCGATTGATGAGGGAAGAGTGGACGAAGAGCTGTAGCGTGCAGAGGAAGACGAGTTGTCAAAGTAGCCCGAAGAACCCGAGAGGGCTGTTCCGCCACTGCCCCTGCCCCGATTTAGCACCCCGTAGACTGTGTGTGGCCGACTCTGGCTCTTTTGGGCGACCGACCTGTTTGCGCTTTGTACCAAGTCCTCCTGCGACTTGCCCGACTTCCTGTTCAAGAGGATGCTTGATCCTGGTCGCCCGCCGCTTGTCCGCTTCACAGGACCCCCAGGGTATCCGCCGCTGCCCGGTGTAGCTGCCTTGTCTGGTCTCTCGAGGACGCGGAAGCTGGATGAGGCGGGTGCGGGTGATGTGGATTCCGAGGGAAGGTCGAGGATGTTTCCGGAGGACTTGCGACGGGCAAAGTTCTTGAGCGGATTCTTAGGCATATAGAAGGTTGTGCTGTGTGATGTGCGTGTCGAAGCAGGTGCTGTTGTCGTCTCCGACAATGCCCGCGAGGGGGTTGGATGAACGAACGACGTCGAGTAGGTGGAGCGAGCGAATTAGAGTCTTGTTGATGGACTGTCGAGATAGCGAAAGTGCAGAACGGAACGCCTCGAAAGCCGATATGTACGAAAGTATGTAATGGGTATCAACAAAATTCTCTGGCTCGAGGTTAGCAATGAGGCTGGGCTCGGCGGTTCCTGGTAGCGAAAGAGTGGTGGAAGGTGATTCGTCGAACAGAGGGAAAGAACAGGAAGGCGTTCTCCAGGGGAACGGGATCAGCAGCAGCAACAACAAGCGCCAAGTCGCTGAGACTTTCAGGAAAGGAGGGACAAAGTCGTTCGCTGCAGTGATGTTGTGAAGACTCTCCGGATGGTGAAGGCTCGGGGCAGGCACAACAGGCACAACCGCTGAGCGTTCACGTTTCGATTGAGAGAAGCCGTTGCGCCTTCCTGGCTTGCTGCTACTAAGAAAAGCGTCGGAACGTCACTGACCGATTGATTGGGCAAAAGTAGTCGCACTGTCGTTGTTTCTGATATTAATTGGGCGAACGAGCGAGAGGAGGATATTCTGAGGAACTGCGACAGAGAAGAGATTGCTTTGGCGCAATTCACAATGACAGAGTGCAAGTGGGAAAAAAGGGACGAGGTCGCGCTTCCTGGAGGTTGGTGCTCGTATTTCGCTTCAGGAGATCGTAGAGTGGTTGCTGTGGTCCAGGCACGGGCAAGGTCTGACGCTAATAGCTACTTCCCGCACTTGCTCATCCGGCCCAATTCAACCTGCTGTGTGGCTTTGTCGGCGAGATGAAAAATATGAGAACAAGACGTGCAAGATGATGTCGTCTCTGTCCGTCCACCGTCCCAATCCCGCCCGCCGAACGCGTGTTGTCTGACCCTAACACATTACTGTCACCTACACAGCCGATTTGGCTTCCGAGTCTATTGTCAACTCTCTCTCGACATCCTCTCAACTGCTGTCTTGGATAGATTGAACGAGAAGCTTCAATTGTCCTTTTCGCAAATGAATCGCTGCTGCCTGTACAAATCTCAAAAGAGTCAACACGCACTCCACACTTCTTCTGCATCAATCTCCTCCTCGCTCGACCGACTGACTCCCTGTCCATTTATTTGCCAAGCGCCATTTCCAAAATAGCAACCAGGGCTCTCGCTCAGCCAATCGGTCTCGACATGTGTTTTCGCCTTTGTCCATTGTCTACCTACATCGCAGAACCTCCACTTCATGTGCCGCTGCCATCTTTTGTTTCTGCAATTGTGCTGTACCTCGTTCAGATGTGTGATCAATGATGCATTGAAAACACTCGCGATGCGCTTGCCATCCTTCCCACCCGGCTGTGGCGCCATCCTGGTGCACATTGACCACAATTTGGATCTGCATCTGCAACACACTCCACGAGTCGAAGCAAACAGAAGCTTCGTGTGAAGAAATTTCCCGCCCGTCTCCCGCAGATGCCCGTTCCTAATTCTGTAACAACAAGGGGGCGCTGTTCTTCTTTTCCTTTTTCCTTTTTCTACCTTTGAATCTGATATCCACTTTGTCAACGCTTCATCTGAACAATGTCTCATCTCGTCAACCGTGTTCGCCAGATGTTGCAGCGATCCCGAGAAAGAGGTCTCACATTTCGGACTTCCCTACTGCAGGGGACAATCGCGCATGAAAATACTAGGTACTTGCCCTATGTACATGTTACGACGCCGCTCCAGCAGAAGAGAAATGCCGTGGATGCGTTGTTGCATCTAATCACACCTTCAAAAGAGAATCGACCCCAGCACGTTCGATTGCTCGATCAGGTGGTTGGTGTGGCTGTGACTTTTATGCAACCATTTGAACCCACTCCCCGCCGCACATCTCCCGCACTGCCCACTTGTTGATGCGCTCCACTTCCAACCCGCATCATGATGCTTTGCTTTGCTTGACGTCGAACCATCTCTCGACCTTGTTTGTCCCAACCATCTTTTCGACCATTTGCTCCCTTCGCTTGTCCGTTTCACGAGAAAAGCCCCGGTTCATCACATTAATCCCTGTGCTCTCCTTGCACATCTTCGGAGTATTGTTTCTTGTATTTTCAGAGAATCATCATGACGTCCGCTCCATCCGGTCAACTCAACCCATCGGCGCAGAGCGGCTTTAGCAATGCCGCTCTGTATGACAAGCATCGCCCTTCGTTCCCCGCTCACAGCGTCTCTGTCTTGCTCGACGGCGTACGCGTCGCCGACAGCCCCCAAGCCACAGTCGTGGATCTGGCGGCGGGCACTGGAAAGTTCACCGAGCTCTTGGCCGCCAGAGATGAGGGGTACGAGATCATCGCCATTGAGCCGCATGCCGACATGCGCAAGGTGCTCGAGGACAAGCACCTCAAAGGCGTCAGCGTCCGACATGGCCTCTCCACCGACATGAAGTCGCTGAAGGATGAGAGTGTCGACGCCGTTATAGCTGCCCAGGTAGGAGATGATCGACCCCACTCTCTTCCTGCCTACATTTCCTCTTCCGGTTCCCCATGTCACTCTCCATTGTCTTTTATATCAAGAAACCTTAATCAAGGTCAATGACAAGACTTGACGCCTCACTGTAGTCATGAGATGCACGTTTTATCAGGTAGGCTGACTGTGACATCCTTACCCGTTAGGCATTCCACTGGTTCGCCAATCTCGAATCCTTGGAAGAGATCAATCGTGTGCTACAACCTCATGGCGCCTTTGGTATGATTTGGAACATTGAAGACTGTGAGTGTCAAACCTTGTCGCCGTCAACAATGCACATCCTGCTATCCCATGCACATGATGTATCCTCCGAGGACCCTCTCAAGACCCTCGGTACGGAGTGCATGCATACCGCAAACCTTCCAAAGTTCAACATGCATACTCTGAACCACCAGCCACACTCAGCCATCTTTCTCTCAAAGCCTCAACTCTAATCTTTACTTCTAGACAACGCACCGAAAGCACACGCAGCATCCACAGGCTGGGAGCAAAAGCTCCAAGACTTGATTCACACTTTTGATGACAATCAACCTCGCTTCCGCCATGAGAAGTGGCGTTCCGTCTTTGATAGCCAGCTATCCTCTAACCCTTTCTCGATCACTACATCTGCTGAGCCCCTCTTTGCTCTGCCTCTAGCAGAGAACACCGAAGAGTGGAGTGTCTGGTTGACCAAAGAGGCTATTTGGCAACGCTTCAGCACACTGTCGCAAATCGCTGTCTTGGAGAGTGAGGAGAAAGAAAAGGTCAAGAGCACTTTCGAAGAAGCATTGAAGATGGAAGATGTAGAGAAGAATGAAAAGGGTGAGGTCAAGTTACATGGAATGACTGTATCAGCATGGACGACCAAGATCCCTCAAAAGGGCGCTGAGAGTCTGTTGACTACTGTCAAAGATGCTTTGGCCGGCAGAACTTGAGAAGATGAGAGGATGAGGATATGCTTATTATGAAAAGAGAGAATCGAAGTGAGGGCGTTGTTTGTAGCAGTACGGACAAAAGCAACAGGCGCAAGCCCATATCACATCCACCGAGCACCACGCTGCCGCATTCTCAACCTCTCTTGCGCTGCGTGAATAGCATGAGCCTCCGTTTGTGCCTCATACTTGTACGCTTGCTGAGCTTTCTCCCATTTGATATCAGATCTGTCGATTCCAGGAAGGCCCGTTTCCTTCGTCCCGTTAAACCAGCTCATGTTCTTGATTGCAGGCTGGGCACTCTTTCTGATCCAGTATTCAACGCGCTTATTGATTCGGTATGCACCGATATCTTGAAGACTTTCTCTACGATAGCGGGGGGTGTCGCATGGTGGCTCTTTCTATGAGTCGGCCGAGATGTACATGACTGCGACAAATCATTAGCATCATTCACCGTACCATGCTCAAGATCCAGCATACCGTTGTTACCGCGCACAAATGCATCTCCATAATTCCTTCTCATCTTGCCGTCGACAATCTCTTTTGTTTGTTCGAGGGCGATGTTCATGTATCCATCGACTGATTGCAGTTCACCTGTTCCAACACCGCATCAGTGTTCATGTCCTCTCTCTCTCTCTTCCGGATCTCCATGTCTTCTTGCGGATAGGCGCAACACACCTCTGTAAACGACTCCAGAGTTCAACTTGACAGTGACGGGTGCGCCGATGATTTGACTCAAGAAACCAGAGGGGTCGCGGGCTTCGTTGACGGAGGATGCGTTTGCGCCATTGGCGGTGTTGTCTGGTGATGCGCTCATTGTGTTGTGTTCTGTGTTTCAATATCTCTTGTATCGTGTAGGTGGATGCGCGTAACGATGTCTCGTCCAGTCGTTGGCGTTCGTGATAACAGTCTAATCGTCGCGAATGTCTGTCTGTTTAATTGTTCGATGATACGCAACCACTCAGCTTCACACCTTCACAATCGATGTCGAGTTCTTGGCGTCGAGCGAGCAAAGAGGGCACGGACTCTCGAGCTTGCGGCTCGGTCCGTTGTTCCGAACGAGGCGTTCCCAAACCCTCGGACGCGAAACTCAACTTACTTCCCAGCCCGTCTGACAATCCTCATGTCCGCCGTTCTCGTGTTACAGATTCAATGCTGGACTCATGGTTTCTTTGTGTTCCTTGTCGTCGGTGACGCGTTCGCTTGTTCCTTGATTCCGATACGTCTGATCGCTCTTTTTTGGCTTTCGTTTTCCTCCTGCTCGCTTGCTGCTTGCAAGCATTGTGCCAATCGTCATCTGTCAAGGTTTGGGAGTTGGGAAGGATTGGTGTGCTCATACTTGTACCTTTCACGTGCTTCATCATCGACTCCGATACCAAACGTCGCATGCATTCACCGCCACATGTCAAGCCCGCAATACCGGTCTTATGGGTTGAGTAACCGTGCTAGTGTCTTTGGCTATCCTTGGATCTTCTCTCACCCAGTTATCGGGCACACATGCACAGCACATCAACTATTGTGGGAACTGCATCACCGTTGCAATCTTCGATCCGCCATAGGTCATGAGTTCATCAGCATTCTTATCTGTATCTAGGGAAGGGGTATAAACAATTAGGTGACCGTTGCCAGTGCTCCAAAATCCACCGTCCTACGCCTTTTTTCCCAAATCTTTGATCAACGCAACCGGTATGCAAACGCTCGCGCTTCCGCTTCTGCCACTTTACAAGGCGTTGTACTCGCTGGCATCCTGGTACAAGTCGATCAGGCAACTAGCAGACCAGGCTTGAGTGGGGCACTGTCAATCATGTTAGCCTTGTTTGTCTTCTGCACGTCATATTGATGGAAACTTACCGAATCGTGGCACATGGATCCCTTCTCGTTGGTGAGCTCAGTAAGTCCAGCCCAAGGAGAGTCGTGGATCGCACGTCTGCAGTCTGCAAGTCTGGTCGTCACTTGCTGGAATGCCTCGACCTTGTCCTCCTTCGACTCACGGCGCTTCAAGTCGAACTTCAGCAGCGCACGCAAGAAGAAACCACGAGGCCAGACCCATTCGGGTCCTTGGTGGTAGTTGCGTCCTCTGGCAGTGTGGAAATCGTTGGAGTCGTCGCTGTTGATGTAGTTGGGACGGTATTCCATGTCAGAGGGGTCCAGAGTAGCCATGCCAGTGGGACCAAGGAGAGCCTCGTCGGCAACGATCAGAGCTCCAAGTGCGTGCTTGGGGTCAAAAAGATCAGGTGCAACTGTCATTGCGATGGGGAAGTTGGGACGGAGTTGGTAATCGCGGTACTCCTTGTTGCACTTGTAGACGTCCTTGTAAATACCACGGCGGTTGACAACCTTGCTGTTAACATCGTACTTGGAATCCTGTGCAGCATCGGTGGGAACGTAGTAGCAGTGTTCGAAGTTGTCGCGAATCTTCTGTGCCCACTCCTTGAAGGTGATGACTTTGTCGCCCTTGGTGCTGACACCGGAGTATTTGAACTGCTTGTTCTTGTTCAGTTCGTCGACCCACTTGAGACAGCTGTAAAGGAGACCGGTGATTTCGACAGGGGCACCGTCACGCGAGGTGCCAGGGACACCCTTGTTGCCGGCGTGTTCGCTTGAGCCCATCTTGTCCATCCAAGTACCGCAGTTCCACTCGTTACCACCGAAGATGATACCGGTGTTCCAGTCGGTCTCGATGTCGATGTTGAAACCAGCATCCTTCATCTGGTCGTCAATGCCGGGACCAGCATTGGCCTCACGGAAGTGCATGCCAGTAGCGTGGCGCTGGAGACATTCCTGGACAACGTCCTCGATGGTCGATGTCTGCGAGTAGGCGCGAGGGTCTTCCCACGAGAACCAAGTGTCGTCGTAAGGCAAGAAACGTCTGCTCACCTTCTCCTTGAGGATGTCAACGCCATTGGGGACCATGTTGCAGTAGTCTTGGATGTTCTGCAAGAAGAACCAGACAGAGTCGCGAGAGTTGTATCTGGGAATCTTTCCGGAGCCGAGCAGGTTGGGAATCATACCATGCTTGACAACGCTGGCAAAGGCCTTGATGTGCTCCTTGGCGTCTTCGAAACGTCCAGTGGCAAGCAAAAGACCACGAAGCGAGATGAAAACATCACGTCCCCAGCATCTGGCCCAGTCCTGAGCAAAGTGAGGCAGACCAGCTGCCAGCGAAGGAACGAGCTTGTCAGGCCACAGGGAGGCGTTCTTCATGAAACCTTCGCACTGGACGCTGACAAGAGCCATACTCTTGAGGAAGCGCTGTCCGTGGCGAATGTTGGGGCTCATCTGCTCGATGGCGCGCTCAGTGGCAGCCTTGTATGCGGTCTGGACGACGAGTGCGAAGTAACGAGGCAACAAGAAGCTGGGGAGCTTGCGGATGGCCTCGAATCGGTCTTTGAGCCACCCTGCGGGTGCAGTGAGACGAGTGTAGCCGTCACGCGAAGCAAGCTTCTCCAGGCGGCCGACAATGAAGTCAAGAGCCCATTGACCCTGTCTCAGATGGTCACAGATAGGATGACCAAGGTTGTTGCTCTTGATAACGTCTCTCAACACGCTCCACCAACCTTGGAGACCGCAGTATACCATGGAGTCCAGGTTGGGGATGGTGTAAACACCGTCGGATCCTCCAGAAGTTGCACGTTCCTCGGCGTCAGCACGGTAAAGAATGGCGTTCAGGTCGTTGAGGTCACAGTCCTTGAATGCGTCTCTGCCACCGGAGGTGACGTACTTGTCAAGACCTTCGGAGTGCTCTGCGCTAGGGATCCAAGTCTCGAAGACTGCGATACTGCCAGGAGGGAACTTTTCTGGCACGGTAATGACAGCAGTGTCACCCTGGTTGTCAACCTTGACGCCGCGGATGTCCTTGGTGTTTGCGTTGAGACCTCTCAATACCTTGTCCTTGAGAGCGGCTTGCTTAGCTTCGTGACTCTGATCGACCTCGAGGTTCCAGGCACCAAGCAAAGATGCCTTGGATCCAGTGAGGTGTACAGGCTGGAAGCCAGCGTTACCATTGCCGTAGCCAGGGAACGCAGTATGAGCGATCAAGTAGTAGCCCTTGCGTGACTTCGGGTGCATGCGGTGGACAGTAATGTACTCGCCATCATGGTGGACGTGGGTCTCGTCGTAATGGTCCTTGCCCATGATCGTGTGAAGCTGGTTCAGAAGGCGCTTGACGTTTCCAATTCCGGGGCCCTCTCCAACCTTGAGGTTCGACATGGAAGAGTAAGGCGAGCTGTATTGACGCTTCTCATGAACGAGCTCGATCAGTTCAGGGTAGACTTCGTCGTATCCGAAAACACTTCCAATAGAAGCGGCGCACATGGCGACGAGAGCAGAATTGGACAGGGTGTCTCTGGCGTCTCTGCGCTGGGCGGGGAGCTCGTTGTCGTGAGTGCAGTCCATCAAAAGACCGTGGACTGTGGCGGGGCGGATCTTGTGAACGACCTCCTTGACAGAAGGAGCAGGCTCGGTGCCAGAATTGCGCTTCTGAGCATCGGAAATCTCATCAAGCTCAAAGCTGCCGATCGGGCGACCGCAGTTCTCGTGAATAAGCTTGCTCAGTTCTGCGGTGCTCCACGATTGCATGGCCTCACGGATCAGGCAAGACAATCCAAGACGCTCGACGTAGACGTAGTCCATCTTCTCGTCACCTGAGAAGAGCTCGGCCATGACGACGAGATTGGGGCGGACACTTCTCGCCTCGTCAAGCATGTACTCGGCAAGGTGCAGGGGAGTAGAGTGGCAGTTGTCGATGCGGAAACCGTGGAAGTGCTTGGCCATGAGACGAGTGTACTCGGCCATGAAGTCCCAAAGGAAAGGGCTGTCCTTGGGGGAGTCACCGTAGCGCAGCTTAACGCAGTCACCCCAAGGGATAATCTCTCTGCAGAGGTATGCCTTTGATTTGGGACCGGCATTGTCCTTGAGCACATCAGCCGCCCAGACCCAGCCGTTGTTGGCCAGTGCCAGTTCGCCTTGATCGTGCTTCTTGGTTGTCTCATTGGTGGGAAGTCTGGTGAAGTACGACTCGATCATGGGGTTCTCAGGGGTGATGGGCTTGCCCTGCTGAGGACCGCCGTCGATACGCATGTATTTGGTGCGGCTGTAGACTTGCTCTTTGATGGTGGCAGTATCCAGGTTGTATTCGTCGTAGAAGGCAGAGTTGAGCTCGTCAAGGAAGTGGGTCATGGTGCCCATGGCGCTACGCTCGTCTCTGGTGCTGCCAGTCTTGGTGTCGTACTTGCCGAACAGTGATTGAAGAAGGGCGGCAGCGTGTTGAGGGTTGATTCTGCGACGGAATCTCTCACCCAGACGGTCAGTACCAGTGAGAGCGTACTGCTTGAGCCAATCAGTCTTCTGCTTTGAAGGCCAGCTATCAGTGCCAAGGAGGTCAGGAGTCTTTTCCGGGAACTCGACCTGGTTCTCCATCCACGCAGAGACAGCGGCCTGGGCGTCACGCTTGACGTCGATAACGTAGAACTCCCATAGCTTGATGGGGTCAATGACATCTTGCTTGAAGTTGGCCATAACACGGAGGAGGTCTTCGTTGTTGTTCAGGTGGGTAGGGAGACCACGGCCCTCGAGCTCGGAGCTGAACTTGAGAAGCTGGGTATCCAGCTCGAAGGCGGCCTGCAGCCAAGGGGCAGTCTTCATGTTGTAACCGGCGTCGGGATGCTCTTCTAGCCACTTGCTGTTGTTGGCCGTGTGGTTCCAGACGACATCGGTCAGGGACAGAAGGCCGTAATCCTTCTCCATCTTGGCAGTCAATGCCTCGATGTCCTTCTCACCATTGACGAAGATGGTCTTGTCGAAGGTGTGCTGGTCGTAGATGCTGTAGGGCGAGTTTGAGTCACCACGCATCATAAGCGGAGTGAAATGTACCATGTTGTAACCTCTCTCGCTCATGCCGTGCAAGTGCTTGTCCCAGTCTGACGTGTACTCGCCCATGAACTTGGACAAGCATGAGATGATGGACAAACTCTTCAGCGGCAGGGTGGAGCCTTGGACGGTCAAGCGAGGGCTGACATCGAGGTACCAGACCTTTGTCTGTGTAGGCTTGGGCACATCGCTCTTGCTTGTTGTGAGCTTGGGCAGAGGAGTGTAAGTGATGTAGTAGGAGAAGGGACCGGCGTGAGGAATCTCGATGTCAATCTCGATGTTGCGATTGAAGTCGGGAGTCAATCTGGGTAGATGGTTAGTGACGAGGACGAGCAGGGGACGTCGAAAGACTTACTTGTACTCGGTGTAGTTCTTGCGCACGAACTTCTGGCCCTTGGTCGGGATGTTCACCCAGAGACTGCCTTCACGGCAGATGGAGCTGGTGCCTTCAATGACGAAGCGGATCTTGTAGGCAGGATCGTTGGGCGGTGGCAAGTAGATGTACTCGCCGCTCACGTCCGGAGAGCCGTCATCTCTGAGCGGCAGAAGGTAGATGGCCTGCGTTTGTTGCAGAGTCGGAGCCATTGGCACGGTGATTAGGTGATGAGAGAGAAGCCAAAGGTGATGTTCGCGCAGTCAGAGACTCAAGTGCTAGAGGATGAAGGGCAATGGATAGTGCTAGTGAATAGCTGAGAGGGTGAATGCGAGGGGATGAATGCGTGGTGATGAATGCAAGATGAAAGTCGATGCTGAAGGACTCGGGCGAGCAGCGAAAGTGATGTTGGGTGGAAGTGAATTAAGAGCAAGCGACGACAGACAAGCCAGCAGATGTTTACAGCTTGACCGGGCTTGCGTCGAGGAAGGATAGGCAGGAGCGACTCGAGTTGTATGTACACAGAGGAGAAAGCGCAGGCGCGTGGCAGAAGTTTGCTAGACTGTTACTCGGTACCTGATGATCTCGGCGATCGTCAATCGACCAGTTGCCTACTTTCCCATCCGGGACTCGATAGCTTCTGCTGCCAGCGCTGCCCACAAAAAGCCGCCAACGTCATCGTCCTATCCCGCATTTCGAGCTAACGCTATTTCGACACTTGCATCCTCAACCATCACCTGTGCTTCAGCGGCTCATCCACCATGAAGATATTTCGCTTGCTCATCCACTCTCCCGTTAGCGACTCCGTTTATATTGTTCCGTGTACTCGTGAAATCGACTGTCTATGGTGAAGCAGTGTTGCTGAGGCCCTGCGAACCGGTTTAGACAAGGCTTCCTTTGACAGGTCTCTCCACGCTCTCCGCGGCCACGCCCTCAACACTGGGGACCTCATTTGACCCGAGCGGCTAGCTGCCGGTGCTGCGTGCTGTCTGTATCCGAACACATGGAGGACCGAAGAAGCGCCAGTCATTTGCTGTGGAGAGAGAGGAGATCGAGAAAAATGGAGGCGGAGACGTCCGGATCGCGTTCAACAACATCTGCTCGCAGTTCAAGCTTGGTATCGCAGCCGTTTAACGGCCCTATCGTCTACTTTGACCACTATCATCGACTGCGAGAGAAAGACATCACCATCTGTGCGGTGCAATGAATTGCCAACCAGGTACATCTTTGTAAGCCTCTATTGCAGCACAATTCGAAAAGAATCTCCAACAGTCCTCCGCGTCCATGCATCATGCTATCAAATTGCAAGATTTTGTATACTACATCAGCCTCCACTGAGAGCTATAAGGGTACGCACTCTCTTTAGACCAAGCCATCAAGTCACAAATAACTGTGCATCTTTATGGGCATTCTTCTGGCTCATCACGGACACTGGGGATGCCACAGCCACCCACCGGACCCGGGACACTGCATAGGAGAACTTTGGTCACTTCACGTTCACAAGAGCATTGGGGAATAGTTGCAGTGCAGCAGAATTGATTTTGATTCTAGTGTAGTCAGAGACAAGATTCGGGTCTTGTCAAAATAGACCGAGGGGGTGAGATCCTGTCGACAAGGAGGTCTCGAAGCATGGGTGATAGGCGATCAAGGAGAAGGGTACGATCCATGTCTCCTGTCAAGGCTCAAATCACGATTGACTTCTTATTTGCTAGCCCAGGCGCGAAGAGGGGCTGCGAGGTCCTCATCGATCTTGTCCTTGACCTTGGCGGCGAGGGCCTCGGTGATGGTGTGCTTTACCTCACGAAGGTTGTTGACGAGGGTGCGCTCGCCCTCTCTGGTTACCTTGAAGGCAATCTCGTCTTCCAATTCCTTGCGGAAGTTGATTCCCTTGAGGAGGTCCTCCTCGATCAAACTTTGCAGGTAGTAACCCGATGCGCCTCTGGCCAAGTGGAGGGCTTGGTTAATGGTCTCGTTGACCAGGTCGCGGATGTATTGGAGAGTGGTTGGAGCGAGCATGTTGTGTTTTCTGAGTCTGTAAGTCTTTGAACAACAAGGGGTAGTCGTGATTTACATACTGGTCGTGGTTGCGTTGTGGTGTGGTTTCTGGAAGAGAAGGAGAGAGCGCAGGCCGCCCAGCGAAGTTATACTCCTTCACGGGGTCGCTCGTCGCCAGCACGACCTTCCGGACAATTCGGTTGCATCACGGCACGATGTGAGCCCGCTAGCTCGGGTTCGTCGATGCTGGTCGTTGTCGACAGTATCTGCTATCACTCTCACCTAGGACCTCCTTTCAGTTCAAGGGGGAGCATCTCGAGCATCTCATGTGCCGTGGTCGACGGTTACTCGCTTACGCTGCGTGCCTTCGTTTCCGCTTCCTCACGATTCGTGGGATAGTCGTTCACAGTCGATGGCGGGTACCACGACCGACGAACTACGGGCTCACCCCGACCATCACTCAGGTTTGTTTGTCGTCCGACGACGACACTATAGTTCAAAACACGGGTCCTTCTCACCTATCTTCTTCCATTTCATCAACAACACACGCGACCAACACATCACCAAGATGTGGCAACAAATCAGAGATCTCTTCCGCTCGTGCTTCGGCGAGCGCGACAGCATCGAGCAGCCTGTTAAGCCTCGTAATCCTACGAGACCTGCCCTCCATCGCTCCTCGTTCTCTTGATATCGCACCTCTACCACTCCTGTCACACCGACAGCATACATGAAGCAACGCAGTAGGTTTCACACAACGCCGCCTTCTCAGGGGTGGTTCTGCTATCAGGTGTTTTACGTGATCTGACATGTTGCGGTTTTAGGAACCTTTGCGCGCGATATAAAGATATGAGACACGACACGACCACCCCATCCCAACCTCCATACACGGTCAGTAAACCACCTATCAAAATGCACGAAGGTTTTGACTGACTCCGGCCAGGCCAAAGAGATGATCTCAGATATGGCGACTACTCAATGTTGCTATCAAGAAGAGCATTAATGACACTCAAGTCAACATAGCTTTCCCTACCCTTCAAGCCCTCAGGGTCAAAGTTACTGGCCTGATTCTCAAACCAATGCATTTTCTCCTTTTGCTCATCAGTCGGGTTCACAGCCCTGTAAGCGTTCTTGAGTTCCTCCCAGCCAGGCATGCTTCCAGCATCCTCGGCAATACCGTGACCATTTCCTTCAGTGCAGCGGAAAGTATCGTCAACTTTACCGCGTCCAATGATCTCGATTTCGTGACCCCAATTGTCACCAAAGTCATACATGTACTCCCACTCAGCATTCTTCCATTCCTTCTTGTTGAATTGTTCGCCGACGTAGACCTTGTCTGCCTTCTTTTCGGGGGTCTGGGAGTGCTTGCGGTCGTAAGAATGCATTGAGTCAATCATCTTATTGTCGTTGGGATTGACGATTCTGATGAAGTTCTGGCGAGGGCCGAAATCTCTCTGCTCGCCTTTGTCTTGAGCCATACGACGTTGGATCAAAGCCATGATGTCCTCGACGGGACGCTCTTCGGCGGTAGGGTCACGAGCTACAAAGTCATAGCTGTGACTGGCTGCCCAGCCAAAAGCAATCTGGATGGCGTAGTGCAGCTGCTCGAAGGTGGCGCCGTCGGGGCAGACCAAGGTGCGATAGATTTGAGGGTCTCTGGAGTCGGGGATAGTGATTTTCAGGATCCAAGAGGGCTGTTTCTTGGGCTGGCATTGATGTTTGTGGGTAGACCAGTCCTTTCTCTGGCAGGCGGCACCTGTGATCCAGTCAGCTTGACCACTCCCGCGACGTGGCCAGTCGACAGTACTTACCGCAGTATTTGCGATTGCCACAACGGCCACAATTGACGAGCTTGGGCTTCTCTTCGAGGCAGACTTCGCACTTTCCGGCACTCATGGTTGTCGTTGTTGAATGTAAGGAAGGTGGCGGAAGGAAAGATGGAAACGAAGAATTTTCCTCGGTAAGGAGAAAGCGGGGTCGGCGAGATAAAGCAGAGATATTTCTGAGTAAAAGCAGAGTAAAAGCAGAGATATAGTAGAGTTATAGCTGTGAAATAGCGGAGAAATAGCTGAGCTTTTCCTATCAGGACGGGGAGAAAGAACCAGGACTCGTGCAGTATATGGTTGACGGTGTCGTTGCACTTCGTGAGAGAATGTCTAAGCTTCTTAAGTGTTGCCTGATTAATCAGATTCTGATTAATCTGCTTAATCAAATTCTGATCAAACAGTCGAGACAGTAATGAATTTGTTGAAGCAGTTGTTCTCGAGAACGGACAGTGCAATGTTGGAAAGGATGCTTGGTCTGATCCGAAACCTGTTATTGGAAGTAGAAGTACTGTGAGAAATTATTGGCTAGGAACCTTGGTTGGACCATGATTGGATCTTGATCGAATGCTGATTGAGATTGATCGATCAAGGTGGAGTTGAGACGTACTCGAAAAAATGTTCAAATATTATTGAAGTAGTGCTCGAGCAGTATCTAGGCTAGAGAGTACCCAAAGTATTAGACTCAAAAGTATGCGTAGTCCTACCTCGAGTTTTCGAAGTTGTGGGAGAAACAGACTTTTTGAAGTCCAACTGGGTGGTATACCAAGTGGTATACCATAGGTCCAAGCTTCCTTAAAGTGGTACGCGTGAGACGCGCCGATGCGTCGCTTCTACATGAAATACTCCGATCTGGGCATATATTCAAAAGTGTCTCAATTCCCATCTGAAATCTATCGAATCAATATCAAGATGCCTCCCAAGCGTAAGTGTACTCTTCACACGTTGGTTGCGACTTTTGTTGACGGATAGTTGCAGGCCGAACTCACGACGATGACGCGTCCGGATCAGACGCGGGCTCTGACTTCTCAGCACCGGCACCGGCTCCAGCAAAACGCGTCCGCAAGAGCTCCGGTACAACAGCATCGGCTCCAGCATCGCACACACTCGAGTCTCTGCTCGCGCTTCCACACGACGAGCTCGCAAAGTATGCTTACGACCTTCAAACACAGCTGTCGACACTTCAACAAAGCGGCGGCAGCGGAGGAGAGGTATGGAGCGATGACAAGGTCGCAGAGCGTGCAAAGAAGACCAGAGATGTGTGTGCAGCAGAGATCAAGAAACAGATGAAGTGGCAGCCTAGCTGTAAGACTGGAACCACAAAGTGGAGCTATACTGGTATCGTGCCGCATGAGGACGTCTTCTACAAGCTCTTTGGTTTCGAGAAGCCGAAGAAGGCGTGGAAGCAGAAGAAAATCGACATGGCCGACTTCGAGGGGAAGATCGGTTATATCAGTAACTCGGTGAGTTCTGTTTATCGTTACTGACATTGAGCAGCTTCTGACACAAGACAGATCCGATACAACAATCTGAGGATCACAGGCGACGGTGTCAAAGTCCACTGGGATCAAGAGGAGAAGACTTTCAAGCTGACTGGAACTTATGGATTGTAATGTGTTGGTTACATAGTAGCCGCCGGTTGCTATCTCCGCCGCTACCTTGATCGAAGCTTTACGAGGAGTCCATTGGCAAGTACGTGTTTATTCGCTTATGTAATTCATACAGTATCTTCTTCTTATTGATGTGCTCAGATCACGCTTCGAAACAACTATGTATCTCTGTACTATGCTACGGCACTGGTCTTGTAAAACTGCACAGCCTACATCGAATGACTCGAGGGACAGGTGGCCTAATCTGCTAGTACAGTATTCTTCGCCTTCTTCGCCAGTGCAACATCTGCCACCAATTCGCTCTCACAGACAACCCGAGTCGCTTGAGAACACCCTGCAACGATGTACATTGAATTCACCCCTCGGAAAGCACTTGTCCTTTTGGCGCTTCTTCTATTTACAGTCATGTTGGTGTGTAAGAATTCGCGTCGAGGTATCAAGACAGGTCGCCCGACTCTTTGCAGCGGGCTCTTTGTCGTCTCCTTCGTATGTCCTAGGGTAATCTCGAGTGCTGTCGACCCTGGAGCCGGGTTCAACCTAGCGCTCGACTACGGGTAAGCATCGCAGACCAGTGACGAAACAACCAAAGCAGCGACTGACACATTACACTCTCAGCACCGCAAGCGTCTGGTATGCCAACGGGACAGCTGTCGACATTGTCAAGATCGAGGGAGGGCCAGCCTACAAACATTTTATGCACTCGGTGACCGCGGAGTTCAGGTTGGACGTGCCAGAAAACGACTGGGGCCAGCAGAAGCTGGGTTTCATGCCCTTCCAGGACTATCTGCCAACATGGGCTACTGCAAAACCTGTAAACCCCAATGCCGATGCAATAACATGGATGATCAAAGGTCTGAAGGCCGCTACAGAAGCATATGTGGAAGAACCCATGACCGCGGTCCGCATTAGCATCCCGTTTACAATCTCCCGTGGAAGCTCCTTCGATAGCACTATGAGAACGGCTGTCGAGTCTCTTGGCTTGGATAACATGGGCGCCAGGTTGGGTTCAACAGCCATAACATCAATTTATGATCTCGAAGGAGAATGCGACCTCAACATATATCCGACACCAGACCATAAGACGACTGTAGATGATCCAGAGCGCATCTACCTTGCTATTGACTATAGCCGTGCGGGTATATCAGCCTTCCTGGTGTCTGAAGAATGCAGTGTCACCGAGATATTACGAAAGTTCTACAACACGAGTCTGGGCGCAGATGCTAATTTCGCTGGTATGCGCAATCAATTGAGTCGCTCCCTGGAAGATCTTACCCGCCGACCTTTCGACGACCTTGGCTACACGTATCCCTCCGAACTATCCGAGCTGCTTTTGCTCGACAATCTTGGCTCCACATATCCCTCCAAAATCTCCGAATTGGTCTTGCTCGGCGAATCTGCCGACAATGCGATGCTCCACGAAATACTTGAGGAAGTCCTTGGGAGGGATTACACCGCCCTCAAAGCCGCAAGTGACAAGCGAGCAGACGTGCATCTACCGATTTTTGCTGGCTCCAGGGCTGTTGCTATGCAAGTTCAGGCGCATCAGGAATACATATCTGCGCGCGTGTGGGACGGACAACGCCGAGATTGGATGGACAAGGACGTCTCGGAAAAGCAACATAAACGGTGGTGGTCTTGAGAAGACCTATAACACTACTTCATGAAGTGTTTCATACCACATGCAATACGAGTCGAGGGGCATGAATGTGATGATTGGACAACGTCACTCTCACCTATCTTCATGAATCTAACCCGACCACTCTTCAAAATCGCAAGCGGCAGTATGACTCCATTGGGAGGCGCAAGCGCAGAAGCATATCGCCTCAGACAGTTGCAGGCCACCGTGCTCAAGAACTGACTCATCCAAGCTTCTCTTCCGCCAATGTGACCCGCTACTGCCTATTTCATACGCAGCCTATATATTCTATGGATTCTGTGCCCTTACAAGTTCTCAGCCGTGGTAGTGTAGTGGTTAACATACCCGTGGTCTTAACACGTGCGCAGTCATTCGTTGTTACTCAACGCCGTGTCAGTCTAGATCCGAGGAGGTCGGGGGTTCGATT
>JGI24891J29808_1000415_pt1 | contig 27162 bp, 32 predicted proteins | sample FreactcultuFSWF8_FD_29808 | JGI IMG/M metagenome (IMG submission 29808) | reverse complement strand
CAGGTACCATAACTTGTCACCATCTGCATATTCACAAGCAGGACCATCCTCACGGTGGAGTTTGCCATTCAAACACCAAAACTTGGTACCATCTGGCCATTCAATAGCCGGTCCATCTTCACGATGGATTTTGTTATTCAGATACCAATGCTTGATACCATCTCCATAAAATTTTACGGTATATTCAATCATAACGAATCACTCCAAATCACTGTCTATATCCCTACCATATACGAATCGGGATATATGTCAATCGTTTTTTCCTTCCCAGGTCATGATATATTCAGTTGAAGGATAGTCTACCCTATACCACTGCTGTTCATTCCACTCTTGATGTCCTGAGATGTAGGAGTCATATTCGATAGTCTCTACAACCTCGTTGGTGATTTTGTGAGTGATGGATAGAGTTTTCATGATCTTTCCTTTCTTTATACCTTGATCCTACACGAATCGGAATATATGTCAACCATTACGTTGGAGAAAAGGTGATGGGATTACCATCAACGTCCACAATTCCCTCTTCTGTAGGTCTACCACCCTTAGTTTCATCTGGAGCGATGTCTTGAGCCAGAAAGCCAACAAATTTGACAGGATGATTTTTAATCAATACATCCAAAGGAATGTCAAATCCACATCGTTGTGCAATGAACCTCATCGATTCACAGTCTTCCTTAATGAAGTTATCAAATTTATCTTTCCAAGACTTACGCTGAATACGCATAGCAGGATTTGGTTTTGGATCCTTTTTGATCCAAGAGAAAATATAGATGTTTTCACCATCATACATTCTCGACAACTTCTTTGCTCCGAAGAGAGTTGTCTTTGGCGTAATATCGCCTGTGATATATCCTAAGACACCAGACTGATCTTTAAGTCTATCACCATCATATGGAATATTATGTTGTAAGGCGAAGCTATATGCTGAGTTTTCACCGTTGCCGGCATGATACGTTATGACAGTAGAATACTTTCCATGACGTTCTCTTACTTTTTTGTAAATATCTTTATGCTTTTTACTTGTCTTTTCAGGTGCAGCATTAGATATGAAATCCATGATAGAATCATCGTCGTTGCTAATATACTTTCTTTCGAGAGCAATGATTACGTTCTTAGCAACATCGTCATTCGTTTGCTCAATTGTAGGAGTTTTATGTGCGTTTGAATTACACTTGTGTAGCAATTCATCTTTTGGACTATCAAACTCCAAAACATCATAGATCATTGTTTCCCAATTTAGAGCCGATGCCGCGGCATTGCGGTGATATCCAGACAAACCAATAAATCGGGCCGAATTGTTGGGATCGACTTTTACAGTTGGAGGCGGACATGAAGTGATAAATCCATTGACTTCAAAACTATCCTTTAGAGAAGGAACATTGTCAGTATTGACTTGCAACTCTCTAGGATTTTCATCGCGAGGATAAGTTACCGAGTTACGGTTTAAGATTAGTCTCTTCTTGAAGATAGTGCCTTTTCTATAGATTTTACTTGGAGAACATTCTTCAAGTGACTTATTAACATTAAATTCTTGCTTCATTTCTTCACTTTCTTTATAACAAATAAGAAGAACATCTTCTTATTTTTGAGACACACAAGCAACATGTTTGTGTGNTTTACCTACCAACTTGNANNAGATATTTTTCTTTGGTCTGCTCCCAAGTTAGATAGATCAAATCATCATAGAAAAGACTCTCATATGAGATTTGGTTCTTTTTCTGCAACTGCCTAACACGACCCTTTGCATACTTTGTCTTCCAGATATCAGCAAGAGTATCCTCCGATGTGTCAAAACTCTTGATCAAATCCTTCTCAGTAATCTCCTTACGCAAAAACTCATATGTGTTATCATAGAGAGTTGAGAAATAGATACCTCGCTGATGTTCGCTGCGAATCAGTTCCTTTGGAATACCAAGTTTTGAGTATGCAAAGTTCAATGAACGATTCTTATGGTCGCGCTTCCAAGGCAACCCTTGAATATTCTTTGCTTCCCACCATTCAAAGTATTTGCGAGTATAATTTTCCTTGATCCACTTGTACACCATGTTTGCAGTAGAACGCTTTGGTTCGAATGCGACAGAACCTTCAGAGAAGCCCATCTTGTTCCAATGTTCTAGCCCATCATACTGTGATAGGCCGTTAGCCTTTGTCTTGCCATACAGAGAGGTAGTTGTTACACCTACCAGAACGTCTCCATATTGACGCTTCCAGTCAGTCTGAACAGTGTCGGAGAGACATAGCATAGCCAACAACTTACCGCCCATATAATTGTATCCAAGTGGTTGGAGAGGTACGATGGTCGAACCAATGGCGGTATAGTTAATCATTCCTTGTTGCGTCTTGACATCGCGAGACCATCCAATAGCATTGTCTCTCGGCGTTAGATCAAGAAAGTCAGATGAAATGCAGATAACGCCAAGATACTTTCCAGTCACATCATCAACCACGGTATAAAACAGGTTTCGGCCGATGTTAGAATTATTTTTCATTGTGGATGAAAATGTACGAATTGCATTCCAATTTGCGNCATGTTCGCCATTGGATAGAACCATACGAGGTCGCAACTTTTCATAGTCATCCGGCGCTTCAGGCATCCAGAAGTTTTGTTTTATTTTGCGAATCATCTTCTCTTGTTCGACATTGACCATGATTGGATTGTCATCAAACAACATAGAGATAGGATTTGCAGGTGCCGTCGCGAACCTTTCCTTTACCTCACACCACTTCTGATATAGAGTATATTCTTTTACATCCATCTGTGAAGCATAAGAAAGATCGGCAATGAGATTCGCCTTTAGTTCCTCTTCATCAATATGTTCAATGACAGAGTTCTTTTCTTGCCAAGCAACCCACTGCTGTTCAATATGTTCTTCTGATGTTGGTAGTTTTGCCATTATCGATCCTTGATTCAGAAACTTATACCTGATAATATCACATTCCAGCATAATGTCAACAGGTTTTCTCTAGACATTTTTGATAGAATGTAGTATAAATATGGAGTAAGAATACAAGGGTATAAGCATGGCAATTCTAAATCAACCAACAGATATGAACTTTTTATCGCCACTCGGTTATAAGTTTAATCTCACAAAAAATCCCAATGTTGACTATTTTGCACAAAGTTTTGACTTTCCGCGCATCAGTCTAAGCACCAATAGAAATCAGCAAACACCGTTTGGTAAACTACAGTTGCCGGGTACTCCATTGACCTTTGATACGTTCTCGTTAACGTTCAAGATTGATGAAGATATGTTCAACTACTTTGAAATATATGATTGGATGNCTGGTATCGGCACTCCAGAAAGTTTCAACCAGTATGCCGCATTAAACGCACAACCAACTGGATTTGGCGTGCTGGTTGATGCTGATTTGATTGTATTGAATGGCACAATGAATCCTAATATTAAAATCACGTTTAGTGATGTGAACCCCATTTCACTGTCGGGGTTCAAATTCGATTCGACCGAAACAGATGTAAACTACATTACGGCTACGGCCGAGTTTTCATATCGCGAGTATGTTTACACTCGTTTGCAATGACTGATATAACAGTCGTAAATAGGCTTCATGACTGACACAGAAGTCATTTTGTTATAAGGTATTGAAAATGAAACTAGAAGAAATCTATAACCTCTGGGCAGAAGATTCAGAGATTGATACTACCGTGATTGACAGAGTTGCAGTAACCATTCCAAAACTACATCATAAATATATGCAGATACTTTCTAATGAAAGACTACAACTTCGCAAACTGGAATCTGATTACAAGCAATTGTATCATTTGAAGTTTGAATACTTCATGGGTACGCTTGATCGAGAAACACTAGAAGAACGAGGATGGAAGCCTAATCCTCGTGCTATTCTTAAGTCTGATATTCCGATGCATATCGATTCAGACCAGGACATCATCAATCTAACGCTGAAGATTTCATATCAAAAAGAAAAATCAACTGTACTAGAATCTATCNTTAAAATCATTAGTGAAAGAGGATGGCAGGTTCGGAACTATATTGATTGGCAGAGATTTAAGAACGGGACATAATGACAGATACTTTATACATCACAAAGATAAACGAGGTACACATTAGAGTAGACTGTGAAAGCGGTCTAGCTATGGAGTTGTCAGAATACTTCACGTTCATGGTACCCAATGCCAAATTTCATCCTCTAGTCAAGCAAAGACTCTGGGACGGAAAAATAAAATTGTTCAATTTTATGACAAAGACGGTGTATGCTGGATTGTTTCAGAGCATTCTAGCATTTGCGCGCAATCGCGGATATGATGTCGAGTTTGGTGAAGAGTTTAACGAAACATCATTTTCACTAAACGAGGCTGAGCATTTTGCTAAATCCTTAAACCTCCCATTCACTCCGCGTGATTATCAGTTAGCAGCGTTGGCACATGCAGTACGCAAGACAAGATCGCTCCTACTGTCTCCTACCGCTTCTGGCAAGTCATTGATCATCTATATGATTGCACAGTATTATGCTAAAAGAACTCTAATCATTGTACCAACCATTTCTCTGGTTCATCAGTTAGCAGACGATTTCGTTTCTTATGGATATGATGAACCAATACACAAGATTACTGCTGGCGCAGATAAAAAAACTAATCATATGATTACGATCAGCACTTGGCAAAGTATATTCAAGCAACCAAAGTCTTGGTTTGATCAATATGATGTGGTAATGGGAGATGAATGTCACCTGTTCAAAGCAAAATCTCTTACTGCAATCATGGATAAACTTACAGAATGTAAACACAGATTTGGTTTTACTGGTACGCTAGACGGAATTGAAACTAATAAGATGGTACTAGAAGGTCTATTTGGTACAGCAAAACGTGTTGCATCAACTGCCGATCTGATCGAACAGAAACATCTAGCCGAACTGAAGATCAAGATACTTGTTTTGAAATATGCAGAAGAAGTGCGCAAGGTTAACAAAGACAATGACTATCAAACAGAAATGGATTTCATTGTCGGTCATCAAGATCGTAACAAATTTATCAAGAATCTTGCATTGTCTTTGAAAGGCAACACCTTACTTTTGTTTCAATACGTCGAGAAGCATGGTAAAGACTTGCATAAGTCTATCAAGGATGCTGCTGGAGATAGGCCTGTACACTTTGTTTATGGTGGCATTGACGGCGATACAAGAGAAGACATCAGAAAACTTGTAGAAACACAGATAGACGCAATCATTGTGGCATCTTCCGGCGTATTTTCAACCGGGATTAATATCAAGAACATCCACAATATCATCTTTGCTTCACCTGGCAAATCAAAGATTAAAACACTACAGTCTATCGGCCGAGGGTTAAGAAAGTCAAACATAAAAGATTCTGTTACTCTTTTTGATATCGCAGACGATCTTTCGTGGAAGTCAAAACAAAACTATACTATGCAACATCTCAAAGAGAGAAAGAAGATTTATGAAGAAGAAGAGTTTGCTTTCAAGATTTATGATATCGAAATCTAAAGAACCACATCCAACACACACTCTATTGAAGTTGGTTTCAGGAGAGTTGGTAATGGCTCGTTTTGATTCTGAGACAAAAAGCGAATACGTTGTCGAGTATCCTATGATTGCGAATCGCTATTATGATGAAGACTCTAACAATTTTCAAGTATATCTTACATCATTGAATCCATTTGATGATGTCAATATTCTNTTTACTTTAGACAAGAAACATGTTATATTCGTATCTAATATGGAACAAGAAGTAGTTACATTCTATGAGAATAATGTATCAATGAGATATCAATCTGGTGATCATGATCAATCTCTAATACCAATTGGTTCTAGTATTCATTAAAGCACATTGCTTATTATATACAAGTTGTGGAAAAAGTCAATAGAAAAAGGAATATATTATGGCACGACCTAAAGATACCAGCAGACATTATGTTGACAACAAATCTTTCTATAATGCTCTGATTGATTATCGTAACAAAAAGAAAGAAGCACTAGAGGCAGGTTTACCAGTACCAAGAATCCCCGAGTATATTGGTGTGTGTATCTTCAAGATCGCAACTAAACTAGCCACCAAAGGTAACTTTGTCAACTATTCTTATAAAGAAGAAATGATTTCAGATGGCATTGAAAACTGCATCAGTTACATGCACAACTTTAATCCAGACAAGTCGAACAATCCATTCGCATATTTTACCCGTATCATATATAATGCCTACATCCTTCGCATTCAGAAAGAGAAGAAGCAAACGTACATTAAGTATAAATCCTTTGAGAACGCGGTGTTAGTCGGTGCTACTACAGAGTATGGCGATTCTGATAATCCTAACTCTACAGAAATGAATAACACCGATAACATGACCAGTTTTGTGTCTGATTATGAAAAGAAAATAGCAGAACGAAAGGCTGAGGCCGCAGAGAAAAAACCAAAGGTAAAAAAAGGTATTGACAAATTTATAGAAAGTGACTAAGATGAAGGTAGACAAAAATAACATTCCCGCCGGCGTAGAAGCCATTGTGAAGAATTTGTTTGATACAACGAACAATGTTTATATTCGTGACAACTACAAGCGCACCCTGATGAATATCAGAGATTACTGTGACGATGCGGTAAAGTTCTATGACAAGAAACAAGCACAAGAAGATTTAGCAAAGACAAAGAAACGAAAGATTATGTAATGACATTTGATGAATGGTTGAATGAGATAGAGAACTTTGCGACACGCGATGAAAGACTGCACGCTGATTTTACTATGTTGAATTATAAAGAGTATCAACTACTTCTAGCGTGGTTAAAGGTCGCTTGGTGTGTTGGTTTTGAACACAGTCTAAGTCCGTATGATTGACGATGGAAAGTAATTTATGAAATTTGCTATCATTACAGACCAACATTTCGGTGTGCGCGGTGACAGTGTTGTGTTCCATGATATGATGGAGAAGTTCTATTCTGAGTTCTTCTTTCCATATCTCAAGGAACACAATATCAACCTCATTTTAGATACGGGTGATACGTTTGACCGACGCAAGTACGTCAGTTTCTATACTCTCTCGCGGGCCAGAACATATTGGTTTGACAAGATTCGTGACAACAATATGTCTCTGGTCACACTGGTTGGCAACCATGTAATTCCTTACAAGAACACTCTGGAAATGAATGCTCTAGACCTTCTGCTATCAGACTATGATAACATCAAAGTCATTTCTAAACCCAGTGAAGTAGAGTTTGGTTCAATGAAGACTTTGTTGTTGCCATGGATCTGTGAAGACAACCAGAAGCAGACAATGGATCTAATCAAGACGACCGATGCGCAAGTTGCGTTTGGTCACCTAGAACTTGGTGGGTTCTCCATGTACAAAGGTGATACTGAACATGAAGGTATGGAAACCAGCATCTTTCAGAAGTTTGACTTTGTAGGTTCTGGCCACTTTCATCATCGCTCAACAAAGGGTAATGTGACCTACTTTGGTTGCCCATATGAAATGAATTGGAGTGACTTCAATGATCCTAAGGGTTTCCATATCTTTGATACTGAAACTCGCACAGCGACCTTTGTAGAGAACCCCTTTCGTATGTTCTATAAGTTTGTCTATGACGACTCAAATGCAAAATTGACAGACTTTACAGATATTGATTATAGCCCATACAGAAATACCTATGTCAAGGTCATTGTCAAGAACAAAAGCAATCCGTATTGGTTTGATGTCTTTATTGATACTATGGAGAAATTTGCGCCGGCAAACATTCAAGTTGTTGATGATAACTTGAATCTCAATCTCGAAACTGATGAAGATATTGTGGATGAAGCAGAAGACACATTGACGATTCTACGGAAATACACAGATAATCTCGAACTAGATGTAGACAAGAAATCTCTTGACAATCTAATACGTTCCTTGTATGATGAAGCCATTAGCATTGATTGAGGTAATATGATCCTATTCAAAGTAGTTCGATGGAAGAATCTTCTTTCCACCGGCAATATCTTTACAGAAGTAAAGTTAAATGAAGCCGCTTCAACTCTGATTGTCGGTGAAAATGGCGCAGGTAAGTCAACTTTTATCGAAGCAATTTCTTTTGCTCTTTATGGTAAACCCTTTCGCAAGATTAACAAACCACAACTCTTAAATTCAATTAATGGTAAGGACTTGTTGGTTGAAATTGAGTTTTCTATCGGTAAGAAAGAGTATCTGGTTCGTCGTGGCATCAAGCCAAACATCTTTGAAATCTTTGTTGATGGTTCTCTGCTGAACCAAGAAGCGAAGTCTGGTGACTACCAGGACGTTTTGGAGAAGAATGTCCTTAAACTGTCTCATAAGTCATTCTCACAGATCATCACGCTTGGTGCTTCTACCTTTGTTCCATTCATGCAGTTGCCAGCACAAGCCAGACGCAACTTCATTGAAGACCTTCTGGATATCCAGATTTTCTCAACAATGAACAACCTATTGAAGACACGTATTCAAGATAACAAAGATGCACTAAAGGATGCCAATACACAACTGGCTCTTTGTGAACAAAAGATTGAACTGAATAAGAAACATATCGAATCACTTCGACAAAACAACAATGAGTTGATTGCACTTAAGCAATCGAAGATCAATCAACATATCACAATGATTGATGTGGCTTTAGATGAGATTGAAAAGTTCTCAACAAAGATTGAAGAATTTAAGATCAGTATTGGTGATGAACAGTCTATCACCGATAGATTGAATAAGGTCACCACGCTTCACTCTGAGTTGAAGTTTAAACTGACCGATCATAACAAGCATATCAAGTTTCTTCATACTCATGATCATTGTCCAACTTGTACACAAGACATTAATCCTACATTCAAGGAAGAAAACCTAAACACAAAGATTGCCAGTGCAGAAGAGTTAGACTCGGCCCTAACTAAACTGTCAGAAGAACAGGCGAAGATCAATGCACGAATGAAAGAGATTGTTGATATCGACAATCAAATCTCAGATTATAATGCAGAGATAACAGACCGCAATAACAAGATTCGTATGTACCAGAAGTACAANAGCGAGTTGCAGAAAGAGATTGGATCGCTTCGTAATAATCAGACTAAGGTAGAAACGGATGCTGTTGATCTAAACAAAGCCAAAAAAGAATTGAAAGACGTTCACACGCTCATTGAAGAACTAACCGAGAACCGTTCTTTGTTGGGTACTGCTGCTGTTCTATTGAAAGACGGTGGTATCAAGACAAAGATCGTCAAGCAATATGTTCCTGTCATGAACAAACTTATCAACAAATATCTTGCTGCAATGGACTTTTTTGTCCAGTTTGAACTTGATGAAAATTTTGATGAGAAGATTAAGTCTCGTTTTCGTGATGAGTTTTCTTATGCGTCATTCTCTGAAGGCGAAAAGATGAAAATAAATCTTTCTTTGCTTTTTACTTGGAGAGCAGTAGCAAAACTACGCAACAGTGCCAGCACAAATCTCTTGATATTTGATGAGACGTTAGATTCGTCACTTGACAATAATGGAATCGAAGAGTTTATCAAAATCATAACTGATTTGTCTATGGAAAATAACGTTTTCATCATAAGCCACCGCGGCGATAATCTCCAAGACAAGTTCAGTAACATTATAAAGTTTGAGAAAAGTAAAAACTTCTCGGTTATCACAAATATATAAATAGTAGCGTTAAGTCAATAACAAGGACGCTACTATGTATAAAGTATACAGAATAAAAAACAACATCAATGGCAAGTTTTATATTGGATATACTAAACTCTCTTTGAATAAGAGGTGGAAGTTACATATCAATAGTGGATCAAATAGAATGCCAATATATCGTGCAATACAAAAATATGGACACGAAAATTTTACTATAACTTTACTCGAAGATTTTGACACAAAACAAGATGCAGTAAAACGGGAAATAGAGTTGATTGCAGAGTTGAAACCATGCTACAATGCACATCAAGGAGGCACTGGTGGTCCTATGTACGGATCAATGAATGGTATGTTCGGAAAAACTCATAGTAAAGAATGGAAAGAAAAGAAACGCGCTGATATGCTTGGTGAGAAGAATTACATGTATGGTAAAACCCACAGTGATGAAGTCAAGAAAAAACTTTCCGAAATGAAAAAAGGAACAAAAAGTCTAAACAAGGGCGTTCCTATGACAGAACAACAGAAAGAAAAACTTAGAGTGCCGAAAACTGAAGAACATAAACAAAAGTTGAGGTTGACGTATAATGTCGATGGCATTATAGTGGATAACGCCAAACAATATTGTGTTGAACATGGACATAACTATATACGTTTCACTCAGGCGGCAAAAAAATGTAAAATGTATAAAGGTCTTAGTGTGAAAGTAGAAGCATGACAACATATTCTTTTATAGAACCAGATTCTAAGGGAGAACCTGTTGAGATCATTTATAATGAAGCGGAGATTCTATTTGATTACTGGCCACATTGGAAAGAAAGAATGGTTAAGAAATATGGCGAAGGTCATGAACTGATTACGGACGAAAATTGTATTGAAGACTGGGTNACNGTTAACTGGGCTACGGAGATTAAAATGACCAATTTTGAAAAAGTAAAAGAGTTCACTACGGTGTTTGGNCAAGGTGTGNCAGATACTCCGAGTTTTCCTGCAAAGGATGTTATTAAACTTCGTATAGAACTGATTCGAGAAGAGTTTCAGGAACTGAAGGATGCTATCAAGGACAAGGACTTGGTAGAAGTGGCAGACGCATTGACTGACATTCTATATGTCACCTATGGCGCCGGCGTTGCTTTTGGTATCGATCTGGATGCTTGTCTAGCAGAAGTACATCGTAGTAACATGACAAAACTTGGCGCAGATGGTAAACCTGTTCACCGCGAAGATGGCAAGATTATTAAGGGACCCAATTACGAAAAACCAAATCTTAAGCCAATNCTAGGAGTGAATTGATGGCGATTTTATCTCTTGTTGACAANAATGATCCTATTCTCAAAGCAGAACTTGGTCATTTTGATTTCAGTAATTNGCCTACTGATCCTTCTCAGTTGGCTCGCGACTTAGCAGAGACCATGATTGAAAACAAAGGGCTTGGGCTTGCTGCGAATCAAGTTGGTCTGCCATATCGTGTGTTTGTCATCAATGGTGAACAGATTCTTGCATGTTTCAATCCAAAAATCGTTGACTTTTCGGCCGAGCAAGTGTATATGTTAGAAGGATGCTTGAGTCATCCTGGGTTATCTGTGAAGATCAAGCGACCAGCAGTGATTAAAGTTCGTTTCACTATGCCTAATGGTGAAACTAGAACAGAAAAGTTTGAAGGGCTAACTGCACGGGTGTTTCAACATGAACTAGATCATCTAAACGGCATTGTACATATCAATCGCGCTTCTTTGATTCACAAAGAACAAGCCTTCAAGCAACAGAAAGCGTTTCAAAAGATCATGAAAAGGACAACCAATGTACCCACCCATGTATAAGTGGAACCGACGTCATTTGGATACGGCTAAGAATATCTCAACTTGGTCGAAAGATCCATCTAAGCAGATTGGTGTTGTTGCTATTGGAAAAAATCAAAATGTTCTGGCAACCGGATATAATGGATTTCCAAGAGGCATCAAAGATGATGCTCGCTTGAATGATCGCGAAACAAAGTATAAGTATGTCGTCCACGGAGAAATGAACTGCATTTATAATGCATGTTTAAATGGTATATCTCTTGACGGAGCCACACTATACGTGTATGGTTTACCTGTATGCTCCGAGTGTTGCAAGGGTATTATTCAAGTTGGCATCAAAACTGTTATTGCGGAAGCTCCCAAGGATATGCCCGATCATTGGAAAGAATCCACAAAACTTGCTAAAGATATGCTCGAAGAAGCGGGCGTTGTTTATGTACAATATTATATGGAAGGTGAAGAATGAGTGCATATTATATGGATGAAGATGAATATCGCGACCAGATCGCAAAGGAGCGTGAACGACCTACATTTATACCTGAGTATGTAAGAACCGAGTACAGAGTGACACCAAAAATCAACTATAAGTACAATGAAGGCCAAGCACTTCAAGAAATCACCGCTTACATTGATAAGACATACGGTGAACATTACTCCCAAGGGAATATACAATCAACAGAAATTGCAATTGATAGAGGAAGAGGTCTGCACTTCTGTCTGGGTAATGTTGATAAATATTCCGGCCGATATGGGCTTAAGGGAACCCCCGAAGATTGGCGGAAGGACCTAATGAAGGTCATTCATTATGCTATCATTGCACTACACGTACATGATCTAGAATATAATAACGATTAAGCGTTATTCTAGCAAGTATACATCATTTCCACAATTCCAATATCTTCTCCAACCATTCACGAACATATTTTCACTTTCACTTAAAGTTTCATCAAAGTTTTCTAGAATTGCTTTAAGTTTGTGTTTTTGTGTAGCAGTCCGAGAAAGTACTTTACCAGACTTGAAATACCAATAATTTGGAATTGATCTTCCTATGTTGTTAAAACCAAGTCTGGTATAAGATGTTCCTGAAAATTTACTAATATCACAATAACTAATGATAGACTTTGGCGATACTTCTTTCTTGAAAGAAGAAAGAATTTTTTCTGCTCCACCAGATATGACATAATCCTTATGTGAACAAAGTCTCAACAATTCATATTCGGCTTTGAGTGAGTATCTAGATTTACCAAAACTCATAATTTGTACTATGTTTCCATTATACATTAACGCATAGCAATACTTTGATGGAACATATCCCTGAAAGTGGTTTTCAACCAGAAATAACTTTTCATATTTCTTATCAAGACGAACAACTTCACACTTTCTAGCACCCAAAGTTATCTTTTTAATATTCAATTTGTTTTTTATAACACTCATAACTAAATCTGGGTTATCGCGATACTCGATATCAGTAAACTGTAAAAGCGTAATGCCTAGTGCGTTACACTTGTTTAGTTTGTCTAGATGCTTTGTTCTGAATCCAGAATTTGATGTTTCACTGTGCCAATACATACCGTTTAGTTCTATAGCCAACCTATATTCTGGAATATAGATATCAATTTCTTTAGGCGAAATGATAGTTCTGTCGTTTTGTACAACTTCACCTGAATATATACATGTGATGTCATCATATAGTCTAGATTGCATCTTTTGTTTACTAGAAGCAAACCTATTGATTGTTATGTTATGTTGTTGTAGTTTGTTTGTGATTGTTTTTGGCGTCACACCAACAAGTTCGGCGATGTCTGTGATTGACATATATGCATTCAATTCGGTAAGATATTCGATATTGTTTATCGTTTCGTTAGTGATCGTGTCAAGTTTAAGTGATCCTTGATTGCACAAAATCTTGTCACGTAACAACTTCTTACCTATATCACTCGATAAGAAATGTTCAGATCCATAGCGATCAATATTTGTCTTTTTAATTTTGTCGATATTGTTATAATTTACATTGTTATACCTAGTTAATTTGGTAAGTGCCGATCGAGTCTTAAACTCATCTGTTTCGAAAAAATTGGCAGTTCCATACTTTAAAGTATTGGTTTCTTTTACTTTTGCTGATATTGCCACCATATCTCTGTTCTGTGATATTTTTTTGTTTCTCGATTCACACTGAGTAACACAAGACTTTGAACATAATGTATAAAAACCATCCGAAAATCTCTTGAAATTTGTGTTGGTTTGACATACACTACATTTAGGTATTGTATAAGTATCATTGAAAACATGCCATAGTCTCTGACTAAAAGCAATATCACCCAAAGAATTTGTTAGATGTAATACATTATCGTATTGTTCTAAGAAGTTTCTTTTGATCCACCAATTTTTATCTATAACTCTGTTGTTCAAGTTACCTGTAACCGTGAGACAATTTTTTTCTATAAAGGATCGCATATGATGACTTTCTAATTACTTGAGTATGTAATATATATATTAAATTAATCAACTGAAATGGAGAATAAAATATGGAAGTTAAGGTACCAATTGAGGAACTTCGTAAGCGTAAACTGTTTGTAGCTACGCCAATGTATGGGGGACAGTGCGCTGGTGTTTTTTGCCGTAGTACAAACGACCTATCGGCACTAGCAGTACATTATGGCGTTGAAGTCAAGTATTACTACCTATTCAACGAGTCACTANTCACACGAGCAAGAAATTATTGTGTAGATGAGTTCCTTAGGTCAGACTGTACACACTTGATGTTTATCGACTCGGACATTGGTTTTAACTCCAATGACGTAATGACCATGCTTGCACTAATGAGTGATGAGTCAGAATACGACGTTCTCTGCGGTCCATACCCTAAGAAATGTATCTCATGGGAAAAGATCAAGATGGCTGTTGATAAGGGATTTGCTGATCAGGATGCCAGCGTTCTTGAAAAGTTCGTTGGCGACTATGTGTTCAATCCTGCTAACGGCGCTAATGAAATCAAGATCGCTGAACCAGCAGAAGTTCTGGAATCTGGCACTGGGTTCATGATGATCAAGCGTTCGGCTCTAGAAAAGATGACCGAAGAATACCCACATCTGATGTATCGACCAGACCACGTTCGTACCGCTGCGTTTGATGGTTCGCGTGAAATTCCTTGTTTGTTTGATGCTCTTATTGACAACAAGCACGCCCATATCGGTAATGAGATTCGTGAGTTCTACAAGAAGAATCCTAAGGCTACCCAGGAACAAGTTGTTGCATTCATTGACGATGCAAAGCATTCTGCTTTTGGTTTTGAATATTCGAATCGATATCTATCAGAAGACTATATGTTTTGCCAATGGGCACGTAAGATTGGTCTAAAGGTTTGGTTGGCTCCTTGGATCCAACTACAACATGTTGGTTCATATGTGTTTGGTGGTTCACTCGCTGATCTAGCAGCCGTTGGTGCCGCCGCTACTGCTGACCCGTCAAAGTTGGGTAAAAAGTCTTGATTTAATCTTTGTTGTTTGTTATAACGGTGCTTCCAGGGTGATCTTTGGAAGCACCACATTGAAAAGGATGATAATATGAAACTAAGTGACAATACCCTAAATGTTCTAAAGAACTTTTCATCAATCAATCACGGCATTCTATTTCGTGCCGGCAATACACTTCGCACTATCTCTCCACAAAAGACAGTAATGGCAAGCGCAGAGGTTGAAGAAACCTTTGATCGCGATTTTGCTATCTATGATCTTTCAAAGTTCCTCGGCGCTCTAACTTTATTTGAGCAACCAGAAATCAAGATTGGCGAAACACAAGCAACGATTGCTGCCGGTAATCGTAAACTCGTTTACACCTATGCCGATCCGTCAACGTTTCTAACACCTCCTGCTAAGGATCTAAACTTTCCTACAACTGATATTGTCTTGAACGTATCACACGAGGATCTACAGAAGGTACAGAAGGCCGCTAACGTTCTACAACTTCCCGAGACGGTTATTTCTGGTGATGGTGAGAATATCTATCTATCGGCCGATGACACTAAGAACCCATCCAAAGACAAGTATAGCGTGGCTGTTGGTACCACTACTCGTGTATTCAATGCGGTATTCAAGAATGAAAACTTGAAACTTCTCACCAATGATTATCTTGTAGAGATTTCCGATAAGGGTATTTCTAAGTTCTCTGCTACAGGTGTAGTATACTTCATTGCAACGGAACAAAATTCAACTTTCAATAACATCTAACACTAGTGGTGTTAGAATGAATATCTGATGTTATTTTGAAAGGTTTATATTATGTTGACTGATTATCTTTATGTTGAAAAGTATCGCCCAAAGTCGATTGAAGATTGTATTCTTCCTGCTGATCTAAAGGCAACATTTCAACAGTTTGTTGATCAAAAGAATATTCCAAATCTACTGTTGACGGGTGGTCCTGGTGTAGGCAAGACCACCGTTGCTCGTGCAATGCTAGAGCAACTAGATTGTGATTATATCATCATCAATGGTTCATTGAATGCTGGTATTGATGTACTACGAAACGAAATCACCAGTTTTGCATCCTCTGTCTCATTCAAGGGTGGTCGTAAATACGTCATCATTGACGAGNCAGATTATCTTTCTGCTGACAAGGTGCAACCAGCGTTTCGTAACTTCATGGAAGAGTTTAGNCGTAACTGTGGTTTCATCCTGACATGTAACTTTAAGAACCGGCTTATCGCACCTCTACATTCTAGGTGTTCTGTTGTTGAGTTCAACATTGCCAAGAAAGATAAGCCGGTTCTTGCTGTCCAGTTTATGAAGCGTATCTCCGGTATTCTAGATATAGAAGGCGTTACATACGATAAGCCTGTGATCGCTGAGTTGATTAATCGTCACTTTCCAGATTGGAGAAGGGTTCTAAATGAACTTCAACGGCATTCCGCGACAGGCAATATCGACAAGAGTATTCTTGGTAATAGTGGCTCTGATAATTATAAGACACTACTTGTCGCACTAAAAGAAAAGAACTTTTCTGCTGCCCGTAAGTGGGTAGGAGAGAATAGTGACATTGATAACACTACACTGTTTCGTGATTTGTATGATAATATCTCTGATATTGTCAAGGACAACTCTATCGGTCAACTGATCCTACATTTAGCAGAGTTTCAATATAAGTCTGCTTTTGTTGCCAATCAGGAAATCAATACCGCCGCGTTCATACTATCGATCATGGCAGATTGTGATTTCAAATGAGTGATATCTTTGATGTAATGAACTTGTCGAGTGATGTTGTCGAGGTTGTTGAAGAAGACTTTAGACCTAAAGCAGTCTATAGCCCATTTGACTTCATCGATAGCATCAATTCACACAAGAATCTGTTCAATGGACCACATGATGTAAACCAAGTAGAGAAGGAGTACAATCCCTGGATTGTCAATCGTGGTTTATCTTTATTTCAAGATACCACAACATTAGCAAACTTTGTAAATCAGAACTATCACCTTGATAAGAAACTTCAATACGATTTTTTACTAAATACTGTTAGACCAAAGTTTCGTAAGTCGAAATGGCCTAAAAAAGAAAAGGATGCCGATCTAGACATTATCAAAGAAGCATTCGGTTATTCTGACCGAAAGGCAGAAGTTGCTTTGTCTCTATTGTCACCCGAGCAGGTAAAAAACATAAAAAAAAGTCTAAATAAGGGTGGTACAAAATGAAACTGACAGTAGAGGCTCTAGTAGAAGTAACACTAAAAGAGCCAGACGATTTCTTGAAAATTAAAGAAACGCTGACTCGTATTGGTATTGCTTCGCGNAAAGACAAAATCCTATATCAGTCCTGTCATATTCTTCATAAGCAGAAGAAATATTANATCGTACATTTCAAAGAGTTGTTTGCTCTCGATGGTAAACCAACTGACTTTTCGGATACAGATGAAGGTCGTAGAAATACAATCATCAATCTTTTGGCAGAATGGGNTCTACTTACTGTTGTTGAACCAAAGAAAACAGAAGAACCAATCACTCCACTAAATCAAATCAAGATTTTATCATACAAAGAGAAGCACGATTGGTCACTCACTAGCAAATATAATATTGGCAAGAAGTAATCTTAGGATGATATATTATGCAACCATGGGATCCAGTATGGTCACCTACACAGAAGCCTGTCCCATTTGTGTGGGAATGGATTGTATTTGGTGATCCTAATGCAATTGTGTTGAGATTTAGAGAAGATAAATCCTGGTGGTTTAGAATGAAGACCAAGATTCTTCTCGGCAGCAAATGGAATCGTTTATAAATAAATCGTCTATGCCAAATGGGTAGACATTACATCAACTCTCGCTTAAACTAGGAGAACAACTATGACTTACATCAACGCACACTCATTCTTTCCAAAAGACCTAGACAAGTTTTTTGTTGGCTTTGATCCTCTAGTACAGAAACTAGCAGAAGCCGCAGAACAAACAACAAAACTTACTACGAATTACCCTCCATACAACATCAAAAAGATTGATGAAAAAAAGTATGTCATTGAAGTGGCAGTTGCGGGCTTTTCGCGACAAGATATTGATATCGAACTCGCTGACGGTAAACTAACTATTAAGGGAAATGTAAAGTCAGTTGAGACTGCCGAGAAAGATTCGGAGGGTCAATGGACTTGGCCTCAGTTTCTACATCAAGGATTGGCAATGCGTCCATTTACACGACACTTCACACTTGCAGAACATGTTGAAATCAATGGCGCGGAACTTCTAAATGGGATTCTTCGNATCGGTCTAGAGTATNTCATTCCAGAACATAAGAAACCGAAGAAGATTGACATTCAAGACAAACACGATACACATACAACAAAAAAATCTTCTTCTACCGCAGAATTTCTGAACGAAAGAGAAGGAAAATAAATGTTAGAAAAATACATCGTCCCTGTATCGAGAGTTGTGGGGTTTACCATTGCAGGTCTATGTCTTATCGCTATGTATAATCTTCTTGCGCTATAAGGAGATTGTCTATGTGGCCTTATACTGAGGACGAATGGGATTATCTTAGATGATCTATAAATAGAGAGGGGCAATACCCCTCTCTATTTTTGTTTAAAGGGCAATAACGATGAGTTTCTATACAGATGTAATTCAAAAGAGTCCGTTGTTTCATACAACAAACATGGTAAACTCTTTAGACTTGCTATTCCCAGCATTTAAATCCAAAGTCGAAGCACTTATGGCAGAATCTGCTGCTGCTGGTCAACCACTAAAGATCCTAGAAACTTATCGCTCAAATGAACGCCAGGTCCAACTCTTCAATCAACATGCCACAAAACTGAAGAATGTTGGTGTGCATCACTATGGGCTTGCTTGCGATATCGTAAAGTTGGTACACGGTCAACCTTCATTTGAAGGAGACTATACGTTTCTTTGTGAACTGGCGACAAAGCACGGTCTTATCTCTGGCGCAAATTGGGGCACTCCTAAAGCAGTGCATACATTCAAGGACATGGATCATGTCCAGTTTGTTTCCGTAAAAGATCAAAACAAACTCTTCAATGGTTCATGGTATCCAGATGACAACTATGATCCTTATCAAAATCTATAAGGAATGTCAATGCACAAGTTTGGTCACTTTCTAAGAGAAGATTTGTCTCTTACTTTTCAGTATCATGATGAGTTGAATCCTCTTATCTGGGATGGAGATGAACTAAAGCAGAATGTTAAAGAACGTTTGCTATTGGTTGGTCGAATGTTTGCTACATTCGCGAATATACCCAATAATGCAATAAGAGACATTGCGTTTACTGGTGGTAATGCAAACTACAACTATACACCGTATTCAGATTTAGATGTTCATCTCTTGATTGATATAACTAAAATAGAAGGAATAAACAGAGCTTTCTTAGATGACTATCTTTACGATAAGAAAGTTCTATGGGCATATAAACATCCATCTCTCACAGTTATGGGTTATCCCGTTGAACTTTATGCACAGAGTTATAGAGATAAGTTGATATCACCTAAAGCAAACCGTGGAGTATATTCACTATTGAATGATAAGTGGCTATTCAAACCAAATAAGCAAACTCCTCCAGATTTAAAAAACGATACGGGTTTCAAGAATAGACTCGAACATCTAACCAAACAAATTGAAGATGTTCTTACAAAGACTGGCGACCACAGTCAAGATGTGCAAAGAATTAAAACAAAAATAAGAAATATGAGGTCTTCTGGAATACATAAAGCAGGAGAGTTAGCCATAGAGAACCTTCTTTTTAAAGAACTGAGAAATTCTGGCTATATCAATAAACTCAATGATTATCTTATTGCGATGCAAGACAAAAATTTATCTGTTTACTAATATAGATTTTGGGGAATTTATGAAAACTTTTAAAACAATTATCAACGAAACAAGTTTGAGTCGTGTACAAAATCATACACAAAATCGCAACATTGGTATGATTACTGCACATCGAGGCGAAAACACAAGTTCTGAAAATAAACGCAATAACAAAGAATTAGAACATCATATCAGAAAAGCGGGATATGGTCTTGTACATGTTAAAGGTCGTTACGTTGAAAATCACGGAACTCCACATGCAAAAAATGTTGATGAACATTCTTATCTTGTAATTGGAAAGAAAGGTGATGATAATGGGCACCTACTGCACCATTTAAAAAAATGGGGAGAAAAGTACAATCAAGATTCTATATTGCATAAAGCACATAACGATAAACATGCATACCTTCATGGAACAAATAACAGTGATTTCCCGGGAAAAGGAAAACAGCATGATGTTGGTGAGTTTCATGCCAATCGATCTGGCGAGTTTCATACTGCTTTAAAGGGCAAAAGCAAATTGCTTTTGAAGAAAATTCTGGAAAATGGGAAAGCATTTCTTTTGTCANTTCTCCACAAGGTTATCTGAATAGAACTGAGACAGAANTTTAAAATATACCTTTACTAATTTATTTTTTGTGATATACTGGTGACATGATGAAAATATCCAAAGATCAAGCGATCATCGCCGCAAATGTTTTTTCCGATTATTTCGATAGATTTGATCGAATAGATCAATACATGCGGGAACAAAAACTAGATGCCATGCGAGAAAGAGCGGCAACACTTTTGGGAATGGGTCCAGAAGAAGACCTTTTCTCAGATTTTGATATGTCTCCGGCAGACATGAAATTTGAACTCATTGAACTACCACAAAAAGTGTGGGACACATATCTTAATATCATTTCTTCTCTTATGAATATGTCTAGTATTCCTGGGCGATCTATATTGTTGGCTGTCAAAGAAACAACAACAGATAAATTTGTAGGTTTCATTCGACTTGGTTCACCTTTTATTAACTGCAAACCACGTAATGAAATGCTTGGTAGTGTATTCACACAGTCTAAGACAGGCGCGCAGCGATTCAATCATTGTGCTATGATGGGATTTGTTATTGTTCCTACACAACCTTTTGGATTTAACTATCTCGGCGGTAAACTGTTGGCTGCCATCTGTACTTCTCATACAGTTCGTGAAATGATGAACAAAAAGTATAACATGGAAACATGTTTATTCGAAACAACTAGTCTATATGGATCGACAAAATCTGTATCACAATATGATGGAATGAAACCTTATCTTAGGTTTAAAGGGTTGACCGTTTCTGATTTCATGCCTATGTTGCCGACAAAGGAATACACCGACCTTAAGCATTATATTGAAGGCATTACGGGTGAGAGACTTACCTCGAATGAAGTTTCTTCTAAAAAAATGAAAAGAACCAATATAATGTTGTCTATCATTCGTAACTCTCTAAAGGGCGAACCTCAGTTGAAAGTTTTGAACGATACAATCAAGAAAGCAAAGGGTCTTACGGAACAAAAGAGATATTTTGTTTCTGACTATGGTTTCGAAAATATGGTTGACTTTGTTAACGGAAAAGATGATACTCTAATTCGAGGTGAGAACTATGATAAGTTCGAACTTGACAACATAATCGAATGGTGGCGTAAGAAGGCCATAAAACGTTACAACAACTTGAAGTCTGACGGTAGGATTCGCACAGAACAAGAAGTGTGGACCACCAACAAAGAAATTGACATCATTCGCTGATTTAAGGAAATACTATGAAGTTTTACACAGAAGTTTCCCAGCGAGGAAACACACTATTCGTTCGCGGATTTGAAAATGGGCGCCGAGTACAAAAGAAGATACAGTATTCTCCTTATCTTTTTATTGGAACCGAGAACAAAGATGCTCAGTACCACACACTACAAGGGATGCCTGTTGAAAAAATTCAGTTTGCTGATATCAAGGAAGCCAAAGAGTTTGTAGGCAACTACAAGGATGTTGGCGGCATGAAGATTTATGGTCAAACGTCATATCTCTATGCTTATCTAAATGATGAATATCCAGGCGTAATGAACTATGATCTAGATCAAGTTCGAACGGTCACACTCGATATTGAATGTGCCCCAGAAGGTGAAGAAAATGGTTTCCCAGACATCGCTACAGCAAATCAACCTATCACTGCTATCACATGTAAGTTTCGAGACGAAATCGTTTCATTTGGTTGCGGCGAATATACGCCACACCTAGATAACGTTCGTTATATCAAGTGTCGAGATGAACGTATGCTGTTGCAAAAGTTCATTGACTATTTTGCATCTATAGATGTGGATATCATCACGGGATGGAATGTGGAGTTTTTCGACATTCCATATCTGGTAAACCGAATCACTCGTGTGCTTAGTGATACAGAGGTCAAACGCCTTTCTCCTTGGAGAATTATTGACGAAAAGAAAATTGATGGCAAGTTTGGTAACAAAGATCAACAGACATATCGTATTGCCGGTATCTGTGTACTAGACTACCTCCGCGTCTACAAGCAGTTTACCTATACTCAGCGTGACAGTTACAAACTAGACAACATCGCCTTTGTGGAACTAGGAGAGAACAAACTGGACTACTCTGAGTATACCAGTCTGACTGAAATGTGTCGTGAGAACTATCAAAAGTATCTGGAATATAATATCGTCGATGTTCTACTAGTCGATAGACTTGAAGAGAGGCTTGGGCTACTTGCTCTTGGGCTTACACTTTCTTATGATGCCAAGATTCGATATGATGACATGTTCACAAGTATTTTACTTTGGGACACCATCATTCACAACTATCTTCTAGATAGAAACATTGTCATTCCACTTCCTGCAAAATATCAAAAGAATGACATGTTTGCTGGTGCATATGTGCGTGATCCTAAAGTGGGTATGCACAAGTGGATTGCAACTTTTGACGTAAACAGTCTATATCCAAGTCTTATTGTTCAAAGCAATATGAGCCCAGAGACATACCGAGGCAACATCAATGTTCCCTCGGTAGACGATCTTCTGTATGGTAAACTGCCTAAGAACGCGATTGATCATGCTACTAGCAAGAATGTTGCGATCACTGCAAACGGCGCATTGTGGGATCGAACTAAGCAAGGCATCTTCCCAGAATTGGTATTGAAGTTATACTCCGAGCGTGTGGAGTATAAGAAGAAGATGGTCGAAGCCAAGCGAGCGAATGAAAAGTCGCCATCTAAAGCAAACTTAAACAACATCACTCGGTTTGATAAGTTGCAACATGTTAAGAAGATTGTTCTCAATGCTCTCTTTGGTGTGACTGGCAATCCAAACTTTCGTTATTATCAAAACGATTATGCGGAAGGCATCACCAAATCCGGTCAGTTGACTATTCAGTGGGTATCAAATGATATCGATGCTTATCTAAACAAAATTCTAAAGACAGATGGTATTCAATATGTTGTGTATTGTGACACAGACTCGGTGTTTGTGACACTGGATCCTCTTGTAAAGTCTGTCTTTGGTGATGATAATGATGTACACAAGATTACCGATTTCGTCAACAAGGTTTGTCAAGAAAGGATTGAAAAGGTCATTGAAGCATCATTTGATCGTTTGACCACGTACATGAACTCTTATGTCAATCAGATGAAAATGAAGCGAGAGAACATCTCTGATACTGCTATCTTTTTGGCAAAGAAAAAGTATATCATGAATGTCTATGATAGTGAGGGCTTCCGTTATGAAGAACCCAAGTTATACATCAAGGGTGTCGAAGCCGTTCGTTCTTCTACTCCATATTCTTGTCGGGAAAAGATCAAGCAGAGCCTAAAGATTATCATGCAAGGAACCAATGATGAATTGATCGCGTTCATTGATGACTTTAAGAAAGAGTTTAAAACTCTTCCCTTTGAAGAGGTAGCATTCCCTCGCGGGTGTAATGGATTGAGTAAGTATGATGGTGGTAGCACGATCTATAGTGATGGTACGCCTATCCATGTTCGTGGTGCGTTGGTCTATAACAATCTACTGAAGCAGAGAAAATTGGACAGAGTTTTACCGACAATTAAGGAGGGTGAAAAGATCAAGTTCTGTTACATGAAAACTCCTAATGTCTTCAGAGAGAATGTGTTGTCTTGCCCTGGAGACTTACCAAGCGAACTAAATCTACATCAATATATAGACTATGACCTTCAATTCACCAAAGCATTCTTTGATCCTGTTACGAATATTACTAGCAACATAGGTTGGAAATCAGAGAAGGTCGCAACACTAGAGGGATTTTTTACCTAATGGACGAAGATTTTGATTTTGGATTTACATCCACCACAACTGAAGACATTGCTGCTCCTATCGTTGTCTCTAAAACAAACAAGAGTGATGAAGTAATTGATAAGTTGCTCAAAGCCATTATACCACTACTAGACAATCTAGCCAAGGATGCAGACAAAGATGTCATCCATTGGCCTAATCGTGCTGAAAAGATTGAAGAGTTTCGCAAGAAACTATATAAGATCGCCGGTAAAACATTGNCTAAGAAGTGATTTAGTGATATGGTGAACACTGGTTTAAGCCAAGGAGATTATATGAGTATTCTAGACAAACTACGCAAATCAAGCACAATCAAGGAATCCGATGTGCTATCCGACTCCAAGTTCTTTAACAAAAAGGACATGGTTCAGACCGACATTCCTATGTTGAATGTTGCACTATCAGGCAGTTTAGATGGTGGCATTACACCAGGGCTAACCCTGTGGTGTGGACCGTCAAAGCACTTCAAGTCTTTCTTCTGTCTACTAGAAGTCAAGGCTTATATGAACAAGTATCCAGAGGCAGTATGTCTGTTTTATGATTCAGAGTTTGGTGCAGGTAAGAAGTATTTTGAATCAATGGGAATCGATACCACACGAGTTATTCATACTCCTATTCTTGACATCGAACAACTAAAATTTGACTTGGTGAATCAGTTAGACAACATCGCCCGAGGTGATAAAGTGATCATCATGCTAGATTCTCTAGGCAATCTTGCTTCAAAAAAGGAAGCAGAAGACGCACTCGCGGGCAAGAATGCGCAAGACATGTCGCGTGCGAAACAGATTAAGAGCCTGTTTAGAATTGTCACACCACACTTGACTATCAAAGACATTCCTATGGTCGTGGTCAACCACATCTACATGGAAATGGGTCTATATCCTAAGGCTATCGTATCTGGTGGTTCGGGGCCATATCTATCAGCTGATACAATCTTTATCATTGGTCGCCAACAAGAGAAAGACGGAACAGACGTTACTGGTTACAACTTCATTATCAATGTAGAAAAGTCTCGGTATGTTCGTGAAAAGTCAAAGATTCCCATCGAAGTTCGATTTGAGGGCGGTATCTCAACATGGTCCGGTCTTCTAGATGTTGCTCTAGAATCTGGACATGTAATCAAGCCTAAGAATGGGTGGTTTCAGAAGGTTGATATGGAGACAGGTGAGATTAACGCTAAGAACTATCGTCGTGCAGATACAGACACCAAAGACTTCTGGCTTCCCATTTTGAAATCAAAATCGTTTCGGGAATATATTGAGAATAACTATAGACTTGCACAGGAAGATATGGTATCCAATGAAGATATTTCAGATATCTATGGAGAAGTTGAGTGATTGAAGAACAGGTAATCTTTTCGCATCTACTTTACAATGAAGAATATTGCAGAATGGTGATCCCATTCCTAAAGAATGAATATTTTCAAACGCGACCTAACAAGATCGTGTTTGGACTTATCGATAACTATGTAAAGACCTACTACAAGGTACCAACAAAAGAAGCCTTGCAGTCAGAACTTGTTTCACTAACAAATATGAATGAAGATGAATATCAGGTCTGTAAGGATAGTGTGCAAGCACTATCCGCAGATTTGGCAACATCTATTGATTGGTTGTTCAATGAAACGGAGAAGTTCTGCCAAGAACGTGCTGTATATAATGCTATCATGGATTCAATCAAGATTATTGATGGTAAAGATGATAAGCGAGGTAAAGGGGCGTTGCCAGAGATTCTAACTGAGGCTCTGGCAGTCTCTTTTGATACAAACATTGGTCATGATTTTCTTGCTGATGCTGAACAGCGTTATGATTTCTATCATCTAAAGGAAGAGAAATTAGAGTTTGACCTAAAGTATTTCAACAAAATTACTAAGGGTGGTCTATCTAAGAAAACATTGTCTTGCCTTTTGGCGGCCACAGGCGTTGGCAAAACTATGTTTATGACTCACTGTGCAGCGAATCACTTGAACATGGGTAAGAACGTTCTATACATTACCATGGAAATGTCAGAGGAACGTATTGCAGAACGTATTGATGCCAACTTGATGAACATCACGATGGATGAACTTCGTGATCTACCAAAAGATTCTTTCAACAAAAAGATCAATCGAATCAAGTCATCAACACAAGGCAAGTTGATTATCAAGGAGTATCCAACATCATCTGCTGGTGCTGCACACTTCCGACATCTGTTGCAAGAACTTCGCATCAAAAAGAACTTCAAGCCAGATGTGATCTATGTTGACTATCTAAACATCTGTGCATCTACTCGTATGAAGATGGGCGGTTCAATCAACAGTTACATGTATATCAAGTCGATTGCGGAAGAACTTCGTGGGCTTGCGGTTGAGTTTGATCTACCAATTATCACAGCCACTCAGGCAAATCGTGATGGTTATAACTCATCTGATCTTGGGTTGGATAATACTTCAGAATCATTTGGTTTGCCTGCTACTGTAGACTTTATGGTTGCTCTGATGTCAACTGATGAACTTGTTGAAATGAACCAGATTCTTGTCAAGCAGTTGAAGAACCGATACAGTGATATCAATGAAAACAAGCGGTTTGTTATCGGCGTCAACAAGTCTAAGATGCGCTTCTATGATGTAGATGAGTCGGAACAAGAAGACATTTTGGAAGGTCCTAAGAAAGATAAGTATCAGAACAAGCCGGTAATGGACAACACGCAAGTTGGTATTCGTGCTAACGAGGAAGACAATATGAAGTGGATGACTAAGACTGCCGGCAGAAAAGATTTTAGTTCATTAAGGATGACATGACATATAGAATCAGAACGTTCGATGGTAAGTACCACATTTTTGAGACAACCACTGGATTTATCATCTATTCCTCGCCCGAGGAGGACAAAGTGAAATCTATCTGTCGTTTTCTAAACTCAGGGGGAGGTTTCAATGGAGCCACCCCTACATTTTTTTGCCACAAAGTTGACATTATCGATTGACATTTATCTCGATTCGTGTACATTGAAAATGTAGACAGTGAGAAAGGCGATTCGTTATGATTGAATATACCGTAAAAGTTTATGAAGATGGAACCAAGGCCTTGGTTTAAGATATGCCAATTTATACCCACCAAAGATAGGTGATTTTGGCGCAATCATGAACTTGATGTCAGTTTGCGAAACTGCTATATAT
>JGI24891J29808_1000414_pt1 | contig 27166 bp, 31 predicted proteins | sample FreactcultuFSWF8_FD_29808 | JGI IMG/M metagenome (IMG submission 29808) | reverse complement strand
GTGATTTCAGCTTGAGTGCCGCCCGGTGTCGCAAGAATTATGATTCCCTGTGTACCTCCAGAAGTATCGGCACCTCCCGTTATTGTCACATTTCCGCCATTCTGAGCTGATCCCGCTGCCGCTCCACCCGTAATTGTCACGCTGCCGCCAGCGCCCGAAGTCGTAGCCGCGCCCCCCGCCAGAGTAGTCGCACCCCCTGCACCTGATGTAGCGCCGCCAGCGCCGCCTGTGAAGCTGAGGGCCGTGCCTGCCGCGTTTGCCGCGCCTTGTGCGCCAGCCACGGGGCCATAGAGCGTGATATTCGACGTTGTTCCAACCGAAATCCATTCAGCGTCATTTACGCAGGAATAGACGCTCGATGACGTTGTGCTGCAATGCGCGAACCATGCCGCGCCGTTGCCAACCCCGAGGCTTTGACCTCCTATAACCTCGAAATTTGCCCCGGTTGTCGTTATGCCGGTTCCGAGTGGAGTTAAAGCTATATTTACATTGCTGTCGGTACCTTGCGCCGAGATCGTAACAGTTCCGGGAGAGCCGGTTGCGCTACCTGCAATCTGGACATAATCGACGTTCGTGCTTGAAAGTCCTATATCAGCCCCAGACGAATAGAGTACATTATTTATGACCCCCTGCGTCACTTGCGTCCCTGCTCCAGAGAACCATGAATTGCCGGAGAACACGTTACCGCCGCCCGATGTTATGGTGGACGTGATCGCCCCCGTAGAAACTGCTAGACCGCCCGTGTTGTTGGGCGCGACATTATTCGCGGCATATATACTGTCGCTAGACTGCAAATTGATGAAAGCAGAGGTAGCGGTAGGCAGATAGTTGTTAACAAAAGAAACATCGATACCTATCTTGTCCAAAACAAGATTGCTTGCGCCGCTGGAAAACTCATTGTTTACGATGTTGAGCGTTGATAGCGTACCGCTTTCAGCGTCCATGACGCGGCAATTATTGCAGTTGATGTTATTGTTGGTGAAGTTTATCTGGCCGATGCTGGCTCCGGCAACAAGGTTTAATTTTCCTTGAGAGAGGCCGGTATTGTTGCTCTCTTCTACGCCGCCAATGGTGCCCCCAGTGAAGTTTGCCAAGTAAAGATTTGACCCCACAAGACTCGTGTTTATGCTGTCGAGGATGAGATGTTTTAAAGTCAGGCCGACCGCGTTTACGTATATAACCGCCGCCGCCGCCGAGTTGCCCGGAAGCGTCATATTGTGGACTTTTAAGGTTCCAATCGTACCCCCCTGCCCCGATGTAGAGCCAGCGTCGTTTATGACCGAAAGCGGAACATAGGACTGTAAATTATTTCCTTGCACACCAGAAAAATCGAGGTCATCCATAAATAGGTAAGGTTGCGACTGATAAAGCGCAATTGCATGGCCGCCATAGGCGGTGACATTCGTGGTTTGAACATTCAGAATATCGCCAGCCGCGATAACGCTTGTTCCATACGTACTGTCTTCTTCCGTATTAAACGAAAGAAAATCATCAGTATTATAGCTATCGGTTGACGCTCCGAAGACATCGTGAAGGCGTACATCGAAATCGGGGCCATAGAATTTTATTCCGTCATAAGGTGCGCCGAGCGGCCCGATACCGATATGACCTATATCTGCGTTTTCAACGCCAGCTATCAAAAATTCAAACCTGTTTTGGTTCTCTGCGTAAGCTCCATCGATGACAAGGTTCATCACCCCTGCGAACAATATGTTATGACACACAGCCGGTGCCGAACATGTGCTATTCGTCGGATAATTTCCGTTCCACACAGCTCCTCCGCCCAGATAAACATTCTGGTCTGCTTGTTTTACAAGCATGGGAATGCCCGTAAAGGCTGCCGCTTGGCTGCGTCTCAGAACGACTGTCACATAATTGCTGTCGTTGACGTTAATGATGGGAAATATGCCAAGGTAAGCGGCATCAACAGGTCCACCACGAGTATGAGCAGACTGCGTTCCAGACCAGAAGTTCCCGGTTAGGCTTGCATCTCCTTCGGGAGTAAGCCAGATCGCTTGCCCCAAAGAAAGTCCATGGCTTGGATAATGAACAACAACGCCTTGACCGTTATATATATTTGACGGGTTAGTAGTGATATAATTCCACGAGCATGTTCCATCTGTGATGCCAGATCCTGTCCCGCTGGGACCAGTCCCAGAAGTTGCTCCCGTGCAGGAGGAAACACTCTCCCAATAAAGATTGCTATTCGCCGAAACGTAAGTCCCTTTAGTGTAGGATGTGCCGGAGCCGCTATTATTTGACCATGCCGAGACGTTCGAAAGATTTATGAGGGAAAGAGGACCAGTCGTAATGACGCCGCTATTGTCGTAAAGCGTTGTCCATGATGTTTGGGATGCCTTATTCGTGACAAGCGGTGCTACGCCCGACACCGCTGTAGGATTGCAATTCGGATAAACGTATAACGATGAGTACGAAGGAATCACAAGGGTTGCGCCGATATAAAGCGTAGACCCTGTAGGGCAATCGACAGTCACCCTTCCACCATTAGTGAGTGCTGCGTTGATGGCGGTTGAGTTTGCCGAAGCCGCGCCCGTCGAATTGAATGTAAGTCCACCAACCTGCGCATCTCCCCCACTTGCCACGCTCAGAGGATTTACAAGCGTCAGGCCGGATGAGGTAAAATATCCTTCTTGAGTTCCTGTGCCGGAAACATTGACGCCAAAATCAAGTTCGCCCGCATTTGCGGAATAAAGTCCGGTTTTCGCATCGCCGCTTCGCTGCGGGTTCGTCGCCGATGCGGAGGTGCCGAGGGTGATAGTTCCGCCGCTTCCGCCAAGACTTACACATCCAAAAGCATTCGTAGCGGTTGCATAATTGAGGCCATATCCGCTTGTCGTGCAATTGGGGGGAGGGGAATAGGCATAAGCTACCACTGGTAGAAACCAGAAAATGAATGAAAGATATTTTAAGCTTTTTGTGACCATGATGAACCATTCCATTTAATCAAAACACCACCATAATCAGAGCCGATAACTGGATTACTCATTCCATCAATCGTTCCTGAAATTGTGATGTTATAGACCGCTGCATTTCCGGCTATATCCTTGATCCAAAGTTCTTGATTGGCTGCCGGAGGACTAGGAAGTGTCATTGTCACGCTCGCGCCGCTTGTATTGTTAACATACACATTATTATCCGTAGCCTTGATATTATAGGAACCAGTTACCGTCACATTATTGGAAAGATTGTTGACGGTAATCCTATTGATAACATCAAGGCCAGTAACACCCATTAGACACCGTGCATAATTTGTGCTGCTGCTGCCGCTTTGCTACGAAGTTTTTCAGTCTGTTCATCAAGCTGAATTTGACGGGCGGTCTGCTTTTCTTTCTGTGCCGATAAGGCCGCGTTCAATTCAGAAAGGCGCTGATCTTCTGCATTTTGCGCCGCATCTTTCTCTGAATGAATACGGTCTTTATCTGCGTGTTTACGGGCGATTTCCTGTGAACGGTTTTCAGCGTTCACAAGCGCAGACTTGGCTTGTGCGGAAGCTGTTTTAGCATCCTGCATCATTTTTGATGCCTCAACCTTAGACTGTTCAGATGCAATCTGATCTTTCGTGATTTCATCCCGAAGACGAGCAGCTTGTTCGATGTAACTCCGCGCATCGTTTGCTTTCTGGATTTCTTCTTCCGTCATCGAAATTGCTTCGCCCAGAATTTTCTTGGCGTCTGGTTGTGTTAAAACATCCAGAATTGAATGCAAGAGTTTCATCCCCTGCATTACGGCGTCTTTGCTATTTCCAATTCTTAGAGCGGTTGACATTGTTTCCTCCTAACTGCGGTTATCGAGAACGAAGATCAAAAGACTAGGACTTGTCGAGCCGGAAAGTTTGACCCAAATTTGAGGATTATCTTTATTGGTGTTCCCTGAACCAAGCTCGATATTTACCCCTCCATTTGCCGTTTGGGAAATAGCCGTATCAGTTACATCCTTGATGGGAATAAGCGTAACTCCTTGATCTATCGAAAAAAACCAAGTGAGTGTCCCGCTTCCCCAAGTTCCTTGTGCTCCCACCGTCGCAAACCAATTGCGGTATTCGCGGGACTTTTTAACGTCACAGACGTATTTTCCTGTGCTATCGGCTGCAAGAGTAGTCGTAAACTTAGCCATGTGTTGCTCCCTGAAGGTTAAAGGTGTATGGTAAAGAAATGGAGATCATCGGTGCACTTATCATTATATATCTCGTTATTGGCGTTCTTGACGCTATAGAGCACGACACAAAAGAGGAAAGAAAGATGAAGTACTGGGAAAAAACGGGATATATTCCGCCTGAATGGATGGATTGAATTTTCATGGCTTTGGCACTTTTGACGCGATAAATTTTTCGGCTTGTGCCAATCTCCCACTCTGTATTCCCGTTCCTACTTTTCTCATGGTTGCAGATCCGACCTGTCCTAATCCAGCACCTATGCCAGCGCCAAGTGGTCCCCCCACTAATTCTCCCATCATTCCCGTTACATAGGGTAGTGCACGGAAACCAAAGACATGGGCGACACTTCCAAGAACCCCACGATCTGCGGCTTGTTTAAGAGCAGTAATTTCATCAGCACTATACCAACGGGATTTATTAGGATTGCTCAAAAGGGTACGAATACCTGACTTAATCATGGTAGCTGGATTGTCAGCCAATTCAGCACGGTCCCTGATGCGCTCAAGGTCGCGCAACTTCATGGCCTGTTTCCATGCAAGGCGAGCATTTGAGAAGTTCTCACCAGCTTGGCTTCCGGTCTGATCAATCATGTCACGGAAGGTATGCTGTAAATCAAGTAATTGCTTACCTTGCTTTGATATTTTTCCATTGGTGTATTCTTTGTCGATTAGATTTCCAAGACCTTCATCCATTTCTTGAACAGACTGCATGTCTAATGGCTTATCTTTCAAGGCCTGCCAACGGCTAACTAAATCCTCCAAAGGTGATGAGCCAGTCGTTAACTTACCGGCCAACGTTTGTGGTGCCATAGTTTCGGCTTTTGAGACCAATTGATTGGTGAACGAAGCAGGAAGAACCTCTCCGCTGTTTTGTGCTTTTTGGTAAAATTGAGCGGCAACTTTAGACGCTATATCTGACTCGTTGGAAACGGGGTTTGTTGTCTCATCCGGTTTTGAAGCAATGTTTTTAATGATACCACCGACTGTTCCACCTTGTGCAGGAGCCGCTGCAATAGGAGTTGAGGTCGATACAGGAGAGGCTTTAGCTTGGGCGCCTTGGCTTTCCTCATAGCCAGGCCCCGGTCCAGCCGGTACAGGTTCAGGCTTACCATTTAAGCCAAGCTGATCACGCCAGTAAGAAGCGTCATCTTCAAGTTGAGCCAAACGTGCCTGACCCGCCGCGCTATTATCATTTAGGGATTTAATGTGTGCAATTTCCTGAGTTATTCCTTGAAGTTTATTAACTTGAGATTTGGTGACTTCATCACCCGAAATTCCCTGCTCTTTCTCAATATCCGGCGTGAGATTTTCATATTGTTTGATCGGTGTATTAGGATCAATTTTTGAGACATCGGTTTCAAGAGGTTGGGCCATAGAAGGTGCCTCTCCACTTATATCAGAAGATGCTGCACCTAGTCCATCATCAGCACCTTTAGAACCAATATAATCAGCCAATTTAGACAAAGCGCTTCCCCCATACTCACCAAGTTTCGATGCTATTGGAGCACCAATATATCTCATCGCAAGTGCAATAGGGGGACTAGCCAATGCAGTTAATGCGCTATCTTCAGCAGCGCCTTTTAAGCGAGAACTGGTATCCTCACCTTGATTAAATCCATACAGTGCACCATATCCGGCACCGGAAAGTGCTGATGCCTTTAACGGGTTAGCAGCAGCATATGTTTCAAATTGAGCCAGTGCATTAGGAGTTAAGTTCTCCATTAAACCACCGGCTAAGCCAGCACCCAGAACATTTCCTGATAATTGCCCTAATGCCGTGGCTCCAGGATTGTTTTCTTCTCCAGCTTGACGCATAGCCTTTTGAGACGCTTCAAGATCGTTATACCTTTCGCCAAAACTCTTTCCTTTTCCGTATCCTGCGGCAGCTGCTATGGCCGAACCAGCTTGAGGAAGTCCAGGAATGACATTGGAAATGGCGTGCATTGCATTCGCGCCATACGCCGTTAATTGTGCTGGAAGTGAAGTAGCAACAGAAGTTTGAGCTTTTTTATTCATTACCTCTTGAGGAGAAAGAGTTGGAATACCCTGTTTTTTTGCCTCCGCAATTAATTGTTCGTCAGATAAATTATCATATTCATTAGATGCAGTAGGTTGTGCTTGCGGATGGTCTGTCTCAAAAATATCCGTGCCGACCTGTTGAGCCAAAGGCTTGCTTCCATATTGTAGCGGAGTTATTGCCCCAGAATTAACTTGTTGGTCAGGTGGAAGATTAGAAGATGCTCCTACATCGGCGCTCATATCATTGATAGGAATGCCCTGTTTTTTTGCTTCTGCTATCAGATCATCATCCGACATATTATCGTAAGGATTGACTTCCGCTGCATTTGCAGTTCCAACCGGGTTCAGCATTCCCATGATCTTGGAAACATAATTCTGCGTTTCAGGCGGTGCATTTTGAATGCCGTTTTTGGCAACAGCACCTGGACCCCAATTATATGCGGCAAGCGCCGAGGGAACATCGCCGCCGAATTTTTGCAGATTTTGAGCATCATACATCGCCATGCCGACTTTAGATTGATCCGGGTCGGTAGGATCAATGCCTAACTGTGCCGCCGTTGCTGGCATAAATTGAGCCAATCCTACCGCGCCTGCTGGTGAAACGGCGTTCGGATCGCCGCCACTTTCAGTCTGGATTTGCGCGGAAAGCAACCCAGGAGGAAGCCCGAAATGCTGCTCAAGCTCTGAAAGATCAACCGCCATTTTTCAACAACCCCCGTTTCTTTAGGGCATCTAAAAGTTGTGGAGTTGGCTGATTTGTCGCTCCTTGCGGATTAGATGGTGTAGCCACTGGATCAATACCAGGAACAGGAGCCTGATAACCGGCAAGCGTACCGTTCTTATCGAAATACTGCCCCGCCTGCGCGGTAGCCTGTTGAGCGGTCGCAAGATTATTTTTAAGCGTAATTAAGTTTTGGATATTTTGTGCAACAGGTGCATAAGGCGAAAGACCATTCGCCATCAAATTCATTGCAACTTCTTTTTGAGTAACGCGAGCACCAAAAAGTGCCTTTGAGGAAGGAAGGACGGCTTTCATCACTTGTTGATTGGCAGCTAAAAGTTCGGGATTAAAAGCTCGCCCCATGTCTGTAGGATTTCCTTCACCATCGAATGTAAATCTATCTAGGGGGCCTCCCGTGGTAAGAGAGCCATTATTAAGTTTGTCGATGACGCCTTGAATGGCGTTCAAATTGGATGATGCTGTTTGCTGTCCCCCACTATTTTTGAAAGGCGTATAAATATCGGCAAAATCTTTATCTCTATCTTGCTGTCCGGGAGTCATTGCACCCGGAAGATTCACAAGTTTGCCATTTTGATATTGTTGTCCAGGAGGAATTGGACCTGTTCCAGGAGGGATTTGAAGTGCTTTTTGAGCCTGTAATGCTTTCATGCCAGCCTCTATATTGCCGTTTCCAAGGGCAAAGGCTTGCCTTACCTGATCCAATGCATTACCTCCTTGAGGCTGCTGTGCGCCTCCTTGAGGCATTTGAGAAGGCAATCCTTGAGGTATAGGAGCATTCGGATTCTGATCGCCAACACTTCCGGCATATTGTTGAATAGCCGAGCCGCCTTGAGAAGAAAGTTGCGGATTTGATGCACTTCCTTGTTGAGGGTTAATTCCAAGCATTTGCATTTGCATCTGGCGTTGGATAAGTGCAGGCATCATTTGCTCGGCAACACGCGGAGAATCCTGAAATAACTGCGCTGTATTGGGATCGAGTTGTCCCGATTGACCAGCAGCCTGCGCCCATTTCTGGATACCAGATAAGGTATTTTGTTGACCTATAATATTAACGAGATCGGAAAGGCTCACGATGTTCCCCCAAGTCCAAATAGGTTAGCAAGCATTCCTAAAAATCCACCGCTTTGTTGGAGATTCTGTGAAGGAGCATTTATATCGTTTGAAGGATTAAGATTATATCCAAAAGTAGAACTAGGATTATATCCAAGAATTTGACTGAATGCTTGAATTTGAGAAAGTGGATTAGTCTGTCCTTGAGAAGGGTTAGTTTGTGAAGGAATGATGTTTTGCTGTCCCGATGGGTCAACAGCACCCTGTTGCTTTCTTTGTTGAAGAATTTGCGTTAGAAGTTGTTGGAGGGAACTTTGTTGGGGCATTTGATAAGTCATGCAACCCTCCTGAATCGAACGCCGATTTTACCATAATCCACCATCTTATGACCGTTGTTCTCAATAACGGCTTCGGGCATTTTCTTTGCGACTTCATGCGCCATAACCCCAATATATTTTTCAGGATCGCCTTTGTAGTTAAAGACATAAATGTTATAGCCATTCTCAGTTCCACATGGAACGATATTTTCCTTGAGCGAAATGTCCGAACTAAATAGGCCAAAATTAAATCCGTTGGAACTTCCACTGCTCGTGCTTTGGCCGCTATTCGTCGGTAAAACACCAAGAATCTGTGCAAGACTTTGCAATCCTGTAATCGGAGCCTGATTTGCGGCTTGTGTCTGCCCTTGCAGAAATTGGCCGGTTTGTAATTGAGATTGTGCGCTTTGAGCATTCAACTGCGGAATAGTCGTCAAGGCATTCGTGACAGCCGAATTATATTCAGGATTTAGCAATGAACCAATTTCGCTCGCTTGAGTATTGGCGATATCATTCGCTCCGAGAGCAGCCCGATTGCTCCCAAACTGGCCTTGTGTAGCAAGTTGTCCCTGCAAAACACTATTTTGACCATAAGCATTTTGATTAATTTGGTTAATAACATCCTGATTATAGGGGTTCATCTGCTCAGAAATGCTTGAATTAAGCTGTGAAGCCGTAGGATTAAATCCCTGATTAACCGTATTGATTGCCGTATTTTCACCAGAAGTTAGAGGTGCAGGAGTATACATTGAAGGAAGTTGTGAAGCCTGAGAACCGCCCTGTAAATAATTACCGGATTGTTGAGCAAGCGTGTTGAATACTTGTTGAATTTGCGGCGAAAGTGCTTGGAATCCACTTGTTGATTGCGAAGATTGATTGCTACTTGTGTCTCCGCCACTGATAAAACAAATCAGGGTATCCACATATTCATAGCCATTTTCAGTGAGTTTTAGCATCAGTGGATCGTCTTTCCGTAGATTTTTTCCCTTAATTCATAACCAAGGGCTTTGTAGAATGCTTCTGCACTCACATTTCCCTGAACCCTTTCACCAATCAAAGACCGCTTCACACCGAGAACGGGAAACAGACTTTCCGTAAATCTTACCAATTTAGCTGCGTACCCACGCTTTTCTTTGACAACATAAATATCACGAATAGTCGCCGTCAACAATAACACATTGTGGCTGTCCGTATCTAATACTATCGAAGTATACCCGATTAACTTACCATTTTCACGCATTGCCACAAATCGAAGTCGATTATTCATTTCCATATTTTGATACATTTCCCAATCCGGTCCATAAGGAATGCCAGGATGTTCATGAGCAAAATTAGTGGCTTGCCATGCCTCATGGGCCAACTGGATTAATCCGGTCATAAGCAAATGAGATAAAGGCTCTACGAGACATTCAATCATCACCAACTCCCCAAAGCCACACGACGCCATGCCACCGGAGGAGTCGCCCCCGTCGCGCAACAAAAATAGACGTAACTCGCATCAGTCGCGAAACTCATGTCCCCCACCCGGTCAGTCGCGGAAATATCCGTTGCCGATGACGGAATGTGTCCGGTTGTCCTTCCACTCAAAAATATCGACGGAAAATTATTGCGGTCGATAATATCCTGATCGCGCAATTGCGAAATCTTGTTAATCGCATCCGCGCAATCCGTGGCATCCGCTTTGATGTTTCGAGGATATTTTTGCATCAGTTTGCCGCGCTATCTTGCAAAAGTTCAAACCAGCTTCCCATAACCCAATTCTGGCCCAAGGAATCCCCTTGCCATTCATATTGCCAAAACCTTCCGCCGATCTGGATATTTTCACGAGGAGCATTATCGGCAATGTCATAAGTCTGTTGAAAAGTAGGCGTTCCGAAAGTCTGAGGGAAAAGCGCTGCCGTTAAAGTTACATTTATATCGCTTGCTTGCAAGCTATCTGGCACAAACCCGGACAGAAGCGCCGTATCTTTTCCGCCTGTGCGAAGATTGCTCGTCAACGTAAAAGGAAGCGAATTTGCTCCCGCATCTGTGCCTAATTCATGCGTCCATAGATTTCCTGTCCAGTCGATAAGACGAGGATTATTGAACAGATTTTGGGGATATTCGGCGCAGGTTCTTTCAAGCGTATCCGGCGACCACACCATGTCATCGAGGGTAACGCGAGCCACCATATCGCATTCATCGCTATTTGCGCTCGGATAATGAAACCATACCTCGTTAAACTTAGGATTATACCACGCATAGGCTTTGCTGATCTGTCCCGTGTTCAGATTTCCGAAAACATAATTGAGCATCGTGCATTGATCCTGTGAATTAGCAGGAATAATGCTCACATTACCGCCAGCCCAATAGTAAAAATTATTCTGTCCCATCCAGTAAGCAACATTATTTACCGAACAACGCGCCATCGAAGCAATAATGCCTATGGAATTATCGAGAAGTTGGATATTCCATATGCCCGGTAAGCTCGTGTAAGAGAATGTGTAGGTTTGAAAATTCGTAAAAAGCAGATTTATTCCCAAAACAGGAATGTTGGAAACAAGTTGTGCGGCTCCATAAATTACATCCTGAAATACCTGATTATCATTGCTGGCCGTCCAGTTTGTCGGATCGTCAATATCCGAGGTAAAAATCTGGTTATTTACATTTTCATATCCGAATGTAATTAGAATGTTGTCCGAAACAAAAAGATAATTTATCGCAGTCGGTGCATTTGTAAGCAGCGTCGGGGCTACTGCCGTATTTCCGTCCCATACATAGATGCCAAGTTGATTTCCCGGCGTCATAATGACTTTATCTCCAAACCTATCCATGAACCAGATTTGCGGATAAGTAATTCCTGATCCCGACATCTTGGATGTTCCATATAATCCCGCACCATAAAGCCCAAGACCATATCCGATACCAAAAGACTGATCGACATTTCCGGCTACGAGTTGGGTTTGATAAGTTGTGCCGGTTCCACCTGCCGCCGTAACATGAGAAGTTGCCGTTCCGGTTGTCATTACCTGAAATGTATTTGTCGTGCTGCCACGCACAATAAATTCAGCATTTATCTGGCCTGTCGTAATTCCGCCGAAGGCTGTTGCACTGGCAATTTTTGTTCTATTGCCATTGGGCTGGCCGTGGGCGGTTGCGGCAACAGTCACAAGTCCCGTTGATCGCACAACTGAAGCACCGCCTCCTGAACCCGTGCTTGTTGCCGTTCCCCCCGTCAAAACCGTTACCGTGCCGGTTCCGATAGACCGTATGATATGCTGTGCATTGATGATCGTATTGGTTATGCCATTCGTCGTCGTCGCTCCTGAAAGCGTATAATCATCACCTATTTGATAAGCGGCATAATTGCTATCCGTGATTGTGAGATATCCAGTACCGTTTTGCGTTGCAATCGGATTGCTGCCAAGTGTGGCGTAATCGGTTGATAGAGACGCTGAAATTGCTGTTGTGCTCGTATTAAGCGGGGTTATATTCGTCAAAACTTGCCCGAATAAAGCGTAAAGCCCCCAACTCGTGCCTATAATCGTCGTCGCTGTATTGGCAATAACAGCGCTGTAAAGCGTTCGCGCAACGCCATCCAGCGTTGCACCATTCTCAAATTGGAATTGCTGCCAACCGCCAATCTTCTGCGGAACACCACGCCAAAATCGCACCTTGTCCGCAAATGTATAATGCGGCGTATTATATGGCGTCCTGTCGGTATTCGGTTGAACACCAGGAGTTATTTCGAGCGGGACGATTTGTGATTTTTTGGTTGCCATTTAATGGCCTATAGCTATATAAAAAGTTGGCTCTTGATTATTTCCATACCAAAATTTTCCAGTTGTGGATGTTACCTGTGATCCCTGCACAAACGCAGCGCTAGAAAAGGCCGCTGCAATAGTAGAGCCAACCGCGAAACATGCATTGGGAAAAGCTATCGGCCAACTGAAAGTTTCTGGATTTGAAGTACCAAGCGTTGTTCCCCATTGAATTATCAATCCACCGGGAAAAGTATAATAGCCATTTGAACCAAGTGAGCGAGCAAGACTATTAAAAAAAGCTGTAGTAGCTACTTTCGTACTGTTATCCGTAGAGGTTTGAGTAACGGCTTTAAGAATTCCACTCGTAAAATCGTTTGTTCCTGTGAAGGCATTATTACCTGCAAGAGTTGGCAATCCTGCGGTGCTGGCAAAATCGGAGATCACGCTCCATTTGCTTGCCCCATCCGAAACAAGGATAACCCATCCCCATTGTGTTGAAATCGTGAATACCGAAGAACCGTCAATCGTATCCGATCCAGCCACGGTAGGAACAACGGCATTAACTCCAGCATCAATTTTCTTGAAAGCAACCGTAAATCCATTTCCTGCCGATGAGGCGGAAGGTAAAGAAGCAACGATAGCGCCGGAAGTCGCATCGCAAAGAAACAGCGTTTTCGCGCTACCAGTTGTTATACTCTGAGCTGTAGGGGCAATGACATTGAAAGAAGTTGTTTCTGCGGATGTGACAAAGTTCATACCGGTCAAAATCAGACCGTCGATATCATCCATATCAGTATTAAGCTGCCCACCCCAAAGATCGGAGTCTGTTGCATTATTTACTAAGGGTTTCAACAGACCAAAATTTGTAGTTTCGGTAGGCATAATTCACCCTATCGGCTATGCCGCTTCCTTTTGCTGGAAAGTCTGAGTGAGGTCTTTGAATTGATAAACGAAATCGCCTACATGCCCGATTTCCTTGGAAAGATCGTGATCGCACCAAATAGAAACACCAGCATCCCGTGCTTTCATCGAGAAGAATGTACTCTCATCCCACATTTCTTTGCGTTCTTCATCCCATACGAAAGCAAAACGAGGTGCTGGAATTTTTACGACTTCGCGGAGATCAAGAAGCGCCATTCCTAAACCAAGAAAACCTATTTCCTCAATGCCGGTTTTCGTAGAACTGTCTAGGTATTTTCCATCGAGGCCAAGACAAACCGGAGTATTTTCGGCTGTTTTGCGGGAATAATTGGCGACCATGATTGGTTTTTCATGGGCAATCAGGCGGTCAACAACGTCCATTGGAAAAACCATATCGTCGTCCAAAGACATGAAATGCGTAAACCCTCCTGCAAGGGCCTTGTCCATATCTTCCTTACGCGCCTGGGCTATACCGGCCTGTGCTGCAATGCTGAACTGCATATGACTTAGTTTTCCACCAAGCCGTTGTGTAGCAAGATGGAAGGTAAGCCCAACCATGCTATTGCCAAAAGCTGATTTCCAATCGCGTCCCGATGCAACATGAATATAAAGACGTACACTCATGCCGATTTCACTCCGAGTTGGGCGCTTAACCAAGTTCCACCAGTCGTCGAAGTTGCCGTACAAAAATAGGTACACCGAAGAGCCGTGGTAAGCGTTACCGCTGATCCTGCACCGCCACCATCAATCGTACCACCCGCAGAATTGGGATAAACCTTGATATTGTTCGTGGCCGTATTGAAAATCGTAATTTCCAATCCGGTTGCCGGAGTCGGAAGAGCTACTCCCGTCCCCGAAGCCGCCGCACCGATAACATTTATATCTGTATTTAAGAGAGTAGCCGTTGCCAAACTCGTTCCAGCAGCCGTTACACTAGCTGCAACGCTCCGACCGGGAAGATTAATCGTGCCACCATTGATGGTCGGAGCCGTGAAGATCTTATTGGTAAATGTTTGCGTACCGGCAAGCGTGGCAATCGTATCGGTCGTTGCCGGAAACGTCAAAACACCTGAAGCAGTCGCGGAAGCTACAAATTTGGTTGAACCAGAAGTTGATCCGGCCAAGTTAATCGCTGGCGTGGCAAAATTCTCTGTTGCCCTGAGATATTCGCCTTCAGTAAGAACCGTCATCTAAACCCCCTGTTGTTCAACTGGCTATATAATGTGAGTTTCCCGGCTGCGTTTTTCTTGTTTGTGAGCACTCGAAGATTCCTGTATTCGTCTTGTGCTGCCTGTCTATAGTAATCTCCCGTTCCCGGCGTATCTTGCCTTAATTCCGACACCAGATTTGCCAAGGCCCAAAGTGCGATAAGACGTTTGGCATTATTGGTAAAATCGTTCGTATCAGTCGGAGCTACCAAATCTGGATAGTCATTCAGCATGTAAAGATCGGTCGTATAATTCGTATCGGGAATGGGATAAACCTGATATTCGAGATTAGCCATTCTTGCGTACCACCGTGGAAGTCCATATCCATTTGAGAGATAAAGACTATCCATTGTAGCTATATCGACCTTTACAAGCGGATATTTCACTCCTCCAAACAAAATGTTGAAACCATCGTCTTGCAGTGAAGGAACCAGTATATTATCCGGCAATGGAATGGTTTGATTCTGCGCCGTTAAAACAACTGTTTCCGCCGCTTCATTGAACCAGAACCTCCTAAACTTCCAATAGGCAATCGAATCATTGATGCCTTCCTGCACATCCGAAGTGCTTACCGCGGTATTGCTGGGGTCGATTAACCTCTTACTGACATAAGATGTTAACTGGCTGAATGTGTAAGACATTCATTATGCCACCAACAATGGCTGATCATAAACAAACGGTACATTGTAGGTAATTGATCCTGTCGTTGTCGTTGGGCCAAGCGTGATCGAAGCGACAACCCATCCGTTGCCAGTCGTCACATATTCCTGCCAACTTGTTCCCGTAGGCGGAATGTAGCCAGCCGATTGAGCAACAGTTGAGGCGCTTTCAATCAAGGTAAGATTGGTTGTTCCCTGTCCCGTATTCTGATACTGGACACCCAAACTCATCGTTACCGTTGAACCCATATCCAAATCGGCAACGTAGAAGTTATATCCGCTAAGACCGACAAAACTCATGCCGGAATTAAATGGGAAAAGACCGATAATCTTACCTGTTGCCGTTGCTGCCGGGATTGAAACATCTCCTGCCGTGCGCCGCACATCACCGCTTCTCTGGCATTTAACATGATTAAAATCGGTGTAATCGCCCTGAAATCCAACAGGAACAATATCTGGAAAAGTGTCAGTCATTGGTTACTCCTTAGGTGTGAGCCGCGCCGTAAGTGGAAATCACGATGACGCCAATGTCTTCCGAGTTTGACGCCACAGTTTTCTTGAGGCCGTAAATCATGCGACCTTCAAGACCCTTATAGTATTCGTAGTCCTTCAACTGACTAAAGTACTTCAAGGGAACATCGCTATCCGTAGGACGGCCACCGAAAGGACTGCCGAAAGACAAGGCATCTTTCCCAACCAATACCGCACGCTGAACTGTGGTAATAACGGCACTCGTACTTGAGTTCAGTCCATAAGCCACACGAGGAGCCGAATAGATATTGACGCGACCATATTGGCCGAGACAAGGCATTGTCTCGAACATCCCCCCATCAATCTGTTCAAAATCGCCGCCAGTGGCACGAGCAATCGCCATGCTATACCACTGAATTTTTCCAGTAGTATCCTGTTTCAGATCGGTCAACTGGTAAGGAGACACGAATAAATCAAACGTATCATCCGCCAGCATCTTGATCGGCTGAATCGGGTCTGCATCGTTCAATTCAAGGGCGTAGTCTATCAAATCCATCGTGAACGTGTTGGAGCTGGTCAGGCTTTCATCCGCTGATACACCGCCAGCCCATACGACACGATTGGCCGTAGGAGCCGTGGGAACATTCTGGCCGGTGACAAAGAGGCGATTTGAGCCGCTCCAAGTCGTGCCATTCTGCGTCCATGAAGTCGGATAGGAACCGGCAAGCTGATAGAAAACTGCCGTATCCAGCAATTCCATATGACGCTGCGGAATAAGTTTCCGGGTACGTTCCGGGAAATCGACCAAGGTACGCTGTTGCTCAATCGTGTCGTCATTCGGATTGAGAACGCCGATTCGGGTGACGTTGATCGACATCTGGAAGTTGCCAAGATTCAGGGCTTCTTCGTTGCCGTCCAGTGTGCCGCCTTCGCCAATCGGAATACCGACAAGCTTATTGGTATAATCGTATGTAATCTGATCGCCGCGAGCCATCCCAGTATTGCCAAGGAAATCCTCGACGTAAAATACCGCGCCGCGCATAAACATATGGCCGAACGCTACACGTTGGCCGGGATTTACCCAATCTTCCGTAGCCCAAAGTTTTTGGGTTAGGGCATTGGCGGAGGTCATTGTAGTTGAGGCCATGATAATTCCCTGTCAAAAGTTGAATTTGAAGTTTTCAACTGCGTCAGGTTATTATCTTAGGGTGTAGCCTCACCCCTGCATTTTTCCGTGAGCGACCACGTTTGCAGATAGGCCCTTTACGAAGGGCGAAACGCCGCTGGACTGTCGGATGCTCTCGTGTTTTAAGTTCCGGCGAACTGCTGCGCGGTTAAAGTCCGGCGACGACTTTTACATGCTTATACTAAATCAATTCGAGTGTCAACACATTTTTCCCGGCTTACCATGACCGTGCCAAGCCGAACCTTTGGGTGCCGATTCACCATCAATCTTATGCGGCCCTTTGTGCTTTTCTGCGCCTTCTTCATGCTCGGCTTTATCTTCTTTTTCACGTTTGCTCATTTCTTTCCTCCTGATCCGTGCCAAGCCTTTTTACCACCATGGTAATTTTTTTGGCCCGGCGCTGCGCCTTTCTTTCGTGCAATCTCACCAATAACTGCTTCTGGAACGCCTTTTGCTTTTAGTTGCGCTGCGCGTCCACCGTGTCCGAACTTATTCGATTTTCCCTCGAATGTCCCGCTTTTTTTAGTACCTGTCATTTTTCCCTCCTTAGTTAGCCTCTAAGCCTTTCAAACACGCGTCGTTTTTCTTCCGGCTTGAGTTTCATCCATTCCCGATTAGTCATTTTAGCCGCCGTTGCCGGAGTAACATCGGCTTGATCACCTCCTGAACCAGAAGAACCTACTGTGCCAGCGTTGCGCTTTTGCAACTTAGTAACTTTATCGAAATCAGGTTTAGGTTCTTCTTTTTTCTCTTCGGCCTTTTCTTTGGGTTGGTACCCTAACCCTTTAGCTTCAAGATACATGGCTTCAATAGGATTCTCATAACCTTCGGCCTGTAATTCAGCCGCACGAGTAAGCAACCGATTATTAACAGCCTCGATAAGCTGAGGTTGTGTAATACGCGGATTAACGAATTTGATGCTCGCCATCAATAAGCCGCCATACCAATTCTTCACATCATCATAATCCTTAGCTGTTTTACGAAGATGATCTTCATAAACTGCAATTTCATTAAAGGCGGATTGACGCAAATTCTGTTGGGCTTTTTCCTCTTTCAGATTTTTCAATTCCGTATTGACGGGAACAAATTGCTGTTCAAGTTGCTGCTGTTTCCAGACAACCCATCCAAGCGGATTCGTGGTCGCATCAGGTTCACCTGTTGCAACAGGCTTTTGTTCTACAATCGGCTTTTGCGCCGTGGCCTCAAGAGCCGCGATACGTTCACGCGCTCGTGCTAATTCTTCCGTAACACTATCGCGCTCTTTTTTCTTGGCTACACGTTCAGCAGCGTGTTCCGCTGGCGTTTTAAGCTTTTCTTCGGCCTTTTTGTCTTCATTCTTTGTTTCCTCGGCTTTGGGTTCTTCTTTTTTATCTTCTTCTTTGGGTGTTTCAGAAACATCAGGCTTGGGCTTCTCATCATCTTTTGGCTTGTCATCGCCAGTTAAATTCTTGTTAAATTCCTCCAAAGCGGATTTTTCATCTTCAGCCTCTTTTGCCGTAATGGTTTCAAGTTGCTTACGTGTCTCTTCGATAGTTTCCTTGAGGCCCATTTTTATCCCCTATGCGTTGACGCGAATTTGTTCACCATGCTTGCCGATAAGTTTATTTTCGATAGCAGTTTGTTGAGCCATCTCGAAATCCTTGACACTTCCGGCAATCTTTTCATGCACTGTTGCTTGGACTTCTCCAACTCTAGCTTGGTTGAGAGTAGCTTCGGATTGCAGTTTAGCAGCTTGGGCTTGTGGCAGCATCCCCATAGCTTGTTGCAATTTCTGTTGTAATGCCTGAATAGCCTGTTGAGCCTGTGCCGCAGGGATCATTTGCTGATTCGGCGTGAGAACAGATGCAAGATTTTGTTTCACATCGCCATCGAGCGGAAGCATATTAATCGCCTGGACATAAAGCGCACCCGCACTCATCTTATCCTGAAGCTGCATATATTTATCGCCAATACCGCTTATAAATTCAGCTGTTTCCTGTTTGTCTTCCGGCGTCATTGGCGCTTCCTGTAACGTTACATCATAATCAGGAGCCATCATGTCCTGTGAAATCTGCACAAATTGCGGAGCACCTTCGTGCCCTGTGATATTGATCCATTGTCCTGCATTCATCTCGACCCACACTCGGATAAGATCGGCACAATATCGCGCATCTTCTTTTTGATAGAGCGTCGAAGCATCTGCAATCCACCAGAATTTAGATAGAATTTGCTTAATGCGGCGCTTGTAAAGAATGCCGGTTTCCTGAGCATTGGTCTGTCCCTGAAAAGCCGGATCGACACCATTGGCTTGTATAACGCTATCGGCCAATGTAACCACATTTTCTAAACCAGTTGGAAGTGCAGGGCGTGTCTTTTCCTGAATGCGTCCAGTGGAAAGTGTACCATCCGCTACTGTCACGACTGCATCCGTCTTGGCCCATTTGCTCTCAAAATCAGCTATATCTTCCACGGCAGATTCCTCGACCATAACGCCGCCTTTGGAATTACTCGCAATAGCAAACATCAATTCTGTGAGAGCTTTGTTGTAATATTTCTGCGGCTCAATCATGGCGTTGACCATGCCGATCCAGTATTTTCCGCGCTGATTATATTGACCAGTTTTAATTTTGATCGAAAACCCGCGCTGAGAAATGTTTTTGAACGACCTAAATACATGCTTTCCTGAAATTACCATCGTATAATAAACTTTGCGCTTATATGAAATCGGCTGAATTTGTTCACCAAATTCTTTAACGAGTTTTGCTTTTGTCGCTGCATCGAATGTCAAAATCGGAGAGGTCGGATCAAAATCAAAATCATCTTTGCTATTCAATCCATCCGGCCCCTCATAATCTATTCCGGCTGCAATCAGGTCAAGGCGCATCTTGGCGTAAAGCGCATCCATTGGATCATTGATTGAATAGAGAGGATTTTTAGCGCGATAAAATGTCTCGAATTGAAACCATTGATGATTATAAACGCGCACCATATCTTCTTCCTTGGCGCTCCACTCAACCGAATTATCCAGTTTAATTTTGTCATACAATCCCCCCCAAGGATTGTAAACGTAGCCAGCTTGGTCTTCCACGGCGCTATCACTCACAGGCTCGAAATCATCCTCTTCGCTGTCCTGAAACAAGTCCAATGCGTCTTCGAGTTTGTAATCCTGATAATAACCTGAATATCTTGCGTCTGTGACGTTTGGTGATCGAGCTGTACTATCCCAATAGACGCGCATCGGATCGACATTCATCTTGAGGATTTCGCCGTTAGGATCATTCGTCGAACGTCCCATAACATACGATAAATCCGTATCAATTGCGCCGTAACCATTGACGATTAAATCCAAATCCTGACGACTTTCTAATTGATCTGCATTCATATTTTCTCGATGATAAGTATAAAGCGAGTTCATGTTTTTGGCGTAAAGTTGCTGTTTCTGCTCGCTGTTTACATGTGCCAAGAATTTCGCCTGACGCCTGTTCTGCGCCATGAAGCCAACAACAGCGTCGATGTTGGCTGGAATTTTTTGAAAATAAACCATCGCTCTGCGGCGGCGTCCGTTATCATCAGCGAATTGCACCCAATCAGAATAGTTGGACTGAGAGTCATTGTAAAAACTCTGACACAAAAGCGTGTTATCCCGCTGAACCGCTAATCCGCGAACCGCATGATCTCTCTGTTTCTTAAACATATCCGCTAAATCTTGTTTATTCTTCATCTTGAGCCTCACAAATTTCTCGCACAATCAATAATGCAAAAATCAGATAAATAAAGCTAATTATTGAAATAAAATAAACCATTACCAACTCTCCCAATTATCCGATGGCGTATTTAGCCCGCGTATCGCTTTCTGCGCCATTGTTTGTTTTGGTTTGGGAAATGCCATGTTGAGTTCCGGCTCGTAAACGCGGGACAGCGCGTCAATCATATCATCATATTTTGACATGGGAAAGGTTTTAATTTCAACGTTGATTAGCTCCTGTACCAAATCCCAATTTCGGCCCTCCCCATCTATATAAATCAACGATTGAGGCAAATAAAACCGCCCATTCTGAATATCAGGCACGAGACGACTGACTCGCGCAGTTTTTGATTTTGGGCCAGCCAGCGTGACGAGCGGGAAATGATAAGCGTCCTGCTTTTTCTTCTCGCGGATGTAATGAATATCGGATTGCATCGAGTATTTCTCATACCCAACCTTCGGGCTTTTACCCGTTAAGCCATTCCATTTGCGATGAAGGGCAAACAGGATGTTAATCCGTTCAGTTGGATTAAGTCTATCCCGAATAATATCAAGTACATAATAGTTATTATCCGTTCCAAGCCCGACGACGACCATAGCCGTCCAATCGGATTTCTTGTCCTTTTTTTCTTTCTCATCTTCATCACCACCAGCAGGATCAACAAGGATTACAAGATTCATAGTCTTTGGCTTTACACTTCCAGGTGCATAGTATTGCAACCAATGGACGTTGATTAAGCCGCCCCCGATAGGGACAGGCTCCTGAAGATATTGCCCGGCATAAGAATAATCCCCCAAAAGCTGGCGTGATCGCGCAAGTACATCAGGCGTAAAACGGGCAGGGAAAAGTAAATCGCCTTCTGGCAAATTCCATTCCTTGCCGCGAATTTTATAGTGGTAGGACTTTGTTTTAGCTTCTGCTGGCAGTTTAAGATGATACCAGCCTTGTTCTTTTAGGAGATTTCCTGTCGGATCATCATCGTGAAGCCGATGCATGATGAGAATAAATCTTCCAGTACGCGGATCATTAAACCGGCTGAATAGCGTCCCGCGTATCGTCTCATTCGTGCTTTCGCGCACATTGTCGGATAGAGCCTCATCAGGGGAAAGTGGATCGTCGCAAAGCTGAATATCACATCCCTCACCTGTAGCATTTGCCATCGCACTGGAAAAATATTGTCCTGTTGCCGTTGTCTCGAAATAATATTGGCGATTGAGTTCATCGGATAACTTTGTGGTTGGGAAACAATCCTGATACCAATTTGATTTCATAATAGAGCGCGTTCGCCGTGTCATTTTCTCGGCAAGCCCGGCTTTGAAACTCGTCAGCATGAATTTTATCGCCGGATTTTTGCCAAGTCCCCATGCTGGAAATGAAACGCATGTACTGCCGGTTTTATAAGTTCGTGGCGGCATATTGATAATGAGATGCTGGATTTCTCTGTCCCATACGGCTTGGAGGTGCTCAGCAACGCACTCAAAATGCCAATTATATTGAAACGGAGTAGTAGGCTCAATAATGGAAAATGATTTTTCGGTAAAGGCAACAAGACGTTCACGACATACCGCATTCATAGCTTCGTAATCTGTTATCACGACATAACACGCTGAGCACAATTTAGAATTGTTCTAAGTGGCATTCGGATTGTGCCGCTATCGTTTTTCTTGCCATGCACCATTGACCAGTTTTCCTCGTCGAATTTTAGATGAAGGCCCAATTTAATAAATGGTGCGAGCAAATCCGTGATTTCTTCCAGACTGCCTCGTGCGCTTGGTGCTTCCGTCATCAATCTTGCATCATAATGAGGTTTTGGAGGAAGTGCGAGTGGTTTTGGAATTATATTATCTTGCTTTAACTCAATTTCTTGCCGCAGATGAATGGCGTCTTTTGAAAAAATATCCTTGATTCCAAAAGACTGTGCGATGATACGCAGATCGTGAATGGATTTTTTATCAAGCGTGTCAGCCATATCTTACCTGGCATAAAAATTACACCATCATCACAAGACCACTATTGGCCGTTGAGTTAAGCTGTTTATCCTTGAGGCCGCGCATGACATAGGCTCCGCGTGAAACGGTCTGCGCTGCTGTCTTAATGCGGCGTAAGGCAACGCTCATATGACCAGCTTCTTCCGCACCTTTATACTTAAACCACCAGGTATTATCGCCGGGGAAAATAGCTTCCAAGCCTTTATCAGTATAAGGCTTGATGGCTGCGCGAATTTCTTCTTCTGTATTGCAAACAGCAGCTTCCTTTGGTTCTTGCGTTGGATGTTTCAGTTCCTTGGGCTTGTTTTGAATAACATCTACAATCATACGCGCAATCGCAGCGGCATCTACTTTCCGCAAATCAACATGGATTCCATATTGCAATGCCAACTTTTTCAAATCCTTCGGATCGCGCTGGCTGAGTTCATTGATGTTCATTTTTCCTCCGGTTCGCTTGTAGAAATTTTATCAACCCAACCAAGGATGGATTCGGCATTGGTAAAAATGTCTGCAAGATTTTGTGTGTCCTTGTGATGCTTTGCAACCTCCGTTGCCCGGTCAAATGCCCATCCGCAAAGCTGCTCCGAATATTTTTTCTTCTCTAATTTTTCTTTCAGCTTCGTTGCTATTTTCTGCGCTTCAGCAAGTTGCTCTGTGACTTTATCGAGTTCGCGTAATGCGCCTTTATTTTGCAATTGGAGATGTTCATAGGCTTTCTTCAATTCCGAATTATTCATTTATTTTCCTTTTGAGTGAGATAGCGATTGAGAATTTCCTGATCGGATTGAGCAAGTGTGTGAACAATGGGATTTTCTTGATCTCCTGAGAGAGTAATAGCTGATAGATCAGGAATTGTCTTTGCTAATAGAATTTTAGCCGCCTGAATTTGAGTTGAAGAAAGTTCAAGTTCACCATTTGCGTGTTTTTCCAAACGTTTAGCAAGGTGGATACTTCCAATTTTTGCCCTAATATCGGCATTATGGTTGAGATTGTATCGTTTAGCCATTTTCTTAATTTAATCCCTCTTGTGCATTTTTGCAAGATGCTAATCACTATAGTTATATAGGTACACATATCAAATTGATAGGTGCCCCTATGTCCTAAAACCGTACAACAACGCAACAATCTTGCTCACATTGTACTTGTCCTATTATCGGACAGTTGGTAAGTTAGGTCATCAAGTCTTCTTCAACACAAGCATGAGGTTATGAAATGGCTAAGATCATCGTCACTCTCAATACCCTAAAAGCCGCTAACAAGTTTAGCTTAAATGAGGGAACGCGCTATTATCTTAAAGGCGTATTCTTTGACGCTATAAATGGTGTACTTGCTGCAACTGATGGCCATAAACTCATCGTGGTCAAGCCGGAAGAAACAGAGTTAAAGGGCTTCGATAGCTTCATTCTTCCTGCACACATAATCAAAGCGTTAAAGGGTGGAACAAAGCAAAGAACTGCCTCCGTTCTTATTGAAACCGATAAGAAAGAAATCGGGGTTTATGATACCCGGACAACACCAAGCCTCGAAGATTTCGATGTAGCCTTCGGAGCGATAGAAAACATAATGAGATATGTTCCGATTGACGGGACATTTCCTGATTATGCTCGCGTTATTCCCGATGCTAACAACTATCCAGCCAAGGGCAACGAAAACGTATCAACTTTCAATCCCGCCATCTTAGGAACGTTAGCTGGCGATGTGAACGGATTAACTATCTTCCAAAACGAAAGTAATAAGTCTCCTATGGCCTTTTGTTGCGATAAACCTGGGCATTTTGAAGCATTCGGATTGATTATGCCCATGCGCTGTGAAAGTACAGCCGGTAAACCCTTTCCAGCATGGCTCAAATTTAAAGACGCCAAAAATAGCAAGAAAAACTCTGCTTAATCATACTACCGAGCCGGGGCGGTATCCCCGGCTTTTTCTTTCCAAAGGTGCAATCATGCTAACCACAGGCCCCCAGCTTCGCCAATGGCGCATTCTTCGCGGCTGGACGGGCGCTGAGGGCGCTAAACGCTTCGGGTGTGCCCGATCTACCCTCTACCTCACAGAAGCTCTCCCTAGCCTTCCTTTGCTCTATCGGCTGGCGGTTGCGTATTATGAGATAATCGAGCCGTGCCTTCCCCCTAAAGGTTAATAGATTGCATTTTATCTATCGTATTTTAACTCCAAAAACCACCTAAAACACCCATATTTACAGGCATTTAGAGGATGGGTGGAACAAAATTTCTTAACGATTTCATACCATTACCTACCATTACATCTATCTTATATATTATATTATATAAAGAAGATAATATATATAATATAAGGAGGGGGTGGAGCGAAAAAATGGGTAAATGGTTGAAATGGTCGTTATGGCCGTAATCTCATAACCATACCATTCGAGATTTTGATGCAGATGTTAAAAAAAATACTGTTTCGCAAACGGAACAATAAAGACACCATAAAAGTTTTGTGATATATCCCTGTCCGTCCAGTTTGGGACAGGGATTCGCTATCCTTGGCTTCGACTCCAGACAGCCTTACCGCTGGACGCCTTCCTTCTGGAGATTACCCGCATGGATAGTAGCGAGAACGATCCCATAGATATAACGTCAGTTGATGTAAGCGGTTATGCTGACAAACAACTTGAAATCGCTCTAAATGCCATAAATAAATCATATGCAATAACACTTTACGGAAATAATATTTGCATTCTCAAGCTTGATGAAAACCCTATTAAATACCTGACGACAGACACTTTCCGCTCCCTGCTTGCAAACCGGCTTATCCTCGAAAAAGGCAAAAAACCCATTGAGATTGCTGCTCGCTGGCTTCAATGGCGTAAGCGCCGCGAATATGACGATGTTGTGTTTTATCCTGGGGATACATCCGATAGAAATGTTTACAACCTGTGGCGCGGCTATGCTTTTGAGCCATTACAAGGCGATTGCAGCCTTTTTCTAGACCATATGCGGGTGAACATATGCGCTGAAGATGATATTAATTACAATTGGTTACTCGATTGGATGGCGGATGCAATCCAAAGGCCCCATCGAAAGAACTGGACTGCCGTTCTTCTCGAAAGCGCGGAAGAAGGAACGGGTAAGGGCTTTTTTGCAACCCATTTTGGTAAGCTGTTTGGCAATCATTACGCTGCATTCAACAAGCCCAAGCAATTACTTGGACAATTCAACTCCCATCTTGAGGACAAACTCATGCTTTTTTTGGACGAGGGAGCGATTACAGACCGGGAGGCATATTCCTATGCCAAGAGCATGATTAGCGAACCCACGATCAATATAGAGCCAAAGGGAAGGTCTATGCGGGAGGTTTCAAGTTACCACCGGATTATCATGGCATCGAATGAACAACACACGCTTAAGGCCAGCGTCCATGACAGGCGGTGGATGGTTCTCCGGGTATCCGCCAATTGCAAAAATAATCTTGAGTATTTCCGGGCGATAGAAACACAACTTAAAAATGGCGGTTATCAAGCCCTTATGCACTTGCTGGCAAACAGGAAATATAACGAGGATACAATTAAGTTAACTATTAAAACCAAGGCGTTAACCGAACAGATAGACCAAAATCTTCCCCATTATATCCAATGGTGGAGAGCCGTTTTAACTTCGGGGATGATTGATGAGCAAGAATGGCCTTTTCAGATAGCAACCAAGAATTTCTATAACTCATATATCGCATGGTGTGAGCGCATGAAGATCAATAAACGCGAAACGGAGGACTGGTTGCCGCGTCGATTGAATGACAGCGTTGGAACAAACCTAAAAAGTATCAATAAGGGCATAGCACGTTGCTATGACTTGCCGGATTTGCATGAGGGTCGAAAAATGCTGGCTGCTAAGTTGGGGTATGCGGTGGAATGGGGGGAATAGATGATTGATATGTCTCATAATCTCGAATGCACTTATCATCAATTGGCAGAAGACGTGGCCAATGAAATAATAAAGAATTGTAAAACTGAAAAAATAGACCAACAAGCCTATGCAATAGCTTACGCTGGAGCTTTTATTGCTAAAGCATTAGAGAATTTAAGGGCAGCAATTGAGTTAGAATTTGATGTAAGAAGGGATAACGGATGAAAAAACTCCCTCCCTCCATAGCCGCGTACAATGCCGAACATAGCTTAGTCACAATAACCCGCGAAGGCTTAACCCGTTTGAGATGGTTGCTTCGTGACGCTATAGAAACTCAATTGGAACTCGAAGAATTGAAGGAAGATCAAAATGTGCGGCCTAACCCCATCGACCACCTAGCCGCCCCCATAATGGCGCTATCCGATTGCCGCACGGAGGCAGAGCGCGTGTGTTGCTCGGTGTTCATCAGTATTGCGGCTAAGAGGGCGGCAGCTTGGCAGAAGGTTTTGGACCGGAGGGTGAGGGATATATAATGTTAGGTTATAGTAAAAATATAATAACTTTTCCTAAAGATAAAAAAGAAGAAGCTGTATTTCAGCCTCTTGTAGAAAATAAAATTGAAACACAAAATTTCAGATGGACAAAAAAATATGATGATCGGCTAACAGAGCTATGGCTAAACAAAAAATCATCAAATTATATTTCCCAAGAAATGAAGCTTTCCCGTAATTCTATAATGAGCCGGGTGAGAAGGCTTGGCCTATTAGGAAAAGGAGGAACAAGGTCTTTCAAGAAAAAAGAATATATATATGTTTCATTTCAAGAGGCTCCAATCCAGGCTTTTAAACAAGCCCTTTTACCAAAACTGATAAGCGAGGCTGAAATATTAGCCGGTGATGATGAAGCCATGAAAAAATCTATCGTAATATTATGCCTTATTTTCTGTCGTGATTATGCTGAACACAAATTTCTTAGCGCAGTTACAGAGTGGGAATGGAATGATATTGCTTTGCGTCTACGCCGAGGCGCAAAAGCTAAATTCATTCTGGATAATGGAAAACCAAATCATGATATTATGAAATTGGCTTTTGGTGAAAATATTGA
>JGI24891J29808_1000413_pt1 | contig 27208 bp, 27 predicted proteins | sample FreactcultuFSWF8_FD_29808 | JGI IMG/M metagenome (IMG submission 29808) | reverse complement strand
CGTTGCTGGAATTTAACCTCCACAACGACACATGCTACCACTACACCACATCACCTTAGCTTGTAAGGGTTGAATCCGGTTGGCCAGATTCAGGATCTTGGTGGCAAGCTGGCTTCCAACGTTTATATTCCACAGCAAAGCACGAGCATACTGTAGAAACTGGACCACCAGGATCTTGGTGATCCTGCTGGTCGGGTAGGTGTTTATGATGGTGATCCTGCTGGTCGGGTAAGTGTTTATGACACTTTTTTGTGAGTGTGGCTGATACTTCCATGTCTATCTGATGCATGATAACCTCATTTCCGAACCGATTGGAGTTGCTCGTTGGAATGAGAAAGTGCCGTGATGTTCCCTGCCAGGAGTCTGGTGCAGAATGATCATTTATCGATACTGTTCAATCGAGCCTCTGCTATAGTATATACAGATGTCGCTCATATGTCATTCAGAGAACGTGCTCGGAGACTCTCTATTATTAAGTTTATAGCCACGCCGAGGGTGTTGTGCGTGTTATATGATCGTATAACTGCACATGCCAGGGTGATACCCTCGGCCAAAAGCCACTGAATTGTTTAGCTGTTAATTCCCGATCGTGATCACCAATCTTCGAGCTGAGAGTCAAGCATGTCGATGACTTTAATTGTGAGAGATGTTCTTGAGATGTGTGACATGTTTAATACGGAATTGTTGCAAAAGGTGCGTGAGAAATGCTTGGAGCAGGGTGACGTTGAGTGGTCATCGAGGCGGATCTTGTAACAGAATCTGATGCTTGACAGGATGAATTCGGTGTGAGTTCAGCATTGTTGTTGACAACTCGATAGTTTATGGTAGTAATCATGCTCTGAAAGAAATCATGCTTCTAGGCGATACGTAGTGTACATACAAGTAGATAAGCAAGCATAGCGGTGATCTTTTCAAGCGACCCTTTTGCTGGAAACACATCTCTGCGAGTGGCTAGTCAATGGGCCAGGGCTTGTCGGGCTTTCCGATGAATGGAAGTTGAAAGTGTACTAAGGAATATGACAGATAATGGATGCAGGAAAAAGATGTGAAACGCGCAAGTCTTTGTTACCTACTTGTCCACCGGATTTGGGGGTTGTCGTTGTTGGAGATATTCGCGTAGCGAAGAACGCAGTCGGAATCACTTCAAGTTTACAAGCACCAACACATGTGACGAGAGTTGCTGAAATCGAGTGTATTGTTATGGCCCGGTTGACAGGCCTTTGATCTAGCTGCATAGCAAAGGGATGAGCTCAAATTAAAAGTTCTTGGCCGATGGGTTTTTTCATGTATTGTCGTGACTTCGTGATCGTATTGCATTCCGACATTCAGACAGCAGTATGCTGCGTGTGTCCATACTGTGCTCAGATAGGAGCATAAGGACTTCTGTAGACATCCAGAGGCTCGGTAGTCATAGCCATGACATGAGGATCTGGGTCTGCGTACAGGTTGTGATATACAGCAGCGTTATGGTAAGCCGAGGCAAGGGAAGGATCGAGCGCATGCATATGGTGTGGATGCAACTGATGATGTGTATGCGGATGTTGGGAGGTGGATATTGTCAAGTCTTGCCAAGGGTCGAGAAGGTGGGCATCGGCAGGGAGCTCAGTGAGGTGGTCAATCGAGACATGTTCAGGCATGTGAAGAGGCAGAAGAGGTTGCTGCGGTAGAGAGTGATCGGGCTCTTTCTGGGCAATGACCTTGTTGGCAGCGCGACGACGAGGAGCGGCATTTGCGGTCGTGGTGCGTGTACGAACAGGTCTCTGACCACTGGCGATACCGGCGCGAGCGATGGCGCGTGAGATGGTCGACATGGATACCGTCAGTTGCAACTCCTTCTGCAGATGGCGGCGCATCTCATCCAACTCCATGTCTGGTTTGGCAGCAAGCAACCCTTGCAAGAACTTGTCGACTCCTTCGCTCATGGCACGCGGCCTGCCCAGTGTCTTTGTCTGCACGCGACCCACGGTACCATGCTTCTTGAACTTTGCGATCTTGAGATAGACGTTTGTACGCGACACGTTGGGTACAGCAGCGCGAATCGCCATGGCCGACTTGCCCTCGCTCACCATACGCTCTATCGTCGCATTGTCCTCATCTGTGACCATCGTCTACATGGTCAAAGTCAGTAAGTGTCTACTCTGTGTGCAGAATGCATCCTGCCATGTAAGAGGAGTACAGGATGCGCTTACCGACGTCGTTTGCTTGTGCTGATAAGTATGGGATTTTCCCGTCCTTTTTGACAATCACCAGTGCCTTGAGCGTCTCGGCATTGCGATGATGCCGGGGCGACAAGCTTGCCCGACTCTCCACCATAGCTGTGCTTAAACATCGCAAACCATTCAACCAGCTGTGCAATTCCTTTGCTGCGTGATACAACATCACATTGCATTCATGCTGTAACATGTATACGTGTCTGTCCGATGAGGCACGGGTGTGTCTCTTCCCCCGGTCGCGAATCTCGCTTCTTACTCACTGCGTTACAGTTTTAACCACCCAGATGCTCCATCTCTTTTCAGACTTTCTCACATTTGACACAGCTGTGGACCGCTGTGTCTATTGCAAGTGAGCATGGCCTAGACAGCAAGGCCTTACGCTGTCTCTTCGCGCCATGTACTCCTTCAATAAGAATGCACAGCCGGTACACTCGTCAACCGTTTCAGGGACGTCGCTTTCCTTTACGGTACTTGCGGGATCACGGCTGATTGCCTGATTACGGTTTCGCAATCAGTGCAGGGTGCCCTCCTTGCCCCCTCAGACGTCATATGCTTTGTCGAGGAGGATAACAAGAACCTGCCAAGGTAGTATGGCTTGCTGCTCGGTCGTTGCATGCGAGCTCGGTACATGTCCAAGACCCAAGACATGCTCTTGTCTCGAGGGTCGAAGCCCGAGCTGGATTTCCTCGGATGTCTTAGCAATTGCAATACCAGAGACAGGGTGACGAGAACATCTCTCCTGAGCCACGTCAGAGGTATCGACGTGACAAAATCAAGGTTCTAGCTGACATTTTCATGCTAGCGAATGCAGAGTTTCACAAACGTTTTGCCAATACATGCGTCTGCTTCAAACCCGCGCAATGGTCTGAATCATGAAGCCGGGCTACCGAAACAAGACAGAGAAGTCGAGATCTGCCCTAGTCGCAGCAGAAAGGCGCACACGTAATAAACCTAGTAGGTGGATCAGTCGCGGAGTTGTAACAGACGAAGGGCGGGCACCTAGCGCATATAAAGATCATCGCTTACTGTTTGGCGACAATTATATAGGCGCGAATCTTTGCTCACAGACGCCTTTCTAGAAGCACAACCGAAGCCCCCCGCCAAGCTGCCCCTTCCGAGATTGGGTCGCCGTTAAACCTTGAGGCCACATCCACACTGGAATTTACAGGACCCAGCCCTCTCAATTTTAACGTATGCGTGACAGTTCGATAAACAATAACGATGTACATGATAATGAGTCTCTCGAAGCCGACGGATAGCAACTTGTCCATGAGACAGCAGATGCAAACGTCTCGTGCCACGCCGAAAGCGTACAGTATCGATGGATGGACTTCCCGCAATTGAACATGCACGGTTGTTGCGTTCACCATGGTCCCGGCTTTTGGGTTAATTATTGCCATGCTCCCTCATGACTCCTGGCACGTTGTGTCTGTGTCAGATCAAAGGGTACTTTGCATCTAGTTGCTAGGCTGCTATTCCTGCATCGACGTTTCGGCCACCCTCGTCTCTTTAATCGAAGGGGTCGCAAACATTAACATTCCACTCCCCTCTTGCCTTGCTTGATCGCTTTTCCTTATACCACCCATCCCACCTTCCTCTGCACTCGACCACCCCGCCTTTTGGGCTTGCTAAAGATCGACTTTCCTTTCTCGACCCAGCCGTCCGGTACCGACTTCGTCTTTGTATCTACCGCTCCCATCACCACCTTGCAACCCCCATATCATCCGCTCGCGGTCCTTTGCTGCACGCTCAATTCCACTGCCGAGACCGTCTTTCCTCTGTCGAACAACTTGAACATAGCCATAAATAATATCTCAACTTTTGGCTGGACCGGAAAGCTTCAATAATTTCACAACAACAACAGCCGGCAGAACCAGGACACCGCCTTCAGGTCAAAGTGAGTACTGCAATCGAGTCCTGTTTTCCTCGAGACAACCTTAACCCATTTAAGCCTTGTCCTGCGACAACCAAAGCTGATTTCACTCTGCCAAAGATCTCACCTTCTGGCCGCGTCGTCACTGCCAGGGCTTGACTAATTCGACAACATCTTTTCCATCAACCCCTCCTTCCCTTTCTACAACCTCTTCTCCCATCTTGGACTCCAAGATCTCTGACTTCCTCCTCGACTCTACTCATATCACACCACACATCACACGCAGCAATGGAAGGCAACGGAGGCAGAAACGGTAGAAGAAACGACTCTATCAGCAGTGTCATGTCGTTGGGTGCAGACAACAACAACGCACCTGCCACCAACCAGAGATCTTCACGTGCAGAGAACACGCACCTTCAGGACCTCGATCACCAGGCCTCCGTCCACATGCTGTCACAATATGCTTCTCACGATCCATCTTTCATGGACAGCTCAGGTGCCTCCGACACCGACCAGTCCATGGACATGATGAGTGATCAAGACATCCGTAACGCCATCTTCGAACTACTTGACCAGTTGCCCATAACCGCCAACACTGACCTCATCACCCCGTACGAGAGAGCCGCCATGCTCCCTCCCGTCACTCAAGACTCGCTCTGCGAGTTGGACGTTGGTCGCATCATCAACAACCCCAAGCTGCGCCATGATGTCAACTTCGACCGCGAGCTCCACTTCAGACCCAACCTCGACGGTTACAGAGGCAAGCAGAAGCTGAGATCGGCTGACGAGTTCTGGAGTGCCCTGCGTGCCGAGCTGGAGATCTACAAGGCAATCGGATACCGCCTCATGTACAGCACAAGCGCCGAAGAGTTGGAGGAAGCCACCCGCATGATCAAGGCCAACCAGCTCAGACTTCCAGGAGTCTTCACCACCATCTACGAAATCCTCAAGACCCTAGTGCCCGAACGCGACCAGGCCGTTGTCGCAGAGAGACTGGACGTTGATATGATCATGCAGCAGATCACCAAGGGCGTTTTCGATCTGATGGACATGACTAGATGGCTGTCAACCATCCTCAAGGCACACTGCGCCCCTATGAGGGACGAGTGGATCGATCGCATGGTCGACGATATCACCACAGGCGTTGAACAGGGCGATCAGACCGCCGTCGTCTTTGGACTCAGACAGACGTTGGCTATCCTCGAGGCTATGAAGTTGGACGTTGCCAATCACCAGATTAGACATCTGCGCAGCCTGCTGATCGATGACACTGTCAACTTCCAGCAAAAGTATCACGTTCACAAGATCGCCGCCAATCGCTTCAAGGTCAGCGATGCTCGCGCTTGGTTCAAGGACGAGGAGGCTTTCCTCAACAGCTGCAACGTCCCTTGCACCCCTCTCGAGACCTTCGCTTCGGCCGCTCTCCGCTCCTTGTTCTCACAGAGCCCCCTTCCCAACTTCCCGGGCACCTTCTACCTCGATGCCGAGCGTCTGCGCATTCTTCGCAGTGATCTCCACAACGTCATCCAGATGGACATGTGCGTCAACGCCTTCGATCTTCTTATCAAGAACAATGTCAGCGCAAGCACTCGTGTCGCCAGCAAGAAGACTCTCCAGGCCAACATCGCTGATATCATCGGTGAGCCCCGCCAATACCTTGAGAACCTCGAGAACATCTCTGCCGAGATTGTGCGTTTTGTTCTCCAGCTTGAGGGTGCTACCACCACATTCGACTCCGACATGATGGCCATCGTCGAGCTCCACCTTCGCGCCGAGCTGTCTCCCTCGTCCCCTTCTCTTAGCGCCCAGCTCCAGACAATCCTCAACGCCCAGCTTCCCAGATTCCGCAATGCCGTGAACTCTAGTTCGAGACTCCCTCTTCTGGCTCTTCACGATGCCATGCTTCCCCCAGTCCAGTCGGCCGACAAGCGCACCACTCAGCAAGTCATGGTTGAGCCACCCCTCGATGAGATCCTCAAGCGTGTCACTCATCTCGCAGTCCTTCACTGGCATGTCTGGTCGGGTATCGTTTACGACATCCAGGCTGACGGACCCATGGTCGCTCCCGGTTCTCCCGGCAACAACCCTGACTCACCTCAGACCAACCCCGATACCGCCTCTTCCAGCTCGCTGGCTTCAAGCCCCGACATGCAGAGCCAGAGCGGTGGCTTCGCCAAGCACACTGGTCCTTCCATCACCAACGGTCGTCCCCAGAAGTAAACCGGCTACCACAAACAAACGAGCCAATGCTTCAATCGCCCCTGGCCTTGTAACAACATCATCCAACTACTTTTCGGTCTATTATTGTTTTTCAGCCACCACACAGCGCTAGCCCGGACCAACAGCGACCCTTGCCTCCGCTACTAGGAGAGCAGGTTAATTATTGCTGCTCGGGCTTGCGCAACGTGTGTGTGGCTTACTGCAGATACCCCTTGTGTTTTTCTTTTCCCTTTCCTTTTTCTCTTTTGTTTTTTACATTATCATGAAGCAGTTCAGCAAGGCGCCGGCGGTGTTATTCAAGTCGAATGGACTTGCTGCATTTTCGGGATCAGGGATCGGTGTTATTAGCAAAGCGTTCAATCCTTGTACATACCTATTTCTCATCCAAGTTTTCTTCTCAATCTCGATGTCTTCCCAATATCAAATAAGCATGCGTGCACTGTACAAGAAGTAGTCGAGGTCAATTCGCTCTACATGACCTGCGCCATGGGATGCTCTCGAACCACTACACTTTGCCAAACAACGAATCGGAACCAGCAAAGCTATCTACATGTGATCTATCATGAAAACCATAGGCAAGTCATCAGGAACGAGTGACTCAAATGATGAGAGCCATGGGCAAGTGTTCAAGAGCGAGATACTCAAATAAATTAACCCCCACAGGTGGAAGAAGCTTGATTTCCCCATCTAGCCCAAAATAGTCAAGCCGCAGCTGCCGAACTAACCGACAAGGGCGAGCCGGAGCATGGGGAACATGGATGATATCACACGCGTTTTTCTCGATGTCCTATCATCGTTACGTAGGGGCGGGTGGTGCGGCACTGATAGTAATGTGGTGATGTTATGGGCGGCTGGTAGGAGACGTATTCCGCACAAAACATTTGACATCCATCTGCCGTAACTTTCCGCCAAGTTATAATAGTTTGATAAAGCTCCAGACCTCGTCTCGCACCTGCGTCTTGCAACAATTGTTCATCGCAAAACACAAGAAACTTCATCATGGATGCCAAAAACCCCAACAAGGAGTTTAGAACTACTCCTGAGTATGCTGAATATCAGCGTGACAACTTCTGGGCTGATAATGAGGGCAAGGTTCCGCCTTTCAACACTCGTGAGTGGTGCGATTCGTTGGCAAGCAGGTTGGAATCTGACCTAGCTCTTAGACCCCGATAAACTCGAAGAACGAGCAAAGGAGAAGCTCTCGGAAGGTGGCTGGTACTACGCCTCTTCGAATGCTGGCTACTCTACTACCCATCTTGCCAACCGCCAGGCCTTCTACCGTCATCGCATCATTCCTCGCATGCTAGTCGATACCAACAAGCGCGACACTTCTTGGGAGATTTGGGGCCACAAGACCAGCGCACCTATTGGATTCTCTCCCATCGGCATTAACAAGATCTACAACCCATTGGGGGAGCTTCCGGTCGCAAAGGTTGCAAAAGAATTGAATTTGCCGTATTGTTTGAGTACTGCTGGTTCGCAACCCATTGAGGACGTCGGTGCTGCTAATGGAGAGGGACCTCGATTCTTCCAGCTTTACATGCCGCATGATGATGAGTTGACTGTTTCGCTTCTGCGCAGAGCCATTGACTCTGGCTTCACTGCTTGTATCTTGACTGTCGAGTACGAACCTCCCTCTTCCGCTCTGTCAAAGGCTCAACTAACGAATGTTTCCCAGCACATGGCAGCTTGGCTGGAGGCACGATGATGTCGCAAACTCCAACTACGCATTCTACCACGGTATCGGCTCTGATCTAGGTCTCTCTGACCCAGTCTTCCAGAAGAGAATGGCCGAAGACGGCATCGACCCCGTCAAGGAGCCCAACAAAGCAGGTGCTAAATGGATTGACAATGTCTGGCACGGTAGAGCTCACAGCTGGGAAAAGATGCCCTGGCTCATCAAGACCTGGAAGGAGATGAGCGGCGGCAAGCCTTTCGCCATCAAGGGTATTCAGAGCGTGGCCGATGCAAGAAAGTGTGTTGAGATTGGTTGTGATGGTATCGTTGTCAGCAACCATGCAGGTATGTGGAGCGGAATTCCATTGCACGAGACAAGCTGATTGACACGTTCATCTACAGGCAGACAAGTCGATGGAGCTGTCGCAAGTCTTGACGCTTTGGAGCAAATCGTCGACGGTATGTTCAATTTACAACTCTTGTGTGTCTTAGTCACTGACCATTTTTCTCCCCAGCTGTTGGTGACAAGATCTACATCATGTTCGACTCTGGCGTCCGTGGTGCCTCGGATGTATTCAAGGCTCTTGCTCTCGGAGCCAAATTCGTCTTTGTTGGTAGACTCTGGGTCTGGGGTCTTTCGATTATGGGTGAGCACGGTGTGAGGCATGTCATGAAGTCCCTGTTGGCCGACTTCGACATACTTCTGAACGTTGCTGGATACCAGAATGTTGGACAAATTCAAGGCAACCGCGAGGCACTTGAGTCACTGCCAAAGGTGTATTCGCTCATCCAGGAGAGAGCCAAGCTTTGAAGAGCTATGAGAATAATGACATGATGGATATGATGAAAATTAGAACTCGAAGTTGTTAGCCGAGACTACCTCCAGGTTTGCCAAATCGTGTCACGCGTATGACTGTTGTAATGCACGATGGGTTTTCAAGCCGGAGCCATGTCCAATGGGAGCGTATCGGAGAGCTCGTTTCTATGAGTGACTATGATTGAAAGAAGACTGCAGTGCATCTCTACAGCTTTAATGCTCCGAGGAACGATAGGAAGATGGATGGTGGATGAAACGTACTTTTACACATAGGAATCTCATGTAGTGCCCGAGAAGAGTTTGTACAGTTTAGAATGCATGTCTATACACACGAACTCAAGCATACTCTACAATCCATTTTGTGTTGGTGAAGGAGGAAAGTTTCGTTCGAGGGAGGACTCGTTGTTTGGAGACTTGTTGTTGATCCGTGCGCACAGATGCTCAAGTTCAGCTCCTCCATTACTTCCACCATCTCACCAATCAAACAACACTTATTCAAATCAAACACACGACCATGGCTCAACCGAATCACAGATATGACACGATCACGTACGACACGTTTTCTCGCTTGCTCGAGTCATACAAAGAACATGTTCCCAAGAAGCTGGATGAACTAGAGGAGCAAAGACTCAAGGTCATTCCGGAGGCATTGTCGGAGAGGACCGATGATGCTCATCTCAAGAAAATTGAGCTGCAAAAGCTGTTAGAGTGGAAACTGTACGTTGAAGCGTTGAGAGTCCCACTTCCGATAGAGAGACACACGAGACTTATTCTTCCTGCAATCTCACAGTGGCCATGGCACTTTCAGACCGTCCTTGCGCAAGCTCGTTGAATCAAACACAGACGAGGCGGTGGAGCAATGCACGCGCGAAGCGTTCGAGACTTACGCAAAGGACAGCGATCAGTGGGACAAGGTGGTGGCAATGTTGGCCAAGGGGCTCCGTGGCGTAGGGCCCGCGACGGCCTCGCTCCTGCTCAACACTTACGACGGCGAGAATGTACCGTTCTTTTCGGATGAATTGCTCCGATGGGTCATGTTCTCCGAGGGAAAAGGCAACGGATGGGACAGAAAGATCAAGTATTCGATGAAGGAATACCAAGAGCTGTACAGACGAGTGGGGGTCTTACGAGAGAGATTGGCCAAAGAAAGCGAGAAGACGATCACGTCAGTTGACGTGGAAATGGTAGCGTACGTACTAGGGCGAAGACAAACCGAAGGAATCAAGAGAAAGGAGGTCGATCAAGAGGACAAAGAAGGAGATGAAAGAGAGGCAGGAGAAGACAAGAACAAGAGGAAGAAAAGGAAGGTATAGATGCCTGTATACCATGGATATCGTGCAGGTCATCAAGAGGGATGTTGTGCTTTTGCAGCTCATGAACCCTGTCTCAAGGGTCCTCGATTCGAGGTGACTCCAAGGCATACCTACCACCCTCGAGAGTCTCATAGGGCTGAGCACGCCATATTGACAATTGCAGAAATTTTGGCTACCGGCATATAACTCTTACGTGCATGCAAGCCACGATTCTCACCAATTATAATAACACAATCAAAAAGAGGATATCAAGAGGTCAAAGAAAGCAGATCTCATATACCTACTAATGACTGATGAAGTCGAACATATTTACCCGAAGTAGGGCAGAGGTTTTCGAGACCTGAGGTGGTGCAAATGACGGCGGAAAACATTGCCCTGCTTGGTCAAAGATATTATTAAGCATGATGAAGCAGATTTAAAAGCAAAGCAGAGAGCCGAGGGAGGGCGGGGTTTGAAAAAGGTTCCCGTAACTCAATCTGGACTAGTGGAGAGTGGTATGCGTCAAGGAGAACAATATTAGCACAGTTTGAGAGATGAAATAGTTATGACAAAGATGCAGAACAATGATACAAGCGTCAAGGACAAGCAACAGGGCGAGTACTCGGAATGTGGAATTGATTCATCACAAGCGGCTTAAAGTTGAAGGACAAAGGGGATTGACCGATTGACACAATGATGATGCTGAGACGGTCTTGGGTGTGGGCGGAAGAAAGCGGAGATGTGGAAGGAGCGAATCGAGGGCTGCAGTCGAGTGCACGTTCCTGAAGTGGGCCGGCAACGCCGAGTCCCCCCAACGATTGCAAGTCAGGAAGTCGCACTTCCAATTCGGCGCCTGTTTCTGCTCCTGCCCTCACTCCCCAAAAGCACGCAACCATCCCACGACAATCCACTACACCTAGCGACTCTGGAATACGACCTATACAACCCCGCCCCCGCCGCTCTTGACCTTTTAAACAAAATCCAGCGCCGCCGCGCGCCTGTCGCCCATTTCCGCCCGCAATGTCGACCTACAGCGCCCGTCGCGCACCCAACGTGTCGCAGTACATCGCCAACCTGAACACGGTGCCCTCTGCTGCCGACCTGGCCGCCCAGCAGGAACTTGGAACTTTCGATGATGACCTGGCCATGTTCACCAACACTCAATTCTTTGACTTTGATGGTGATATGCCCGCCTTCTCCGAGATGCCTCAGCAGCAGTCCCCCGCCAACATGCAGCCCGACATGCACAAGCCCCTCGATTTCGGAACTCATGGTAAGCATTCAATCTCTTGGCACTCCATCAAGGCTTCATTACTGACCACCAGCGTAGCCAACAACTTCCAGTTCCCCGACTTCTCCTTCCAGCAGTCGCGCCCTCAGACCCTGCCGCCCTCGCCGCCTAACGGTCTTGCCATCGCTCCATCGCCCTCAACCCGCCTGGATTTCCCTGCTCAGCATGCTCCTCGCATGCCCCAGCCCCAGGCTGCCTTTTCCCACGCATCCCCCCAAGTAGGCGAGAAGCGCAAGTCGACCGTTGCCGCCATGTCATCGCCCGCCGACCTCGAGGACGAATCTCGCAATGCCGCCGAGGAGGACAAGCGTCGCCGCAACACTGCTGCTAGCGCTCGTTTCCGTGTCAAGAAGAAGCAACGTGAGCAGGCTCTCGAGAAGACCGCCAAGGACATGTCCGACAAGGTCCAGCTTCTCGAGGCTCGCGTCAACCAGCTCGAGATGGAGAACAAGTGGCTCAAGGGCCTCATTACCGAGAAGAACCTCAAGGGTCCTCTCGCTGCATCAGAAACCTCAGAGACCAAGACCGCCGAGACGATAATCGATTCGTCCAAGAAGGGTGTCGGGACCGAGAACGAGGCGGACCAGACTGTTGAAGCTTGATCATGATCATGCCTGGACACGTCACCGCCGACTCCAAATTTAAAATTCGTTCTGTTGTTTCCTGACGTTCTTGTTTAACGATGCCATCTGACTTTATACATGGTTTGTCTAGTTGAGTGGATTATTATTTTGGTTGGATTATATACATGCCGAAGTGCTAAACGTATCTACTTGTTCACTTCTACAAGCGTGCTGACAGCCTACCCCTTGACGGTGACCACTTGGCGTAGGGGTGATCTGCCGTTGTAGGCACAAGATGATCCACGTCCAAGCTGTTGATGAGGCCAGGATGAACTTCTGAGAGGTCGTTGATGCCAACCAGCTTCATGCTTGTTTCAAGCTCATCTTTGAGGACTGTTGATGCTTGTCAGTGTCATGCCGATCAGGATTCATGAAGGAATTTGACTTACTGTCAACCATGTGGTCCACTCCCTCGGCGCCGTAGTTGACCGAGTACAAGAAGGGTCTTCCAAGACCAACTGCCTTTGCACCCAAGCAAAGACACTTCAAGATATCAGTACCTCTCCTGATGCCACCATCAACATAAACCTCCAGACGATCAAAGATCTCCGGACAACGACGCTGGCACTCGAGCAGCATCATCACCGACGGTGGCGAAGTATCCAAACTTCTACCACCATGGTTACTCAACACAATACCATCCACACCAGCCTCAGCGGCCATTTTGGCATCCTCAGCACTCTGAATACCTTTCAGCACAATCTTTCCATCCCACGACTTTCGCAACCACTGCAGGTCATCCCAGCTCAAACTGCTGTCGATATAACTGCCCATGATCCTACCCAGCCCGCCGCCCTTTTTGTCGTTTACGGCTTGAGCGCCTGTCATGGGAGCGTTGGTGCTGGCGTCTGCGGAGACCCTTTCGTCGGCTTCGCGTTTGCCCGGGACGGGAGCGTCGACTGTGACGAAGACGGCCGTGCAACCCGCCTGGCGTACTTTTTTGAGCAGGGCTTCTGATTGTTTGCGGTCTTTGTTTACGTAGAGTTGGAAGAAGAAGGGTTGGCCTTTTGGGACCGAGGAGACGACCTCGTCGATGGGGTAGGAGGCGTTGCTTGAGACCTGTGATGCTGTATCAGTACCATTGCCACTTCTACTGAAATTTAACTGGCGTCCTAAGAACTTACGCAGTATGGCACATTTTCCTTGCTCAATCCTTTCGCGATACCCTTTTCACCATCCGGATGTACCAATTTGACCAAAGCTGCTGGATGCACCATAAACGGCACACCGACCTTGTGACCCAAAATCGTAGTTTGCGTATCAATCTTTCTCACATCCCTCAAGATACGAGGGCGGAACCAGATTCGACTAAAGAAACTGCGGTTTCTCTCGTAGGTGTAGCAATCTGTCGCAGCTGAAGAGTAGAATGCCCATGTCTTCTTGGCCAAAGTGTTTCTGGCCACTTCTTCGAAATCGTCGCAGTTGATCAGGGAGCTGAGGGGCGGTTTCTCGTAGGGTTTGAGAGAGGATGGGACGGCCTTTTCGTAGGTGTCTCCTCTGTCCACTCCGCCTTGGACTGTTGCGTTGGTCTTTGCTGACATGATGTATGTACCTAGTATTAAAAGATATCAAAAAAAGGATGTAATCTTGAACAGAGACACAAAGGCCGATGACAAGCAAGCAAGAAGTCTTTATATTCTTCTTACATGTTTTCTTGAAGGACATTGCCGATACCGTCGGCTATTGGAATTACGCAGAGAAAGCCGATGAGGTTCGTTTCGCCCCACACCCCTCCATCTGGGGCATCTTGCCCCGAGATATTGCACGTCTTTCGGCATATACTTCCGAGATGTATTCTTAATATTGTAAGATGGTCCGATCTATGGTGGAAATCTAGCTGCAAGTCTATCTCAAATCTACTTCTCACCAAGACCAAACATCTTGATGGAATTGTTCCAGGCGGCCTCGCAAACTTCTTCGACTGAGATGCCCTTGATGTTGGCGATAGCATAGGCCACATTTGGGATGGTGCAGGGCTCGTTTCTGCCCTTTACCATATTGTCAGCCGTCCACTTCTCCTTCTTGACAGCCTTGGGCAATTGAGGTGCATCTTTGAGGTATTTTGCTGAAGCATGTGAAGGTCGCATCTCACACCAAGGCCCGTCTGTCTCGATTTGTAGTCGCTCCAAAGGAACTTCCCTAACCACCTCAACGTTCTCCTCTGTTTTGAGACTGCATCCGTTTATACCGACGTCGAAGCCCATGTCCACAATTCTCTTCATCTCTTCCAGTGTTCCTGTGAAGCTGTGTACGCATCCTCTTTTCGGTAACTCGTCGAGTCTCTCTTTCAGAATAGCCTCGAAGTCTTCTGCTGCAGCACGCGAGTGCAAGAACAGTGGAAGCTGTACCTCGACAGCGATATCGAGTTGCTTGCGGAAGTACTTGATTTGTGTGTCTTTGTCGGCGTAGTGCAGGCGGTCATAGTCGAGACCAAACTCGCCGTACGCTGCTGCGGTGCCGGCGGCCTTGGTCTTGATTGCGAGGTCGCGGAGGGCAGACAGTAAAGCATCGGGGCCTTCGGCGTATTTCTCGAAAGTCATGGCGGAGCAAGGGTGGACTCCTACGGTAGCATAACAGAGACCGGCTGGAACGTGTAAGCATCTTTCCAATTTCACCGAGTTTGTAACGACATACGGTATTGCTCAGCCAAATCAATGGCCTTCTGGGACTCTTCAAGGTCAGACCCTGTGACCATGAGCTTTCTGCATCCAGCTCCTAGAGCACGCTCAACGATTTGTGGTAGATCATTATCATGAGCCTTCTTGCCATGATAGACGCCTTGGAAAATAGGATCGCTCAGGTTGATGCCAATCTGCAACAACTCAGCATTTGTCGGACAAAGTCGAATGCTTGCGCCTGCGAACCAACATCGGCAAATTTCAAAGGAGACACTGTTTTGTCTTCATGTTGTACGGGTACTGCACTCAGCCCTGCGGTGAGCGGATCGCTTCCTGCTGCTGTGGTGATAGACATGGCGGCAATTCGATAGTGGTGGAGCTTCGGAATAGGGCGAGCTCTGCTTAGGGTTGAAGATAATCTAGATGTCCTCAGGCACTGCATGCGAGCGAGTTGTGCAGTGAACGACTCGAGCTCGAGAAAAATGTCAAAAGCCGACGAGTGATGACGTCGCACAAACACCATCTGGCAGTCACTCCTCCGAAAACCGCTCGACCTTCATAATAAATGTTTGAAAGTAGCAAGTGCAAGTGCGAGGTGAAACTCAGGGTTTATTGATACGACTGGGACTACACTTGAAAATACCCCTATGGAATATTCGTGGCCATATAAATTGGAACCCCTCTGAAAGAATGACTGCGATGTGAAGTTGAATTACGATTTCGTGTCCACATGGCGGAAGCTCGACAACGTGCCAAACCATTTCTCTAGCACGACTCGACATACCGAAAAACACAATTTCTCGACCTCGGACAAAAACTTGTTGATGCCATCAGAGTGAATTGAATCAACCAGCCTTTGTACTCGAGACCAGATGCGGGAGCCGTGATATCGCATTTTCCCCTTTTCAACTCCAAGGAGATCACCGAGATAAAATGCCATCAACTCAGAAGCAACGCAACGAATCAGCCTTGTCAGCAGTCAATGTTCTATACTTTCTGATAGCTTTCCGCATCTGTAATGCTCTCCTCATTCGCACTTTCTTCCAACCGGATGAATATTTCCAGTCACTGGAGCCTGCTTGGGATATAGCCTTTAAACCATCGAGTGGTGCTTGGATAACATGGGTAAGATGAGTTCAATTGGAACGTGAAAGCAAAATACTGAGAACCCATGTCCAGGAATGGCGGGAGCGACTTAGATCTTCTCTGCATCCTTTGCTTTTCGCAGGCGTCTATCAAGCAACGGCATTTCTCGCTGAATCCCTACATCTGGAAACCACGACCAGAGCCGAGCTGTTGCTAGCAGCGCCCAAAGTGCTGCAAGGATGTTTCGCTGCATTGACCGATTTCTTCATCTGGAAGCTGGCTGAGAAGGCTTATGGCAGAAACTCCCAGGCCTCACACGCTGCGGTAGGTCTTGCTGTTCTTACGAAATCTGTTCAAGAGCTGACAGCAAGCTACAGCTATTCTTGACGGTGTTCAGTCCATGGCAATGGTTTTGCTCGACAAGAACACTTTCGAACTCTGTCGAGACCACCTTGACTACCATTGCTCTTTGGCTTTGGCCTTTGCGGAATGATCCAAAGCAACCGGGCTCCAATGCTAGAAGGTGAGCAAATCTGACTATGTCTACTTTCGATGGCTGACAAGACCGTAGTCTTCGAGCCGCTCTGGCCTTGGCTGCTATAGCCACAATCTTGAGACCAACGAATGCGATCATCTGGATCGTTATGGCTCTGTATACTGCGGCACCTGGTGCGGACATCAACACAACACGAGCATTCTGGACTTTGGCTGTTGAATGTCGTGAGGCGCTCATATCAGGGTATGTCATTTCAGGCCGCCGAGTCTTTTTGCTCGCTAATCGCTCTCAGTCTCATGGTAGTTGGTGTTTCGCTTGTCTCCGACCGTTTCTATTATGGAGAGTGGACCTTTCCTCCTCTCCGCTTCATTCACTTCAACGTCGTTCAATCTCTCGCCGTATTTTACGGTAGAAACAGACCCGACTACTACCTAACCGAAGGACTTCCGTTGCTCTTAACCACATCATTACCTTTCGCTGCCTGGGGATGTTGGCAAGCACTCTCTAGCAGAATACCTTCGGCGGACGGCCAGAAACTCACACGACCTTTGGCAATATCTGTCATTGTGTTCATCGCCATCATGAGTCTTATCGCCCACAAAGAAGTCAGATTCATCTTCCCTCTTCTACCAGGTCTTCTTGTACTGGCGGCAGGCCCGTTCTCCCAGTTCTTCTCGCCACTACTACGACCCAGAACTATGGTTAAAAAAGGTCTTCTCATTCTCTTCGTCACTGCTAACGTGGTGTTTGCTTTCTACATCAGTCAAGTTCATCAGCGAGGTGTGATTGATGTTCTGCATCATCTCCGACATGAGCATGAAAACAGAGGATATTCGAATATCACAGTCATGTTCATGATGCCCTGCCACAGCACACCATGGAGAAGTCATCTCATCCACCCCGCCATCGATGCCCGAGCATTGACCTGCGAGCCCCCTCTCGATATCCCCATCGAAGCAAGATCATCTTATATGGACGAAGCAGATCAATTCTATGCGGATCCAACAATATGGATGCGTGAGCACATGGAAGATGTAACTGCTCTTGCAGACAGAACATCTGGTGGGAAGGTCAACATACACCAGGACAAGGCAGATTGGCCCGAGTATCTGGTCTTCTTTGAACAGTTGGAGCCTACCATGACTGGTTTCTTGGACAAGACGTCGTACAAAGAGTGTTGGAGGGGCTTCAACACGCATTGGCATGATGATTCGAGACGGCACGGAGACGTGGTAGTCTGGTGCCTGATCGACAGTGCATAGATGACAGCGTCACAGTAATTGTCACAGTAGACAAGCGGACGCGAATTTGTGGAAAGTGCTTTTGTGAATTATTCGTATCGTCTTTATCTAAGCTTTCCCTCTTTCTACGAGAGATTGATATCGTCCACACGATAATGATCGGCGACAATTCTGTAAAGATAGCTGGGCGCATGGCCTCCCCTGAAAAGAAGTTAGTAAATCAAAACTCGAATCAGAAATTCAAAATGGTCAAACTTACAGATTGGTGATGTACAAGTCCACCAGATCAGCACTGACGTAGTCGTAAATGGGGTTGCTGACATCGACATTTTCGACGAGATCGCCCTGTTGGAAATCGATGACTTTGCCCGGGTCGCCGTATTCGACCAACTCTTCCATGTCGAAGGGGTACACAGGGCTGAGCTTGTATACACCACTGACCACAACGACAGGGGTCTGATGCACTTTTGCAGCCTGAGCGATGGTAAGAGCACCAGTTGCTGCGATCAAACCTCCATTGGCGAGAACGGTGTGAGGAGCCAGGATAACCTTGTTGACGCGCGACATCAAAGCAAACACAGCAGAGTCAGGGATCAAGATAACCTGGATACCCATCGAGATCAACGGCTTCCACCTCTCATCAGCCTCCTCATCATCATCATCTCCCTTCTTACCTCCAGTCAAGATAGTAGCATGAGTATCCACGTGATCATTAGGATAAGCTTCGGCATGGATGACCGTAAACTTCCTCTTCCTCGCGGCGGCGATTAGGAATTTCTGCACCGTTTGGGAAGAAGTATGCGTGAGGATGATTTCGTTTGCGTGAATGTGCTCGAGTGCGGAAGCGGCGATTTGATCGTCTACGATTTCTAATTCGTCGACGAGTTCCTTAATCCCATCGATTACTTCGGCTTTGACGTCCATTTTTGTTGCAGCGGTGGCTTCGAGGATGCTGTTGAGGCGGGAGCCGGATTTGGTGATGGGAGATTGGGAACCGGCTGGTGGGGTTACTGCTGGAGAAGGTTCGTCTGGATGTGAGAGCAGACCAAATAGCGAAGTGACCTGAGGACCAGTGGCGTAGGAGGTGTGAGAGGTGAGAAGTGGGGGTCTGTGAGCGGCTGTGGTGTCGTTGAAGTCGGCTGAGGTAAATGGATCCTGCCTCAGATTCACGTTTCCAGAAGCAGAGGCACCGTGATTTAGCGAGCCGAAGGCAGAGGCGTTGGAGTTCAAGCCGGATCGGTTCATGGAGTTGTTGTGGGATTGGTTGGCTTCGTCGCTTTGTGCGGCATCGCTATAAGCACCAGCATCCAGACCGGTCTCCTCGACTTCTCTGATCAGACCGAGAACACGGCGCACAATGTTGCCGACTGCCATCTCACGGGGCTGAGCAGCAATCAAACGCTGGCCAACTTTGCGCACACGCTCAATCAGCGAAGCAGCATCTCTGGTCTTGGATGCGGCTACGATGCGGAGAAGCAGTTGAGTAGTTGCGATAGCACATGGCCTTGAGTTTCTGATTTGACGTCTCTTCAAAAGACTTTGATATTGTTAGAGTGGATGTTACAATACTCGCATGATATCAAGAAACATACGAAATGAAATGTTCGATCGAAGTCTCGACGTCTGCATGTTTAAGAGACTTCAAAAAGGATGACAAGCCAGGGGTGGCCGCAATAGCGGTCGACATATTCGAGATGTTCACGAGGTCGCTGTCGCGAGAGAATTTGCTTGGTGTGATGAGTCAGAGAAGAAAGTTGATGGGTGGGGTTTCCTTCGGGCTCAAGTATCCAAATGAGACAGTGATGTAAGGTACCGAGACCAGTGTGCGAAAATGCAAAGGTGAGTGACTTTCAAGGATTATCCAAAGGTTGTTACCGATCATAAAAAGAGTCGAGTGGAGGATGGAAGAGAGTGCCAAGACGTTTAATTGAAGACGCTTGGACCACGACGCGGTCGCGTCAAATCGTCTGGCGGGGGGCACTTTTGGGGATTAATTCCTTGGAGGGGCATACGCTCAATACATGCATTGGACATGGCGTTACCGCTGAAGGCAGGCCTGACGCCGGCTGAGGTGGCCTTTCTGTGTGAGATGGAGATGGTGACGGTTATACCGCGCCAACGACTCGAGTCGCTCGAGCTGCTAGGAGTCGGTCAAGTGCGCCGCCATCTTGGCCGAAGCCTATACTGATCAGTCCCAGGGACCTACCAAAGCCCTCACACCTCCGTTTCCCACACCACTTCCTCTCTGGCTCGCCTTGCTGCTCAAACGTCAACGTCGTGCAAACATCTTACCTCCGCCATGGCTCAATCCTGAAGCTCTTTCCGCAATCCTCGACATTGAGGTCGATCACGAGGATACCTTTTCTCCTCCACCTACGCTTCCCCCTCCCAAGACTCTTCCATCCGATCTATACCTCGATCAGACGGCTCTGGAAATGTCGTCTCCCTTTCTCCCCTCAAGCACATCGAATGCTGCACCGGATGCTCTACCCTACCACTGGCTGGAGTTGAGCCACATGCTCCTATCTCATGCATCCGACGACTTCGAGGAGCCTGACACCGTCAGACGCTTGCTGCGCGATCTCAAAGAGGTACGAATGGCCAAGCTAAGGAAAGGTGTAAAGGTCTTGGACGCTGGTGCTGGTGTTCAGATGAATGGTGTCGGTGCTCTGGAGATTGCCGAATCGAGATCCTTCATCTCGGGAGTTGTTGATGGTTTGAGGTACCTTGCCGCATGTCAGACCTATCCATATCTCAAGCATACTAACAGATCGACAGGAAGATCGGTGCTTCGAGAGAACAGACACGCAAAGAGAGAGACGCCGAAGACGCTGAGAACGGCTACGCTGCAAGCTCAATCGACGACCAAGACGATGACATGTTATGATAAGATACCACATTTTGCTTTTTCCCTTCAGTTCAATTCAGTTGTAACAATAATTTTCTTCGTGCTTGCATACCACCATTGTCTATAATTGCTCTATCTTGGGAAAACATATCAGAAGATCGGCAGCTTGAGAAAGTGATGCTCTTGAGCCCCTTCTCTCTCCGTCCGCCCGCATCATCCACCACCATCACTTGCTCTCCTGCCCACAACCGCCATGCAGAACCAGTAGTAACAGAAAGATAAGAAGTAGTCCCCTTCATCCAATGCCGTTCGTCGTAAACATGAAATTGGTAATCGCAGGCCCAGCCCATTCGAACAACCTGATAAAAAGAACTCCTCTATCAACGCCATCGCTTGCAAAAGAAATTATAATATGACAAAGTCTCCTCTCATCTCCGGGAAACTACAATCTATCGCCACAGTATGGCTCAGTCGCTATCGTCGTGACTGCGTATCTTTTTCATGGTATTGTTGCTGCCACTTCGAGATGACTTTTTGGAAAAAGCAGATGACCCAGTGCCTCGTCGTGGGTGACGTGAAAAGTACGATGAGCTGACTCCAAGTCCCTTGCCACCGCTAGGTGTAAAAGGTGCGGATCGTCTACGCACCATTTGCAGACCGCCATCGTCGTCAGATGAGTCTTCGTAATCGTCATCATCACTCTCAATGGCATTGTCACCAGAGTATCCATCTTCTTCAAGTACAGGCACACAGGGTGTGAAAAGTGATTCTGCGGCATCAAGAGGCTCACCTTGTTCATCTGCAGCCTTTTCTTGAGGAACTTCCGAGTCGACGGTGGTAAAGGAAGGAATCGAGGGGGTCGAGCAAGACATGGGTGTATTGGGAGGGAAGCGATCTTCAGAAGAGCTGGGTGTCATGAGCGGTACTGCACCCGAAGCATGGCTTGTTGGACTAGTGGCCTGGGATCTCTGCACGTACGCACTGCGTCGACGTGCATCAGATCTTGACCCGCCAATTACCAGCTCATCCTCGTCGTCATCATCATCTTCGTCATCGTCGTCCTCATCATCTTCGTAGTGGTCATTGTGAAAGTCGTGCTCGAACTCGTCATCCGGACTCGGCGGACAAGTTTCAGGCACTTCTGTTGCCGCTCGGCTTGAGATTATGCTTGTCTCTGCCGTAGACTCCCGAGTACTGCGTCGTAGCCATTCGTCCTCTGCTCTACGGAAATCATCTTCGGTTGACTCGTGAGGAAGTCGATCGGTATTGTTTGGATCCCACGTGGATTCAGCCGCCAAGCGCCGGCGTGCTTCGATCGAGGAGGTGGAAACTTGGCGAGAAAGTGTTGTGCTCGGTCTGATTGCCGTGTCGCGACGTTCCGGGGGAACTCTCGATTGTGATCTTGACACTATGGGACTCGAGGAATTGCTCGCTCCTAAAGTGATGTCTTTGAGCGCATCCGGGAGATCTAGATGACCCAATGCTTGCGTAGTACTAACAGCGATACTCGGGTCGCCGTGAGCGTCGCTCGACTCAGAAGGTGCCCTGCTTGCCGATCTCTCCAGTCCGTCAGTGCTTCGGCCTGCGGTACTTCGATCTCTGACGCTTTTCAGTATTCTTCGACCGGCACCACTCAGAAGTCCGCCAATATTGGTTACAGTGGCGTCGAAGGAGGATGAGCCGAGTCCTGGAGATGTAGGCGGCGATTCTGGAGTGATCTGGGGTTGGAGCATGTCGGATGGTTTGATAGTCCGAACAGAAGTAGTCGTAGACATGATTGATCTTGATCTATCCCCCTGACTTGGGTAATCAGTCGCCCCCGTTGGTGTGCTGGCACTTGAGAAGTAGGCGTCGCGATTGGGGGCTTGCTCTGGGCTGACAGTGACACTTTGCGCCAAAGGGTGCTCATGCTCACGAGAAGCCTTTAAAGCCGAGAATATACTCTCATCGCCTCGCAAGCTATTCCTTCGGCCATCTTGGCTGATTGCACTGCTCGAAGAGCTGGCAGAAAGAGGATTGGATCCGGACATTGAAGGTGTTCTAGTCCTTGTCGAACTTGCTCGGCCCAGACCGCTCATCAAGCCGCCGATGGTCTTCTTCACACCTGATCGGATCCTCTCTACCAGCTTGACTGGCACAACGGCATCTTGAAGTTCCTCTTTGGAGACTTGGATCTTCTTACCGTGGGATTGTCTGAATGGATCCGTCTCATCAAGCCAGAGGGTCTTATTGGAAATATCTTGTACTACCCAGGGATGGTGTCGAACTTCCTCTAGGGTGATGCGTTTTGCAGGGTCCTTCTGTAACAACCTGCGAAACAGGTCGAGAAGGAGATCGTCCAACTCCTCATATGCCAACTCGTACTCTGATCTCTTGCCTGAAGCAGCGGGTGGGAAGTAACGGCCGTGAGAAGACGGACGAGATTTAGGACGAGGATCAACAGGCCGCAGACGCCTCCTAGGCACGTAGATCTCTTCGTCTGCAATTCGTCGCATGACAACAAATTCGTTGTCGACAAACGGTGTCCGGCCAAACAACATACAAAACAGAGTGATGCCCAATGCCCACACATCGATAGCGGCTCCAACTGGAGGGGTATCACCAGTCCCATCAGTGTAACATAATTCAGGAGCGTAGAAAGCCGCGGTGCCGACAGTCTTTGCGAGTTCCTTAGCCTCGTCAAAGTCCTGCATGTCTGATTCAGAAAGGTTTTCTGGGACTTGGTCGTCGTTGATCGGACGACCAAGATATGAAACGCCGAAATCTGAGATCTTTGTTCGGTGATCGGCGGTTTGCAGGAGATTGGGAGGCTTGATGTCTCTGTGAATGATGCCTTGCCAATGCAGATACTGCAGCCCCAAGACAGTGTCTCTGAATGCTACGCGGGCAGCGTTCATGGACATGCAAGGGACAAACTGCAGATCAGGGTGGAAGTCAGCATCGAGGATTTCTGCCCCTGAAGCATCCCAATATCGACGTTCTTCTGGGTGACGGAGGTCTTGAGCACCAAAGGAGCGCACACTGCTAGCCAAGCTTGGCGCCCGAGCTGCTTCTTTGTCGGCGACTTCCTCTTCGTAAGAACCATACATGGTGCCTTCCAAAAGTTTCACTGGGCTGACTTCTGGCCAGAAGGCCTGAGGGTTGACCGGATTGACGGGGGTCCCAGGATCGGCTCCGTCGCTCTCTCCGATCGAGAACTGTGCAAGCACGGCTGATAGTTGACGACTATCAATTCCTACCTGATCCGCACTCTTTTCGGTCGTCGAAGTGGAAATTCTTGACGCATGTTCTGCATCCGAATCATCTTCGTCGGTGTCGCCGCCGAATTCGAAACTCCAGGCTCCAGGTCCGGTACCTCCAGCCAGTCTCTGACGGCGTAGCTTTCTCAAAGTACGCCTCTGCTGTTTGAGCCGACGTGTCTTGGCCTCGTCGAGGATAGCGCGATCTTCAGCCTCGGCTTCCTCGTCGTCAAAGATACCACGCGCCTCTCTGTTGTAGCGACGACACTCAACCAAAGCAACTTCCTTGGGAGCACTCGCGCGCCATACAATTTCACCAAGCTCGACACGTTCTAACACAATGTAGACTTTCTTGCGGGCGGGGTCATCAATGACCTCAAGTAGAGCAACGATATTTGGATGTCGGGCCTTCTTCAAGATAGCAACTTCCTTTTTGACCTTATCTTCAGCGTTGCCCAGCTTGCCAAGTCGACGCTTCTTGGAGTAGCGCTCCACGATTTTGATGGCTACATATTCGTTTGTGGCCAGATTGCGACCCAGCTTAACCTTGCCATGCGTTCCTCTACCGAGCTCGTCAATGATTTCGTAGTTGTTGATGAGCTTTCGTCCAGAGATAGGATCAATATCAACATCAGCAATGTGGGTTTCCTTGGGTGCCTGACGGTGGGTGAAGTGCAAGAATGGAGACGCATAAAATCCATGTTCATCAGGACCCAAGTTTGATTGCTCAGCGGGTGCTTTGGGGGTGAACAAGCCAGGGGTCACAGCAGGAGTGTTGTCAGCGGTCTTAGCACCAGTCTTATGCAGAGCTTGTATTGCTTGACGGAAGTTTTCAGGCTGAGCCGGGTGAAGCGTCTTGGTACGCAGTGTCGGAGGCAGATGCGGTGGGGGGTATCGTTGTTGCTGCAAGGCAGAGAAGGCCTGATTAGGGTATTTTGGCCGGGTATAGAGAGGGGAGGTTGCCTGACTAGATGACTCGTGACCAGAGTCGGATGCCTTCACGGTGACGGTACTCAAATTGCTTTCGACACTAGCGACTGAAGCATGTGAGAGGTCTCTTTGAACAACAGGCCTGTCGGGGGTGTCGGGGTATGTGGTAGTGCGGCGGATGCCCGGAGTAGCGATAGCGGCAACTGCAGGAGATAGCAACGAGTTCGGACGGGAGACGGTAGGCTTCAGAGCGAAGTAACCATCCTCGGAAGCGTGTCGAGCATCCTCACGGGCGGGAGTCGGAGTGACGGCGAGGGAAGGGAGCTCGGATCGAGGGGTGTTGTCGGAGTCATCCTGATCGCTCGGGTTCGGGCTCGGGGTGTTCTGGTCCATGACCTTGTATCGCACGCGCTTGGCCAGCGACTGGATGTCTACGCTCGACGTGGCAGAGGGGGAGCGACGGGCGAGCCAAGATTGCGCGCTTGCTGGACCAAATGAATCGGAATCGCTGAAGATAGGAAAGGCTACCACAGGTGAGGGCGGATCATGTCGAAGTCAGTCGTGAAGATGCTCATGCGAGCCTTTGCCGCGTAAAAGCATATAGCGAGGCGATGGTAGGCGCAGACTCGAGGGCTGGACGGAAGATTCGGAGTGATCGCGTGCGTGAGCTTCAGGCCATGATAACAAAAGTTCGGTTCGCAGAATTCAGAAGGCATGCGGCGGGAGGAGCAGTTGGTGGTGGGCGCGCGCAAATGACGATGAAGAGGTGGTCCGAACTCGCTTGACCGTTGAGCTCCGGCCTCCAACCACCAGCCCAATCCCAATCCAATCGCCCACTCACCTCGACAGAATCCAGCGCTAGCTCCAGCGTCCATGCGCCTCCATCTGAGAACCGTTCCACCCATAAGACACATCCAAGGCCTGTCATCATCGCTCTTGGGTTCTCGCGGGAACTGCTATCTTGTCCTTGTCTCAGCCGTCGTTCCTTCCTTCTGTCCCTCTATCCCTGTTTCGCACTCGCAAATACCCTTTGATCTCGTCCTTGCCAAGCACATCACGCATGTGCCTTCCGAATCTGCAGGGCTCCTTCGTGCCCTCCGTTGCTTTAACAGTACGCAGTACACAATCTTGCGTGCATTGGTTCGGTACCATCCCCCAGGTATTGTTGAACCATGCCGTATGTCGCTTGAACGCTACCACTTGACCTCTGCTCAATGTATGCCCCTTCTGAGCTTAACGAGCAGTTTTGGCATCAACACTTGGCATTTGGCTTTGGTGGCAGCCCAACATTGTTCTCATTGGCTTCTCGCTTGTGGCTGAAGACAGAGGGCCGTCCCTTAACGCTGATCATTGCATCGACATCGTAAGGTACAGCTGCATGGCGCAAGCTGCCTGCGGTTGAAATTTTGCTTTGTCTTTTTCTCGTCGTCCTTCCGTTGACCATCGCCTTACCCCTGCCTTACTCACCATTTTGCAGAGAGCCTCAATTCGCCTGTTTAAGACATCTACTTCCGATCTGACCATGTTTCGTTGAAGAATTGCTAGTCTATGAATCCCTGGATGCAAGATGCTTGATGAAAGTCATGTAGGGAGGAGGGTACATCTGGACAGACGCTCCAAGAAATGATCTTGCCGCCATTGTGACCATCGCGGCCTTTAATGGTCCACTTTGCGAACCTTAGTCCTGGTGGGCCTTGGTGTCTCTACTTTCACGATAAGTTAGCAATGGCTTGCAAACCACTTGATCGGGCGATCAAAGGTCAGAGAAAACGACCTTCGTCGTGCCGAGGAGTGTGACTCCTCGCGTTTCTTCTACAACGATACAAAGATAAAACGCTGAGTTTCCACCTATCGCTATCTCGAACGACTGTACGGAGGTCCTATTCTCTTTGGACATTCTCATTCACTGCTTCTGCCTGGCGTAGCTGAAGATGCTCCTCGCTGTATCTAGACAGATCGATTCCGCACGCACGAATGGTGTGCAGCCTGCCATCTCAGCGAGTGCACGGGCTCTATAATAGTACTCAGTGGCGGTCCGGAGATGCACTATGCAATATATTAACCCACACACCGTTCCCACACAGCGCGGGGTAGTCAGACGAGGGGGCACAAGTGCGGAGAAATACTTTGAACATTTTTCTACTTTGTAACGTAATCGACCAAGTAACTAGTCGCGTCTTGTTGGCCCTTTCGTAATAGCGCGTTGAGCCGCCTCCCGTTTCGCTTCTTGATGGGACGGTCTGCCCAAGCCCTGTGACCGGTCTCTTCTTGTTTGTCTACTCAATGATGACTGACTGAAGGATTCAATCTGTCCAAAGATTCGATAGAGCTATCACATCACATTCCGGGAGGAGGAGGTACCTAGCGCAACTGTCAGTCATCTATTCTTGATGTATCGATATCACAAGACTTACAGAGTTGTAGCCACCGCTTGCTCCAGGGGGTGGAGGAGGAGCTTGGTCGTCTGCCGGGGGCGGTGGTGGAGCCTCAGATGAAGGTGGTGGAGGTGCAGCACCGTTGTCGTAAGAAGGGGTTTGTTCCGCTCCAGGAACGCCGCCTTGCTGCTGCTGGTAATACTGCCAGTACATTCTTGTGTAGGCTTCGTAGCCTCCGTATGCAGCATAAGGATCCTGTTGTCCGTTCTGCTGGTAGTACTGTGCATAGGCTTGAGCATAGTCGGGAGTGGCTGCGGCGCCAGGGCTCATAGCTGCAGCAGCAGCTCCAGTGTGAGCGGCTGCTGGTGA